>SMUX01217747.1_pt1 | contig 17603 bp, 15 predicted proteins | sample 2456431 | NCBI WGS metagenome assembly SMUX01 (sample SAMN11095930, study PRJNA526329) | marine sediment metagenome | biome: Marine sediment; feature: Surficial sediment; material: Deep marine sediment; isolation source: Hadal surficial sediment | place: Pacific Ocean | collected 2014-11 | depth... | reverse complement strand
GATTGCTAGAACGTATTGTAAGCCTGGAAAAGAGGTGTTTGAAATCTAAAATTGCTAAAGTCCGCAGAAGAGTCTTATCCAATCCTCAGGAAGCCAATGCCGTACGACTTTCATCTTGACCCGGATGAAAAGTGGCGTCAGCAGTATCTTACCTGCAAAAATCACATTCTACCTTTTATTTTGGAGAAAGTAAATTTACCTCCAAATGCTCAGATTCTGGAGATCGGCTGTGGCGAAGGTGGCGTCTTAAAAGCTTTCATTGAACGCGGTTTTACTTGTTACGGCATTGATCTCTCTCCTTCTCGTATTGAAAATGCTAAGAAAATTCTCAAGGAGGAAGTTGAGAAAAAGCTGGTGGCTTTTTACGCCTTCGATATTCACGATGATCGGCACTTTGAGCATCTTTTTGGCAAAATAGATTTGGTTATTTTAAAGGACGCGATTGAGCACATTTATGATCAAGAAAAATTTATGACAGCCCTTCATAAATTTATCAAACCCGAGGGCTCCGTATTTTTATCCTTTCCGCCCTGGCGCAATCCATTTGGCGGACATCAACAAATAGCTGCCTCGGTTTTGAGATATGTACCCTGGTTTCATGTTTTACCTCGCGGTTTCTATCAGAGTATTTTGAAATTGTTTGGAGAATCGAATAAAAATATTCAAACGCTCTTGGAAATATATGACACCCGTTTATCTATTAGGAAATTCGAGAGAATTCTTTCTTTGTCTAAATGGAAAACCTGCAGAAGACAGTTTTTTTTAATAAATCCGGGATACGAATTTAAGTTTAGATTGAAACCTCGAAAACAAATCGGTTTCATCGGCCATATCCCTGAATTAAGGGATTTTATTTCTACTGCGGTTTATTACATTGTTAATTAAATTTTAACAGTCGCAGTTAAAATGCCGATATATTAAAAAAGATTTTTAAATCCCGAAAATGATAAGTATAACTCAATACATCATCGCTTTTATTTTATTGTTTACTGGAAAACCCGAGTTTGGTGACCGGCTCGACCTTGGGCTAATCAATAATGACTCACTTAACGAAGTCTCGGGCCTTGCTGCTAGCAGAAAAAATTCCAACGTTCTGTGGACTCATAATGATTCCGGTGATGAGAACCGGGTCTTTGCCATCGATGCAAATGGTAAGCACCTTGGGACATTTTTAATCGAAGGCGCTGAGGCCCGCGATTGGGAAGATATTGCTGTGGGTCCGGGTCCGATAGCAGGCAAGCAATATTTGTACATCGGGGACATCGGAGATAACCTCTCACAATTCGAGATTAAACATATTTACCGGGTTATGGAACCTGAAGTAAATTGTAATCAGCCGCCTCTTGATGCGACACTGAGCGGAGTTGAAGCGATTTCCTTTCAATATCCTGATGGCAAGCGGGATGCCGAGACCCTCATGGTTGATCCACTTACGAAGGATATTTACATTGTGTCCAAGCGGGAAAGCAATGTCCGGGTTTATCGCGCACCTTACCCACAATCGACGACACGGACAATTACTTTAGAGTATGTGGTGACACTTAACTTAAATAATGTCGTCGGCGGCGATATCTCGCCGTCAGGAAATGAGGTTGTTATTAAAACCTACAGGGCGATCTACTATTGGCGCAAATCCCCTGATGAAAAATTCTGGAAAATATTTGACAAAGATCCCATTAGCGTTCCTTATATTCCGGAGCCGCAGGGGGAGGCGGTTTGCTGGCGAGCTGACGGCCTGGGGTATTACACAGTCAGCGAAGAACCTGGAGGAATTCCCTCGCATCTTTATTTTTATCCCCGCTTAAATGCGGGTTCACTCGGTCAAATCAAGTCAACCAGAACCTTCCACTTAACACAAGTTTTCTAAGCTTTACAATTTTTTCAAAGCGCACGCAACCCACATTTATTTCTTCTCAATATCAGTAAAAAAAATATCCCTTGACATTCACTTGGTTGTGCAAGATATTATTTGAGCATTTTTTCAAGCAAACTACATATGGCCAAAGTCTCCAAAAAAGTTCTCGTGATCACGTACTATTTTCCGCCATCCGGAGGGGCCGGGGTTTAACGGACTTTGAAAGTCGTCAAGTGTTGGCGGGAATTGGAGTGGGAGCCGATCGTACTTACCGCAAAAATGCCGACTACCCCGCTTATGATGAGTCGTTACTCTCTGAAATTCCTGAAGGAATTAAAGTTTACCGCTCACGTATTTTTGAACCGTTCTTTTGTACAGAAAATTCACCGGACGCAAAGCAGCCGAATCAACGGATATCGCCACGCTTTCGCTGAGCCAGAAGAGTAAGCAAAAATTGAGCGAACGTTTGTCCGAGTGGATTCGGGCAACTTTTTTTATCCCGGATGCGCGAATTGGCTGGCTTTTTTTTCTTATTTCAAAGGGAAAAGAATTTTAAAAAAAGAAATGTTCAAATAATTTATTTCTTCAGCGCCTCCTTACACAACGCATTTGATTGGCAAGAAGCTGCACCTCGCCAGTAAATTGCCCTGGATAGTTGATATTTCGCGATTCCTGGATCGGTTGGGTTTCGACGCTGCAGTGGCGTCCCAAGCTGTCGCGGGCAATTTGAAATGAAAATGGAGGCCTCGGTTCTTCGTCACGCTGATCGAATTCTGACTGTCACGCGCGGTTTAAGAGAAGATTTGCTGAGCCATCCTGTGTTTCGAAGTCCAGGTTTTTAACTATACATAAGTAAAAATCCGCTTTGATTTATAATACCGGTGTGTTATATTTTACTTAATTCTACATCTTAAATTAAAATATGGGTAAGATGCTGTTATGATTGCCTCAAAGATTGACCGTTTCATGGATAAGTACAATGACAACATCAAAGTGAAAATGGAAAAATATCTACCAGAAAAGGCATATGTTTTTCTAAAAAAGGGGGTGCAGCAAAAACATAGATTCTTTTACAATCGTCATCTTTACCGTTCACTAAAACACATTCTAGAAGAGAGGAAGTCAGAGGGTTTGTTTGAGAATGATCTGGATTTGCTTCAAAAGTTGCACGAGTTATTTCCTCCACATCGCACCCTTTCTTATAATTTTAATGCTATCATCCATCGGGCAAGGGGTCGTTTTGACAAGATATTAAAACAGGGAATCTTGTTAAAAGGTATGGATGTGCTCGATATTGGTGCAGGGCATGGAGAAAACCTTTTTTTGTGTGACGAGTATGAGTTTGATTCGGCCACTGGAGTCGATCACTCAGCCGAAAGATTTTATTCACATACAAATCGATTATCGGTAAGCTTGAAAAATCGCATTACTTTTATCGAGGGGGATTTATTAAGAATGAGCTTGCCCGCTGAAAGCTACGATTTTATTATTTCAATTAACAGCTTTGAGCATTTTGCTAATCCTAAAATTGTTATTGACGAAAGTTACAAAATCCTCAGACCCAATGGCTATTTTTATATTGATTTTGGCCCGCTATTTCGAAGCCCTTTTGGGGCACATCGATATCGCTATATCGGAGTCCCCTATATCCAGAATTTATTTTCTGACGAAATCGCATATCATTTTCTTTACAATAAATTGAAAATTAATCCTGGAATTAATACTTATACTGGTGCAGAGATAAAAGATAGAGACCCTTATATTGAGATGAATAAATGGTGTTATCAGCAATTTGAGCAGCTGTTTAAGCAAGACGGGCGCTGGGACGTTGTCCGTTTTAATAAAGAATGTAACTACAAGTATCATTGGATGACTGAAGTATTTGATGATGAGCTGATGGAATTTTCCCAGAAAGATCTTTTCGTGACTGAACTTACGGTTATTTTGCAAAAGAAGGATTATTAATGTCTGTTTCCATGAGTTTTATGTTTTTTTCTTAAAAAGGATTTTTTTGCCGACAAATAGAAAAAAGGTTTTAGTTATTACCTATTATTTCCCGCCGGCGGGTGGAGTGGCGGTCCAACGCACACTGAAATATGTGAAATATTTGCGTGAGTTCGGGTGGGAACCTGTGGTATTGACGGCTCGCTGTGCGGATTATCCTGTTTACGATGAAAGCCTTTTCTCTGAAATCCCCGAAGGGGTGAAAGTTTATCGTTCTCTTATTTTTGAACCATATAAAATCTACCGTAGATTTACTGGCCGTAAGGCTGATGAGTCCACAGATATTGCGACGCTTACTTTAGATGAGCCCACTAAAAATAAGTTCAGTGAAAGAATTTCCGAGTGGATTCGTTCCTCTTTTTTTGTTCCGGACGCTAGAATCGGGTGGTTGTTTTTTGCCACTTTTCTAGGAAAAAAAATTCTAAAGGATGAAAAAATTGACCTCATTTACTCTTCTGCAACTCCTTACACGACCCACTTGATTGGATTAAAATTACGTCGATTTTCTAAATTGAAATGGGTCGCAGATTTTCGTGACTCCTGGATTGGATGGCACCAAACTCCTCAATGGCGACCCGGAATTTCAAAAAAAATAGAATATAAGATGGAGGGTGCAGTCCTACGAGAAGCCGATTGTGTTATCACAGCTTCGGAAGGAATTAAGAATGATTTGTTAAGCAGACATTCTGACTTACACGAGAAGAAGTGGGTGGTGATTACGAATGGATTTGACGCCGAAGACTTTTTGGGTCTGGAAGCGATGCCCAGGGTAAATAAATTAACAATTACCTATACAGGCTCTTTGGATGGGGTGCGAAATCCCGAAAGTTTTATTTCTGCTTTGGAAAATCTATCCAAGGAATTCGAAGATCTAACTGAAAATCTTCACGTTAGATTTGTAGGTAGAATTGGCGAACCTATTGTTAAAAGGATTGAGGGGTCCTGTGTTAAGTCAATTTTTGAAATGATTCCTTTTGTATCGCATTTTGACAGTCTCAGATATATGCTGGCAAGTGATGTCTTATTGATTCTGGTCGATGCCGGTGACGTAAATCGTGCCATGATTAGCGCCAAGTTATTTGAATATGTAGGCGCAGGCGGGACTATCCTGGCAATAGCGCCGCAGGGAGACTTAACCGAGTTAATCTGTAATAACAATTTGGGTTTTACAGTCTGTCCTAAAAATATTGCAGGGATTAAATCAATTCTTCAACAACTTTTAAAATTGTTTAAATCTGGGGGAAAATTTAAGCCTTTTGACGAACAAGTTGCTAATAAATTTGGACGCAAAGGACTCACGGCAAAATTAAGTTCTGTATTTAATGACTTGTGCCAGCACGCATAGGTATTGAAATCAATTATGCAAAAGGTCAAGAGTCAAAGTCGACTGATTAAGGAGATAACTGATTTTTATGAAGTTTTTCTCGAAACAGAGCAAGAACTTTTTCGGAGAAAAACAGCGGGGATTAGGTATTGGCATTATATCCGTTTTGATTTTTTCAATGAACTACTTAATGGTAAAAAATGGATTGAAAAAATTGATCATCATGAACATAGAACACTGTTAATGAAAGTTGGAATTGCTACCAATCTTCTGAAAAACAGCCTGTTGCATGGCGTGAGAAAAGATAAAAGTAAAGATGACGTATTGGTTCTCAGCTCGGCAAAAAAAAAACAGAAGGGTAGCAGCTATATCGACCCTTATACTTATTATTGGTTGCGGAAAATGCGACATCCATATACTGCCTGGGAAGATCATTTGCTCTGGTCCCATAGAAAACACGGGCAGCAACCTGGTTTGTTCTTTTTGGATGATTTGTATGTACGAGCAATCTTTTACAGATTTTTGATGTTTAGAAAAATATGTTTGGCTAGTGAAGATGAAATCGATTTTTTAAGGCAGTTTGCTATGAAATTTGATCTTGAAATACCAAAAAAGAAACTCATTTCTCTCCTTACAAATGTAGTTGCCCTTCACAAATCAAATTTCGGCTATATAAAAAACAAGCTTTCCGAAAAAGATATCAGATTGGTCGTTTTGATTAATCATTATGAACCGTTGAAAATGCTGATTGTTTCTATCGCCAGGTCATTGGGGATTTATACTGTAGAACTACAGCATGGGAACATGGGCCGATATCATATAGCATATAATTTTGGAAATACGAATACCTTAACAACTCTACCAGATGAAATCTTGACCTTTGGGGAGTTTTGGAACGAAACAACAACGATTTCCCAAAATAATGTAAAAATGACCTCTACTGGGATGCCATTTTTTGAGGAAAACCTTAGTCAAGTAGAGTTGAGTCCTTGCATGTCTGATAACAAAAAAGTAAAAATCCTTATTCTAAGTCAGGAGGTCATTGGCCCCCAATTAGCTCTCATGGCAATAGAACTCTTTCAACGACTTGATCCTGATGGATATGAAATTTGGTACAAACTTCATCCGAGGGAGTATGGAGGGAGTTGGAAAGTAAATTATCCTTCGGAATTCGAGAACCTTAACATTAGGGTGCTCGCCGACTGTGATCTATATGCTTTGTTCGCCCAAAGCGACATCCACATTGGGGTTTATTCCACGACTATTATGGAAGGGCTAGCCTTTAATAAAAAGCTTATTTTGGTTGAGTTATATGGGGTTCACTATTTTAGTGATTTAATTAATTCTGGCCGGGCATTTTTTGCAAGAAATTCCGATGAGATTCAGATGGCTATAGAAAATGACTCAACGCAATTTTTAACCGGACGCGGTTTGTCTTACTATTGGGAACAAAAGAGTGTCGAGAAAATTAATCAACGGATTTCAGAAATTCTAAAATGAGAAGATTCTTTTTTTTTATTCAAGCTCGTATGAATTCCTTGCGTTTGCCTGGGAAAGTTCTAATGCCATTAGCCGATGGCATTTCTCTTGTAGATTTTGTCTACCGAAGAATTCGAAAATCAAAATTCTTTACAACTGAGCGGACATACCTGTTAACGTCAGACAACGTTGAAGATGATAAATTAGTTGAACACTTTAATCGGCATAAGTGGAATTATTTTCGAGGGGATGAAGAAAATGTATTTAAGCGCTTTCGGGATTTAGCATTTAACAATCGATTGGAATTCAAGTCGTGAAATTAATTGTAGCGTTTGTCCAAAAATTGTTGTATGATAGGCCATGGCTCGATAACTCCCATTTTGTTATAAGGTTAGCTCAAAAACAATATAACAAAAATATGAGTAATTCGGGCCTTTTTTATTTAGTTTAACCGGACACTTATGCCGTAGAATTCAATATCAATCATTCCGGCACTTGGTTTTCAGTGAGTATACCGGTGAAAACTTTTTTCGTGACTTCTCGTGCCTAACTCTTCCATTAGTAGCTTAAATACTAACATTTCTCACTGGTTCAGCAAAGCAGGAGTGTAAAAATCAGTGAGCACAGCAAACGTATTTTTACATGAGTTTAGCTTTAGTTTCTGCAAAAATACGCTCTGCTGATTTTTGCACTCCTATTTTTCACCTATTGATGTTTGTAAAGAAATTTGCATAAAAGAACTTTTTCATTGTAGTACAATAATAACAATATAAACCAGTGAGAAATGTTAATTAAATATCAAATAAATGTTCAGGTTTTTTTATGACTCCGAAAAGAAAGCCATCTTCAAAAAAACGACGAAAGAATTCAAATGTCAATGCAAAAAATCAGATGAGATTTAAGCAATTTCTTCAAAGCCATCCTAATCTTTTACCAATGGCCGTTCTCTTTATCTTGTTGGTTGTCTATTTTCAAGAGGTGTTCTTTGGATTCAAAACTTTTCTGCCTCCGGATACGTTAAGTTCGAAAAGTATTTTACAGTTCAGGGAAGAGGCATTGAGCAATTGGATTTATCCACTATGGAATCCATTCGTTTTTTGTGGAATGCCTTCCTTTGCCAGCTTGCAGACGACCCCCTTTGTGGACATACTTGGTGATGTTTTTTATTTTTTTCATCTAATGTTAGGTAAAATAATTCCTGTTAATGATTTCGCGACCCGCAAGTTCCCCAATTATTTCTTGTTTGGGATCTTTACTTACATTTTAATGATGAAATTTCTTGGAAACAGAATCGTAGCATTTTTTGCAAGTTGTGCTATTGTGTTTCAACCTGCAGTTATCGCATTTACCGCTTTCGGACATAACGCAAAGATAGCCACAGCCGCACTTATACCGCTTATATTTCTTTTGCTCGATGAGGTATTAGAAAGGCGAACATTGAAATATCTGGCATTGCTTGCCCTTACCGTTGGGTTGGAATTATTACGAGCTCATACACAAATTGCCTACTATTCGTTCTTGATGATGGGATCTTTCATCTTTTATTGGCTTATTTATGCAAAGATTACGAAAAAACCTAACGACCAAATTGCAAAGTCTTTAAGTATGGCTATAGCGGCTATTCTGCTAGGAGTTGCCATGTCATCTTGGCTATATCTTTCGGCCTATGAATATGTTGAGTTTTCAATTCGAGGGGGGAGCAAGGGGCTTGATTTGGGGTATGCAACCAATTGGTCATTTGCCCCGAAAGAAATTATTACCTTTTTTATCCCCTCTTTTTTTGGGTTTGGTGGACAAACATATTGGGGAGAAATGCCGTTTACTGAGTTCCCGTTATATATGGGAATTGTGACATTGTTTTTGACTGGGATTGCATTGCTGCTTAAAAGGAATCGTTATGTCCTTTTCTTCGGATTGTTGGGATTGATAGCCCTTATTATTTCTTTTGGCAAACATCTTCCAATTCTTTATGACCCTTTGTTCAATTATCTACCCTTCTTCAATAAATTTAGAGTGCCTAGCATGATTCTGATACTGTTGCAAATCTCGACGGTAATTTTGGCAGGATTTGGATTGCATGCCTTGCTTACACTAAACCAAAAGTCGGAGAAAAACAGAGTCAAAAAGTATGTTTATTTTTTTGGGGGGATATTAGGTGGTTTGACGTTAGGGGTGATGTTTGGCAAAGGGATGTATTTGGACTGGGTTTCCGCATCAGGAAAGCAACTCAGCCCGGTACTTAAAGAGAGTGCCTACAAAAATACGCTTTCAGATGCTGTTATTATGATCCTTTTTGTTGCAGCGACAGGAGTCGTCATTCTGAGTTATTTAAGAGATAAGATGAAGTTTAGTATTATGTCCTACATTATTATTAGTTTAGCTATCCTGGATCTTTGGATTGTAGGGTTTAAGATAATGAAGCCACTACCTAATCTTGATGAAGAATCGTATTTTTCAGCAACTCCGGCCGTTCAGTATTTGAAACAGCAAGAGGGGTTGTTCCGGATTTTCCCGGTTGTCGATGACAAGCCGGAGAACTGGTATGCCTACCACAAAATTCAGAGTATCAAGGGGTACCATGCAGCCAAGCTGAAAAATTATCAGATATTTTTAGACAAAACTAGCTTGGTTAGCAGGAACAGATTTGGATTGCCATCGTTTCTGTCCAAATACTTAACCGTTGTGATGAGTAATGGTAAACCTTCATTGCAAGCTGTCCCACATGAGCAAATATCTCCCGAAAGATTTAATGTGGATAATGCGCTTTTGGATATGTTGAATGTCAAATATATACTTTCGATTTATCCTATTGAGGATTCCCGCTTTAAACTTGTGTTAAAAGGCAGACCTTTTGTCTATGAAAATACCGAAGTTTTGCCCAGAGCCTTTTTTGTTAGCCGGATAAAGATTGCAAGTAGTGAAGATGAATTTTACAATTATTTGAAGAGTGGAAAGTATAATCCGGCCGAAGAGGCCGTTTTGTATGAAAAACCGGAGTTTGATTTGATCGTATCGAGTGAGAATAAAGTAGTGATTTCTTCCTACGATATTCATCAAATCATGCTCGATGCTGAAGTGATAGAACCTGGTTTAATGGTTCTGAGTGAAATTTATTATCCGGCAGGATGGAAAGCCTATGTGGATGGTAACGAAACCACAATTTATCAGACCAATGGTATCTTGAGGTCAATATTTCTCCAGCCAGGTAGTCATAAAATCGAATTCATTTTTGCTCCAAAGTCTTTTAGTATAGGATTCACGATAACGATATTTTGTTTGGTTCTGACTTTGGGGATCTTCGTTTACGATTGGAAGTTCAGAAAAAGTATGATTATGTAGAAAATATTGGAAAGTAGATTGTTTCCCCATTATCCCTGGTTATGCTCGAATCCACCAACCAAATATAGATACCGAACCAAAAACCATCAGCAAAAATACTTTAATTTACAGTGTTGGGTTTCTTTTAGCCTCAATTATTCATGAACCGAAAATTTTTGCACTAATTCCTTGAGTTCACGTATAAAAAAGCAGTTGCATCCGCGCACCCGCAGGCTGATGTCGAAGTTGGATGGAAAATTTATGCAGAGGCTAAGCCAAAGTCGTATTTTGATAACAAACCCGATCGGTTATCTAGATTTTTTACATCTCCAAACCCAGGCTCGTTTGGTCCTAACGGATTCTGGTGGTATGCAGGTTGAAACCAAGTTATCTCGGAATTCCTTGTTTGATCCTCCGATCCTGCACGGAATGGCAAATTACTCTCCGTGAAGGCACAAAATACTTGTGCCGACAAATGAGGACGCCGTCGTGAATGCCACAAAAAGTACTCTCAAGCAAAAAAAATATAAGCCAGCTAAGATTCGATATTGGGATGGGGAAACTGCTTCTCGAATAGTAAATATCCTCAAAAAAATATTTCATTGATTGTAATTGATGTCTTATGAGAAACAATTAAATACGTTGCGTAAGCCGAATTGTTTTGTCATATTGGCTATGTTTTGCAATCAAGTGATTTTTTAGTAGCGCGAGTATTCTTGAAAATAAATTGCATTGGGACATCAAAAAAAATTTCTTCAAAGAATGATTTATCTGATCCATATTTATAAAGGATAATCGAAATTTGTGAATAGATTTACAAGTTTTTGATGTTTAGATATTTTATGAATGTCCAGTGATTTTATTTCTCTTCAAGACAGATGAATATACAACAAAATCCCGTCGAAAAGAATGTTACTGTGATGGAGTATGTATCATGCAATATATGTGAGAGCTGTCAATATGATCTTGTTTATCAGATAGACGTGAACTACAATGTGATGCGTTATTACAGGTATGCAAGGAATATTCCTAACAAAGAAAATATGACGGGTACGTTTTCCATTGTCAGATGTAAAAGATGTAGACTTCTTTTTACGAATCCTCGTTTTATACATGATGCTCAAGCTTCAGTTTATTCAAGCAACAGAATTCTTGGAGGTAATTGGAAAAATTTCATGTATTTATTTGATCAAGCTCAAAATGATGAATGCCAAGACTTGAATAACGAGAAATTATTGCATCCGGACTACGGTTGGAAATTTGATATTATCAGAGACTATGCTCCCGGAAAAGAAAAAACTTCACTCTTAGATCTCGGTTGTGGAACGGGCCATTTTGTGTTGCAGGCACTTGAACAAGGCTTTGATGCATGGGGTGTAGATATCTCTCAAGATCGCATCAGATACGCGCAACAAACTTTAAAGTTGGAAGATCGGGTTCAGCATGGAAAGATAGAGGAAGCCTTCCCTAATCGCACTTTTGATATTATTACTCTCTGGGATGTCATTGAGCATATCCATGATCCCAAAGCCTTGTTAAACTCTTTAAAGCAGGTCGCCCATTCTCAGACGCATATTTTTGTTTTGACCATGTCAATAGATTCAATTACTTATAAGCTATTCAGAAAACGCTGGAACTATATCAATCCCACGCAGCATCTGTTTTATTTCTCGGATTCGACAATCCGTGAGCTATTCGCTCGTTCGGGTTGGGAGTTGTTAGGTAAAACGATGGATGACTCGCGAAGTAAAAATTTTCTGCGTTTGCTGACTAAAGTAATTATTGGACAGCTCAATAATTTTTTCTTTCAAGTTTACGCTCCCATTTCCAGTAAATTTAAGATTTTTAAGCCTTTGTTCAAACCTCTGCAAAAAAAAATCAGCGATGAGCGTATGCAAAAAAGACTTGAAAACTTATATCCTGGCATGTATGTTGGTCGGTATCACGATAACTTTGTTTTCATCGGTAGATTAAAAGCCAAAACTTGAGGATTGAATAGTTTGAGAAGAAAGTACAAGTGTTGTTATGTTAAGAAGAAAAGATTTTTCATAAAGAGTTATTTGTTGACATTTTGGAAGGATTCTGGAATGATACCACTCGATTTCTCAAAATGGAGTTAAACTTACTGCAGTGGGCAGACCGTTCTTTGAAGAGCAGATTAAGTCATTATCAAACCCCAGCAGCGTAATAAAACTAGAATTCTTATCTTAAGTCAGGAAACCATCCTTCATCATTTGGGTAAAATTGCTATCGAACTATCACAAAGGCTTGATTCAAGAAAATACCAGATTTTATACAAGATGCACCCGCGTGAGTACCCAAATTGGAAAATGAAATATCCTAAAGAATTTAATTCAATGGACATAAAAGTTTTAACGAATCTTGATCTCTATGAATTGTTAAATGAAAACGGATGTTCATATAGGGTTGATTCCACTTCCGTTATGGAGAGTTTGGCATTTAATAAAAAAAGTGATTTAGTTGAATCATATGGCGTGCATTTATTGGGCCCATTTAGTGAAAATGGGGCGCGTTCTTTTTTTGCCAAAGATGCCGAGGGGATTATCCAAATTATCAATCAAAACAAGGCTTTTTTTTAATCAAAAAGATATTAAATATTTTGGGAAGTTCAAAGTAAGGAAAAGTGTTAAAGCGTATTCAATAAATACAGGACCTCATGAAATCGGATGTGTAACTTAATTATAATTATAACTAAATTTGATCATGTCTGTATTGGCAATTATACCTGCTCGCGGTGGTTCAAAAGAAATTCCACGCAAGAATGTTCGTTTACTGGCTGGTAAACCATTAATCTCCCGCACAATTAAGTGTGCTCAGTTGGCCGAGAGCGTCAACAGGATTGTTGTTTCGACTGATGACCCTGAAATTGCAGATATATCAAAGCAAAATGGCGCAGAAATAATCTGGCGTCCTGCAAATATTAGCGATGACAGTTCATCATCCGAAATGGCATTGCTGCATTCGTTGGAATATCTTCAGAACCAAGAGAATTTTCAGCCAGAGATCCTGGTTTTCCTGCAATGCACTTCACCATTAACGTTGCCGGAAGATATTGATGGCACAGTGAATGTTTTACTAAAAGCGAATGCCGATTCGGCATTCGCTGCGACGCCGTTTCACTATTTTCTTTGGACGCATGATAAAGAAGGGAACCCGGTCGGAATAAACCACGATCAAAAAGTGCGACTTTTGCGCCAGAATCGAGAACCTCAGTTCTTAGAAACGGGTGCTGTCTATTCGATGCGAGCAGAAGGCTTTAAGAAAGTTCAACATAGATTTTTTGGCAAAATAGCTATATATGTAATGCCGCCTGACCGTTGTTTTGAAATTGATGAACCAGTTGATTTTATTATAGCTGAGAACTTACTCAAGCACCGTTGAGCCAAAAAACAAATTTCGCAAAAAGTTGAACACACAAAGAAAATTATCCAAGTTCGTAAGTTGTATTCAATGATAGAGAGGAGAATAGAGCTGTGAATCACGTTGTTAAAATCGGTAAACAAGAAATTGGCTATGCTCAACCTATCTACATTGTTGCTGAAATTGGTTTAAATCATAACGCAGATATCAGCATAGCCAAAAAACTTATCATCGCAGCGAAGGATGCTGGCTGCAATGCTGTTAAATTTCAAAAACGCACACCAGAAAAATGCGTTCCCCCTGAACAACGAGATATTATGCGAGATACTCCATGGGGTTTGATGACTTATATGGAATACCGAAATCGTCTCGAGTTCAGTAAAAAAGAGTACCAAGAAATTGATCTCGCTTGCCGTGAACAAGGAATCATTTGGTTTGCATCGGTGTGGGACGAAGAATCGATTGATTTTTTGGAAGCGTTCAATACGCCATGTTATAAAATACCTTCTGCGGCTCTAACGGATCACAATTTGTTGAGTTACGCTCGCTCGACTGGACGACCGATTATTCTTTCCTCTGGTATGTCAACAATGGAACAAATCCGAGCCGCTATCCGTGTTTTAGGAGAAAAAAAATTGCTTTTGACTCATTGCACCAGCACCTATCCATGTAATCCGGAAGAATTGAACCTACGTATGATTCATACTCTTCAAGGAGAGTTTAATGTGCCTGTTGGCTATTCTGGACATGAAGTTGGCCTGCAAACTACATATGCAGCCGCTACTTTAGGGGCTTGTTTTATAGAGCGTCATCTTACCCTCGATCGAGCCATGTGGGGCAGTGACCACTCGGCTTCAGTAGAACCGTGGGGATTTAGGCGCTTGGTGCGAGACATTCGAGTAATCGAACAAGCAATTGGTGATGGTGTAAAAAGAGTTTATGAAAGTGAAAAACCTATCCAAAAAAAACTTAGACGTATCCCGTAAAAACAAAGTTAATTCCGATACTATTTTCATTTTCAAAGGCGATGCAATTTGTCACAAATAGTAAAAAAATATCTTGCATTAGCGGTATTGAACCCTTTCATAGAGTATTTCAGAATGATGGTTAGATTTCTTCGTATCTTGGAAAGTCAAAAATGACCACACAGTTTTGAAATCAAATATCTTATTTTTATACTATTATGAGCCATTATACTAATTTGAACTACTCCTTAATTAAATAGAAAGACTTTAACAATGCAGGGTTCAATTGAAAAATATCTGAAAATAAAACTTTTTCTAACTGATGTTGATGGTGTGTTAACCGATGCTGGCATGTATTATACGGAAACTGGTGATGAGTTAAAGAAGTTCTGCACGCTTGATGGCGGTGGTTTAATGTTGCTTAAGCAAGTTGGGATTCAAACAGGTTTTCTGACGTCTGAAGATACCCGGATTGTGCAGCGGCGTGCACAGAAGTTGCAAGTGGAGTTTGTTATTCAAGGTGTAAAAAATAAGCTCAAAAGTTTTATTCAACTGATTGAGAAATTAGGTTTGACTCCGCAGGAAGCAGCTTATATTGGAGATGATATTAATGATCTGAAGATTCTTGAACAAGTGGGCGTGTCCGCAACTGTGCCTGGTAACTGCCTCCCTGAAGGTTTTACCTGTGATTATGTAACCCGGCGCGTAGGTGGAAGTGGTGCGGTGCGAGATTTTGCGGAATGGCTCCTACGGCAGCGAGGCGAATATGAAAAAGCTCTCTCTTCTTATCTTATATCTAAATAAAATGTTCTGAAAGAAAATCTATTGAAAGAAGGCATTTCAGAGCATAACATATTTATAACCGGTAACACCGTGAAAGACAGTTTATTTATTGCGGTTGATAAGGTAAAAAGCAATCCACCGATAATCCACGAACTACTCGATCATGTCAGAAACGCAGACATTACTAAATTTTTTGTGCTAATTACCGGACACCATCGTGAAAAATTCGACGAGGATTTTGAGAAAAGCTGTTTTGCTCTTCGTTCTTTTGCAGAATCAATTGAGGCTACCGCTTTCATCTATTCTGTTCATTTAAATCCGAATGTTCAAGAGGCAGTAAGAAGAATTTTATCCCCAAGAGACAATATTTACCTTATTGAACCGTTGCCCTACTATCGTTTGTTTCAGTAATGATGAGGGCCCAGGGTAATTTTGACCGATTCCGGCGGCATACAAGACTTTGTCAGAGGGCACAGTAAAGTTGGTTGGAATAAGTAAAGAGAAGATCGTTGAAGAACTTTCCCTGATACTAACCAACCAGAATGAATATTTAAGCGATGGCTATTGCTGTTAATATATATGGCGATGGCCTTGCCGCGAAGCGAATAAAAAAAATAATAGGGAAATTACTTGCAATAAATATGAATATACTTCAAAGCATGACACTGATGCCGACAACCTAAGAACGGTTTGCAAAAATACCCTTCATAGTGCAGAAATGAAAAATCACCCGACTTCTAATGCTTAATGATATCACCGGACAAATTGATGATGAACTAAAAACCGTTGGCAAGAACACGCTGATTTACAGCATTGGCAATATCGCAATTAAAAGTGTTACCTTCTTTTTTATTCCCCTTTACACGCATTACCTGAGCGTCTTCGAGGTCGGCATTATTGTTTTACTCGAGCTTCTGGAACTCTTTTACAATGCGGTGGCGCCACTGGGGGTTTTTAGTGCCGTGTGGCGCTATTTCACCACCGAACGAAAATCCGGGACAGAGAAAAAGTTTATTTCCAGCAATATCTTGTTTGTCCTCGCTGTAAATGCTGTCCTCGCAACGCTTTTGATTGTTTGTGCACCTTGGATTACCAAAATGTATCTTTCTGATGGCAGTTTGTCAAACTTAGTAAGAGTATTTATCATTATTCTTTTTCTAGGTTTAAGTAGAACTGTCATCGTCAATTTGCTTCGCATTTATGAGCAAGCTTTTAGGTTCATTGTTTTTGTGTTCGTCGATTTTGTTTTGTTAATTCTACTGACGTTAGGCTTTGTTATCGGGTTGGATTTGGGCTTGTGGGGAATTATTTATGCCAAGCTTATCACCTCAGGCTTAATATTTTTCTTTGCGGTTTTTTATATTCTAAAGCAACATGGCCTGCATTATGACCACAAATATGTCATTCGTTCATTGCGTTTTGGCTTCCCTCTTATGTTTAACGGCATTAGCATGTTGATTCTATCGATGTCTGACAGATTCTTCATCAAGGAAATTATTTCTGTTGAAGCAAGCGGCATCTATGGGATTTCATATAAATTTGGCATGATTCTGAATATGGTTTTTGTGGTACCTTTGATGCAAGCCTGGCATCCGATATTATTCCGCCTTGAAAATGCACCCGAACAAAAAGTAACTTATCAAAAAATTGCGCTTTATTATGTGCAAATTGGCAGTCTGCTCATGTTGGCCATCGTTGTTGCTTCTAAATATTTGCTTAAAATAACAACGATTGAAGAGTACCACTACGGGATTATTATTGTTCCATGGATTGCTTTCTCATATTTACTTTTTGGATTACAAAATATCTTTAAAGCGGGCGCCTTGATTCATAATCAGACAATTAAAATGACACAATATGGTCTCCTGACTGCCGGACTAAACATTATTTTGAATATGGCAATGATACCGACATTGGGAATATTAGGGGCCGCGATTGCCACAACACTCTCTTATTTTGTTTTGATGGTTTTGATACTTAGACTGTCGCACAAATACCTGCATATTAATTGGCTTTGGAGGAAAATGATTCCGGTGATTTTGTTGGGGATGATTTTTTCCTGGCTGGCAAGTATTGACTTGAATAAGCTTCAACTCAATTTTGCAAAAGACGCCACTGTATTGATTCTTTTGCCGACTCTTATGCTTCTGTTGAAGCTTGTTTCTTTAAAAGAAATCAAACGTTTTGCGCTGCGATTAAAAGGCGCTTTTTAAGTTCGCTTCGTTATCAGGAGTATCTTAATGAAAATTAACATCATGAATATTGTCGGCACCCGGCCGAATTTTATGAAAATAGCCCCAATTATTTCTGAAATGAACAAACACGCCGAGTTTGAACTCAAACTGCTGCACACCGGTCAACACTAAGACGATGAGATGTCCAGGTTCTTTTTCGAGGATTTGCGGATTCCGGAACCGGATATATATCTTGGCGTGGACTCCGGGAATCATGGGGAACAGACCGGCAAGATCATGATCGAATTTTTGAGAAAGTT
>SMUX01293631.1_pt1 | contig 17615 bp, 15 predicted proteins | sample 2456431 | NCBI WGS metagenome assembly SMUX01 (sample SAMN11095930, study PRJNA526329) | marine sediment metagenome | biome: Marine sediment; feature: Surficial sediment; material: Deep marine sediment; isolation source: Hadal surficial sediment | place: Pacific Ocean | collected 2014-11 | depth... | reverse complement strand
CGGTCGGGTGGGCTTTCCCAAAGGGAAATGGACCGCACTTTCAATAATGGTCTCGGGATGATCATGATTGTTGGGAAACGAGAACTAAGTGGGGTAGAGCAATCTCTCAGGAAATTGGGGCAAAAGTATTCTGTGATTGGGGAAATTGAAAAAGGAGCGAGGGGAGTGGCATTGGTCCCCTAAAGCCATGGCGCGGAAGGTCCCTTTGGGAATACTGATCTCGGGCAACGGCAGCAATCTCCAGGCAATCATCGATGCCATTGAGAAAAAGCGACTCGATGCCGAGGTTTGTGTGGTGGTCAGTAATCGCGAGGATGCCTATGGTCTGGTACGGGCCCAGAAGCATGGAGTCCCGACCGAAATAGTCGACCATGGTAAATCCCCATCTCGGGAGGCCTTTGATCAGCACCTAATTGTACAATTCAAAAACCGACAGGTGGAGCTGGTCGTCCTGGCTGGTTTCATGCGGCTTCTCTCCGCTGATTTTGTTCACGCCTTTGCTAATCGAATCATGAACATCCACCCCGCATTGCTCCCTGCATTTCCAGGACTCCATGTGCAGCGCAAGGCAGTAGAGGCCGGGGTTCGATTTTCGGGCTGTACGGTTCACTTCGTCAATGAGGAGTGTGATCAGGGCCCCATCATCATACAGGCCGTGGTTCCCGTTTTTCCCGATGATTCGGAAGAGTCTCTCAGTGCACGGATCCTAAAGGAAGAACATCGCATTTATCCAAAGGCCATCCAGCTATACAGTGAGGGTCGGCTCCATGTAGCGGGGCAGAGGGTGTTGGTGGACGGCCTCGAAAAAGAAGAGCAGCAGGTAATGATTCACCCCCCGTTGAAAGGATGAAAAAAGGAGGAGGGAGCTCAGACCAGGTAGCGGAGAAATATCGTCGCCAGCCCCAAGAATGAGAGAAAGCCAAAGACGTCGGTGAAGGTGGTGACAATGACACCAGATCCCAGGGCTGGGTCTAGATTCAGTTGCTTCAGTGCAAGTGGAATCAGGGTCCCGGCCAGAGATGCCACAAAGAGATTGATCACCATGGCCAGTGCCAGCACAAACCCGAGCATGGGATTACCCTTCCACAGATAGGCTATGAACGCCACTAGGGTACCGATAATGGCTCCCATGACAATCCCCACTGTCACCTCTTTGAGCACCACCCTCCAGGTGGTAGAAAAGGCCAGCTCTCCCAGCGCAATCCCCCGCACCATGACCGTCAGGGTTTGAATTCCCCCATTTCCGCCCATACCAGCGACCACCGGCATGAAGATCGCAAGGGCCACCGCCTCTTCGATTGTCCGCTCAAACAGACCTACAACAAAGGCAGCAAGCATCGCTGTCAGAAGATTAAACCCCATCCAAGGGAGCCTCTTCTGGATGGATAACCCCGGGCGGCTGAATATCCGGTCTCCCTCCTCTAGCCCGGCCATTCTGTACATGTCTTCCGTCGATTCTTGATCGATAATGTCAATGACATCATCTACAGTGATAATGCCAACGAGGCGCCGTTCTTGATCCACAATGGGCAGCGCCAGGAGTTCGTATTTGGATACCAGCCGTGCCGCCTCCTCCTGATCCATGGAGACCTGTCCGCGTATGGGATCAGCAATCATCATCTCACTGAGGGTCCGCTCCTTGGGTGCGATGACCAGGGCTCGGATGGGGACGACGCCAAGGAGCTTACCGGATTCATCTACCACGTAGAGGTAGAAAAAAGTCTCCAGCTCTCCTCGCTCACGGATCCTGTCTATAGCTCCCTGGGCTGTAGTATTAGGAGAGAGGGCCAAAAATTCGGGGGTCATAATCCTCCCGACGGTTCCCTCCGGAAAGCCAATGAATTGTTTAACTCTCTCTCTTCGGTCAGGATCCACCAGGGCAAGGACCCTCTCTCTCCTCTCTTCCGGCAGGCTGTCGATAAAAGTCACTTCATCGTCAGGGTCTGCCCAGACCAACATCTTTGCGAGTTTTTCGTCTTCGATGAGATCCAAGATCTCCGGCAGCAAGTCTGGCGGAAGTTCCATTAGGGTCTTTCCAGCCCGGCGGACCGAGAGCAGGAGTTCGAACAGCTGGCGCACTTCAGCCGGTTCCAGGCCTTTGAAGAGAAGGGCAATATCCGCATGGTGGCTCCTGCCGATAAACCGCAAGACCCGATCTGGAGTGGCGGTGCGAATCAGCTCACGAACCACTGCTAGATTTATTGCTTGGGATTGCATAAACGTGTCGTCCGTGGATCTTCAAACCTTCATAACTTCTGGCATGAGAATATGCAAATTTAGGTTTAGGGCTCGTCCCAGAGAGGTTAAAAGCCCAGGGCAAATCTGCTATGCTCGACAGTAGGGTAAGGTTTCGTCTCATGGCGATAGGTTTGAAAAATAAGGAGGGTCCATGTTCGGACTAGGCTTTCAAGAACTGCTGATCATCCTGATCATAGCACTGATCATTTTTGGACCTGGAAAGTTACCCCAAATCGGGAGTGGATTGGGTAAGGCCATCCGGGACTTCAAAAAAGGAGTAGGAGGCGAAGATTCAGAAGAAATCACTCAAAAAGAGGGGCCAACTAAAAAAGGCGATTCTGGTGAGGGCTCCAATTAAGAGTGGTTCTAGTACGACCCCATTTCCTCGCTGCCTAGAGAGGCACAACTTTCCGTCGGGGGAAGAGAAACGACATCATAAATCCTGCCTGGAAAAATACGTGGGTTGAGATAACCGGTCTGCAGTGGCTAACTCCACCGGAAGCAAATCCCTGGAGGTTTAAAAATAATAAGAGAAAACCGAATCGGGGAGGTGTCCCGCAGGCTCGAGGCGCGGAGCCTTCGCCAATGGCTAGGGTTCTCCTTGAGATCTCACCGAGTGGTGAGAAGAGGAGGAGGGTCACTCAGCCGACAACGTGGACTTCGAGTATCCGTTCTTCTCGTTGTAACCCTCTAGGACCGTGTACAGAGAAAGCTTTGAGAGTTTATAGACTTTGTCAATCTTGAGTTGCGTGGCTCGCACAAACGGGTCCAGTTTGAGGTCGGTCCTCCACCCGAGTCGCCGGGTTACAGGGTCTAGGGCCTCGGTCAAACTGCCCAAGATGGGAGACTCACTGGTAAAGTGGTTCACGATGACGATTCTCCCTCCCGGCCGGCAAACTCGCTGGGCCTCCTCCATCATCCTGATGGGATCTGGAACTACAGTAACCACATGAAAGGCCATGATATAGTCGAAGGAATCATCGGCGAAATCAAGATGCAGGGCATCCATCTTCAAGACCTTCAAGTGGGTCCAGCCGTTATTGCGGATTTTGGTTCTGGCATGGGCCAACATGTCCGGTGCCGAGTCGACCCCAATGACCTCACAGTGATCGGGATAGGCTGGGAAGGAAGTGCCGGTCCCTACGCCCAGTTCTAAGACCTTGGCACCCCGAGGAAGTTTGAGGGTCTTAATGACGTGACTCAGGCGAGAGTAAAAAATCTTGCCAAAGATTTTATCGTAAAGCGGTGCGAGATCCGAGTAGAGCTTGCTTTCGTGCGCACCTGTTTCAGCCATGAACCCAACCACAACCCAAGTCGTCGATACCCAACTTACTGGGGGTCACGCAGCTTGGATCTCCCTTGTCTGTTTCTTGTTAAAAGCGAAGATGTCTTTTTTAAGAAACCGCCACTGCTTCCCCTTCTTAAAGGCGGGCAGTATGTTTTTGCGTGCAAACTCATTTACCGTATCAGGGCTCATGTCCAAAATCCTAGCGACCTCCCTGCTGTTCAATAGCTCCTCTTCCCGTTCGAGCATAATGGTCTCCCTCTGGGTCTCCCCGGCCAGTACTAAGTTCCGCTTTCTAGCAAGTTCGCCAGACGCTGTCAAGGCAATAGGCACATGGTTTTTAGATGGGCATTAACGGGCGGTTTCGACAAATGAAGCGTTGCCCTCTCTTCTCAGTTGAAAAAGCATTCTTGCGATGGCGCAAGAGACAGAATTGCGCCGTTAACAGAACGCTTGGAGTCCTTGCCCTTTTTCTAGCATATTGGCATCGTATGGACCACACGCCTCATGGGTCTGTTTTTCACTGTATGAGGTTGACGATTTAGCATGGCAATGATCGGGGGAAATAATCTCTTCATAAAGAAGACCATAGTTTGCAAGAGCTCCTGCGGGGCAATATTTTTCAACCAGCTAAGGAGGACGTTCTATGCCAGCAATCGTTTTGGTTCTTATCGGGCTCGGTCTTTTTTATCTCGCCTATCGTTTCTATTCGAAGTTTTTGGCCGAGAAGATCTACCAGCTTGATCCCGATTTCAAAACACCAGCACATGAACTGGAGGACGGAGTAGAGTACATACCCACCCATAAGCATATCCTGATGGGTCATCATTTCGTCTCCGTTGCAGGCGCCGCACCCATCGTAGGGCCGGCCATAGCGATGATTTGGGGATGGTTGCCGGCGTTTTTATGGGTCGTGGTGGGTAGCATCTTTGCTTCTGGGGCCCATGATCTTGGCAGCATTTGGGTTTCCAGTAGACATAAGGGACGCTCCATTGGCCATCTCACGGCTGATCTGATCGGGCAACGGGCCAGGTTACTGTTTCTTATCGTTATTTACTTCTTGGTATTGATGGTAAACGCTGTCTTTGCTCTGGTGATTGCGGCCCTCTTTATCCGCTATCCCATGTCAGTGATTCCAATCTTTGTGGAGATACCGTTGGCCCTGGGAATTGGATGGCTAATTTATAAACATAAGGGAGCGGGAGTTCTTCTTCCCTCCATAGTGGCTGTGGCCATTATGTATTTGCTTGTGATCCTTTCGGGTACCTATGGATGGGAAGTGAAGGTCCCGACTCTAGGCACTCCCGTCGTGACTTGGGTCCTTATATTACTTGGATACGGCTTGTTCTCCACCCTGCTGCCGGTTTGGGTCCTCCTCCAGCCGAGGGACTACCTGAATGGACACCAGCTCTATTTCGGCTTAACTGCGGTTTTCCTGGCGGTGATCATAGGTACTTTCACCTCGGAGGGCTTGACCTTGGTGGCCCCTGCGGTCCGTCTGAATCCACCGGGAGCGCCTATGATGATTCCCTTCATCTTCATAACGATTGCCTGTGGTGCCATCTCTGGTTTCCATGCCATCGTCTCCTCCGGGACAACCTCGAAACAGTTGGATAAAGAGACGGATGCCCGACCCGTGGGTTATTTGGGATCCTTGGGAGAAGGGTGCCTGGCCCTGCTGGCCATCCTGGCCTGTGCGGGTGGGTTTGCTTCCGTAGCCGCGTGGAATGAGCACTATGCCACTTGGGGAGGGGCTGCTGGCCTTGGAGCCAAGGTAAGTGCCTTCGTCGATGGGATCAGCCATTTTCTCTACCGAGGGTTTGGCATCTCCCAGACCATCGGGGCCACCTTTGCGGCCGTTGTGGTAGTGAGTTTCGCAGCCACCACCATGGATACGGGCCTGAGACTGCAGAAGTATGTCACCGCGGAGTTCGGTGATATAATGAACCTTCCGGCTTTGAAAAAGGGAGGGATCGCCACTCTCATCGCTGTGGTAACCACTGGGATTCTGGCACTCTACGACGGTAAGGGTGCCGGCGGTCTTGTCATCTGGCCTCTCTTTGGGACGACCAACCAGTTGCTTGCTAGTCTGGCCCTTCTGGTCATCAGCGTTTTTCTAGTCAAGCTGAAAAGGCCTACAGCATACACCTTGACTCCTATGGTGATATTACTTTTTATGACATGCTGGGCCATGCTTTTAACGCTGAAGGGCTTTTGGGTAAAGGAAAATTGGGGCCTCTTTATAATTGGGGTTTTGATTTTAGTTAGCGCTTTGTACCTGGTCGTGAAGGCAGTTGGAATACTGAGAGGTAGCGGGCAGGCGGAGAGGGTGCCCGTTAGGGGGTAACTGAGCGGCATGAAACCCAGGGTCATACTCGTTAGAGAATGTCCCGAGACGTTAACCTGTAGCAATTGTGCCGGGACCCTCGAGGGTATCGATGCCTTTGGGTCTCACGAAATTCCCGACTACGCAATGATTAGATCGATTATGGATCGGGTGGGGGAACTCTACCTCGCCCTGCGCCGAGAGTTTGACCATAGCGTGGAGATAGACGTAGTAGACCCCCGAAACGGCCTCTATCTCATCCCAGCCCTTTTAGGGGATTATCGCAGATATCGCCCCCCACTAGGACCTTTTCTGAAAACCCTTTTTCTGGGTATCAGCCCCGCATCCGTCATCGTCAATGGGATTGCCCTCCACGTCGGGGAACTTCCAACCCCCGACCTTTTGGTTGAAGAAGTAGGATCAATTCTCGAGGAAGCTGGGGCCATTCGATCGTCTCGAGACAAGCCGCTCTGTTCTGCCCCTGGTCCAAACTAACCAGCACGGCCCGAACCCCCTTTGATGGGCACGGGACTTCAGCTATAATCCGTATTCTGGTTTCACGATCATGGGGTCCCTTGGCGTCATCTTGATGGCCGCTGGCCTGGGTAAGCGGATGTGCTCCGACCTTCCGAAGGTATTGCACCCTTTGGGAGGGGTCCCCCTCATCTCGTACCCTCTGCGAGTTTGCCGGAGCTTGAACCCCGCACGGGTAGTGGTGGTCGTAGGCCATGGTGCGGAGCAGGTCAAGCAGGCATGCGACAACGAAAAAGCCATATGGGTTCTACAGAAGGAGCAGCTCGGCACGGGACATGCCGTGCAATGCACCAGGAATATCTTAGGTCGATTTTCGGGTGATCTTCTGATCCTGAGCGGTGATGTCCCCTTTATTACGAAGGATAGTTTAACCGCACTCCTGCGCCACCATCGCGATCATGAGTCGACCGTTTCACTGATGACGGCTTGTTTAGACCATCCATCCGGTTATGGGAGGATCTTGAGGGGGGCCAACGGTGAGGTGATGGGGATCGTAGAAGAGAAGGATGCAAGTGATTCGGAGAAAGAGATCAACGAAGTCAACGCAGGCATTTATGTGGCCTCCCCAAAATTTCTCTATTCCGCCCTGGATGACTTAACCGACCTGAACCGACAGGGTGAATACTATCTGCCGGATATTGTGGGCATCGCCTGTAGGAACGGGCAAAGTGTCGGTGCGGTCCAGGTGAATGATCCACGGGAAATGTTGGGAATTAATACCAGAGAGGAGCTCGCGATGATGGAAAGGGCCATACAGGAAAAGGTTAACCGCAGGTGGATGGAATTGGGGGTAACCCTCAAGGATCCGCTAACGACTTATATTGAGGAAGGGGTCCAGATTGGTAAGGATACGGTGATCGGGGCGAATACGCATCTCATGGGACGAACCGTCGTGGGAGAGAGATGTCTAATTGATGGCAATGCCTATGTCACTAACAGCCGGTTCGGGAAGGAAACCCACCTCAGGTTCTCCGTTGTTATTACCGATTGTGAAATCGGGAAGAAAGCGGAAATCGGACCGTTCTCCCACCTCCGCCCTGGGACCGTGCTAAAAGACAATGTGCGGGTTGGTAACTTCGTCGAAGTGAAGAACTCATCGATTGGAAATGGGACAAAGGCGAGTCACTTAAGCTATATTGGGGATTCAAAGTTGGGAAAGGAAACGAACATCGGTGCAGGGACCATTACTTGTAATTACGACGGTTTCGAAAAGCACCGAACCACCATAGGGGATCGGGTCCAAATCGGCAGCAATACGCAGTTGGTGGCGCCGGTGGTCATTGGGAACGACGCCTATGTGGGTGCTGGTTCCACCATCACCCAAAATGTTCCCGCCGGGGCGCTGGCCTTGAGTCGCGTGGCACAGAGACATGTGAAGGGCTGGGTACAACGGTTCAGGGAAAAACACAAGACGGAATAAACTGTTAATCGTATATTCGTTAGTCGTGTTTTCGCAGCCAATCAAAGTGAAACAGCGACTGAAATGAATAAGGAATAACAAATAACGAGAAACGAAATGTGTGGAATCGTTGGTTATATTGGCATGCGTGAGGCAGCGCCCATCATTTTAGAGAGCTTGAAAAAGCTCGAGTATCGGGGGTACGACTCCGCAGGCATCGCCGTGCTCAATGAGGGCCATGTCACTATCCGCCGCTCGGAGGGTAAGCTCAAAAATCTTGAAGAGATTCTCCGTCGGGGCCCCCTTCAGGGGAATGTCGGAATCGGCCATACCCGATGGGCGACTCACGGCCGCCCCACAGAAACCAACGCCCATCCCCACCGCGCCGGAAGTGTCGTGGTTGTCCACAATGGGATTATTGAGAATTACCTGGAATTGAAAGACTACCTGGTCAAAAAGGGAGCAAAAATTGCCTCAGAGACCGATACAGAAATCGTGGCTCACCTGGTAGAGGAAGAAATGGATAATGGGGCCAATTTCCTCAACGCGGTACGCAAGAGTCTCAGGAGAATTCATGGCTCCTATGCCATGGCCTTTCTCCATCAAGATGATCCCCATCGGCTGATCATAGCAAAAAATTCCACACCTATTGTCATTGGCTGCAGGGAGGGTGAGACCTTTGTGGCCTCCGATATCCCAGCGCTCTTGGATCACACACGAAAGGTGGCTTTTTTAGAAGATGGCGAGATTGCTGAGGTGACAGCAGAGGGAATTCGCATGTGGGATGGAGCTGGGAACGAAACCAAGAGGGCATTCAAGGAAATTACGTGGGATGCAGTGACAGCCCAGAAGGGTGGATTCCCTCACTTCATGCTCAAGGAGATCCACGAGCAACCCAGTGCCATTACCGACACCTTTAGAGGGAGGATATCGCTCAAGTCGGGGGAAGTCTCCTTAGACGGGGTCGGTTTAAAAACCAAGGAGCTCTCCGGGATTAAAAAGGTTCATATGGTTGCCTGTGGTACGGCATGGCACGCATGCCTGGTGGGGAAATTTTTGCTCGAAGAGATCGCGGGGATCCCAACGGAAGTGGACTACGGATCAGAGTTCCGTTATCGCGCTCCGCTAATCGATGCTCACTCCCTCCTTCTCCTGGTCAGTCAGTCCGGTGAGACCGCCGATACACTTGCAGCCGTAGATCTAGCTCGGGCAAAAAAGGCAAAGGTCGTTTCCATCTGTAACGTGGTGGATTCTTCCTTGGCACGCAAATCCAACGGGGTATTTTATACCCACGCAGGACCCGAGATTAGTGTGGCGAGCACCAAGGCCTTCACCACCCAGCTCACTGCCCTCTACCTGTTTGCCATTGGGTTAGGGCGAATCAATGGGTGCCTAAGCCGGGCCGAGTCCAAAAGGCTGTTAGGGGATCTCATGCGGTTGCCCCTTTGGGTCGAGGAGGTCCTCAAGCTCGAACCGGAAATCGCAAAAATGACCCAAGAGTTAGGCGATGTCCGAGATTATCTCTATCTGGCTAGAGGCATCAATTATCCCATTGCCTTAGAGGGGGCGCTGAAACTCAAAGAGATCTCTTATATCCATGCAGAGGGCTACCCAGCGGGTGAGATGAAGCATGGACCCATTGCCTTGATCGGAGAGGAAATGCCTGTGGTGATTCTTTTGCCCAAGGATCGCTCATTTCCAAAGACGTTGGGGAATCTCAAAGAAGTTGAATCCAGGGGAGGTAAGATCATAGCACTAACGGAAGAAGGGGCGGATGCCGTTAGGGCCCTAGCCTATCATACTCTGATCGTCCCAAAGGCTTCTTATTATCTTACCCCCGTCGTGTTAACTATTCCGCTCCAACTGATCGCTTATTACAGTGCGGTGCAGCGAGGTACCGACGTTGATCAACCCCGCAATTTGGCTAAGAGCGTGACCGTGGAATAAACCATTGTGGGGCCCTAAGTGAGCTGGCAGCAAAGCGCAGAGCGCAAAGCGAAACCAGCTATCAGTTATTAGCAGTCTGCTATCGGCCTCGGAAAGGGAATAGAAAAGCGCGGAGCGGACTCAGTACTGAGTTACGAGTGCTGAGCACTGAGTGACAAGCGTCAAGAGACAGCAGACTACAGACCATGGACTACGGGGGATAGAAAGACAGTAGGCAGAGAGCAGGGGGTAGGCAGGAGAGTGACCTAGAAAGTGGAACGCACGATTCCGAAATTTGAATTTCCCGCCTCTGGTCTCCCGTCTTCGGTCCTCGGTCCTCGGTCAGTAGTCGGTAGTCAGTGGTCCCGAATCCGCAAGGACGCCATGCGCTTTGCGCTCTGCTCCTTGCCATTTTTCATCTGCGTTAATCTGGGTGGGTCTGCGGTTAAATTTCTCTTAACGCTTTGTGCTATGCGCCATGCGCTTTGCTGTGCTCAAGTCGGCAAAATCTACGGATTAGTTATTAGACTGTGATTCGTCAAGAGGGGGTGAGAGCATTGGACACACCGATGAACAGCCTGCTGCTAAAAGGTGGCCGCTTGCTTGATCCGGCAAGTTGTCGCGACGGATTACTAGATATCAGGATCGCTAACGGGATCGTAGCAGAAATCGGCTCTCAACTGCTTCCCAACGGCGAGAAGATTTCCGATGTTCGGGGCTGCCTGGTTGTCCCTGGATTGCTCGATGTTCATCTGCATCTCGTGAATGGATTGGGCCCCTTCGGTGCAGATCCGGACATCTTTGGAGTGGGCTCGGGAGTGACCACAGTTGTGGACGCGGGGAGCACAGGCCATAGTCTTTTCGACGTTTTTCGACGCTATATAGCCGAGCCTGCGAAAACTCGGGTGCTGGCCTATGTGAACCTTTCGACGCTGGGTTCCGTGGTAGGTCCCACGTATAGTAATCTCGCCGATCCAAGGCTGATCGACGAGGAGCGTATCGGTCAGGTCGTGGATGCCAATCGGCATATGATCGTCGGGATCAAAGTGATGGCAACAGGAACGGCCCTCGGGACGGAGGGGCTCAGGCCTCTGAGCCGCGCTAGGAAACTGGCGGATAGTTTACGGCAGCCAATTTTAGTTCATATCGGTGAGAGCTGGGGCCGGAGCGCACAGCCTCCTCAGATCGGCGAGGTTTTGGCCTACCTTCGGCCGGGCGATATTGTCACCCATATGTTCACAGGACATCCTGGGGGCCTGCTGGATCCTAACGGCAGGTTGTGGCCCGAGGTGCGTGGGGCCCGTGACTCTGGTGTACTTTTCGACGTTGGCCATGGTCTTCACAACCTGAACTTTGACGTGGCGCGAAGAGTACTGGATCAGGGTCTCAAGCCGGATGCTGTTTCCACAGACGGCCATCGCGGGAACCGATTGGGTCCCGTATATGACTTACCTACCACGATGGCTAAGCTCTTAGCGCTCGGATTTTCGCTCCCAGAGGTTGTGGGGATGGCAACCGTCAACGCTGCCCGACTTTTACACCGGGCTGACGAGTTGGGTTCTATCCGCGTGGGCCGGCCTGCCGAGATCTCCGTCCTGAGACTTGAGGAACGTGAATGGAAGGCCAAGGATTCCCAGGGGGGAACCATGTCCGCGTTCCAGGCCCTGGTTCCAGTGTTCGCTATCCGCAATGGTGTTGTTTACGAACCCCTTCCCAGCGAACGGCCCTAAGTTATTAGCCGCAGAGCAACGCAGAAGGCAAAGCGCTAAGCGCAAGGCGCATAGTGTTAAGAGCTATCAGCCATCAGCTCCGGACTCATTGCTGGCCGCTGCCATCTGCTAACTGCTTTTTGTCTTGTCGTCCCGTCGTCAGTAGTCCGTTATCTTTTTACGCTTTGCGCTCTGCCCTTTGCGCTTTGCAGTTTAGGCTCGGTACTCAGTCCTCGCAACTCAGTACTGACTAGCGCTTTGCTGCCAGCTGCTCACTGCCCGCTAATCGTTACGGGTTGTTGTGACTTGCCGAAAAGAGTCCAGTCGGAATCCCCTGGCGATAAGGTACATTTCGGACGACCCCCTCCGTGTGGCCTCGGAGCGGGCGCGTTGTGTCGAAGCAAAGTGCGGTTTGAGCTCCATTAGGAAAGCCGTTGTTTCGTCTCCTACGAAGGTTTTCACCAACAAACCCCCTTTGGTCTTGAGCAGGGCTGTTGCCAGCTTGAAGGCCGCCTGAGCGAGCTCAAGGGAGCGGCTAAGATCGGTTGCGTGAATTCCACTGAGTCGGGGGGAGAGATCCGAGAGGACACAGTCGGCGGTTCCACCTAGGAGCTCCTTGATCTTTCTTTGGGTATCTTCGGAAGTGATATCTCCCTGGAAAAGGTGGATATTGTTCTCTCGAAAGGGTTCCATGGGTTGAAGGTCCACCCCTACGACCCTACCCCCTTCTCCTATGAGTCTGGAGACTACCTGTAGCCAGCCCCCTGGCGCTGCACCGAGGTCAACGACGTGATCGCCGGGTTTGATGAGATGAAAGCGTCGGTTTAACTCTAGGAGCTTATAGGCCGCCCGGGAACGGTAGCCTTCCCTCTTAGCCCTCTTGAAGTACGTATCTTTTGGCTGATAGCCCATGATGGGGGTTTATATGACATTTTGCGGTGTGGAGCCCAGCGGCTTTACAGCTATATTGGCCGCAAAGTATATCAGCGTAACCCACCGTAGCATACCCTCCGTCGCCAAGGCTATGGAGGGTTACCCACCTCGTATTCATCCACGGGTTTGCACCCGTGACTTTTTGCGAAGGTGGGTAAAAAAAAGCCCAGCCGCTGCATTACGACTGGGCTTTTGAACACCAACGTAATTGTATTCACTCAGTCTTCAATCTCATTTCCACCCGGCGATTGACCGCATGTGCCCAGCTGGTTTCCTGAGGAATGAGCGGGTTGGTTTCACCCACACTGGCTACAGACACTCGGTTCGGCGCAACTCCCAGTGACTCCAACTCCTTTTTCACCGACTCTGCCCGGCGAAGTCCTAGGGCTGTATTATATTCTTCTGTTCCAACATTATCGGTATGACCCTCTATCACCACGACGATGTCCTTTTTCTCCTTGAGCGCCTGGGCAGCCAGGTACGCCCTTCCTTTGCCGAGATCTGTGAGCTTCGCTGAGTTGAATCGAAAGGCAATTTGTGGGAAAACGAACTTTTCTACCTCGACAAACTTAGGCACTTCTTTGACGACGGTAACTTCCTTGATGATCGTTTTGACCACGGGTACTTCTTTAATTATCACTCTCTCGCCTGCTGCCCCGGTAGCCCCGCTAGCCCCAGTCCCCCCTTCGCCCGGAACCTCTACCCGCTCTCTGGTCGTATACCGGTCGACCCTATAGGAACGGCCCCCTCTTGATATATAGGTCCGGCGTGACAATCCAACGTCAATGGCCTCTCTCGGCTCGAAGAGAGGTGGATGGGGCCTGTGTCCAAAGATATACTCGACGCCCCTGGTGCTGCTCACAATGGCGTGGAAGGGTCGAGTGAGCAACCATTCCGCGGCAAGCCCGAATGGATAGAGCAAGTAGGTGTACACCCTAAGTGGATTGGCTTGGGATTCGTCGTATTCATCTGCCAAAACCGGTCGTGGTAACGCGGTCAGACCCAAGCAGAGACTTAGTATAACAATCAGGTGTCGTGTTGTTTTCATTACTTGCCCCTTTTCTGCCTTGACGTATATTAACTGGCAGTATTTAGTCAGCCTTATTTTATTGATTTTATTACATTTGCTGTGAACTTGTCAAATTTGACACACCCCTCTGAGCCGGTATCTAAACGACAGGGATTCGGTGAGGCGAACTCGTTAATTATCTAAATTCATTGAATAATTTTTGGTTTCGGGGCCCCCCAAACACCCTTCCGAGACCTTAAGCCAATGGGAACAGCATAGGATAGTCCTTGTAAAAACGGGGGTACTCGTTTAATAAAAAGGAGACCCCTGCAGGAATTCCCGAGCCGTAAAACTTCCCCTGAGCGTGATGAATATCCTATTGGAAAAGAAAGACCGCACGGCCTTTGTTAGCTTTCAACGCCCCCCACTCAATGTCTTGAATCTTTCCATGATGGGGGAGCTTCGAAAGGTCTTGGAGGAGGTGGATGGTGACTCGGCAATGGACTTTCTGGTATTGCGCGGCGATGGAGATCGCGCCTTCTCTGCCGGGGTGGATATCAAGGATCATACTCGGGAGAAAGTACCCGAGATGTTGGACGTGGTCCACGGAGTCATTCGCAAGCTCTTCACCATTCGGCAAATTACCATCGCTGTGGTGCGAGGGGCCTGTCTGGGAGGAGGTTGGGAGTTAGCCAGCTCCTGTGACCTGGTCTTGGCTTCAGAGGAGAGTATTTTTGCCACACCGGAGATCACTGTGGGGTGCTATCCCCCCGTGGCTTTAGCTCGCTTTCCGTCGCTGATGGGGTACCATCGAGCGGCGGAGACGATTCTTACGGGCAGGAGGTATTCCGCTCGAGAGGCCCATGCCTTCGGAATGGTCAATCGGGTCGTTCCAACCGGGGAACTAGAGCAAGCCATGGATACCCTCCTGGATGAACTCAAGAGGCAAAGCGCCGCCGTGCTTCGTATTGCGCTCAGGGGGTTAAGGGAAATCTCCCTGGGCAGTTTGTCTGAGGCACTGAAAAAATCAGAACGAATATACATTGATGAACTTCTCAAAACCGAGGATGTCGAAGAGGGGGTCCGGGCTTTTCTGGATAAGAGAAAACCCCAATGGAGCCACAGATAGGAATAGGCAATGGGAACTACCATCACGGCCTACAGGGGGAAGGGATGCATGTTGACGAAACATTTTGGTCTAGCAACTGTAGCCGCGGCCGTTGCCTTCATCGTTGGTGCTGGCACCTCGGTTGCGGGAATTACCTTACGTACCGTCAAAGCTAAGGGCTTTGTCCGGTGCGGGGTCCACTACCCTGGTCTGCCTGGCTTTTCCAATCCCAACGACAAAGGCGATTGGGTTGGTTTCGACGTGGATGTCTGCCGTGCAATCGCCGCGGGGATCTTTGGCGATGCCAAAAAGATTAAGTTCAGGCCCTTATCGGCAAAGGAGCGATTCACGGCATTGCAGTCGGGGGAGGTGGATGTTCTGTCGCGGAATACGACGTGGACCTTCGTTCGGGATAGCGCCCTTGGTCTGGACTTCGCTGGGGTGACCTTTTACGACGGGCAGGGATTCATCGTGCGAAAAAATTTGAGGTTAAAGAGCGCGCGTGAACTGAATGGGGCCAGTGTATGTGTCATTACTGGGACCACAACCGAGCTCAATCTAGGAGACTATTTCCGTGCCAATAAGATGAAATACCGGCCGGTGGTTTTTGGCAGCGCGGATGAGGCGGTGGCAGCTTACGACGCGGGTCGTTGTGACGTCTTTACCACAGACCGGTCGGGCCTGGCTGCCGAACGAGTGAAGCTTACCAGACCCAGAGACCATGTCATACTGCCCGAAATTATTTCGAAGGAGCCTTTGGGACCTGTGGTCCGTCACGGGGACAACCAGTGGGGGGATATTGTCCGTTGGTCCCTGAATGTGCTGATTATTGCGGAGGAAAAAGGTGTAACCTCCAGGAATGTCGACGAAATGAGGGCAAAATCGGTGGACCCACAGATTAAGAGGCTGTTGGGAGTTGAGGGAGACCTTGGCCGGAAGCTCGAACTCCCTAACAGCTGGGCCTATTCCATAATCAAGCAGGTTGGAAACTATGGTGAGATCTACGACCGTAACGTCGGTCCGGACACCCCTTTGAAGCTGGAGCGAGGATTAAATCAGCTCTGGTTCAAAGGCGGCATTTTGTACGCTCCTCCCATGCGATAGATGTTCAATCGGGAATTCGCTCTGCGGTTTTTTGCCATTCCTATTAGCCTCATGCCCGCTGAACTCCAGAAATCATTAGGCCGGGTAAATCAGTGATCTGGAACGACACTCGATATCGGGGACTTTTTTTCCAGGTCCTTGTGCTCGGTGCGGTGATTGCCCTTGGTGTCTTTCTCATCAACAACGTCCTGGTCAACCTCGAACGTCGAGGGATTGCCTCGGGATTCGAATTCCTCAACTCCACGGCTGGTTTTGGCATTATCATGCACTTGATCGACTATTCCGAGGAATCGAGTTACGGGAGGGCTTTTCTCGTCGGTCTGTTGAATACTCTACTGGTTTCCGTGCTTGGAATCTTCTTCACCACGATTCTCGGATTTGTCGTCGGACTGGGTCGGCTGTCCAGCAACTGGTTGGTGGCACGGTTGGCTGGAGTCTATGTTGAGATCGTTCGCAACATTCCGCTCCTGCTACAGATCTTTTTTTGGTACTTTACCATGCTTGTGCCCCTCCCGTCGCCGCATAAGAGCATGGCCATGGGGGGAATCATTTTTTTTAACAACCGCGGCCTCTATTTTCCAGTGCCTATCTTCGAAGCGGGATTCTCGATGGTCCTACTGGCCTTATTCATTGCCATGGTAACGGTGATGCTAGTAAAACGATGGGCCCGTCGGCGCCGTGAGGCCACCGGCCAACATTTTCCTACCTTTTACTTTTCTATGGGAACAATGGTTATCTTACCGCTCATCGCGGTTATCCTGACCGACTTTCCCGTTTCCTGGGAGTTTCCGGAACTGCGAGGTTTTAATTTCGTGGGCGGTTTTGTCGTGATTCCTGAACTCATGGCCCTTTTGATCGCTCTATCCGTTTACACGGCTTCCTTCATTGCGGAGATCGTTCGGGCCGGTGTCCAGTCCGTGGGGCGTGGGCAGGTTGAGGCGGCTTACTCTCTTGGCCTGAAACCGGGACAGACACTTCGCTTCGTCATCATCCCCCAAGCGCTCCGCGTCATCATCCCTCCTTTGACCAGCCAGTACCTGAATCTCACTAAGAACTCTTCTCTCGCGGTTGCCATTGCCTATCCTGAGCTGGTTTCGGTGTTTATGGGCACGGTTCTCAACCAGACTGGCCAGGCCATTGAAGTGATTGTCATGACCATGGCGGTTTATCTTACCATCAGCTTGGCGATCTCGTTCCTTATGAATTGGTACAACCGTAGTATCGCCCTCGTTGGCAGGTAAGGCTTGTCCGAAATGAGGCATCCGAATAATCAAACAGCCCCCCTCGTAGCAACGAGCCCTCTTGAAAGGGTCTGGCGAAATTTGTTTTCGTCTCCCATGAACGTCTTTTTGACTCTGGCGGTTCTGTTCCTACTCTATTGGGTTGTCCTCCCCGTTGTTCAATGGGCGTTCATCGAGGCCAACTGGAGCGGAGAGTCGCGGCAGGACTGTGTTCGTAGTGGGGCCTGTTGGGTCTTTATCAAAGTCCGCTTTGCGCAGTTCATGTACGGGTTTTACCCGGCGGCCGAGCGGTGGCGGGTCAACACCACGTTTTTACTATTTGGGGTGGCATGCCTGCCCCTCTTTTTCCCTTCTTTTCCAAGGAAGGCGTGGGTTGGTGCGTTCCTGCTCGTCGTTTATCCATTCGTAGGGTTTATACTGCTTGTGGGTGGACTTTTCGGCTTACCAGTGGTGGAGACGCGACTCTGGGGTGGTCTCATGGTCACCCTGGTGGTGGCGGGGGTTGGCATTGTGGTCTCGTTCCCTGTAGGCGTGGTGCTCGCACTTGGGCGCCGATCCACCATGCCAGTCATCCGTACCGTCTGTACGGTCTTCATTGAAATCGTGCGGGGAGTACCGCTGATTAGCGTCCTTTTTATGGCTTCCGTGATGCTGCCCATGTTTCTTCCCGAAGGGATGAATTTTGACAAGCTGTTGCGCGCCTTGGTGGGCGTGACGCTTTTTGCGGGGGCTTATATGGCAGAGGTGGTCCGTGGAGGACTTCAGGCGATTGCCCGTGGTCAGTTCGAGGCAGCCGCTGCCTT
>SMUX01307284.1_pt1 | contig 17649 bp, 19 predicted proteins | sample 2456431 | NCBI WGS metagenome assembly SMUX01 (sample SAMN11095930, study PRJNA526329) | marine sediment metagenome | biome: Marine sediment; feature: Surficial sediment; material: Deep marine sediment; isolation source: Hadal surficial sediment | place: Pacific Ocean | collected 2014-11 | depth... | reverse complement strand
TCCATGGATGCGACATCGATGCCGGCATCCTCCTGCTCCTCGAGCCACACCAGGACCGCGTCGCGCTTGCCGCGCTCCAGGTCCTCGCCCTCCAGGCGCCAGGCCGGCCATAACTTCTCGGGCTCGGCCAGCCAAGCCGGCTCGGGCAGGCTGCCTGCGATGGTGGTGTCCAGAGTCATGCCTCTCCCTTGCGGGTTTTCGAGGCCGGTTAGTTTAACCCAGAAAATCGCGCCGGCAGGCCAGATCGCTGAGAACAGCTCCCCACGGGGCCTCCAGCGAGAGCGACCCCATGACGCTTGTGCTTTATACTGGCCGGAATTTGGGGACAGCCGCAACGGCGTTTCCCGTGTGCGTCTATTCCGAAGCGTGTCATTGAATTCAGCTCAGGGCTGCGGGCTCCAACGCCCGGCCCGTGAGAAAAGACGAGAGAATAAAGATGAAGTAGAGAGGAGAACACAATGAAACGTCGTAAGTTTTTGAAAAAAGCCGCGGCCACCGGCGCTGTCGCCGGCGTAGCGTCCACCATCGCCGCTCCGGCCATCGCCCAGGGTATCAAGCAGATCAAGATGGTTACCACCTGGCCCAAGAACTTCCCTGGCCTCGGGACCGGCGCAGAGAACCTCGCCAAACGGATCAACGAGATGTCGGACGGCAAGCTGCAGGTCAAGGTGTACGCCGCCGGCGAGCTGGTCCCGGCGTTCCAGTCCTTCGACGCGGTGTCCAGCGGCAACGCCGAGATGAGTCACTCCGTCTCCTACTACTGGCAAGGCAAGTCGCCCGCCTTCAACTTCTTTGCCGCGGTGCCATTTGGCTTGAACGCGATCGAACACGCCGCCTGGATCCAGTACGGCGGCGGCATGCCGCTGTGGGAGGAGCTCGCGGCCGGGTTCGACATCAAACCCTTCATGCGCGCGAGCACCGGCGTCCAGATGGGCGGTTGGTACCGCAAGGAGATCAACAGTCTCGACGACTACAAGGGGCTCAAGTTCCGTATGCCCGGTCTCGGCGGCGAGGTGCTGCGCGCGCTCGGAGCGGCGGTGGTCAACCTTCCGGGCGGCGAGATCTTCCCCGCCCTGCAGGCCGGCACCATCGACGGCACCGAGTGGGTCGGTCCCTGGAACGACCTGGCCTTCGGCTTCTACAAGGTCGCCAAGTTCTACTACTGGCCGGGCTTCCACGAGCCCAACACCACCGGCGAGGTGATGGTCAACAAGACGTTCTACGATAGCCTGCCCAAGGACCAACAGCGAATCATCGAGGTCGCGGTCCAGGCCGAGGCTTGGCGAGAGTTCAGTGAGTTCTTCGCCGCGAACTCCGGTGCCCTCAAGACACTGATCGAGAAGCACGGGGTGAAGCTGCGAAAGTTCAACGACGAGCTGCTCACGCAGATCGGTACCACGGCTGGCGAGGTTGTCGCCGAGGTCGGCCACAGGGACCCGTTCACCACCAAGGTCTACAACAACTTCATCGACTTTCGTAAAAAGGCGATCGGCTGGAGCAAGCTCAGCGAGCAGGGCTTTTTGAACGCGCGCTCATTGCCGTTCAAGTACGCCTCCTGACTGGCGCAACCTGCCACGACGCGGGGCCGCGCCCGCTTTGAGGTGCGCGGCCCCGCCCAACCAGCGAAGGCGCCCCCTTTCCGCCCCGCGTCGTACCCGCCTGGCTGAGCGGCGCCCAGGCTGCGGGAATAAGGGCGCGACCTACCCTCGGAGTCCGATGTGAAAGCACTGCAGCTCATTGCGCGCGCGATCGACACGATCAATGAACGCGTCGGCCGGACCGTGGCCTGGCTGGCGCTGCTCATGGTGCTGACCCAGTTCCTGGTCGTGGTGATGCGCTACGTGTTCGGCATCGGCTCGGTGGTCATGCAAGAGTCGATTGTCTACATGCATGCCACCCTGTTCCTGGTTGTCGCCGGATATACGCTGCTGCGCAACGGACACGTTCGCTGCGACATCTTCTATGCGGACGCCACGCCGAAGCGAAGGGCGCTGGTCGACATTTTCGGTGTCTTCGTGTTTCTCCTTCCCATGTGCGCTCTCATCGGTTGGACGGCTTGGCCATACGTGGTCTCGGCCTGGGCGGTGTATGAAGGATCGCCCGAGGGCGGCCTGGGGATCCCGGGCGTGTACCTGCTGAAATCGACGATCCTGGTGTTCGTTGTGCTGGTCTCGCTGCAGGGCCTCTCGTTGGCCATACACTCGCTCTCGTTGCTCCTTGGCATGGAGATGAAACCCAGGGCCCATGAAGCCTCTGGAGGAACGCAGGAATGACGACCGGAGAAATTCTCTCCCTGATGATGATCATCGCCCTGTGCGGTTTCACCCTCGTAGGCTTTCCCATTTCCTTCACGCTCGCTGGCGTGTCTCTGATCATGGCCGGTATTGGCGCTGCGCTTGGAGTTTTCGATACCTCGTTCCTGGGGTTCGTGCCGAACCGCATCTTTGGCGTGATGACCAACGAGGTGCTGATCGCCATCCCCCTGTTCGTGTTCATGGGCGTCATGCTCGAGCGGTCCAAGGTCGCCGAGGAGCTGCTCGACACCATGGGCCGGCTGTTCGGCAACCTGCGCGGCGGACTCGCGATCTCGGTGACGGTGGTGGGTGCCTTGCTGGCCGCGTCCACCGGCATCGTGGGCGCCACGGTGGTGACCATGGGACTGCTGAGCCTGCCGACCATGCTGCGGCGCGGCTACGACCCGGCGCTCGCTTGCGGCTCCATCACCGCGGCCGGCACCCTCGGTCAGATCATTCCGCCCTCCATCGTCCTGGTCATCCTCGGCGATCAGATCTCCAATGCGTACCAGGTGGCCCAGAGGGAGCTGGGCAATTTCTCGCCCGAGCCGGTATCGGTGGGCGATCTCTTTGCCGGCGCCCTCCTTCCCGGCCTCGGCCTGGTCTGCATGTACATCCTGTACCAGATCCTGGTGGCGTGGCTGAAGCCCTCCTCATCGCCTGCGATCCCCAAAGAGGAGCTGGAAGATGGCGGCGAGAGTCTCGCCAGCCGCCTGATGCGCGCGTTGGTCGCCCCGCTGGTGCTGATTGTCTCCGTGCTCGGATCCATCCTCGGAGGGGTCGCGACGCCGACTGAGGCAGCCGCGGTCGGCGCCATCGGCGCGACCCTGCTGGGCGGGGTGCGATTGAATCCGGAAAAGCCCTGGCCGATCTACGTAGCCGCGATATCCCTGGTGATCATCATAACGCTCGTGATCACGTTGGATCTGCGCGTCGCCCGCTCGGAGATCGCCCTCCGCGACATGCTCGGAATCTCGGTCGCCGCCATGGGCTGCCTCTGCCTTATCTGGGGCTTGTGGGTAAGCTTGTTACGGATTCACCGCATGGCGCTGCTCAAGGATGTCACCCGCACCACTGCGCGCTTCAGCTCCATGATCTTCGTGATCATCGTCGGAGCCGGCGTGTTCTCGGTGGTGTTCCGGGGCTTTGGCGGGGACGTGATGGTCCACGAGTTCCTCAGCCAGCTGCCCGGGGGCGTGGTCGGCGCCATGGTCACTGTCATGCTCTTGATGTTCATTCTGGGGTTCTTCCTCGACGTCATCGAGATCACCTTCGTGGTCGTACCCATCGTGGCCCCGGTCTTGCTGATGATGGACCTGAACCCCGTGTGGCTCGGCATCATGTTCGCGGTCAACCTGCAGACCTCCTTCCTGACTCCGCCGCTCGGCTATGCGCTCTTCTATCTGCGCGCGGTGGCGCCGCCCGAGGTCAAGACCATGCAGATCTACCGCGGGGTGGTGCCCTTCGTGTTCATTCAGCTCCTGATGCTCATCGTGCTCTCCATGTTCCCCGCAATGACCACGTGGTTGCCGGGGGTCATCTTCGGCTGATCGTGCGCACGGTTAAGCCAGGGGGCGAGCGCGCCGTCGCTTCGAGCCGGCCCGCCCGGAGCTTGTCGGGGCGCGCTCCTGCAGGAATACCGAATTCAGGAGGCCGTATCTGTGATCAATAAAAGAAAGGTGACTACCGAGCTGCTCGATGCAATCCAGGATGCCTTCAATCGACACGACGTAGACGGCATTCTTGCGTATTTTGCCGATGACTGTGAGTGGCTGATGGCGCGCGGTCCCGACCCATGGGAGGGAAAGCGCCTGCGCGGCAAACCGGCTATCGCCGGGGTGCTGTCGGCAAGGTATGCGGTCGTCCCGGATATGCGCTGGGTCGACATGTCGCACTTCATCTCCCCCGACGGCAGCAGGGCCTGTTCCGAGTGGACCGTCAAAGGCACGCCGAAAGACGGCGAGCCCATCGACTGGCTGGGTTGCGACGTGTGGACGTTTTCAAACGGACTGGTGACGAAAAAAGACACGTACTGGAAAACCATCGCGTGAAATCCGCGGAACTCGCCCGACGTCCAACGCCTGCAGGAACGAGCCCGCTCGGGAATGATCCGGCGGTTGCTCTGTTCGCGGGCACCTCTACCCCCGCAGGGCGAGCGCGACCGTACGACACGCAGACCTCTACCCGATCACATCGGTTTCCCGCGCCAGAACAACGGGGGGGTCTCCGGCCGGGGCGAGGTAGTCGGCATCGACCGGCGGCCGAGAAGGCTCACCCCATACGCGTTGGAAGGCTGATGGCGATGTCGTCGACGTCAGCGAGCGCCTCGGGCGACCAGTTTACTGCGTAGTCCATTTGGCAAGTCGCGTTTCGGCTTCCTCTTGGGAGACGCTTCCATGCTCCTCGGCGGCGGCGATGCCGTTTCGGATTTTCTCCAGCACGTAGAGGTGATACTGGATGTCCTCAAGCGTGCACTCGTTTGCTCTCCTGCTCTTCAGTCCTGTCAGAACGCCCTTCCCTCCAGCGGCGAGATCAGTCCGTGACGCAGGGACAAATGTGTGAGCTCCACGTCGCTGCGCGCACCCAGCTTCCGCATCAGTCGCGTGCGATAGGTGCTGATGGTCTTGGGGCTGATGCAAAGCTTGGTGGAGATCTCGCAACGCTGATCTCCCCGACTCAATAACACCAGCACCGAGAGCTCGCGCGGGGTCAGGCAGCCAAGCGGCGTGTTGCCCTCCTCTATGTGATCGAGCAGCAGCGTCTGCGCTATGTCCGCACTCACATGACGTTGTCCGCGAGCGACTTTGCGAATACAGGCGACCATCTCTTCGCCGCTGCTGTCCTTGGTGAGATAACCGGCGATTCCGGCCTTGAACAGATGCACGGGATAGGGGCCGCGCACGTAGGCGCCGAGCACGACGATCCTCAACTCTTCATCCATACGCAGCAGGCGCCGCGTGGCTTCCACGCTGTCCATGCCGGGAAGGTTCACATCCATCAGCAGGACGTCGACCTTGCTGATCCGCAGGGTGGCGAACACCTGCTCGATTTTGCCCGCCTCGGCGACCACCGACAGGCCGGGCTCGTCGCTGAGCAGGCGCCGGATGCCGCTGCGCATGAGTGTGTGCTGATCCGCGATCAAGAGTTGAATCATTTTCGGTACTCCCTGTACCAATCCGTTGACGGAGGTCTCTGAGCCCCGAGTGTAGGATGAAGGGCAGCGCCGAAGAAGCACTTGGAGGGAACTGTAAGTGAATGGTGATTGCGCCATCGAAGGCACCGGTTGGGTGCAGGACGATTACTTTTCGATGAAGGAGAAACGGGAGAGCCGCGCAAGAATGGTGCCGGAGCCGGTCTCCCGCCAGGAGAAGAATCTGCGCTAGAATGCAGCGGGGAGCGGCACCCACCCGGGGCCCGGCGCCATTCTCGTCTCTGCATCCATCTGGAGACCGGCCATGATTTTTCGGCAACTCTTCGACAGCGAGTCCAGTACTTACACCTACCTGATTGGAAGCCGGCGTGGCGGCGAAGCGCTGCTGATCGACCCGGTACTGGAGAAGGTGGATCGCTATATCCAGCTCCTCGAAGACTTGGACCTGAGACTCGTCAAGGCCGTCGATACCCACGTACACGCAGACCATATCACGGGCCTGGGCGCGCTGCGCGATCGCACCAAGTGCATTACGATCATGAGCGAACACAGCGACGTCGACGTCGTTTCCATGCGCGTCTCCGACGGCGACAGCATCGACATCGAAGGCATCAGCCTGGGAGTGATTTACACGCCCGGACACACCGACGATTCCTGTTGCTTTCTTCTGGACGATCGCGTGTTCACCGGCGACACACTGTTTATAAGAGGAACCGGGCGCACGGATTTCCAACACGGCGATCCTGCGGATCAGTACCATTCCATATTCGACAAGCTGCTCAAACTGCCCGACGAGACCCTGGTCTACCCAGGGCACGATTACAAGGGTGACACGGTCAGCACCATCGGCGAGGAGAAAGCCTGCAATCCGCGCTTGCAGGTGAGCTCCGTGGACGAGTACGTAGAACTCATGAACTCGCTGGACCTGCCCAACCCGAAATTGATGGATGTAGCGGTACCCGCCAATCTGAAGATCGGCCTTTCTCAAGAGGCGATCGAGAAGCGTGGGTGGTCGCTTACCTGCCCCCAGGCGCTGGACAAGCTGGGCAGCTCGGAGATCGTTCTGGTGGATCTTCGCGATCAGAACGAGCGAGACCGACACGGCGTCATTCCAGGCTCTGTTCACGTCCCCTATTCGGATCTCGAGGCGAGTGTGAAGCCCGGCGCGCTGCTCCACGAGCTTGCCATGGCCACGGACAAGCGCCTGGTGTTCTATTGCGCCTATGGCGAGCGCTCAGCGATGGGCGTCCAGACGGCACAGGTTGCCGGCCTGACGAACAGCTGCCACATAAAGGGTGGCATGGACGCATGGAAGAAGATCGACGGTCCATTGGATCAGAACCAAGGCTGACCAGAAGAAAAAGGGCCCCGGCCCCTTTTCCTGCTTTTCCCCGTGCAGATAGGTGTCGGGGGCGAGATAGAGCAGCGCGATGGTGGCGAACATGATGACGGCGAAGGCCCGGCGCCGTGGATGACTTGCGCCAGATCGGGTCGAGTCCCAGGGGCATCAGCGCCGGGTAGAGAATGGGCGAGGATTTAATTTATACCGAGGTTTTTTGCGCTCCTGCGCTCCCGCCCCAGCTGGGAGCGGTCTGCGCAGGAAGCCCTCGATCCCTTTGGTGTAGACTCGCCGAAAAGGCCAGACTGAAACTGCCGCGGCGCTAACGCACATGCCCAAAGCGAGAAGAAAAACCCGCAAGCCGAGAAACACCGGGCGGCTTCGCATCGGTGACGACTGGAACGCTATCACCATCATCGCATTGTCGCAGAGCAATCCGCTCAAGGCGGTGGCCGAATTCGTGGAAAACAGCATCGACGCCGGCGCCCGTCAGATCACCATTACCCGGGGCCGAGAACGGGGTGAGCATTACCTGATGGTGAGTGATGACGGGCAGGGTATCCCGAAAGATGACCAGGGCATTCCGGATTTTCGCTACGTGGGCACCCACATCTGCGATTCCATCAAGCGGCGCCTGAAGGCGAATGGTGCCGAGGGGATCCAGGGCGAATTCGGCATCGGCCTGCTGAGCTTCTGGACGGTGGGTCAGGAGCTTACCCTGATCTCAGCCGGAGCCGACGGTAAGGCCTACCAGATGCGGATGGCGAAGAACGATCCGGGTTACACCGTTAGTGCGCGGCGCATACTGTTTCCCGGCGGCGGCACCGAGTTAAAAGTGAAGCCATTGCTGCCCGGCATCCGGCAGTTCAGCGGCGAGAAGATCCAATGGTATCTGGCTTCGGAGCTGCGCGATCGGATTCGTCACTCCGGCGTTCACGTCAAGGTCGTCGACAGGCAGGCGCGTAAGTCCTACGAGGTGCAGCCGCGGGAATTCGGCGGACGCCTCATTCGGGAGCTGCCGGTGCCCCGTTCACCGCTCGGCGACATCTACCTCGAGCTCTATCTGGATGAGCCCAAGGGCCAGGCCGGCGTGGGTCTCTACCGGGCCGGCACCAGGGTGCTGGAGAGCTTGACCGAGCTGGAAGAATTTCAGCACCCGCCTTGGACCGAGGGCTGCCTCCAGGGCATTGTCGATGCGCCGTTTCTGAATCTCACCCCGGGCACGCGCACCGGTATCGTTCGCGACCACGCCTACGCCGAGTTCTGCAGCGCCTTGGAGCCGGCCGCGGAAACCGTCAACGCGCTGGTCGAGGAGCAACGAAAGGCCGAAGAGGAGCGCGCCAGCCGGCAGACCCTGCGCACCATTCAGAGAGCCTTCCGGGAAGCGCTGCTGTCGCTGCCGCCCGAGGAGTACGACTGGTTCGACATTCGCGCCCACGACACCGATGGCCGGTTACGCCCGAAAGCGGATATGGCGGGAGTCGAAACCACCGGGGCAACTACCGACGACGGTGAAGATTCTCAGCTGGAGGAGCGCCAGAAGGCGTTTTTCGAGTATGCCGGCCCGCTTTTCAGCGTGCGTATCGCGCCTTCCTCGTGCGTGCTACCGGTGGGCAAGTCGAGATCACTGCGCGCCGTAGCCCGCGATCGGTCGCGCCATCAAGTGGAACACGATTTGACCTTCACCTGGGACATCGTCGAGGGTGACGGCGCACTCGCGAGCGATGATGGTGAGATCGTCGAGTTTACCGCGCCCGCCGAGCCCGGACTCACCCGTCTGCGCGTCGTCGCCACGCAAGGCCCCGTCACCTGCGAGGCCGCGGCCCTGCTCACGGTCACCGACTCCCTGGTCCCTGATACCAAAAAACCGTCATCCCACAAGCAAGGGCTGCCGGGATATACCTTCAAGCGCGCGCCGGGGGAGCTGTGGCGATCCCGATTCGATGCCGAGCAGAACGTCATCGTCATCAATAACGGGCACCGCGACTTCGTGTTCGCGGCGCGCACGCGGGCGCTGAAGCTGCGATACATCGCGCGGCTGTTCGCCAAAGAGCTCGTGTGCAGGAATTTTCCGGGCTACTCGCCGGGCGAGCTTCTCGAACGCATGATCGAGCTTCAGCTGTACACGGAAGAAAATCTGAAATGATTCCGGGTGATGCCAGTATTTGTGCCGATGACGTGATTGACATCTATCCGCTCCGGAATGCACTTGAGCTTTAAAGCCGTCGTCTACACGCGATCGTTTGCGACTTCAGCATCTCCGGGCAGCTGGGGTAATTCAGTGAAAATCCGCACCAGCGGCGTGTTGACGTAGTAGCTGTACCGCCCGACTTTGTGCTTCTCCACGAACCCCCTCTCGGTCAGAAGATCCAGGTACTTCGTGGCCGTCAGCCGGGAGACCTGCAAGTCGTTTCGCATAGCCTCGATCTTGGTGTAAGGATGGCCGAACAGGTTGTTCAGCAACTCCTGGCTGTAAATTTTCGGCAGCTCGTCTCGAATGCGGCGTTTGTAGCGCATCATCAGTGACTTGATTTGGCCGGTGATCCAGATGCTCTGCCGGGCAGTCAATTCCACGCCTTCCAGCATGTAGAGGATCCAGGGTTCCCAGTCGCCGGTTTCGCGAGTCTGCTGCAGCAGGCGATAGTAGTCCGGCTTGGTGCGAATGACATAACGGCTCAGGTACAAAATCGGGATGTCCAATAGACCCTTCGCAACCAGGTACAGAATGTTGATGATGCGCCCGGTACGACCGTTACCGTCGTAGAACGGGTGGATGCTTTCGAACTGGTGGTGGATGACGGCCATCTTCACCAAGGGGTCCACCTGGCTCAGCTCATCGTCATTGATGAACCGTTCCAGGTTCGTCATCAGGGCGACGAGTTCGGCGTGTTCCTGCGGCGGTGTGTAAATCGTTTCTCCGGTCCGCTCATTTTTCAGCGCTGTGCCGGGCAGCTTGCGAAAACCTGCGTCGGTCTGCATGAGCGCCTGATGTACATCGAGAATGTGGTTCGTGGTGAGTAACCGATCACGAGCCACGAGCGCGAAGCCGTGCTTCAGTGCGGCTGAGTAGCGGCCGACCTCTTTGGCAGCGGAGTTTTTGATATGGTCGGCGAACAGATCAGCTTTGAACATCTCGTCCTGGGTGGTGATGATGTTCTCGATCTCGGAGCTATCCTTGGCTTCCTGGAGCGCCAGAGTGTTAATCAAAATGTGCTCGTTGGGAATCGTCGCCGCCATGCCCTTCAGTTCTGCCAGATAGCGGTGCGCGGGCACCAGGCGCTTTAGCACCGGGCGGGTTTCGAGCTCCACCTTGGGGGGTAGAGGGGCGAGGACGGGATGGTCCATGGATAGTCTCGTGTATAGGTAACAGCTATTATCTATACCTAATGACAAGATATGTCAAGAGAACGTGATTTTCTATACACATAACCACGATGTGTATAGAAAACGGCGCACGTGCTCATAGCCGGGTGGCGTATCAGGAAACCCTACAATGTGATAGATTAGCCTGTTTCGCCTATATTGGGCTAATCAGGCTAATCATGCCGGGAGACTTCCATGCAAAGCATGTCCGCCCACGATGCCAAGGCACGCTTCGGCGAATTGCTCGACGCCGCCCGCCGAGAGCCGGTGACCATAGAAAAACACGGACGTGCCGTTGCGGTGGTTATGTCGAAAGAAGATTTCGACGACATCGAGGCGATGAAGCTGGAGCACCTGCGTGCCGAGGTGCAGATTGGCGTCGAGGCCAGTCGGGCCGGCGACGCCATCGAGATCGATGCAGGTGATCTTGATGAGTTTGTCGAGAAAGTGATGACCGGCGGTGAGGACAGCATCGCCGGTTAATGAAGGTAAAGCTCACTCGGCCCGCAATACGTGACCTTGCCGAAATCGGCCGCTACGCCCGTCAGACATGGGGCGATACGCAGGCACGCCGATACCGCGCTGCGCTGGCCATGCGACTCAGGTGGTTAGCCGGCAATAAGGCCCTATGGCACCAGCGCCCGGAACTGGCGGACGGTGTTTACACGTATTCCGAGCAAAGCCACGTCAGCGTGTTCTGGGAATATGCCGGTGGGATAGAAATTCTTCGCGTCTTACATGCGCGAATGGACGTGAAACAGCGACTGGGGCCTCCCGACCCATCCACCTGAGAGGGCCTGGCGCGCCGGGAGCTCGAGCTCACCGCCGAGACGCCCATTCTCCAGCCGATTGACGTTGGTGGAGAGCACTGCCTTCGGCAAGACAGTGACCTTGCTCGACGGCAACTCAGGCCGGCGTTCGGCACCGGTGGGGCTCGCCGGGTCCACGACGCGCCGTTCGATGGCGATTAGATCGAAGCAAAATGTCTGACACTTGTTCATCTTGTAGAAGAAGAACGTCAGTGCGTGGCAGCGATTCGGGTTCTTGAACAGCCGCGACGACGCCTCGAAGTGACTCTCGGACTCGCCTTCCGCGTGGCTGCGCCGTTCCACCTCTCCGATTGACGTTGAGCTCGCGGCCCGAACGCCTGCTTCCACGTGACGGCTCGAGCTTTCTGCGTGTTGACTGAAGTTGCGTGCGAACTCGCTGGCCGACTGGGCATTGAATGAACTCGCGGAGGCACTTCCTCCGATTTGGATGAAGCCGAGATCGAGGCCCGCGCCGCCGCCGCCACTCACCGCCGACTCACTGTAGGACGAGCGGCTGTTGCCATTCTCGATGATCGAGAGATCGCTGACCGCGCTCGCCATTCCCGCCATGAGGAAGGATTCCTCCGACGTGGTTTCGTGGCGATAGGAGAGATTGGTTTCACTGTCGAATGTCCAACGGGTATTGCGGTCGCTGGTGAACAGTCGCACCTGCTCACCGGGCATGAGCGTCGACGTGTAGGCGAGATCCCCCAGGGTGAGCTCGCCTGAGCAACGTTCGAAGCGGAAATGCAGAAGCACCTCCACCGGCACTACGCGTCCACGTTGGGTTTGCGGGCGAAAGGGCAGTCGATACTTGACGTCGATGGTGTCGCAGTTCTTGCAAGCCTGCAGCGGTGGGCAGCAGACGAGCTCCGATACCTTGGTTTTGTCCTTGAATTCCATGTTGCCTCCTTGGCATGTGCGCTTGGCGATTAGATCCTTGCCATTGGTGTCGTGTTGATACTGTACGGGATGACGGGAGTTAAACGCTGTGTCGTTTCCCACATTGGGAAAAAGGACGCGGGGGTGATTGAAGGCGCTGTTCGCGAGCAAGGCCACTCTCGCACATCCATGCGCAAGCTCGCTCCTACGGGAGGGTTGGCGGGGCGGTGGGGGTTACTCGAACTCCATGGCACGGTAGATTCGGCCCGCGTTGCGCCGGGCCAGCTCGTCGAATGTGTCCAGGTGGGAGTAGGCGCTCTGATCGATGGCGTAGGCGTCCTGGAGGGTGCCATCGTCGTCGAGCACCTTGGCCACCTCGCCGCGCATGTAGCGTAGATATTCGACGGTGTACCTGGCGACTTCGTCCATGGTCGTGGGTCCGCCGTGACCGGGGATGACGAGCTTGCCGCTCCGGTAGCCAGACGACGATGTCACCGGGGCTGTGCGTCGGGCCGAGTCTGAGCAGCTCGATGCGCTGGCCGCCCAGCTCGATGACGTACTCGTCCTCGAAGGTCACGTCGGGGCGCGTGCGCTCGATGGCCCAGGCCAACAAATGCGCGAGATCTGATCAGAGAGGGAAATTGCTCATGGCAGGTCCGAGGCGGGCACCGTCTCTACTTCTCCCACGTCGACTTGAAAGGCCAGCCGGCCGCTGCGGCGAAACGCCGATGCATCGCCGGTAGTGAACCACCGATCGGCAGCCGCGCTCGGCTGCGGTTTCCAATTTGCGACTACCCATTCGGCCATTTCCACCGCCGGGTCCACCAGCTTGCAACGCGCGTCGACGTGCCTGGCAATCTCGCCGGAGATGGCGGGATAGTGGGTGCAGGCCAGGAGAATGGCGTCGCTGGCGCGAATCGGCGCGACGATTTTCCGGATGTCCCGGGACAGGCGTTCGCCGGACAGGCGGCCCGCCTCCACATGGGCGGACAGGGGCTGGGCGACCCGCTGGCGCAGATCCATCCCCTGGAGGTGACGCGAGTACGCCCGTGAGTGAACGGTCCTGCGACCGGCAATCAACCCGATCTTCGGCCACCGCCCACGGCGCAGGGCATCGACACCGTGGCGGATGATGCCGATGACGTTGTCGCTGTCCGGGTGAACGGAGCTGGCAGCATTGCAGGCAATGCAGATGTGGGTGGCGCCGCGACGAAAAAGGAAACGAAAAATACTGTGGAGACGCCGTTCGAGCTTGGCGGTAGGCGTTTGCCCATAGGGGGTGAATCCGTTGTCGGAAAAGTAGAGGGCAGGCGCATCGATACGCCTCTTCAACTCTTTGTAGAATCCCAGGCCGCCTACGCCCCAGTCGACGATACCGAGCGTTACGGACATGGACTGCCCACCTGATTCACGTGCCGAATACCAAGCATCACGGATGAACTGCACACATTACACATCGCGCAAGCTTCTGCAACGTGGCGTTGGTCCACCTTCCGGGCCATGCCGATTGTGAGGGCGGCATCGTGAGCATTGCCGAGCACATCGTATACGGTCTGCTGTGGCTGAGCTTCGGCGCCGTGCATTCCCTGCTGGCTGGTGAAACGGCCAAGAGGCGCCTGCGCCCCTGGCTCGGCGCTGGCTATCGGTTCGCCTACAACGGCTTCGCGGCCATCCATGTGGCGCTGATCTGGCTGGGGGGCCGGGCATTGGTGGGCGGCGGCGCCGTGGACCTGGGATTGCCCGAAGCCCTGCAGACCCTGCTCACCGGCATTCGATGGGCCGGCTTGGCTGATAATCGTCGCCGGGCTGCTGCAGTACGATTTGGGTCGATTCTCGGGCCTGAGCCAATGACTTGCCGTGGCTCGCGGACGCGCGCCATCCGAGGACGAAGCACTGCATGTCACCGGAATGCACCGCTATCTTCGCCACCCCTTGTACGCCGGCGCCTATCTCTACCTGTGGGGCGGCGTCGACAACGAATTTCAGCTGGCGACGGCCGTTTGGGCAAGCGCGTACCTGGCGATCGGGGCCCGGCTGGAGGAAAACCGCTTGCTGACACTCTACGGTGCAAGCTACCAGAACTACCGCCAGCGGGTCCCGTCCCTGATTCCCTGGCGCGGCCGCACGTACTGATGACTCTCTCAGCAACAGCCATCGCGCTGATCCCGTTTGATCCGCACCGACCTTGACCGATATTCTGGCGGTGCATACAGAAATTCGGAGGCACCATGGATACCATAAGAAAGCTGCTCGACGACAAGGGAACCGACATCTGGTCCATCGGCCCCGACGCATCCATATACGAGGCGGTCAAGCTGATGGTGCTCCAGGACGTGGGTGCGCTGGCCGTGGTGGTGGACGGACGCCTGGCGGGGATGCTTTCCGAGCGCGATTGTGCCCGGCACATCGTGCGGGGCGACAAGTCGGCCAAGGAAACCCAGGTCCGGGAGATCATGACCTTCGAGGTCATCTATGCGCGGCCCCAGCAGCCCATGGACGAATGCATGGCGATCATGAACGAGCACCACATCAGGCATCTGCCGGTGCTGGAGGGCGACACCCTGGTGGCCATGATTTCCCTGCGCGATCTCGTCAACGTGATCGTGAAGGAGCAGGACATGAAGATTAAGGACCTCGAAACCTTGTCCTACTATCACGGCACCTGAAGCGGCGAAAAGAGTTTCCCTCGGGCCGGGCAGTCCCGCGTCAGTGGGAGGCGTCGTCGCGGGCTTCCCCGGCCTGCCAGGCGGCGCGTGTGTGCCGCCCGGTGGATGAATACAGCGCGCGTAGTACATGGCCCCTATGGCCAGGCCGACGGCGGCGGCCAGCACACCGACGAGGTCTTGGGTGAACTGCTGGGGATCGAAGGCAAGGAACTGACCAGACTGCGTGAGGATGCGATCATATGACGAATCGATGGCCCCTTTAGGAGCGAGCTTGCTCGCGAGCAAGGGGACAGATTTGAAATCTGTCCCCTCCAAACACGAGTAGAACCATGAGCAATTTGACTGAACAGCAGCTGGAGCTGCGTGAGCATGCCCGCGCGCTGGCGACAAAAAAGATCGCGCCCCGGGCGGCGGAGGTGGATCGCAGCGAAGAGTATCCCTGGGACAACGTCGAGGCTCTGACCGAGGCCGGGTTCATGGGCATGACCATCCCCGAACAGTACGGCGGCCTCGGGCTCAGCTACCTGGACGCGGCCCTGGTGGTGGAGGAGATGGCCAAGGTCTGCGGCGTCACCGGGCGCATCGTCGTCGAGGGCAACATGGGCGCCATCGGCGCCATCATGAAGTACGGCTCCGAGGCGCAGAAGCGTCTTGCCGCGGAATTGGTGCTGGCAGGCGACAAGCCCGCCATCTGCATCACCGAGCCGGAGGCCGGCAGCGCCGCCGGCGACATGACCACCCGCGCCGATCGCAAGGGTAACGGCTACGTGCTCAATGGCCGCAAGCACTGGATCACCGGCGGCGGCGTGTCGAAGCTGCATCTGATCTTCGCGCGGGTCTTCGATGGCGGCGTCGAGCAGGGTATCGGCGGCTTTATCGCCGTGCGCGGCGAGTCCGACGGCCTGGTCATCGGCACCCGCGAACCGGCCATGGGGTTGCGCGGCATACCCGAGACCGAGATCCTGCTCCAGGATCTGGAGCTGCCGGCCGATCGTCTGATCCAACCACCCAATGGTCTGGGCCGCGGCTTCGCCGGGCTCATGAACGCCTACAACGCTCAGCGCGTCGGCGCCGCCGCCGTTGCATTGGGGATCGCCCAAGGCGCCTACGATCTGGCCCTCGATTACAGCCGGCAACGCGAGCAGTTCGGGCGGCCCATCTGCGAGTTCCAGGGTCTGCAGTGGATGTTGGTGGACATGAACATTCAGCTCGAAGCCGCCCGCGCCCTCATCCACAAGGCGGCCGCCGGCAGCGGCGGCGACTTCCCCGATATGGCCGACGCGGCGCGCGCCAAGATTTTCACTTCGGAGGCCGCCATCCGCGTCACCAACGATGCGCTGCAAGTGTTCGGCGCCGCCGGCTACTCGCGCAATCTGCCCCTGGAGCGCATGGTCAGGGATGCGCGCATGTTCACCATCGGTGGAGGCACGGCGCAGATCCTGCGTACCCTGGTGGCGTCGAAGATTCTCGGCCGCAAGCTGCCCCAGACCCGCGACGGCTATCTGCAAACGCTGGAAGACAATCGGAAGAAAGCCGCCCGTGGCTAGCACCGCGGACGTCATCGCGAGACGGCTCTACGAGGCTGGTTGCCGGCACGCCTTCGGCATCCCCGGCGGCGAGGTGCTGCGGCTGGTGAAGGGTCTCACCGAGAATGGCATCGCCTTCGGCCTCGCCAAGCACGAGAACGCCGCCGGCTTCATGGCCGAAGGCACGTATCACGCAAGCGGCGCCCCCGGTGTGCTGGTGGCGACCCTGGGTCCCGGCGTCGCCAACGCCGTCAACGTGGTCGCCAACGCTTACCAGGATCGCGTGCCGCTCGTGTTCCTGACCGGCTGCGTCGACGCGGGCGAGGCGCTGACATTCACCCACCAGATCTTCGATCACCGCGCCCTGCTCGCCCCCATCACCAAAGCCACCTTCACGGCGGTGGACGGCTCGGTGGACGTGGTCATCGACAAGGCGGTTGCCATCGCGCGGGACGATCAGCCCGGACCGGTGCTGGTGGACGTACCCATCGACGTGGCCAACGCGGAACAGCCGGACACGCCCAGCACCCGCCGGGTGCGCCCCACCCGCGGCGTTCCGCCAGAAGGCGCGGATCTCGAGCGCGCACGGGACTGGCTGCGCGAGGCCGCGCGACCGCTCATGATCGCGGGCATCGAGGTCCTCGATCACGGCGCCGAGGCGGCGGTCGCGGGTTTCGCCGAGCGCCACGGCGTTCCCCTCCTGACCACCTACAAGGCCAAGGGTGTGCTGCCGGAAGATCACCCGCTCTGCCTGGGTGCCGCGGGGCTCTCGCCGAAGGCGGACGCGTTGCTGCTGGCGCTCATCGGCTCCAGCGATCTGATCATCCTGGCCGGTTACGACCCAATAGAGATGCGCGCGGGCTGGCGCAATCCCTGGCCGGCGGGTACCCGGGTGATCGAGCTCTGCGCCGTCGCCAACACCCACTACATGCATCAGGCCGGCGTGAGCTTCATGGGCGATGTCGGCGCAGGCCTCGACGCGCTCAACGACAGTGTGAACAAGAGTGCAAGATGGCCCGCCGGTGAGCCTGCGGCAACCCGGACCGCACTGCAGCAGGCCTTTGCCGCCGAGCAGGACTGGGGTCCCGGCGCCATCATCGAGGTGACGCGCCGGGCGCTGCCCCGGGACACGGTGGCGACGGTGGACACCGGCGCGCACCGCATCCTGTTAAACCAGATGTGGCAGTGTTATGCGCCGCGCACCCTGCTGCAGTCCACCGGCCTCTGCACCATGGGCTGCGCGCTGCCGCTGGCCATGGGCTACAAGCTGGTGGCGCCCGAACGCACGGTTGTCGCATTCACCGGTGACGCGGGGCTCGAGATGGTGCTCGGCGAGCTCGCCACCCTGCGGGATCTGGGGCTGTCGCTCATCGTGGTGGTGTTCGTCGACGAGTGCTTGACTCTCATCGAGCTCAAGCAGCGCGACGCAGGCTACGCCAACGTGGGCGTCGACTTCGGTGCCTCGGACTTTCCGGCCGTGGCGCGGGCCTTCGACATGCACGGCGTCTGGAGCGACGATCGCGATAGCCTGGAAGGCGCGCTCGGCGAAGCTCTGGAACGAAAGGGCTCGACGTTGATCGCCTGCCGCATCAGCGCGCGCGCCTACGACGGGCGATTCT
>SMUX01185138.1_pt1 | contig 17653 bp, 16 predicted proteins | sample 2456431 | NCBI WGS metagenome assembly SMUX01 (sample SAMN11095930, study PRJNA526329) | marine sediment metagenome | biome: Marine sediment; feature: Surficial sediment; material: Deep marine sediment; isolation source: Hadal surficial sediment | place: Pacific Ocean | collected 2014-11 | depth... | reverse complement strand
TTGCTTCGCCTCGGCCTTGTCCCTTTTCTTTTTCTCTTTTGCTGCTTTCTTGCGTTCGTCCTTGCTGGTGACCGCACTGCGCAGCGACTCGGCCAGCGATTCGAGTTTCTGGTTGAGGTCCTCTACTTCAAGACCATCGTGAGCGCCCTTGCGCCCTGCCGAGGCAGCGACGAAGATGACCACGATGACTCCGGCGACGATCGTCGCGACCTTGAGCAGGAAAAGACCGTACTCGGCTAGAAATTCAATCATGTTGCAATGCCAACGTTGTTCTTTTGCAAAACCTGTTCGGCACGGTAGCTTGAGCGAACCATTGGCCCGGCTACGACCTCGAGGAACCCTTTGTCGAGACCTTCGCTGCGATACGCTGCGAACTCGTCGGGCGTCACATAGCGCTCGACTGGCAGATGATGCGCTGTCGGACGCAAATACTGTCCAAGCGTCAGTATGTCGACATTCGCCGCGCGCAGATCGTCCATGGTCTCCATAATTTCGTGATCGCGCTCACCGAGTCCAAGCATGAGGCTCGTTTTCGTCAGAATATCGGGACGATGCGCCTTCGCGTGTCGCAGGACTTCAATGGTCTGTTCGTAGCCGGCGCGAGGATCTCGTACCGGATGCGTCAGTCGCTTCACCGTTTCGACATTTTGAGCAAATACTTCCAACCCCGAGTCCACCACCCACTCTACGTGTTCGAGAACGCCGTCAAAATCAGGTGTTAGTGCCTCGACCGCGGTTCCAGGATTCAAGCGTTTTATCTCGCGTACGCACTGCGCATAGTGCGAGGCGCCTCCGTCGCGGAGATCATCGCGATCTACCGAGGTGATGACGACATATTCAAGACCCATCAACTTAACCGCCTTTGCTGAGTTCAATGGCTCGTCGGCGTCCAGCCAACCCTTCGGATTGCCGGTATCGACCGCGCAGAAGCGACATGCCCTGGTACACACCGAGCCCATGACCATGATCGTCGCTGTACCTGCATTCCAGCACTCACCGATATTCGGACACATGGATTCTTCACAGACCGTGCTCAGACGGTGATCGTGAACTATTTTTCGGGTACTCGAATACCCCGGTCCAGACGGCATTTTGGCTCGCAACCATTTGGGTTTGTCGCCGCGCACAAGAGGCTCACTGTTCCGGCGACGCTTTATGCCATTTTTCACAGCGGAGAATCCGGCTTCAGTCCGGTATTTCTGGCCGCTTTTTACGATCGGTATGCCGCGGAAGGATGGGGCGTCTTTGCTCATGCGCTAGGCAGCTGGTCATGTCTGAAAGGGCACGCATTGTCGCATAAAAGACGTGAACTCAATAAGCAAAAAAGTCCCGGCCGAAGCCGGGAAAATCAGGGGGAAAAGGGTATAAGACGCCAGCTGAATTAGTGCAGTCTCGACCAGCTGACCAGCTTGACAGCGTGATTTTGCAGGTCAAAGTTGCGGGCCAGAATAGCTTCGATGTCCCGCGAATTGGAACTCTGCTCCACTGGAGCGTTCAACTCCACTATGCCGCAGAACTCGTTACCATCACGATACTGCGTGTCAGTCAAAATGAATTGCGTGTAGTACTTTGCGGACATGTGACCAATGTACTCCTCAGCATCGCCGATGACTGTGAGCCACAGCACAAAACCCCGGTCACGTGCAGACAGGCTACCGAAACTTGACATAAGTCACACTCAGGTTATTTTTGGGCGTAAAATTTGTGGCTTAGGGGACACGGTGCACAGAATTAGCAGCTTGGCATATGTAACATCGTCGTCACATAAGCCTGCGCTTAGGCGGATCTTGGGCCAGAATCTATAGGAATTGAATACATGGTCGCTAAAACCGGACTATTGAGACTTGTCATATTGAGCGTTGTTCTGCTTGCTGCGGGCAGCGGATATGCGCAAGACGAACTTCGTAAAACCTTTTTCAAAGACGCGGATGCCGCAAAAGCTTTAGCCGAATCGGGAAACGCGAAGCTCCTCGCCCCTCGTAGTTACGAGCGCGGCATGAAGGAATATCGCGATGCCGAAAGCGCGCTGGAACGCGGCCGGAACATCGAATACGTACGCAGCAATGCCGCGGATGCCACGCGCTACTTCAAGACCGCAGCTGAAGCCGCGCGGCTAGCAAAGACCGCCCTCGCACAGGGTTTGAAGAGTCGACAGGATGCAGCAAACGCATCAGCGCCCAGACTGTCGCCGGAAATCTGGTCCGATGCACAGCAGAAATTTTTGCGCGCCATTCAGCTGTTGGAGCGTGGCGATCTCAAGAATGCGAAACGCCGCGAAATTGAGGCGACCAGCCTGTATCGCGACGCCGAGCTGATAGCGATCAAGGCACAATATCTAAGTGAAACTCGTCGTTTGCTCGTGGACGCTGACCGTGCGCGCGTTGGTCGCTATGCGCCGATAACTCTGGGTAAGGCGAAACAGCTGCTGGCCAACGCCGAACGCGAGCTCAATGAGAATCGCTACGACACGGACCTGCCCCGCAGCCTCGCGAAACAGGCGAATTATGAAGCCAAACACGCATTGTACCTCTCGGAAATTGTTCGCCAGGTGCGCGACAAGAAGTTGAGCAGCGAACAGCTGGTTTTGAACTGGGAACAACCGATGCGGGCGATAGCCGGCGTGGCTGACATCGTACCGGACATGCAGGATGGACCCGATCGCCTCATGGCCGAACTGGCTGCTTATTTTGAGGGGCAAGCCAATGAACTGCAGGCGCTGCAGCAGGAAAAAGCCGACAACGAAGTTCGCCTTACCGACATGGCAGAGGAACTTCGCGCATTGGATCAACGCCTCGGCGGCGCGACGGCCGAGCGTGCGGCGCTAATTCAACGTCTTGAAGCGCAGGCCCGAATAAAGGCGCAGTTCGCACGAGTCGATAAAATGTTTTCGCGGTCCGAGGCGCGCGTATTCCGCGAGGGCGACAGCATCATTCTGCGCCTGGTCGGTCTCAGTTTCGATAGTGGCGCGTCACAGATCAAGCCCGGCAATTTCGATTTGCTGGCCAAGGTCGAAAAGGCGATTGACGTCTTTCCGCGCAGCGAACTGACGATCGAAGGCCATACCGACTCGCATGGCGGCGATGCTTTGAACCAGAAACTTTCTCAGGAGCGCGCCGAGTCTGTTCATCAGTACATGATCAACGCCATGAGAATTCCGACCTACCGTCTGATAGCAACCGGCTATGGCGAAACGCGACCCGTATCGAGTAATGAAACCGAAGCCGGCCGCGCACGCAACAGACGTATTGATATCGTCATCAGGCCCAATCTGGACGCCACCTGATCGCTAGCGGGGCAAGTCCGATTTATGACCGCGCCACCAGTTCGCAACGGCATGCGCGGTTTTTTCGTTAACGAGGTAACCGTACTCGGCGTGCACGTTCAGAACGCCTTTAAGCCGATAATAGTTCAGCACCTCGCTGTCATCGATCTCATCGACCAGACCTAATTCGAGCATTTCGGCAAAGTCATTGGCCAACCACGGATCGATAGCCGTCAGATCACCGACAGCGGTCAGGTTTTTCCAGCGCCGGATGTTGCTCGGGTAGCGACCCGGTCCCTGCACGTCGTTGCCTTTGATCTTCTTTTGCATAAAGTGCTGCCCCAGCGGGCTTCCTATCGTCAGGAACAGATCGATTTGAACCGCATTGCCGTGATCGTGGCTGAGCTCCCATAGCGAGTCGTAGGCAATAACTGAACCCATACTGTGACCGATCAGTAAAATAGGCTGCTGGCTGCCAGTCGCAGCGAGCAGCGGCACCTTGAGCATGCTACGAATGCGGTCTGCGATGCCGTCGCGGTTCCGCTCGTAACGCCTTAAATCTCGCAGATGCACTTCCATACGTTCGCTCGCGAGATGCGGAATCAAGAACGGCAACCTGTCACCGAGTCGGTATATCCCGCGTGTAAAGCGACGCAACCAGGACGATGCTTCCGCAATATCCCTCGCGCTGGCCGCGGGCTGATCGATGACAGCCTCGATCGCCGCCTTATCGAGACCCATATCGCGATGCGTACCATAAAATTCATACGTCCATGACACGATGTCGAAATTACCCGTGCCTGCCCCAATGGCATCCGCTACCGATGCATCGACTCGGCGCAACCCCGCCAACAGGCAACGAATTAACGCTTCGCGATGCAGTTCGGGCTCTGGTTTCGGCAACAGCCCGGGAATGTAGATGATGCAAGGGTCTGCCATCGCTAATCTGCAACACCCAGCAACTGCGGTAGCTCGCCAATATGCAGCACTTCAAGATCGGGCAGCTCGAATTCCCCCGGCCACGAGTCCGAATTGCGATTTACCCACGCGGTACGCAATCCGGCTTTACGGGCGCCGTCGACGTCGTACTCGGGATGATCGCCGACATGCAGCGTCTGCTCCCTGCTGGCGCCGCCGACCTGCACCGCCAGATCGAAAACCTGCCGCGCCGGTTTCGCGGCTCCGGCCTGTACCGCTGTTACAACGTCGTCGAAGAGGTGCTCTATTCCTATCGACTCGAGGTTCGCGTTGCCGTTGGTCACGGCAATCAATACGAACCGTTTTCCCAATGCTTCCAGTGTCGGGATAACCTCCGGAAAGATGTCAACATCGTTGCGCACAGCATCAAACACCTCGAAAGCGTCGTCGATGAAGCTTGTGTCATAGCCTGCAGCCACACCAACGCGACCCAGTACTGTGCGGCGAACAAACGTCAGATCGTGTGCTTGGTCGGCGAATTCGGCGATAATCTGCGATCGAATCTCGCGCATCTTCGACGGTTCGTACATTGCGGTAATACGCGGATAGTATTCCGCAAGCCAGGCGTAAAGACGCTGCTCGGCGCGCTTGATGACCGGGTGAATTTCCCAGAGCGTGTCGTCAAGATCGAGCGTAATCGTGCGAATGTCGTTCAAGGTTGCCGTCGATGCCAGTATCAACGACCATTGTGAGTTCAAACCATGCACTAGTCCAACGCGGCGAGTCCAACGCGGAGCAACCCGATGAAATACCTGCACACGATGGTGCGTATCACCGACATTGACGCCTCACTCGACTTCTACTGCAAAAAGCTGGGTCTCACCGAGCTGCAGCGCTATGACAGCGAGCAAGGAAGATTTACTCTGATTTTTCTGGCTGCCCCCGGCGACGAGGATGCTCAAATCGAGCTGACGCATAACTGGGATCCCGACGAGTACGATGAAGGCCGGAACTTTGGTCACCTCGCCTACCAGGTCGATGATATCTATGCGTTGTGCCAGAAGCTCATGGACGCAGGAGTGACTATCAACCGCCCGCCGCGTGACGGGCATATGGCATTTGTCCGCTCCCCTGACAACATCTCGATTGAACTGTTGCAGAAAGGCGAATCATTGCCGCTGCAAGAGCCGTGGGCGTCGATGGAAAGCGAAGGACACTGGTAGAACCAGCTGCAGAGACTGGCTACGACTGCGAACTTTTCTTCGTCATTTTCATAAACGGCTCAAAGAATTCGAGCGGAATTGGGAACACTATCGTGTTCGTCCGTTCGTTCGATATTTCTTTAAGCGTTTGCAGGTAGCGCAATTGTAACGCCTGTTCTTCCGTGGCAAGTATTTTCGCCGCTTCAGACAGCATCGTTGCCGCCTGCTTTTCGGCCTCGGCGTTGATGATCTTGGCCCGTCGCGCACGTTCGGCTTCAGCTTGCTGTGCGATTGCGCGAATCATGCTTTCGTCAAGATCGACGTGTTTGATCTCGACATTAGCGACCTTAATGCCCCAGTTGTCGGTGCGTTGATCGAGCAGAGCCTGAATGTCTGCATTTAGTTTTTCACGCTCGGAAAGCATGTCGTCGAGCTCATGCTGGCCGAGTACCGAGCGCAGCGTTGTCTGCGAGAGCTGACTGGTCGCCTCAAAAACGTCGGCAACACGTATCACGGCTTTCTCAGGATCAACGATACGGAAGTAGATCACGGCGTTCACTTTAACTGAAACGTTGTCCCGTGAAATCACGTCCTGAGTCGGCACGTCCATAACGATGACTCGCAGGTCGACCTTGACCATTTTTTGAATGCCGGGAAACAAGATGATCAGTCCCGGACCCTTGACTCTCTGGAAACGCCCGAGAAAAAAGATCACGCCGCGTTCGTATTCCTTCAGGATTTTGATCGTGTTGTAAAGAATAATGATAACCAGAAAGGCGATCACTGGTGTCATGATATACGGTGACATTGGAAGCTCCTCAGGAAAATATTCGGTTCAAGTTTGCAGCACAGCATCACCGGGTTCGGCCGTGGGTTCAACCTCGAGTACCAAGCCGTCCATCGCGCGCACAACAACATGCTGGTTTTTCTCGATAGCGACGCTGCTTCGAGCGGTCCAGGCTTCGCCCTCGAGCCAAACTTTGCCTTCACCGGTGAATCCCTGCATTGCCGTGCCAATTCCGCCGATGATTGAGTCTCTGCCGGTTACGGCGCCGCGCATACGCAATTTCAACACGTAACTGATGAGCCAGATAAATAACAGTGCGAAGACCGCCGCGAGGGCCACTACGAACGCGATCGAGATTCCGAAACCCGGTATTCCACTATCGAACATCATGATTGAGCCAAACACGAACGCAGCTATCCCACCGATTCCAAGAGCGCCGAAACTCGGGGCAAACGCCTCCGCAGTCATCAGCGCTAGACCGACGATGATCAGCGCGAGTCCGGCGTAATTAACCGGCAGCACCTGCAATGCGTACGCAGCCAGCAGCAAACAAATAATGCCGACCACGCCCGGCACGATGGCGCCGGGATTCCAGCCTTCATACATCAATCCATACAGACCGATGACACCAAGGAGCAGCACGATCTCCGGATTCGCTATGACTGACAGTACCTTGATGCGCCAGCTCGGTTCGAACTCTTCCATGACGACATCGTTCGTCGCGAGCGTTATCACTTCAGAATCGACTTCAACTTCGTATCCGTCGACCAGGCGCAGCAGTTCTGCGTGGTCTTTCGCGACGAAGTCGACAACATTCTGCTCCAGCGCTTCACGCGCCGTCAGCGTTGCAGCATCACGCACGGCTTTTTCGGCCCAGTCCGCATTGCGGCCGTAACGCTCGGCCAGGCTGCGAATGTAGGCGATGGCGTCATTGAGCACCTTACGCCCCATCGCAGAACCCGCTGGTGGCGCAGCTTCTGCATCATCGTCGGATTCTTCGTCGTCCGAATTCTTAGGCGTTGCGTCGTCGCCGCCCAATGCAACCGGTGTTGCCGCGCCCAGGTGTGTGGTCGGCGTCATCACGGCGACGTGGCTCGCCAGCAAGATGTAGGTTCCCGCACTGTCGGCGCGTGCACCGGCCGGGGTGACATACGTTGCAACCGGAACGCTGGAACCGAGAATGGCCTGGACAATGTCACGCATGGGCGCCATTAAGCCACCGGGGGTATCCATATCGATGATAATCAGCTCGGCGCCCGATGTTTCTGCATGTTCGATCCCGCTCAAAATGTACTCTGCGGTAGCGACACCGATACCGCCCTTGATGTTGAGAACGACAACGTTGCCATCGGCCTGCGCCGAGACGGCGGAAAACACGAGAATTAACGCTACGAGAAATGCACGGAGACTCATAGTTTGATGATAGCAGGGATTTTGCTGGTTGCCTTTGTGCTTTACGTCCCGGGCGGCATCAGGGGTGGCAGCGGGTCGTCGACTGCCACCTCATCATGTTCCATGACTATGTTGATCGAGCGTAATGCCTGTGCCAGCGCGCTACCGTTCCACTCGCCTGCGGTTGTTCCGTAACTGGTCGCTGACAACGTCCGCAGTTCATCGCGTAACGGGGAGGTTACCCGCGCCGCCAATTCTCCAACGCTGCGTGGTGCGTCGTCAGGCCATTGCAGCCGTCCCCACTCGACAAGTGCCGCGCGTACCCCTGCCTTATCTCCCGCCATCGCAGCCTTTTTTGCGGCTCTGACGAACCTGGCCTGTTGCTTGTAAATCGGTGCTGGCTCGGGCTCTCTGATTTGTCGATGCCGCTCGCGCGATGACCACCACCAGGCAATCACGGTTAGTAACCAGGCCGCCGCAATGAGTTCGCTGACTCGCTTCCAGAACCCGTCCGGCAACATCGCGGCTTCGCCAGCCTCTTCAGGCGCTGATTCCTGTTCTGCGACTGGCGGCGCTACGACGATCGTTTCCGGAGCTTCGACGCGAATCGTTCGGGACGGCAGGCGTGCAACACGCCATTCGCGCGTCTCGATATCCCACCACGGAACCTCCACAGCCGGCACCTCGACAAGCCCGCCACGAAAACCGATCATGGCGTACTGTTCGCGGCGCACGCCGCGAATGCCCTCCGCCTCAAACAGTCGGCTGAGGTCGGGCTTGTCAGCGTAAACATTCATGCCCTCGACCACGGGAGGTTCAAGTGCCGGAATCTGCGTTTCGATCTGCCCCAGTACGCTGATCGTAACCTTTCGCGTCACGGGTTCGCCGGCCGCGATCTCACCGGGCTCCCGCGACCATTCTTCGCTAAGGCGCACGTCTCTGGCCGGCAACCAGGCGGCATCAGGATAATCGGCCGGTGGCGCCGGTATGGGCAGAACCGTAATAGTGTGGCTTTCTGATTCAAATACCTTGCGGCCCGTAATGCGCCCATTGCGCAGTACGCGTGCTTCAAATCGTGCCGGCGATATCGAAATCTCGCCGCTTGACTGTGGATAAATTGCCAGCACTCGCTCAATAACATTGTACGCCTTGCCGTTCAGTATGGCTTCGTAGCTGCGCTCATCTCCAGCGCGCTCGACCAGCACTTCTACGCCCGTAAATTCAGGGTCGCGCCGCCCTTCCTGACGAGTGGCAACGGCCCGGTAAACCTTGAACCGATACAGGACCTGCGACTGCACGTAGGCTTCCGTCTGATCCACTTCACTGGTGATAAACACATCGGCCTCGCCGGGTGGCTCATTCGCGGGTTCGTTGATCGTTATCGAGATCGGCGAGCTGCTTTCGTTACCGATAGTGATCGCAGGAATCTCCTGTCTACCGACCGACTTCGCCATCAACGCGATACTCCATGTTCGGCTGCGCCGAATCTGACCGTTGATGATCGAGGTATTGCTGAGCTGGCTTAGCTGTCCGCGATAAAACTTTTCATCGAGCACTGTGAGATCGGGTTCTGCGTCGATATTGGTATCGACAACGAGTTCCAGAACGAACGATTCGTTGAGATCGACCGCCGGACGATCAATCCGCGCCGTAACCTCGGCCAGCGCGTTGGATACGACCGCGAGCACACCGCATGAAACCAGAATGGCGTTACCGATCACTGCCCTGTTGAGCGTTACCACGGTTGTTGCTCGTTGTCGGGCCAAATACTGTTCCCGTCCTGATCTGTGCCGGAGAGCTGGTACTGATGCCTGAACTTCCTGCGCAACAAACCACCGGGATCATCCGGTACGCGTCGCAGCCACTGCTCCATCGCCTGCTGCTGTTCTTGCTGTTCCCTGAGGTCTGCGAGTTCGGCTTCCGATAGCTGCTGCGGCGCCTCGCCAGCTCCAGCGGCCTCAGCGGCGCGCCGCAACTCTTCCTGCAGCGCCCGCAGGTCCTCCTCGCTCACTGCTTCGTTGCGGTTCCGCGAGGAATCACCTTCCTGCGCGTCGCTGTCGGACGGTAATTCACCTTCGTCGCCCTGCTGATCCGGCTGACTGTCAGCGGCCGATTGCTCGCCCTCCCCACCCGGATTCCCGGTCGACTGTTGATCGCCGCCTTGACTCTGTTGCTGTTGCTCCTTAAGGGCCTTCACAAGCTCGAGGTTATATTGAGCATCCGCGTTATCCGGCTCGACTTCGAGCACCTGTGCATACGCATCGATTGCGGAATCGAGCTCGCCCTGAAACGCCATCGCGTTGCCAAGATTATAGAGACTCCTGGTATCACCTTTTTGGGCAAATCCCTCAGCGCTGGATGCATAGTCCCCGGCCCGATACTGCGCAACTGCCTGCCAGTCCGCGTTTTCAAATAGTGCGGCCGCGGCATCGGCATTGCCCGCTGCGAGCTGCCGCTCGGCCTGCTGATCCTTGTTTAACCAGAGGTCGTTCCAGGGCGCTGCATACGCAGACTGCGGCGCCGGAACAATAATTATGAATGCAACCAGCACCCAGCCACGGCGAAACGCCAATGCGGCCAGTGGCAAGAGCAGCAACAGCAACCATGGGCCTTCCTCGCGCCAGCGATCGATCACCAGAACATCGTTGCCCGATACAACCCCTGCGCCGGAAATTTCCCCACCTAGCAGCAGATCGAGATCGCCGTCGTCCGCCGTTAATTGGGCGTAGCGACCACCGCCAGTCGCAGCAAGCGCTTGCAAGCCACTCACTTCCAGCCTGGTCACTGCTATTTTGCCACGGTTATCTGTTACGAAGCCGCCGGCGACCCGCGGAATCGGAGCGCCATTCTTCGTACCGACACCCAGAACGGACAATGTGTAACCGGCCGACCGGAGCCGCCGCGCGGCATTTTCAGCGGCCGGTGACGAACCACCATCGGTGATCAAAAGCACCTCGCCGAATCCGGCGTTCGCCTGTTTGAGCAGCCGTTCGCCCTTGTTGATCGCGACTTCAGGATAACTGCCACGACTCGGCATGATGTCGGTGCCCAAACTGTTAACGAGCGCCGCAATGGTGTCCGTATCGGTTGTCAGTGGTGTGACGGTGAAAGCGTTTGCTGAGTAAACCACTAGCGCCGTCTGGCCGCTTTCGCGACGTTCAAGCAGGTCTAAGATCTTGAGCTTGGCGCGCCGCAGACGACTGGGCGCGACATCCTGCGCATCCATGGATTTCGACAAATCCAGTGCGACGACGAGTGCCTGTGCAGCACGAAAGACGGGTTGTTCGATTCGTTGCCAGGCGGGACCCGCCAGTGCGACTGCCGCTATCACACCGCCGAGTCCCAGCAGCCACCAGCGATGATCGGTGCCACGACCCGGATCGCGGGATAAAACGAACGGCATGAGCGCAGGATCGATAACGGATCGCCAGTTGCCCGGTCCCAATTTGCCGCGCGCCAGTAATGCAGCGAGCAGCACGATTATCGGCACTGCGAACAACCACTCCGGGCGCAGCCAATGAAACTCAGCCGGCATGGGTCTGCACCTCGGCAACTCTTCGTCGCGCGAACCTCTGCATCAGGCTGACCAGACACAGCAGCGCGACCAATGCGAACGCCAGGCCCAGTGGATAAGGGTAGTAGGACTTCACGGGCCGGAAGCCTGACTCCGGCTCCTCGACAGGTTCGAGTTCATCGACGAGTTTGTAAATGTCCTGCAGACTCGCCGTGTCGGTCGCACGGAAGTAGTGACCCCCGGTCAGCTGCGCAATCTGCGTTAGCGTTTCTTCATCAAGATCCGCTGATGGATTGATACGGCGTCGACCGCCGATCAGCGATGACACCTCAAGTTGTTCCGCACCGATTCCGATTGTGTAGATTCGGAGCCCCACCTGCCGGGCGAGCTCCGCCGCTTTTAGCGGCGGCACCTCGCCGGCTGTGTTGGCGCCGTCGGTCAGCAGAACGAGCACCTGATCACCCTCATCTTTTTTCTGTTCATAAATGCGCCGGACTGCGAGAGTAATGGCGTCACCGATAGCCGTTTTCTCACCAGCGAGGCCAATGAACGACTCCATCAGCAGGATGTTGACGGTTTCCCTGTCGAGCGTAAGAGGGACCTGTAAATAAGCACGTTCGCCGAACAGGATGAGCCCGATTCGATCGCCTTCGCGGCGTTCGATGAAGTCGCTCGCCACCGCCTTGGTCGCCGTTAGCCGGTCGACGCGAAGCCCAGCCAGTTCGAAGTCTTTCTGGTCCATACTGCCGGACAGATCCACAGCCAGCATCAGGTTGCGGCCCGCGACAGGAACATCAAGTTCCTCACCGATGCGTTCCGGGCGGGCCGCAGCGACAACCAGCAACAACCACGCCAGTGCCGCAGCCCAGAAACGCCAATTGAAAAACTGCTCTGTCCCGGACCGATCTTTCAGTGTGGCAAAGCTGTCGATGCTGGGTACGCGCAGGCCGGCCTCCGATAGTCCCTTGGCCTCGGCGAGGAAATGGTGAAATACCAGCGGCAATGGCAGAGTCAGCAATACCCAGGGCCAGGCGAGCGACCACATCAGCCCGTTCCACTGACCGGCGTTGCAAGACGCATTCTTGCAGCCGCCAACAACGCATTAATATCGACCTCACCGATGTCTGTTAGCGGGTCCCGGTACGGTAGCTGCAACAAGCTCTTGCCACCTTCTGTGTGGAAATACGGCAGCGGAAGATCGCGATCCAGCCAGTCAAGCCATGCTTCGCCCGTGAGCGCCGCAACTTCGTGCCGGGGTGCGTAGGCGAGCATGCTGCGACGCAGCAATTCTGATACCTGTTGCCCAAGCGTTACGACGTTTCGGTGCGTAAGGTACGCGGCCTCAGCGCTTGCCAGCTCGCGCATGGCATAACGACGAGGTGCATTGAACCGGCGCTGCCGCCAAGCACGTATTAACAGCCAGCCGAACCCCGCCAGCACGAGAAAAATAATCACCCACCAGCCAGCCGCCAGCGGCCACCAGCCGATGGCTTCGGGCAGGTGTAAATCGCGTAAAGGAAGTTGGCCAGGATCCATTAGTGAGTCCTGCGCCCTAACGCAGTTTGCAACATGGCAACCGGGTCGTCATCGGTCGACATCGGCATCAGGTGCACACCGTAACGGTGACAAAACGCCTCGAGTTCCTGTGCCCGTTCTGCAAACTCGTGTTCGTAGTCCCGCCGTGCGGCCGCAGCGAAGGTGTCGATCGACAATTCGTCATCAGGCGATACGATGCGGTAGCGGCCGGGCGGCGGCAGCTTTTTTTCCAGCGGATCATTCAAGAAGACGGCGAGGACCTCGTTGTGACGCGCCACGCTCGAGAGATACGACTGAGCGGCGCGGGAAAACCCGATGAAGTCGCTGATAACCACTACCAGGCTGCCCGGTCTTGCCACTCGCCGCAAAGAAGACATGGCCTGTGCAAAGGGGTCAGAGCCCTTTGGGGAGCCGCGCTTCGTCCAGTCCGGATGCTGAGCCAGTTCATGTACGTAGCGCAGTGCTGCCCGACGACCCAGGCGAGGCTTCAGCTCACGGTGTGTCGTGTCGCCAAATATCAGACCGCCGAGTCGATCGCCGCGATGATGTGCTGCCCACGACAATAGCGCAGCCGTTCGACTCGCGTTGACGGACTTGAAACAGCCGCGCGTTGCGAAATGCATATTCGCTCGCAGGTCCACGACGACGAGGACCGGCCTTTCGCGCTCTTCACGGAACAACTTTGTATACGCCGTCGTGCTGCGTGCGGTTACTCGCCAGTCGATGCTGCGAGGATCGTCGCCGGGCTGATACGGACGCGATTCGTCGAATTCCATACCGCGACCGCGGAAATGCGAAACATAGGCCCCGGTTTGCAACGACTTAACTCGCAACACATCGAGCGCAATAGCTCTGGCAGGACCATTGAGACGAATCAGCCCAGCCTGACTCACGCTGACCGGTGATGCGTCTTCGGGTATGTGATCGAGCCGGACCACTAGGGCACTCCAACACCGTCCAGAACGCCACTAATGATCGCGTTTGCGTCCACACCATCGGCTTCGGCTTCGAAACTCAAGACCAGTCTGTGACGCAACACGTCGGGGGCTACCGCCTGAATATCTTCGGGCCCGACAAAGTCGCGACCCGCGAGCCAGGCGTGCGCTCGCGCCGCGCGGTCTATACCCATGCTGGCACGAGGGCTTGCACCGTACAGAACCTGGCCATCGAGATCAGATCTTACGGCGCCCGGGTTACGTGTCGCGACGACGACGTTGACGATATATTCCTCGAGCTCGGGCGCGAGGTGCAGGTTCAGTATGTCCAGCCGTGCTTCCATGATCGACTGACGAGACAACAATTCCGGCGGCTGAAAGGCGTCCCGCTCGCCCGCTTTCGCTTCATCGCGATTCAGGACCAGGATGCGGCGCTCGTCTTCGATCGTTGGATAGCCGACCTCGACATGCAGCAGGAACCGATCCAACTGCGCCTCCGGCAACGGGTAAGTGCCTTCCTGCTCAATCGGGTTCTGCGTCGCCATGACCATAAACAGGTCTTCGAGTGGATAGCTCTTGTCACCAACCGATATCTGGCGCTCTTCCATAGCCTCCAACAGCGCCGACTGAACCTTGGCCGGGGCACGGTTGATTTCATCAGCGAGAATCAGGTTATGAAACAGCGGGCCTTTACGAAACTCGAACGTTCCTTCCTGCGGTCGATAGATGTCGGTGCCGGTCAGGTCGGCCGGCAGCAAGTCTGGTGTAAATTGCAGGCGGTGAAAATCACCCTCGATACTCTCCGCAAGCACCTTGATTGCTCGCGTCTTCGCAAGACCAGGCACTCCCTCTACCAGTAAGTGCCCATCGCACAGGAGAGTTATCAACATGCGATTGATCAGATGAGCCTGACCGATAATCAGCCCGCTGACGTGAGCCTCAAGTTTTTGGAATTGTTCTGCGACGCTCATTTGTTCCTCCGAAGGATACGGCGGCGTGCCATTCGGGTGTAGTGACCTGGATAATGTGGCGATTAAGAGGCCCACAGGCACTTCAAGTCAAGGCGCAGCCTGCCATCAATGGCAACGTCCTTGATAAAGGCTGAAACGCCGAGTTGAAGTGCCTGTGGGCCTCCCCGTTCGGGCGAGGCGAGAAGGTATCATCTGCGGCGTTACGCCGCTTGCAAAGGACTCGCCATTCACTGCGCGATGCGTCTTGCAGCTAAGACCTTCTCGTCTCGCTTAATCGCCACATTATCCAGGTCACTACACCAACGAGGATGCGTGGGAAGACCAACCAGTCGCATCATATTTTCCTCACAATCTGGCATATCTTGAGTAGTATTGGCCACAATTCCGGCCGGACGAATTCGAAAGCATTGCACCAAGCTGCCCATAAGCGACTTTTCGCGCAAGGATTACTCGTTCTCAGACCGCTCTTTTTGGCACCGCTGGGCGAAGTGAACGGTAATGCGTCCGTATCCATACCGGATTTATTTTTGACAGCGACTCTAAAATGGAACAGGAAATGACGAGAACCCGGGTAACTACCGTCATTATTTGTGCTGTTTTTCTGGGACTTGCATCGTGCCGATCGCCAGTCGAGACGATTTCGGCCGGAGTTCCTGAACTCGATGATAACTTTGAGACCGATACACTGGTCATCGAAACGGATGACGGTTCCCACCATGAATTTACCGTGTATCTGGCGATCGAGCCGGAACAACAACGTCGCGGACTAATGTTCGTCCGCAAGATGCCGGCAGACAGGGGAATGTTGTTTGTCTACGATGTCAGCGACAATCATTCGATGTGGATGAAGAATACCTACCTGTCGCTGGATATGATTTTCGCAAGAAGCGACGGCACGGTCTCATCGGTTAGCCACGATACTCAGCCTTTGTCGCTCGCGACCATAAGTTCCACTGAACCTGTGACGTTTGTATTGGAACTCAACGCCGGAACGGCACGGCGCCTGGGCATCAGCCAGAAGAGCCGCATAATCTGGCAGCCGGCTCCTGACTGAACCCTTTACCCGGCTTGCAGCGTGGCAGCAATCGAAGCGGCGAGATAACTTACGTTGTCAGGCGTTATACCGGCGATATTGATGCGACCTGAATCGACCATATAGATGCCGAAGTCCTTTTTGAGCCGGGCGACCTGCGCGGCCGTTACACCAAGGAAACAGAACATGCCGGTGGCGCGAACGAGGTGTGAGAAATTGTAATCCGGCGCCTTTGCAACAAGTTCATCGTTGAGCAGCACACGCATATGGCGAAGGCGGTCACGCATTTCAGTTAATTCGTTCAACCAGGCGCCACGCAGCTCATCATTACCTAAAATCAGGCCAACCACGGCCGCGCCATGATCCGGTGGAACCGAATAGATAGTGCGCACGACATTATTCACCTGACTATTGACGATGTCGCTGGCTTTACTGTCGGCTGACAGAATCGACAGCGTTCCAACACGGTCGCGATACAAGCCGAAATTCTTTGAACAGGACGTCGCAACGATCATTTCAGGAACGCGTTGAGCCATGTGGCGAATGGCGTACGCATCCGTGTCGAGATCTGCGGCGAATCCCTGATACGCCATGTCGATAAATGGCACCAGGTCGCGTTCGGCGATGATGTCGGAAATCGCTCCCCACTCATCAACGGACGGATCCAGACCGGACGGGTTGTGACAACAGGCGTGCAAGAGAACAATATCGCCGGCCGCGGCCGATCGCAGCGTATCGAGCATCGCGTCAATCTTGATGACGTGATTCTCGGCGTCGTAGTACGGATAAGACTGCAGCGCCAGCCCGGCCCCGCCGAGCAATGGAATGTGATTGGCCCACGTGGGTTCGCTGGTCCAAACGGTCGCACCTGGAGACGCTCGCAGGATCAAACCGGCAGCAACTCGAAGCGAACCTGAGCCACCCGGCGTTTGAATCGTCGAGAGTCGCTCTTCGGTGCTCGAATCTCCGAACGTTAATGCTTGCATTGCCGCGTTGAAATCGGCCGCCCCGGCCGTACCGATGTACGCCTTGCTGACCTGCGTGTCGAGCAGTAGTTGCTCCGCCTTCTTGACCACATCGAGTATCGGCGTGTCGCCCGCTGCTGACCGGTACACGCCGACGCCGAGGTCGATTTTCTCGGGACGTGGGTCATTCTTGTGTTCCGCAATCAGCCCAAGAATGGCATCCGCGGAAGCGGCCGATAGTGACTCAAACAAGGGCTGTCTCCGCTACAACGACGTGTATGTGGTGTGTACAGCCGCGCATTGTACACACAAAAACGCCGGCTCAAAGACCGGCGTTCCAGTGGGCTTTACAGCCAGTTGATCAGGATTTCGGCGTCCAGACTGAACACCAGCCTTTCGCTGCGACCGATTTACCCGGGAAAATCGAGCATGGACGCCAATGCTCCCCGTCGGTTCCTAGAATGAGTGCGCAATTGCTGCAAATTTGATCGGCGGCCGGGTTGTTCCGCGCGGCAGGATCAACGCTCGATGCATCGTGAGTGTATTTCATCGCCTGCGCCATCGGATCGTCAATCGACAGGTGCGGCAATTCGTCGGCCCGTGCTTCACGGCCGGGCAGTGCGAGACAACCGGCAGCCGCTACGGCTGACAGCTGAATAAACTTGCGGCGAGGAATTGTGCGCAACGGAATCTCCTTGTCATTCTTGTCGCTTCTGCACCGGGTCAGGCCCGGTGACAATCAGTCTGAAGCATATCGGCAATAGCAGCGATAGCGGCACACATTGTAGCGGAGTTTCCTGAATACCAGCACAACGAGATATTCCTATCACTAGGATATACTGCGTGGCCGATCCGTCAATTCAAACTCCAGATGACCGCCAGCAGCCTTGGGCTCAAAGTTAATAAAATCAAAGGCGAATCCACACGATCCGTCGATGATCGGGTTGCGGTTGAAGAACCGTTGGAGATTCGGCTGGGGTACGAAACCCCGCAAGGTCGCAACCGCCACCAGTATCTCGATCACGATGCGTACGCCGGGCTCTGATGCCGAGCGTGCTGACAAGCAGGGAAGAATTGCCGAGCCGTCCTGATTAATGTGGAATTCCGCGGATCCTATCACCTTGTAGGCGGCGTATAG
>SMUX01040823.1_pt1 | contig 17672 bp, 17 predicted proteins | sample 2456431 | NCBI WGS metagenome assembly SMUX01 (sample SAMN11095930, study PRJNA526329) | marine sediment metagenome | biome: Marine sediment; feature: Surficial sediment; material: Deep marine sediment; isolation source: Hadal surficial sediment | place: Pacific Ocean | collected 2014-11 | depth... | reverse complement strand
CGGCTTTCGACGCGAAGGTTTTTGGTTCGCCTTGTGTGAGCCGAAAGTCCGCTTCGTGGACGACCAAGGTCATTCCAAACGCACTGCCGGACTGGCGCTGGCAATCGGTGCAATGGCAGACAACGAGCCTCTGGCGTGTTCGCACCACTTCATAACGAACGTCGCCGCACTGACAGCCGCCTGTATATTTGGTAGCCACAATTTCAATCCTCCGGGGGTGTGGGTGCCGATCGGGCACGAATCACTGTTTTTTAACCCCTGTCATTATAAGACCGAAAGTGGTCATCTGCGGCCATAAAGTTATCGTTCCTTGGTGCGACTGAACGTCTGCTTTGGGTCGGTAGCTGCCCGTCAAAATTCTAGCGCCTGAACGGCCGCTCATAGGCGGAAGCAGTCATTCAAAGATGGTCTGACTGAGCAAAACAACTCCTTTGACGAATGTCGGCTCTCGCCTATAAGCAGCCGTTCGCCGAACCAAAAGGTTGAATTGGTGAAAGGCAACCGCCGGCCATAAGCAGATACTGAATATCGAAGCTGTTATGGGTTGAGAGAGGGACTGAGTTGCTGTAAAAACTTCTCAGCCTCCGGAACCCATTTTTCGGGTTCCTCTGTCGTCGCGTAATGTCCATGGCGGCTATGTATTTCCAGAAATGTTGCGTCGACCCCCGAATATTTGAGCCTTGAGGTGACCTCCTTGCCAATGCTTGCAGGAAACCATTCATCTGTATCTGCAAGGATGTATAGCAACCTAGCACGAATTTTATTGAATTCGTTTTCCACATTGAAAGACGCCATCGCCCGCATGAGTACAATTAGGCTATTGGCGTCGAATTCACGCGCCCATTCGCGGGCAGTCTCTGCGAGCACCTTTTCACGTGTTGCTTCGTCCATCGCATCATCCAGCTTTTCCTCAAACCCATAGCTTTTGAGCGTATTTATTCGGATTTCTGTTAATTTATCCTCCATTCCTCCACCGTCGTAATAATCTCCATTGTTCCAGCTCGGGTCCTTCGATAAGTCATTAAGAAGACTGTTGAGACTAGAACCAGTGTCAACAATGTCCTTGGGTGCGGTATCCAGAGCGATAATACCCGCCATAAATTCAGGGAACGTTACTGCCCACTGCAACGCCTGAAAGCCTCCAGTTGATGAACCTGCAACTGCAACCAGTTTTTCGACTCCCAGGGATTGCAATAGCAAGTGTTGTGCTCTGACGATATCTTCTAGGCAAATTTCTGGAAATTTTGTGCCAAAGGGCTCGCCAGTCGACGGGTCGATTGATGCAGGCCCAGTGGAGCCATAACAAGAACCCAATACATTCGACGATACAATGCAGTATCGGGATGAATCGAACAAATTATCGGGTCCTATAACTTCGTTCCACCACCCTTTGCGACGATCAGAAGTGACCGTGCCAGCGGCAATATGACTGGCGGTAATACCGTGAGTGACAAGCATGGCATTGCTTTTGTCTTCGTTAAGCTCTCCAAAGCATTCATAGGCGATTTCCATATCGGTGAGAGTATTGCCGTTTTTGAGATTAAAGGTTGGGGTACAGAAGACAGGCATACCGGAGTCCTTCTTTTGTGTTGATCTGAAAGCGGACGTTCGAATGACCAGGCTCGAACGACAGCAATGGGTCGTTTTCCGCCCATCGGGATCTTATCACTTGGCCGGCCGCAGTTAGGCGGAAGCAGTCATTGGTAGAATTGGCGCCGCACCGAAAGTGTGCAGTTCACGAACTTCCGCTTTTGGCTGTTTTGAGTCATTCGGACTCGATCAAATCTGACACTGGTTGTCCGATCTAGTCTGAACCACTACATCTTAGCCCCCTTTTAGAGGCGGCATAATCGAAAGCTTGTCGTTTTCTGCCAACGTGCGGGTCTCGCGCTCGCTCTTGGTGACGACATCACCGTTCAGGGCGACTAAATAGTTTCCATCTATAGGCATGCCAAGCTGCTTGATTACATCGAGCGGCGTTGCCGCGTCGGTGACCTCCAACTCGGCGATATTCCTGCTGCTACCAGCGGGTAGATACTTGCCTAAAAGTCCCGTAGTTTTTACCTTTATTCTCATTGATGCTTCTATTCTCTGGGATAGACAGAAACATTTGCTGAATTAACAGTCATTTCAAACATACTTTTTGTCAGAGTTTACCGTGAACGCGGTCAAGGTAAGCATCCATGACCCTGTGTGGATCTTTCATAAGGACATTCTTCCACGCTCCGAGCTTGACGCGCGTCTGCACCAAGCCGCGAATCATCCCTACGTGCTGAGTTAGACCAAGCGCTAGCGCGCCGACGATCACATCGTCGTCAAATTCCAACCTCAGATACTTAGACCGCTCGGTATCAATTGCCTTTACCTGGTCCCCACCGTCTACGCCCATCCACAAGCCAAACGAACTGGAGATCAGCCCCACTGTATTGAGCACGTTCATCGATAAGCTGCCGCGAAACGACGTTTTGCGACCTGCCATATTACGCGCGGCGATACGTCCGTGTTCACTTGCGGTGGGCTGGATGGCGTGTACTTCCCTCTTACCAGTGGAGAGATCAGGCCCTTGGGCAACATCGCCGGCAGCATAGATACCGGGTACACTTGTCTGCAGCGTGCTATCGACAACGATGCCTGCGTCGACCTCGACACCGCTGCCTTTGAGGAAGGCCACATTGGGCCTGACACCGGTGGCACATACCACGAGGTCAGCATCAAGCGTGCCGTCGTCGCCCAGTGTCAACTGCAGAGCGCCGTTGGTTTGTTCGATGGCGGTTATGCGCGTTGACGTTAATACGCGCACGCCCTTGTTTTCGCACCAGCGCTTGATCATTTCGCCGCCGGTCTCGTCCATCATGCGCGGCAGCATGCGGTCCGCCATCTCCACAACGGTGAGCTTGACCTTTCTTGCCGCTAACGCCTGGAGCACAATACAGCCGATGAAGCCCGCGCCCATGAGCACCAGCCGGGAGCTGGGTTTTGCGCGCTGCGCGATGCGACGGGCGTCTTCCAGGGTCCAGCAGTTCTCGATCCCCGGCAAGGCCATGCCCGGTATCGGCGGCCTGACAGTATGTGAGCCAGTTGCAATCAAGAGTTGGTCGTAAGGGAGGCTCGTACCACTCTCCAGGGTGACCGTTTTGGTGGCGGGTGTAACGCCGCAGACCGTAGCGCGACGAACATCGATGTTGAGTGTCTCGTAGTGGTTCGCGGCGTGCCGTAGATAAGTGCCATCCTCGCCGACGTGTTCCGCCAGCAGATAGGGGATGGCCATACGCGAATAGGGCGGTTCCGGCTCGTTACCGATTAATACCACGCTGCTGGATACATCCGTCTTGCGAACGGTCTCGGCCGCAATAACGCCGGCAGGACCTGCCCCTACTATCAGGTAATTCATCGTTTAGCCTACGTCACCGGCGTTACGCGAGTCCTAGCCGGTGCAGGGTTTTCTTTGTGGGAACTCCTTTAGCTGTCCAGCCGCGTAGCTTGTAATACTCGGGTAACATCTTATCGAGTTCGTTGACTCGACCCTTTGCGGTACCGGACGGGGCTGGAACTTTGAGCAGACGCTCGGGTAAGGTGTCGTCCTTTGCCGTAAACCCTGCGGCAAGGTTGAACTGACGTTCCAAGTTCCAGATCCGTTCGCCGATCTCGAGCAGGCGCTCGCGAGTCCATTCGCCCTCGCACGCCGCATCGATTTGTTTGCGGAACCCCTCCATTCCCCAGCCCGCCGCGGTAAAAAGACATAAACCTGTCGAGTCGATAACGGCGATACGGTCCTGCGACTTCTTGCAGGGTTGGGCCTTGCCGTTACCGGTTTGGTCTTCCATGTCTTGATCGTACGTGTCGTGCTTAAGATGACACGCACCCCGATTGCTGGTCGCGTAGCCCAGCCCCATCCCCTGCAGCGCACGCGAGTCATACCCGGCAAACTCCTGTCCCTTGACACTCATAGACAGTTCGGGGTGACCGTACTTCTCGCACATGCGCTGCGAGCCCAAACCGAGAGTTTGGCCGAAACCTTCATACTTGCCAGTCTTCTCCGCCATAATCGTCAACGCCTCGGCGTTACCAAAGTTCAACGGCACTCCGTCGGTTTCCTTTTCAGTGATGACACCCATCTCATAGAGCTCCATGGCGGCGGCTAGGGTGCCGCCGAACGAGATCGGATCCATGCCCTGTTCGTTCATCATGTAACCGGCGAAGGTAAGTGCATCGATGTCGTCCACGCCCACCATCGGCCCAAAGGCGAAAGCGGTTTCGTATTCTAAGCCGCCGGATGCATGCCAGTATTCCTTACGATTGACAATAGTGAAGTGATCTTTGTCGATGTGCGCGATGCGACCACAAGCGATGGTGCAACCGAAGCACGCCTTATTAGTGATCAGATTGCGGTGACCGTTAGGCTTGGCCTCCATCATCGCTTCAGGATTGATCTTGTCATAACCGTCAAACTGGACCGCTTGGAAGTTGCGCGTAGGTAGCCCGCCGAACTCTTGCATCGAATCTATCATGGCGTTGGTACCGAGTTCGGTGAGTTCACGCCGCCCGTCATTGTCCCAGAGCTTGGCTTTGGTTTCCTTGACCACCTGCATGAAGCGCTTCGGGTCGTTTACCTTTACGCCTACGGTACCGTGGACCGCGATTGCTTTGAGATTCTTTGAACCCATCACCGCGCCCACGCCTGAGCGTCCTGCCGCCCGGTGCAGGTCGTTGATGATGCAGGCGAAGCGCACGCCGCGTTCACCCGCTACACCTATGGCGGCTACTTTGAGCAAAGGATTCTGCTGGTGCGCCTTGAGCCATTCCTCTGTATGCCATACCGAAGTACCCCAGATTTCGCCGGCGGGCAGGAACTCCACTTGATCGTCGAGGATATGGAGGTAGACGGGCTTTGGCGATCGACCGTGTATCACGAGTAAGTCATAACCCGCAAACTTGAGCTCGGCGCCGAACTTACCGCCTGAGTTTGAACACGCGATCGCGCCGGTGAGGGGTCCCTTAGTGACCACGGCATAGCGGCCGCTGGTAGACGCCATGGTACCGGTCAGGGGACCGGTGGCGAAAATCAAGACATTGTCCGGCGCCATCGGATCCACTTTCGGGTCCATGTTCTCCCAAAGATACTTCGTTGCCAGGCCCCGCTCACCCAGATAGAGGTTGGCCCATTCCATATTAAGCGGCTCTGACGCAGCCGTACCTTTGGTTAGATCAACACGAAGAATCTTTCTCTGCCATCCCATATCGATAACTCTCAGTCGTTAGTTGCGTGGCTTAAGGCGACGGATGGGCCCGAAGGGCCGATTCGCGCATGCGATCGTAGCCGGTCCAGTTGGCGTCCACATAGGTAATCGCGCCGGTGGGACAGGCCTTCGCACACTCTGGATCACCGCCGCACAAGTCGCACTTGATGACCTTGCCGGTATCCTGATTGTAATTGATGGTGCCAAAGGGACAAGCGATGGTGCATACCTTACAGCCAACACAGATATCCTCGTCGACTTCTTTTGCCCCGGTCGCCAGATTGATGGTAATCGCCTCCACCGGACAGGCGTGCATGCACCATGCCTCATCACATTGCGTGCAAGTGTAGGGAATGGCGGTGCGCCCGTGTTCGAACTCGAAGACTTTAATGCGCGATTTGGCAGGATTGAACACGCCCTCGTGTTCGAAGGAACACGCCATTTCGCATTGTAGGCAACTGGTACATTTCTCGGGATCTATCAAAAGCGACTTGTGCATTATTTAGCTCCGCGTACTCACAGGCTTGAGCAGCCAACTTTACTCGATTCCTGCTACTCAGCGCCAGATGGCGTCTCCTAATTCCATCTTTTTCCTATCCCAATCCTCTTTAGAAAGCACCACAATGTCATGTTTTCTAATTAGCCGATCCAGGGCGCCGGCACGTTTCTCTTGATACTGGGTCAGTCTACCGGCACCGGCGTGGGTTATTACCTCATCATCGGCGGTTATCGAATCAAGGACGGCGGCCGTTCCGGCTGCGTTCATCACGGTCAATACCCTACCCGCACCATGGGTAACGCCGCGTAGACTATAAATCTTCATGTGGATCTCAAGCTGGGCCAATGCAGGCGGCGGCCCGCACTACCTCACCCATGTGCCTCCCGTAAAGAGCTCGATCGTAGCCGCCGTTCGTCGCGGGGCGGCACACCAAAGAAATCGCGATAGCACTTGCTGAAATGAGGTGCCGATACAAATCCACAGGCAAGGGCGACATCTACGATGGACATACTGGTTTGTAATAACAGGCGCCGCGCATGAGCCAAGCGCAACTCCAAATAGTATCGAGTTGGCACGCACTGTAGGTACTTTTGGAACAAACGCTCGAGCTGACGACGAGAAATATCGACATGTTGTGCGAGCTCGTCGAGACTCATGAGTTCTTCCAGGTTTGATTCCATCAATGAGACAGCTTGAAGAAGCTTGGGTTGGCTGGTGCCGATATGGGCGCGTAATGGGATACGCTGTGGATCATGGTGATCACGAATACGTTCGCATAAAAACTGCTCGGATATATCAGCCGCAAGTGTCACATCCTGTTGTTGACTGATAAGGTGAAGCATCATATCCAAGGAAGCAGTTCCCCCGGCGCAAGTGTAGCGGTCACGGTCTATTTCAAATAGGTCTGGGGACACTACGATGTTGGGGAACTCCTCACGCATACTCGCTATGTTTTCCCAATGGATGGTGCAGCGGTAGCCGTCAAGCAGATCAGCCTTGGCAAGAATATAGCTACCAGTGCAAAGGGCGCCGATGGTGAGTTTTCGATGCGCAAGTTTACGTAGCCAGAACAGCAATGTCCGATCATAGGCTAGATGAACATCGACACCGGAACACACGAACACTGCCGATAGCGGCCCGATATCGGCAATGGCACAGTCGGGTTGTATCTGTAATCCGTTACTAGCGGTTACTGGTTGACCATCGCAGGAGATGGTTACCCACTGATAGAGATGTTTATTACTTAATCTATTCGCCATTCGCAAAGGTTCGATGGCGCACGAAAACGCGATCATCGAATAGTTGGGTACCAGTAAGAAGCCGAACGGAATCGGATCTTGTGGTGGCTTTCGGGGTTGCATGCGGTTCAGGGTGGAAAGTTAGCTTAGGTTACTTGCGCGCTGCAACTGAATGAGCAACGACACACAGTATTTCAAACATTATCGTGGCGCCAACTAGGGCAGTATTGCCAGAGACATCGAAAGGTGGCGCTACCTCGACGACATCGCCACCGATCAGATTGAGGCCTTGTAGTCCCCGTATCATCATCTGTGCCTCCAGCGTCGTAAAGCCGCCAACTTCGGGTGTACCCGTTCCCGGCGCGTAAACGGGATCAAGACCATCGACATCGAAGCTAATGTAAGTGGGGCCATCACCAACCACTTGCCGTGCTTCGGCAATTACTGCCTTCACACCCATTTCGTAAAGTTCTTCCATGTAGATGACACGCATGCCGGAGTCATGGCTGAACTTCCACACATCGGGGTCATTAAGCGAACCCCGTATGCCGATTTGTATCGTGCGTTTGGGGTCGAGCAATCTTTCCTCGACGGCGCGACGAAAGGGGGCACCGTGATGGAACTTGGAGCCGAGATAATCATCGCCGGTGTCACAATGGGCGTCGAAATGTACCATGCCCACGGGACGCTCGCTTGCGATCGCCCGAAAGATGGGTAACGTGACGGAGTGATCGCCCCCGGCCGAGATCGGAACAACACCGGCGGCGTGAACTTTCCTAAAAAACTCGGCAATCTCATCAAGACTGCTCTCTAGGCGAAAGGGGCTTTGCACCCAGGCATCACCAAGGTCGGCGATCTCGCAGATATCGTGGGGCGAGATACGCGTAGCTTGGTTTATCTTGCGCATCAGGCTTGATTGATTACGAATTTCCCGTGGCCCATGGCGGGCACCGGTCCGGTTTGTTACCCCGCCATCGAAGGGGACTCCGATCAAACCAATATCAATCCCCGCCGGATCCTCACGATACGGTACGCGCATAAATGTTGCCAGCCCCGTATACCGGGGACGTACCATAGGATCGGCCAGTTCAGGGGAACCCGGAGATTTGACGTCGTCTGGCATTAGCATCTCTCCTGTGGGCGCAACCACTATCCACCAGCGGATGGATACCTGTGGGCAAGTTGTGAGTACTATGGCATGGAGCAAAAGGGTGTGCAATCGTCGTCGACTAGTGCGGGAAGTGCCTAGGGGTTGCCCGCAATGGGCCGCTGACACAATACGCTATGATGGCTTCCGACGTAGAAAATCTGGTCACCACTGCCGACCTTGAAGCGTTTGAGCGGGATGGCGTGGGCGTGATCCGAAACGCATTCGGCGAGCATTGGTTGGAAAGCCTCGCTCATGGCGTAGAGCAGAATATACGCGCGCCTGGACCGGATGCCACCCGCTATACGCCCGAAGGCGCTCCGGGCAAATTTTATGACGACTATTGCAACTGGCAGCGCATCGATGGGTATCGCAGCTTTGTGTTTAACTCCCCGGGCGCGGCGATTGTCGGTGCACTTATGCGCTCAAACGAAGTCCGCTTCTACCACGAGCATGTCCTTGCATGTCCTTATAAAGGAACCCGGGACTCACGCGGTAACTCCTTGGCATCACGACCTGCCTTACTACAGTCTTGAGGGTACACAGGTATGCAGCATGTGGCTGCCACTGGACCCAATCCCCTAAGCGTTTGTCCTGAGCTTGTGGCCGGCTCTCACCGTTGGGGGAGACGTTTCGTGCCACGACTTTTCATCAGTCATGACAATTACGTCGCCGTCCAAGACAACTATGAGCAGGTGCCCGACATTAGCGTGCAGCGGGACGACTACCCCATTCTTGCTTGGGAGCTTGCGCTTGGCGACTGTATCGTTTTCCATATTCTCATTTTGCACGGCGCCCCGGGTACAACTGAATTAACCACTCGACGCAGAGCATTCTCAACGCGCTGGCTGGGTGATGACGCGGTTTTCGCGACTCGACCGTAGGACACCTCGCCACCGTTTGGAGATGTTCACCTCAATGCGGGTGACCGCATGCATCATGCGTCGTTTCCGCTGGTGTGGAAAACTACGACCGTCGACTAGCGATGATGACGGGTGTCGTTAAGCGATCTTAAATAGGTTGCCGCGGACCCGTTGTCTCAGTTCTAAGACAGCTAGGATTATGAAATGGGTGAAGCAACGCATCGCCGTGGGTGCGCCCGGGAAGCCAAGCGGGCGGTGACATGGGTCTAGGCCGAGGAACCAAGGGTCTCGTCCATGGGTACCGAGCCTTTGGCGCGCAAGCTCGCCGCCATCTTTTGCGCGGATGTGGCCGGCTATAGCCGGTTGACAGGTGAGGACAAGGAAGGCACCCACCGCAGGCTCAGCGAATACCTCGATCTAATCAGTGGCGTAATTGAGCAGCGCCAAGGTAAGGTCGCTCACTATGCGGGGGATGCTGTGCTCGCGGACTTTAGTATCGTAACCGACGCCCTTACTTGCACCACTTCTATTCCCAGGTACCAGGGGTCTCACCGTCGGTAGCGAGTAGGTCTGGTTCTGGCACTGTGGACGTCCTGCATACGGCGCCTGATCTCAGGGTGTTTCTTCATAAGCTTCAGAATGTCTTGATGTCGTATCCGCAATAGCGTGATCGGCGTGCGCGCTTTGAGGGTCGCCGAGCGCTCATGGCTGCGAGCCTGGTAGTAGAGCAGGGAGGTTTCGCCGATGAAATCGCCCGTACCAAGTTCCCCGATCTGAACCTCCTCGCCGCCTGAGGACCTGAATACCGATACATCACCGTGGGTGATGATGTAAAACGCATCGCCCTTTTCGTGTTGGCCGATGATGGTGTCGCCGGGCAGATAGGTGGCGGTCTGCGCGTGGTTGGCCAGGTTTTGCAATGCCCGTTCGGGTAGTCCCTCGAGCAATGGTGTTGTCTTTGAGAGCTCCTTGGGCGTTATAGCGGGCAGCGGTCGCGATAGAGGTGCGAGCTTGGTAAGCGATGAAGTGATGCGGCGCTCGATTATGTTGTAGACTTTGGTGCCCAGCTCGCCGTGATGAAGTCCGTGACGAGCATGGCGCATGGCGCTCGTCAACGTCGCTTGGCTGGCGAGGCGCGACTCGAAACGCCGGTAGAAGTCAGGGAACTCCCGGCGTATCTCTTCGACTCGTTTCCTGTGGTGTGCGAGACGCGCCTCATAAGCGGCGGCAAGCGTCCATCGTGCGCCACTATGAAGATCCTCGTGCTCGCCTAGCATCTTCAATACCGATTCACAGACGAGGATGTGGGCTGTGTCTCGCTCCAGGTGTTCAGCCAGACGAATGTTTTGATAGGCCGAGAGCAAACGGGCCGCCCAGTTTTTCTCTCGCAAACTCCTTATCAGAGCGGTCTCCAAGCGCAGAACGATGCTTTGTTCTTCTACCATCTTGGTCTGAGCTTGCCGGTCCGGCGAGAGCTGAGCGCCTCGTTCCCGATGCAGCTCGTTGCGCATGTCTAAGTAAACGTGCTGCGGGATTACGCCGGTATTATAGAGGGTCGTCAGCTCTTCGAGTTCTTTCCTCAATGCCAGCAACGCCGCCAGGTAGAGATCTCGAATGCGCTGTTCTCCTTCACCTTCGATGACCTCCATCGTAAACGTCTCCTCGCCGGCGCGATTGACCTCCGTATGGGCTTTCTCGGAAATGAGGCCGGATGTTCTGAATCGTTCAAGGACCTCTCCGGCGTGTTGTCGTGCACTTTGTAGCGCATGCCTCAGCTCCACACGTTCGTCATCCGTCAGCCGATCGAGTTGCAGCCAACTCATCAACGGTCGAATGGTCGGCGCATTCACCAGTAGCGTGAACAAAACTATGAGGAGTGTCATTTCCAGTAACAGCTGTCGCCCCGGCAGATCCTCCGGGATGGATAGCACAATGGCGATCGCGAGCCCGCCCTTGAGCCCACCCCACCACATGATGTGACGCTCGCTCGAGCTTACATGCGGCAGCGAGAATAAGCGGGTGGTCACGGGCACCAGGCCGTACACGGCGGCCGCGCGCGCGGCCAGGATTAGGGTCATTGCGATCGCAGCAGGACCGATTGCGCCCACCAACTCTGTAACCTGAACCGACAGCCCGACTAACAGAAATAGCAGCGAGTTGCAGATCAACGCAATCACTTCCCAAATCTCCCTGGCCGCATCGCTAGCCTCATGGCGCAGCCGTGTCATACCGAAGCCGGCCAAGGCGATGGCAGCGGCGGCCCCCGCCATGACGCCGGATACGTGCAGCGTGTGCTCCGCCAAAATAAAGCTGCCATAGGCGATGACGACAGACATCGTCAACACGGCGGTTACCCCACTGTGCAAGCGATACAGCAACTCACTGGCGAATAGGCCGAGCAGTGCGCCAACCAGTGCACCGCCGACGAAGACGCGCACAAACTCGATGACCACCGCGTCGGCGTCCGACCAGCTTAATGCACCCTCGCCCACGGCGACGGTCAGGAGAATGCCGAACACCACGATGGCAGTGGCGTCATTGAGCAGCGATTCACCCTCCACCAGGACCGTCAGGCGATGGGGCGCCCCAAGCTCTCTGAACAATGCGATCACTGCCACCGGATCAGTAGCCGAGATCAGGGCGCCGAACAGCAGCGCGGTGATCAGCTCGAGGCCCAAAAACGAAAGCCCGACGCCGACGACCACGGTGGAAATTACTAGCGCTGGAATCGCCAACACCAACACCGGTATGAGTTCCTTGACCAGTTGGCGGGCATCGAGATTGAACCCGGCCTCGAAGATCAAGGCCGGCAGGAAGATGAAGAATACGAGATCAGGGCTTAGCCGGAACTCTTCGAGCGGCGCCAGCGCCGGCGAGACCTGTGACGATGCGCCCAGCACCATGCCGATAATTACTAAAAGAACCGTGTAGGGAATGGGTACTTTTCGAAACAGGCCAGCGGACACGATCGCCACCGCCAGCAATCCGGCAAGTATGAGTACCGTCTCCGAAAGCGGCATACGACTAGGGCTCTTTTCCTTGGAGGATGATCTTGCGACCAAGTGTACCCTACCGACAACGGACACTTCTTCTCCGCGATGGATTCCAGTGCGTGCTCTTATGACCGCGGTAGATCAAAATGTGACTACAGGTGTAACATGGTTGTTCTCCTAGGCAGAGGGACCGAGGAACATCCGCCTATGCACACTTGGGTTGTCAGGCGGACGCAAAGGCGGCCCTGGAGAAAGCTAACCAATTAAGAGCTAACGTCGGATGGGTGCGTGCACGCTTTTGGACGTACATCCGTTCTCGTTTCTGTGGGTTGGGGATGCAAAACCTTTCAAAGAGGGCCTGCGCAAAGTACGTGTCCCCCATGGTGCTGATCGGTTCCGGCTGGTGAAGTCAGCGGAAGGGGGATTCGACGTCGAGGGGGCAACGAAAATCAACGTTGAGGAGTCCAAAGCACTATACGACCAGAATGTTCATCGATGTATCCCGCGCTTGGCGGGAGCTGTATCCGGCGTGCTCACTTGTTGGTTATTTGGGGTGACGGGACCCCTAGCAGGTTCAACGAGGTGCGACTCGCGAAAATCGCCGACCGAAACCGAAAAGTGGTGATCTACAACGGGCAGGGCAGGGACCGACGTGCTGCGATCGGTTGCGCCAAGGCGCTGACTTGGGGATTTCAACACGTGTATTACTTTGAGGACGGACTTTAGAAATGGAAAGCAGCGGGCTATGCAGTTGAAAAGGGTGGCTGAGGAAGACGAAATCTGGCGGTCTCCGCGAGGCGAGACGGGAATATCGAATCGTTTGTAACTTGCTACTGGATTAATCGATCGGCGTAGTCCAATCGGGATCGCTGTGTTTCTGCCAGTAAAGGTCTGTCAGTTGCTGCGTCAGCGGACCGGGCTGGCCGTTGCTGATGGCAACGTCGTCGATGCGGGTGACCGGCATGATGCCGCCGGCGGTAGAAGAAATAAAAACCTCATCGGCATTGTGTAAGTCATCGACGGGAACAGGCGCCTTGCTCGCGTCAATGCCTAGTTCGGCGCAAAGTTCTATCACGGTGTGTCGGGTGATACCTTCCAGGACGCCACGCACGGACGTAGTGATAGCGCCGTTTTTAACCACAAACAAATTAAAGCCAGGTCCTTCTGTCACATTGCCGTCGGTGTCGAGAAGCACCACGTTCTCTGCGTTGTGGTCATAGGCCTCGAACAATGCCTGAATGAAGTCCAACCAATGGTAGTTCTTGATTCTAGGGTCAACCGATTCAGGCGGAATGCGTCGGACGCGGCTGATAGCTAAGTACAAACCACGTTGTCGCTGTTCTTCGTTGGCGATCGAACTGAAAGGAATCACAAACGCCATAAACCGATTAACTGCGTCACGCGGATCGCGACTCAAGGTTGGCGACATACCGCGGGTGCAGATCATTTCTACATAGGCGTCTTTGAGCTGCGCGCGACGAACACATTGCGTCAATATGTCTGTGAGCTGAGCACGGTCATAGGGTAGGGTTAGGCGAAGCCTAGTGACAGAGGCGAGGAAACGATCGAGGTGCTTGTCTAATCGAAAGAAGCGGCTTTGCCAGACATGCACCACATCATAAGTCGCGTCCGAACGCAGGAAGCCCCAGTCCAGCAGTGAGATCTTGGCCTCGGCGATGGGGCAGTAACCTCCTTCGATAAATGCGATGCCTTTGATGTTGGCCAGGGCCTCTTCCGCTGGTGCGCTATCTGGAGTAGTTTGGCTTAGCGAATCCGAGAATTGTGATGTCAAAACTCTTCCCCAAGTTGTTCTCACCGTTAACGCTGAGACACAAGACGCTCAAGCATAGGCTCAATTTTGGCGCTCATACCGCCAACATGAGCGAGGCCGGCCTGCCGGCGGAGCGTCATTTGGGATACTACACTGAACGTGCGCGCGGTGGCGCCGCCATGATCGTGGTCGAGCCCATCCCGGTGCATCGTACCGCCGTGCTCACCCGTGGCAACTTTCGCCACGGCGATGATTCCATCATACCGCACTTTCGACGCCTAACGGATGCCTGTCACGAATACGATACGGTGATGATTCACCAAATCTACCATGTCGGTCAACACGGCGATTTCGATAACTCTTATGAACCTAATTGGTCGCCGTCGGGGTTGCCGTCCTATCACGATTCCGATGGCAGCCATGCCATGACTGAAGCCGAACTCGAGGAACTGATAGAAGGTTTTGCGCAGGCAGCGCGACGCGCTAAAGAATCAGGCTTCGATGGTGTTGAGCTATTTGCCGCCTATCATGCCGTCATCGATCAGTTTTGGACACCATGGTCGAATTGTCGCGACGACCGTTGGGGCGGGTCGCTAGAAAACCGCACACGCTTTTCGCGCGAAATTATCACCCGTATCCGCAAACTGGTGGGTGAAGATTTTATTATCGGGTTGGCGGTCAGTATGGATCCGGACATCGAGGTGTCATTGTCGATGGAGGCATTGCAAGAAGTCATCCGATATCACGACGAACGTGAACTCGTCGATTACGTAACGTGCGGTACCGGTAGCTACTTCGATTTCTACGAACTCATGCCCACGTTCCTTTACGAAGACAAGCTTGGTGCCCCTTATGCGGCTGGTTTGAAAGAAGTTGTGAAGCATGCACGGGTGCAGGCAGAGAGTCACATTCGCACGCCTGAGAATGCCGACTATGTAATCGCCTCTGGGGCGGCAGATATGGTCAGTATTGTGCGGGGACAGATTGCCGATCCGCACATGGCAGCCAAGGCACAGGCGGATCGCCCCGAAGACATCCGCCCGTGTATTTCTTGCAACCAGATGTGTTGGGGTCGGCGATCGCGTGACTACTGGATCTCGTGTTTGGTGAACCCATCGGCCGGCCGCGAGTTTCAATGGGGGGGTGACCGCTTTACGCCGGCTAACACACCACGCCGGGTGCTGGTGGTGGGTGGTGGGCCGGGCGGACTTGAAGTGGCTCGTGTTGCCGGTGCGCGTGGACATCAAGTGACCTTGGCAGAGGCCTCGGACCGACTGGGCGGACAATTTCGATTGGCAGGTATGCAACCGCGACGGGCGCAGATCCTGGATCTACTAGATTGGTACGAACGCCAGCTTCAGGAACATAAAGTGACCGTGCAATACAATTCACCCATGGAGGCGGACGAGGTCAAGGCGTTCGGCGCAGACGTCGTGGTAATGGCGACCGGATCGTTACCGAGTGAAACTGGCTTTCAACGATTTTGGTTTGCGAGTGAAACGCTGCCAGGCATAGAGAGGGGCAATGTTTGGTCGGTGGAAGACATCCTGGCGCGGGTGGCGCAACCGGGAAAGCGTGTGTTGTTGCTCGACGATGGCGGTAACTGGCGTGGCTGCGGTACGGCCTGGCATCTGGCGGAACGCGATCACGTTGTGACCTTGCTTACCCCGGATGCTTTAGTTGGGCGTGAACTTGTGCGAAGCGCGGCCGACTTTCCGTTGCGACGCAAACTCAAACGTCTCGGTGTTACCTTCATCACCGATTCGGCGGTAAAGGCATGGCACGGTAATGCGGCCACGATCGTGAATCTGCTCGACGACAGTGAACAGAAACTAGACTTCGACGCCTTGGTGCTGGCGACGCCCAATGTAGCAGAGACCACGCTGTTAGATGAACTTGCTGCTGATGGTATTGAGTTACACGCTGTCGGTGATTGCGTGGCGCCGCGGTGGGCGGTACACGCGATCTATGAAGGGCGGAAACTTGGGCGAGAATTGTAGAACGCCGTGTCTTGGGTGCCGTATTTAACGTAAAGGCTCGAGCAATTCGATCTTGTAGCCGTCTGGGTCCTCTATAAACGCTATGTTGCGGGTGCCGTGTTTCATGGGGCCAGGGGCGCGCGTAATTTTCACGCCTTCCTTCTCGAGCTGTTGGCAAGTCTCGTAAACGTCGGGCACTTCTACCGCTAGATGACCCCAGCCGCCACCCAAATCGTATGGCTGATCTTGGTCCCAGTTGTGGGTCAGCTCGACGGCAGGATAGCTCGCCTCCGGGCCATAGCCGACAAAGGTGTTGGTAAACTTGCCGTCGGGATAGTCCGTGCTTCGCAGTACCTGCATGCCTAGCATGCGTGTATAGAAATCAAGTGATTTCTTTAGGTCGGTAACACGAATCATGGTGTGGGCAAGTCGGTATTGTCCATTCGTCGTGGTTGTGTCGGTCATTGCCTACCCCTTTTAGTGCTTTATGCGAGCGCGTTGACGACTAACTTATGAAACTGCCTCACGCTCGTTTCCCAGTATGGTGAAAGCAATCCACCGTCTTCCAGCACCGAGGATGCGCGCGCGCGTTGCAGGCCTTCGACGATCTCGTGGTCTTCGCGATGAACCCGCTGCCACAGTTCACTAAGTCGTTTCACATACTCCGCGTTTGGTGTTTGTTCGCCGATGTGGTAGATCACGCGCCATTGCTGGGTACGGTCAGGCGCCAGCGGTACATTTAGATGTACACCCAATTGGTTGGGGAGATACCAGCCAAAGACAAAGTTCGGGAACAGCACGAAATAGCGCGTGCTCATATCTAGCACATCACGCGACCCATCTTCGCGCGGTTCGGCCACATCTATCCCGCAGCCAATGCAATGATCGTCGACAATCATGTAGTGTTCAGCCAGTGGTTGACCGGCCGCCGATTGTCGATGGACGATCGGCACGTGATAGGGTTCGACGAAATTCTCGATCAAAAACTTCCAGTTGGCTTGCACCACCCCGAGGTCAAGTTTTGCCAGTGGTTTTAGATTACCGAAGTCCAAATCCTCAACCCGACTTGTAATCGGTGTTAGATATTTATCGAGAGCAGGCGCTTCACCGGCAAGGTCGACGAATATCCAGTCGTGCCACACGCCACTACGAACGGATTTGAGCCCATGGTTCTCAAGCGAAAATCCATCCACCGAATGTTTCGCGTAGCCACCGAAATGCGGCGTGCGCTTGAGATTGCCGTCAAGATCGTAGGTCCAGGCGTGATACGGACAAACTAGACTCTTGAGTCCACGGCAGGGCGCGGTGATGACGGCGTGCCCGCGGTGGCGACAGACGTTGTGGAACACGCCTATCTCGTTTGCTGTATTACGTACCAAGAGCAATGGCTGTCCCGCCACCTGGACAGGCATTGCATCCCCGGGGTGTGGTATTTCGTGCGCGAAACCAGCGAATGTCCAATTGCGGGCGAACACACGCTCATATTCCATCTTTAGAAAGTCATCGTCGATGTATGCGGCCCTAGATAGACCGCGGGCGATGCCATTTTCGGTCGGTGGAAGTACCACGCGGCTTGAATCGTAGGTATCGGTCAACGATTTTGCCATCGCCTATGCTACCAAGAAGCTAAGTTGTGCGAATGCGGATTTAACGCTATGTTCTCGCAAATCTCAATACTTCGTTGATTGCTAGTTGATATCGGAATTGCCGCAATCGGGCGAATAGTGTCGGCTTTGATCGGGTCAGAATGACTCAAAACGGCCAAAAGCGGAAGTTCGTAGATTAGGCGTCAGTGGAGCGATGACGTTTCTCTGAATGACCGCAAGCCATAAGCGGACCTTACTTTACGGCTTTACGTATACCTGGGTTAACCACGCAGCGGTTTGATCCTCGAAACGTTTCTCAAACCCATCGCCGGAAATCCAGCGTTCTATTTGAACCGGAT
>SMUX01047412.1_pt1 | contig 17751 bp, 11 predicted proteins | sample 2456431 | NCBI WGS metagenome assembly SMUX01 (sample SAMN11095930, study PRJNA526329) | marine sediment metagenome | biome: Marine sediment; feature: Surficial sediment; material: Deep marine sediment; isolation source: Hadal surficial sediment | place: Pacific Ocean | collected 2014-11 | depth... | reverse complement strand
GGGTCGTGCCGGCATGGCGGGGCTCGCGGGCGTGGCCGGGCTGGCCACGGCTGCGGGTCGTGCGGGCATCGCAGGGTTTGCAGGCGACGCCGTCGCCGCGGCCCGGGCGGGGCTCGCGGGCATGGCGGGGTTGGCGGGCGCGGCGGCTCGTGCGGTGCCGGCCGGTCGTGCGGGCAGGGCGGGGCTTGCGGGCGAGGCCGGTCCGGCGGCCATGGCGGGCCGCGCCGGCATACCCGCTCGGGCCGGAGCCGCAGGCTGGGCCCCAGAGGCCGCTCGCGCGGGCATGGCGGCTCGGCCCGGGGCCGCGGGCCGCGCCGGCGCTGCGCCCATCGCCGCCGTAGCGGGCATGGCAGGGCCCGCAGGCGAGGCGGGTCGCGCCGTGCTGCCCGGTCGGGCTGGCAAGGCTGCGCTGGCGGGCGCAGCGGGTCGCGCGCTGCTCGCCGCCCGTGCGGGCAGCCCCGGCTGGGCCGGAGCCGCAGGGCGTGCGGGCTCGGCGCTGCGCGCCGCTCGCGGGGGTAGCGGAGGACTCGCCGGCGCCGCCGGTCGGGCTTCCCGCGTTGGCTGCGCAGGGCTCGCAGGTCGAGCGTTGGCGGCGGGCCGGGCGGGTCTTGCGGGCTCGGCAGCGCGCGCCGGATCCGCCGGGGTCGCGAGCCGCACGCCCCTGCCGTGAACCTTTTCGAGCTCCTCCTCGGAGAGCAGCTCGCCTGGAATGAGACCGTCGAGGGCGGCGTCGTCGGCGCGCGAGAAGGAGGGGAGGGAGACTCCGACGAGGAGCAGGGGTAAGAGCAGTCCCCAAACGCTGAAACGAGCCATGGTCTCCTCCGTATCCACGAGGCTCCGGCCGACTTGCGCAAGCTATCCTACACGCAGCCAGTCGGCGGGGGGTAGCTTTTTTTGTCCCTCGTCGGTCTTTCTGACGAGAGCCGCGCGAGCACCCCCGGTCGCGGCCAGGTTCCTTTCAAATCCCAGTACTTAGGGGCCCGGGACCGGCGCAGCGCGCGGGCCCGGGGCGGCGGTGTAGGATCGACGCATGAGCCCCGTGCCCGCCCCGCCCCGCAAGCTCGTCGTTGTGCTGTTGGACAGCCTCAACCGGCACCTGTTGGGTGCGTACGGCGGAGACGAATTCGACACCCCCAACCTGGATCGCTTCGCCCGGCGGGCGGTTCGCTTCGAGCGGCATTACAGCGGCTCGCTTCCGTGCATGCCCGCCCGCCATGACCTCCTGTGCGGGGCGCTCGATTTTCTGTGGAAGCCGTGGGGTTCGATCGAGCTCTGGGAGAGGCCGGTCACCGCGTCGTTGCGCGCGCACGGCGTGGTGACGATGCTGATCTCCGATCATCCCCACCTGTTCGAGACGGGCGGCGAGAACTACCACACGGACTTCACGGCGTGGGACTATCAGCGCGGCCACGAGAGCGATCCCTGGCGGACGCGGCCCGACCCGAGCTGGGTCGGGGCTCCCAGCTTTGATCGTGGTCGCATGCCGTACGACGACTCTCGGGGCTGGTTCCGGGGTGAGGCCGACTTTCCCGGACCGCGCACGCTGGCGGCGGCGGCGCGCTGGCTCGACGAGCACGCCTCACACCACGAGCGCTTCTTGCTGCTTGTTGACGAGTTCGACCCGCACGAGCCGTTCGACACGCCCGAGCCGTACGCCTCGATGTACGACGACGACTGGTCGGGTCCGCATCTGATCTGGCCGCCCTACATCGAGGGCGCTATCGCAAAAGGAGTGCTCAGCGAACGCGAGGCGCGACAGGTGCGCGCCTGCTACGGCGGGAAGCTCAGCATGATCGACCACTGGTTCGGCGAGATCCTCGACGCCATGGATCGCAACGGGCTGTGGCAGACGACCGCTTTCGTGCTGTGCACGGACCACGGTCACTACCTGGGCGAGAAGGACATCTGGGGCAAGCCCGGCGTGCCGGTTCAGGAGCCGCTCGGGCACATTCCGCTGCTCGTGGCTCTGCCCGGTGTCGCCCCAGGGACATGCTCGGCGCTCACGACGACGGTCGACCTCTGCGCCACGATCGCAGACCTGTTCGACGTCGACGTCCCCCAGCGCACGCACGGACATTCGCTGCTCCCCCTGCTGAGGGGGGAGGCGGATGCCGTGCGGGAGAGCGTGCTGTGCGGGGTCTATGGCCGCCAGGTTCAGCTGCTCGATGGAACGCACAATTACGTGCGCGGTCCCGTCGCTGGGAACGCGCCGCTGTCCCTGTGGTCGAACCGCTGGTCGACCATGCCCCTCTACCCGTATCCCGGTCCCAGCCTGCCCCTGCCCGACGAGCGGGCTCGACTCGACCGCATGCCGGGCTCCAGCGTGCCGGTGATCCGACAGCCCTTCCGCGAGGGTGACCTGCTGCCGTTCTGGTCGCTCGGTACGCCCCCTGGGAATCACCTCTGGAAGCTGTCCGAGGATCCAGGAGAAACGAATAACCTGGCCGGGACAGCGCTCGAGAAGGAGCTCGAGGAGAAGCTGCGCGAGGCCCTGCGCGCGATCGAGGCGCCCGACGACCAGTTCGAGCGCCTGGGTCTGGCGTGAGCGACGCCGAGGCTTTCCCCTACCGCGATCCTCGCCTGGCCATCGACGAGCGCGTGCGGGATCTGCTGGCTCGCATGACGCTCGAGGAGAAGCTGGCGCAGCTGGGCGGAGTCTGGGGCCTCTCGCTCACCGACGCCGGACGCTTCTCCGAGACCAAGGCGAAAGATCTGCTGCGCCATGGGATCGGCCACATCGCGCGTCTGGCCGGTGCCAGCGTGCTCACCCCCCGCGAGAGCGCGAGCCTGGCCAACGTGCTCCAGCGTTTTCTGCGTGAGAGTACCCGCCTCGGAATTCCGGCGATCGTGCACGAGGAGAGCTGCGCCGGCTACTCCGCGCGCGCGGCGACTTGCTTCCCGCAGGTCATCGGCATCGCCAGCACATGGGAGCCGCAGCTGGTCGAGGAGATGGCGCGGGTGATCCGCTCGCAGATGCGCGCCGTCGGTGCGCACCAGGCCCTGGCCCCCGTGCTCGACGTGGCGCGCGACCCGCGCTGGGGACGGACCGAGGAGACGTTCGGCGAGGATCCCTACCTGGTGGCACGCATGGGGACGGCCTACGTGCGCGGGCTGCAGGGCGACTCGTTGCGTAGCGGTATCGTTGGCACGGGCAAGCACTTCGTCGGCTACGGCGCGCCGGAGGGGGGTCTCAACTGGGCGCCGGCGCCGCTCCCTCGACGGGAGCTGCTGGAACGCTTCGTGCCGCCCTTCGCTGCGGCGATTCACGAGGCCGGGCTCGCGTCTGTGATGAACGCCTACCACGAGATCGATGGGGTTCCGTGCGGGGCCTCGCGGGAGCTGCTCGACGGACTGCTGCGCACGCAGCTCGGCTTCGATGGTGTGGTCGTGAGCGACTACTTTACGCTCCAGACGCTCGTCAGCTACCACCACGTGGCAGAGAACGAGAGCGAGGCGGCGCGCCGCGGGCTGGAGGCGGGCATCGATCTCGAGCTGCCGGTGCTCGCCTACTACGGTGAGCCTCTGCGCCAGGCCATTGAGAGCGGCCGCGTCCCGCTAGCGTGGGTGGATCGCTCCGTGGCGCGAGTGTTGCGTATGAAGTTCGAGCTCGGGCTCTTCGAGCAGGCCCTTGTTGATGCGGACGCGGCGCCCGCCCACTTCGATACCCCGACCCAGCGCGAGCTCGCCCGTCGCATCGCGCTCAAGTCGATCGTGTTGCTGCAGAACCGAGGCGAGCTGCTGCCACTCGACCCCGGGCTCGGTCGCATCGCGGTGATCGGGCCCTGCGCCGATAGCGCGCGCTTGATGCAGGGCGACTATCACTACCCGACCCACCTCGAGGTCCTTTCCAAGACGGGGCCGCCGGGCGCTGCCGACGAGCTCACTCTGGACGAGCTCTTCGTACCGATGGTCACCGTGCTGGACGGCATCCGGGCGGCTGTCACCGACGGCTGCGAGGTACACTCGGCTCGCGGCTGCGAGATCCTGACGGACTCTACACGAGACTTCGAGGAGGCGGTCGAGCTGGCACGCGGCGCAGACGTGGCGATCGTCGTGGTCGGAGGCCGGTCGGGGCTGGTCGAGGGCTGCACCAGTGGGGAGTTCTGTGATCGCGCCGAGCTCGGTCTCTTCGGGGTGCAGACGGAGCTGGTGCTGGCGGTGGTGGCGACCGGTACGCCCACCGTCGTGGTGCTGATCAACGGCAGACCCCTCGCGCTCTCACGCTTGGTCGACGACGTCCCTGCCTTGCTCGAGGCCTGGTTGCCGGGGGAGGAAGGCGGTCACGCCATCGCCGACGTCCTCTTCGGCCGGTCCTCCCCGGCGGGTCGGCTGCCGGTTACGCTGCCGCGCGCGGTCGGGCAGCTGCCCCTCTACTACAACCACAAGCCCTCCGGAGCGCGCAGCCCACTGCACGGTGATTACGTGGATCTCTCGACGCAGCCGCTCTTTCCCTTCGGCCACGGGCTGTCCTATACGCACTTCGAGTACAAAGACCTCCAGCTCGGCGCGCGCGAGCTGCCCGCGACGGGCACACTCGAGATCTCGCTCGACGTCACCAACGCGGGCGAACGTGCGGGAGAGGAAGTGGTGCAGCTCTATGTTCGCGATCGCGTGGCCAGCCTCACGCGTCCGGTCAAGGAGCTGAAGGGATTTCTGCGGCTGGGGCTGGAGCCGGGAGAGACGCGCACGGCCGTGTTCGAGCTGGACCTGGGGCAGCTCGCCTTCTACGACGCGGACATGGTGTTCTTGGTCGAGCCGGGCACAGTCGAGATCATGCTCGGGAGCTCGTCCGAAGCGATCTGGCTCCGGGGCGAGATCGAGATCACCGGTCCGCCGCGGCGTCTACGCAGTATCGACGTGGCTCCGACCCGCGTCCGGGTGCGCTGAGAAACGGTCGTGTATCTCGGGATCGACCTCGGGACGTCGAGCGTCAAGATCGTGCTGGTCGACGACGCCCAACGAGTGCTGGACCAGGAGAGCGTCGTGCTCACGTTGCAGCGCCCGCGGCCGTCCTGGTCGGAGCAGGATCCCGAGGCCTGGTGGCAGGCAACCCGCTCCGCGCTGAGCGCGCTCAAGGCACGCCGCGCCGGCGAGATCGCGGCTGTGCGCGGAATCGGGCTTTCGGGGCAGATGCACGGCGCCACGCTGCTCGACGCCCACGATCGCGTTCTGCGCCCGGCCATCCTCTGGAACGATGGTCGCAGCGGGCCGCAGTGCGCTGAGCTCGAACGGCGCGTACCGCACGCGCGCGAGATCACGGGCAATCTCAGCATGCCCGGCTTCACGGCACCCAAGCTGCTATGGGTGGCGGAGCACGAGCCGGAGGTCTTTCGCGAGCTGGCGCGAGTGCTGCTGCCCAAGGATTACCTGCGCCTGCGGCTCACGGGCGAGTACGCAACGGACATGTCCGATGCGGCCGGCACGCTCTGGCTCGACGTGGGAAAGCGCAGCTGGTCAGCGGAGATGATCGCAGCCACCGGACTCGAGCCCGCCGTGCTGCCCCGTCTGTACGAGGGCTCACAGGCCACGGGCGTCCTGCGCCAGGCTCTTGCGAGCGAGTGGGGGATGCGCAGCGATGTCGTGGTGGCGGGTGGGGCCGGTGATCAGGCGGCGGGCGCGACGGGCATGGGCGTGGTCGAGCCGGGTCAGGCCTTCCTCTCGCTCGGCACCTCCGGCGTCTACTTCGTGTCTGGCGACGCCTTCGCTCCCAACCCGAAGAGCGGGCTGCACGCGTTCTGTCACTGTCTGCCCGGACGCTGGCATCAGATGTCGGTGATCCTGAGCGCTGCGAGCTGTCTCGGCTGGCTGGCAGCGCTCGTGGGCGCGCGCGACGAGTCCAGCCTGCTGGCCGAGGTCGAGCAGCTCGACCGCGATCCCGGGGGCGTGATCTTCCTGCCCTATCTCTCCGGGGAGCGTACACCTCATAACGATCCGCATGCCCGGGGCGTCTTTTTCGGCCTGACGCACGCCAGCGAGCGCGCCGATCTTGCGCGCGCGGTGCTCGAGGGCGTGGCCTTCGCCCTGGCCGATGGGCAGACGGCGCTGCTCGAGGCCGGAACGACCATCGAGCGCGTGTGGGTGATCGGTGGCGGCGCGCGAAGTGTGTTCTGGGGCCGGATCCTGGCCAGCGTGCTGGATCGTTCCCTGTGCTACGCCGCCGACGCGGAGCTCGGCCCCGCCTTCGGGGTGACGCGCCTCGCGCGCCTCGCCGTCGGAGACGAGGCCGCGCAGCGGGTCTGCACGGAGCCCGCGATCGAGCGCGTGATCGAGCCCGTCCCGAGCCTGCGGGAGCGCTATCGGGATCGGCTCGCGCGCTACCGGGCGCTCTACCGAGCGCTGCGCGAGACCTTTGCCGATCAGGCGGACCCCGCCTGAGAGCGATGAGGAGATCTGCATGAGTGAGCCCTTCTTCCCCGGGATCGAGCGCATTCGCTACGAAGGACCGGAGAGCAAGAACGCGCTCGCGTATCGTTTCTACGACCCCGAGCGCGTGGTGCTTGGGAAGCGCATGCAGGAGCAGCTGCGTCCCGCGGTCTGCTACTGGCACAGCTTCTGCTGGCCGGGGAGCGACGTCTTTGGCGAAGGCATGTTCGCACGACCCTGGCTCCAGGGTGGGGACCCTCTCACGCTCGCCGAGCGCAAGCTCGAGGTGGCGTTCGAGTTTTTCGAGAAGCTGGGCGTGCCGTACTTCACCTTTCACGATCGCGACCTGGCCCCCGAGGGCGCGACCCTGGCCGAGAGCCAGGCCCACCTGGGCCACATGCTCGATCGGGCCGAGCTCGAGCTGGAGCGGACGGGTGTGAAGCCTCTCTGGGGCACGGCCAACCTCTTCAGCCACCCGCGCTACGCCGCGGGCGCGGCCACCAACCCGAACCCCGAGGTCTTCGCCTATGCGGCGGCGCAGGTCAGAGACGCGCTGGAGGCGACCCACCGTCTCGGGGGCGCGAACTATGTGCTCTGGGGCGGGCGCGAGGGCTATGACACCCTGCTCAACACCGATCTGCGACGGGAGTCCGAACAGCTCGGGCGCTTCATGCAGCTGGTGGTTGAGCACAAGCATCGGATCGGCTTTGCGGGGACGATCCTGATCGAGCCAAAACCGATGGAGCCGACCAAGCACCAGTATGACTTCGACGCTGCGGCCGTCTACGCCTTCCTCCAAAAGAACGGCCTCGAGCGCGAGATCAAGCTCAATATCGAGGTGAACCACGCAACGCTGGCGGGACATAGCTTCGTGCACGAGCTGGCCTTTGCGTTTGCGCATGAGATCTTCGGCAGTGTCGATATCAATCGCGGCGACCCTCAGCTCGGCTGGGACACGGATCAGTTCCCGCACAGCGCCGAGGACGCGATGCTTGCGCTGTATGTGATCTTGAGGGGAGGCGGCTTTACCACCGGCGGCTGCAACTTCGACGCCAAGCTGCGTCGCCAGAGCCTCGACCCGGCCGACCTCTTTCACGCCCACATCGGGGGTATCGACACGCTCGCGCGCGGCCTGCTGGGCGCGGCCCGCATGCTCGAGGCCGGCGAGCTCGAGGCCTTCGTCACCGAGCGCTACGCGGGCTGGGACAGCGGACTGGGACAGGCCATTCTGAAGGGGGAGCAGAGCCTGGCAGAGCTGGCCCAATACGTGGCGGAGAAGAAGCTGGAGCCGGCTCCCGTCTCGGGCCGACAGGAACGGCTCGAGAACCTCGTCAACCGCTACCTTTGACCGAGGTGCCGGAGCACGCTGACTGACTTACGTACGATCAGGGGGTGAGCACTGCTGAGCATCCCTTCACGCTCAATCCCCACCGCACGCTCTTCGCGCTCGCGCTTCCCGTCCTGATCTCGCTGATCGCCGAGCCGCTCACGGGATTGGTAGACACCTTCTTCATCGCCCGACTGGGAGCCGGGTCTCTTGCGGCCCTGGGTGTGGCCGCGGCTCTGCTGTCGAGTGTTTTCTGGCTCTTCAACTTCCTGGGCATCGGAACGCAGACCGAGGTCGCGCGGTTGCAGGGGTCGGGCGAGCGGGCGCGCGCGGCCGAGGCCAGCGGGACGGCCATATTGCTGGCTCTGCTGATCGGCACGGGGCTCGCGCTCGCCTGCTGGCCGTGGCTCGACACCGCGGCAGGCTGGATGGGCGCGGACGCGGAGATCGCCGCAGGCACAGTCACCTACCTGAAGCTGCGCCTGCTGGGAGCCCCGGCCACACTGGTCATGTTTGCAGCCTTCGGCGCGCTGCGCGGGCTGCAGGATATGCGTACGCCCCTGCGCATTGCGCTCGCGAGCAACGCGCTCAACGTCCTGCTCGACGCCATCCTCATCTTCGGTTGGGGCCCCGTGCCCGCCCTGGGGATCGCGGGGGCTGCCTGGGCCAGCACCGCGAGCCAGTGGCTGGCAGGGGTCTGGGCGGCGGCCGCAGCACGGCGCCGGCTGGGTCCGGCGCGGCAGCTACACTGGGAGCAGACGCGGCGACTGCTGCGGGTGGGCGGGGATCTGGTCGTGCGCACCGGCTCGCTGCTGCTCTTTCTGCTGCTCGCCACGCGTGTCGCCACGCGCGCAGGCGCGAGCGCGGGTGCGGCCCATCAGGTGGTGCGTCAGGTGTGGTTGCTGAGCGCTCTCGCCCTCGACGCGCTGGCGGTGAGCGCGCAGAGCCTGATCGGATTCTTTAGCGGCGCGGGGGACGTCGTGCGCGCGCGTCGAGTGGCGGCTGTCATCTGCCGCTGGGGGCTCGCCACGGGGGCGGGCCTCGCGCTCATCATGCTGGGGCTGACGAGCGCTGCCCGGATCTGGCTGGTGCCGGCTTCCGCGCACGTGCTCTTCGTGGCGGCCTGGCAGGTGGCCGCGCTGTCGCAGCCACTCGCTGCCTTGTCCTTCGTTACGGACGGGATTCACTGGGGTATGGCGGACTACCGCTACCTGCGAAACGGCATGCTCGCGGCGACGGGTCTGGGCAGCCTGGCCCTGCTCAGCATCGACGTGGAGGCGGCGCACGCGTTGACCCAGGTATGGGTGGCGACCGCGGGCTGGCTCGCCCTGAGAATGGCCTTCGGCCTCGCGCGTATCTGGCCTGGCCTGGGAGGGCCGCTCAAGCGTGGCGCGACGCGCACAGCGCCGCTCGGTTGACAGGGGCGCGGGCCTGTACCTAGGATCGCTTGGGCCCACACGAGCTCTGGGCTCGAGCTCGCGGGCTGTGAAGGGATTCCCATGGCGGCGGAGCTTCCGGCGCGACATCCCGGCGGTGAGACGGTTCGGTCCGCACTCGTAGCGGTCTATAACTGGAACTACGAGAGCGAGATCGATCAGCTGCGCACGCTCTACGCGAACGCGCTCGAGCGCCAGTGGATCGCCATGCGCGATCTGGACTGGGACCAGGAGATCGATCGCGAGGCTTTCTCACGCACCTTCTCGATCGGCGGGGTTCCCATTCAGGGGACGGCCTTCTGGCAGAACCTGCCCGAGAAGACGCGCTGGGAGGCCTCGCGCCGCAGCGCCGCGTTCATGCTGTCCAACTTCCTGCACGGTGAGCAGGGTGCGCTCATGGTCGCGGCTCAGCTCGTGAACGCCGTCCCTCATATGGATGGGAAGTTCTACGCCGCGACCCAGACGCTCGACGAGGCGCGCCACGTCGAGGTGTTCGCGGCCTACGTGCGGAAGCTGGACGAGGTGCACCCGATCGCGCCCGCCCTCAAGCAGCTACTCGACAACGTGCTTGCCACCGAGAGCTGGCTCTTGAAGGCGGTGGGCATGCAGGTCGTGACCGAGGGCCTGGCGCTCTACGCGTTCCGTGACATGCGCAACCAGACCCAGGAGCCGCTGCTCAAGCAACTGCTCACCCTCGTCAGCCGCGATGAGGCCCGTCATACGGGCTATGGGGTCAAGTACCTGAGCGCGGTGGTCCCGAGCCTGAGCGAGAAGCAGGTCCGGGAGATCGAGGATTTCGCCTTCGAGTGTGCGCGGCTGCTGGTGGACTCGCGCACCCAGAACTCCATGCGCGACTCGATCATGCAGATCTGGAGCCAGGTGGGCATCGATCCCGCCACGGCTCTGCGCGAGATCCTCAAGGACCGCGAGAAGATCCTGCAGGACGTACAGCGCGCGGGCGGGCGGCTGGGGCCCATTCGTGGCTTCGTCATTCCGACGCTGCGCTCGATCGGCCTTTACAGCGAGCGCATCCACGCCCACTTCCACGAGATGTTCGTCGCCAATATCGGTGAGGAGCTCGCGAATGCGACCGAGAACCTCGCCCAGTTCCCGGAGGATCTAGAGGCGTGGGCGGAGGGGAGCTGACGGGCCCGGCCGTTGTAGCAGGCGTTTTACGTCGCGCTTGACGCCACGCTCTCCTGCGGGGCCACCATCCTGAGCGCCGCCATTCCCGGCCCCTGAATCCGCAATTCAAGGGATTCTCACGGGAGCGCTCGTGAACCCGGCTTCACGCCGCGGCTCCGACTCGTTCACATCCGACCCCCGCGGCACCGCTCCCCCGTTCGGAGCAAGGCACGCGCTTCGCAATCGACCTCGGTGTGCCGCGCCAGCTCCCGCTCGCCACCCACCCCGACCGCCCAGCGCACGAGCCACCGCCGCGCCGCCACCACCCGGAGCAGACGGCGCTCTACACGGAGTGCTCCTTGAGCAGCTCGAGACCTTCCTGGCGCTCAGCCAGGCCTCGGGACGCGCCGTTCCGCGCTTCGTCGAGCGGGAGCTGCGTGCCTACCTGGAGTGCGGACTGCTGCAGTTCGGCCGCTGTATAGGCCCGATTTAACAGAATGAGCCCTTATCGGCCCGGCGAAATCCCTCAAAAAGGACGCTTGTTTGTCCTTTCCGCCGAGCCTATAGGGTGGCATGCCGAATGGCTCATCGCTCCGTAGGTCATAGTCGTCGATGTCATCATGGAAGGGATTGGCTGGCAGGGCGCCAAGTCAGAGTTTGAGTGAACAATCCGAGAACTTGAGGTTTGTCTTACTGTTGCCACTGAGAGCAGATCATCCCGAAGCTCCTGCGCCGTTCGGCTGAGCAGACTTCTCCTCTGCGGGTATGGCGGATTCGTGTGGACTGTAGTGGTAGCGATAAATTGCCCACCCGGCTCCGGATGCCCCGGCCAGGATCGTGACGGCAGTGACAAGCATGCGCCGACGCATCCGATGAACACCCGCCGGGTAAGGTGGCCGTTGCGTAAAGTACATGCTCTGAGCTCGCGTGAGGCGCATGCGCGAGTTGATGGCCCAGCCAGAGCCCTCGAGGATGGCGCTGAGATCACGCCGCCGCAGCTTGATCAATGCCATGATCAGGGTCGGGGTCAGCACGGCTAGAATGGCTACCCCGACAGCGGCGAGAATCGTGAAGGTAGTTAGTCCGGACAGCGTCTTCGTGATGAAAGCCAAGGACGAGCCCAGGGCGGCGACGGCGATCCCGCCGCCTGCGAGCATCGATCCCATTCCGCCCGGTGCCCGCGGCTGTTGGGGTAGATCGGCGGCCCCCTTGACCCCGGTGACTGCGTCGCCTCCCGTTTTGTCAAGCTTTTGTTCGGCCGTCACCGCAATTGACTCGATCCTTCCCACGACTGCTGTGGCCAGACGTTTGAACGGAGCAACGATTGCTTCTCGCAGGCTGATTGGGTTCTCAATTACCTGCACGATCCGTGCATCCAGTTCGTGCCCTGTCACGTCGTGAAAGACTCCCCGCTTCCCCACATATAGGTTCCCCTGGCCTCCGCTGGTTACCGCCACTGCCGCCTCATATCTGGTGATGCCAGGCCCGGTGATCTCAACGTAAAGCACATGTATGTTGCTTGTCCGGGCGATCTTGGCGTGCTCGAGGCGGTCCCGCACATGCACAGCCAGGTTAAACCGACGGCCGTCCATGATCAGGTTGCCTTGGTCGAACAAGGCTATGCGGTCGCGCGCGTACAGGTCCGGAAAGCTGACATAGTTGTTGGAAAAATGAATCAGGTTTCCCTGGTACAGCAATAGCTTCTCGATGAGCCGAATGTTATCGAGCACCAACGCCGTGGTCTGGCTCTGCTCGATGAGACTACGGACCTTGTTTGCCTCGTGCTCATCGAGATAGTGTTGCAGCTTCTCCGAGCCCAGCGATTCGACCGACGCCCCGGCCTTCGAATGCAGCCAGTCGTTGTAGGCCGAGAACATCCGCTTGATGCGGGTCCAGTCATCCCTTGTGAGCGTCGTCACGCCTCTACCGAGCTCCGGCTCGAGCAGAGCTTCACGCAGTTTCTTGAACGACTCGGCGTATGCGGGATTAATCTTCTGGTCGAGCTTCAACTCCCGCTGAGGTGTGGGCGTGGCGAGAGGAGCCTGCTCTAATACATTGCGCATTACAGCTGGGTCGTTCAAATCGAGTGGGTCCAGCTGGGTAGGACTCAAGCCAAATCGCTGGGCGAAGGTCGGGTCCAAAGAGACCGCCTCACATTGCGCAAAGAACTGATCCAGCTTGTCACGCATCGATTGCAGCGCTGCGAAGGCAGCAGGCGTATCCCTACCGTATGGCATGACGGTGGTCGTCCCTTGATCCTCATCGATCACACCACGCTGACGCCACTCCAGGAAGGCTCGCGCCTCCCGCAGAAACTCGTCGAGTTTCACTCCGGTGATCCCCGTCTTTCCACTCGGGTGGGGCATGCCCCCCACTGTGGATATGACGTCTTGGATGAGCGCGCCCGCTTGTTCGTCTCGGGTCGCTTCAGCCAATACGACGGCTGCTTCGCTGAGTGCTCGGGCTTCCTCGGTTCTCTTGATCTGGCGCACCTGTCCAAGTGTGATTTCGTTTGCTCTGTCGCCACCCAGCCGTAGGAGGATCTTCTCCGCTGCGGTGAGGATGCATCGGCCGTCTTCCGTGTCGGGGTTGACGGCTTCGAGCCTCAGGTTGGTACTGCCGGTGCTCAGCCCAGCCGTATCGCGTAGAGTGTCAAACGCCCAGCGTATGGCCTGCTTTAGCTCGAACGGCCGAATGCGCCCATCGTGGTCGAAGTCGAGCAAGTCCAAAAAGACATGATCACAGTGGAGCGTGTCGATCGGCGCGCTAGCGGCAACCCAGTGCGCGTCGTCAAGGTCCAATATGTGACGCAGGTCCTCCGCCGACTCGATCCGCAGATGGTAGGTTCGACCGAAACGCCGGAATGTCATGTCGCTGCGGGCTGGAGTCATGGGCGTTGCTCGGGGGCGGTGACGATGATCGCGGTATGCTCCCCTGATCTAGGGATTGTGTCAACGGCTCGTCTTCCAGAGCGGGGACGATGAATGGAGCTACGATAGTGGCAGCGCCAGAGACCCCACTGCATGAGCCGGTCGATGCGGAAAGGACGCTTGTTTGTCCTTTCCGCTGTCAGGGCTGGCAAGGTCTCTCTCGACTTCACCTTGTCAGAAACCAATGGGAAGGTGAAGGACCACGGGTTCCTGTGGCGGATCCAGTCCTCATCGCTGCCCGGGCTTTATCTCGAGACGAAGCACATCAATATCGGTAGCCAGTGGGCAGAGCATGAAGCAGCCGATGCAGAGAAGAAGTTCAAGAAGAGGAAGCAAGAGGGTAGAAAGCCAGCTTCGTAGCAATGACTATTCAGCTACCGGAGGGCACATGGCCGAGCGCGATGAGGGTCGGCGCCCGCCGACAATGGTGGCGAGGACGGTTCCAACGATAGCTGCACCGGTGCGGTGCGGGGTCGTGCCCGCCCCCGGACGCTAATGCACTACGAACGATCCAGCTGCGCCAGGTCGAACTGGTAGTACCCCCAGCTCGGCAGGAGGTCGAGGAGTGTATCGAAGGTTGAAATGCCGAAGTAGCTGAAGAAGCGGAGGATGGTGACAGTAGCTATCAATACCGTGCCGATGGCAGCAATCACCATCACCTTCTGCCACCAGGGCATGTGGGGCTTCTTGTCGTTCGCTCGGCGTGAGGTGGGTTGTTGCCGCGGTTGGGCTTGATCGCGATACCAGGGCGCTTCTTCGATGATCTCCGCGAGCGTGCTTGTCTCGTCGTCAAGTCCGTGGCGCATGGGAACGCTGATCGGCCGCTCCTAAAGGAAGATTGAGCCAGACACTGAAGGGCTCCTGAGCCGCTTGAGGAGGGGGCACGACGGTGATCGTGCGCGAGGACAGATTACGGCACTGGCGCGCAGCAGGCGACGGCCCGTACCTACCTCGGCTATCTACAGCAGCTCCTCACCCATCACGGGCCTCGCCCTGCACGCAACCGGCTCCTCCATCATTGGCAGGCGCAGAAGCGGAAATAATCTTCAGCGGCGGCCGACGATGTTGTGGGAGGAGCTGTACATCGCTGCCTGTATAGAGCCTGATTTAACAGAATGAGACGTTATCGGCCCGGTGAGATCCCTCAAAAAGGACACTTGTTTGTCCTTTCCGCATGGGTAGCACCTTCGCGATTACCCTGCTGCAGCCCAACATGGCGGCGACGCACTACATGGGCCAGCTACTCAAGACGTTTGGCTCCAGGAACATCCTGTGGGGTACCGACTCGATCTGGTGGGGCTCGCCGCAGTTCATGATCGACGCCTAACCTGCAAATTCCGGCGTCTCTGCAGGAGCAGTTCGGCTACCCACCGCTCAACACCGCTGCCAAGAAGCGCAGCTTCGGCCTGAACGCTGCCAGGCTGTACAAGATCAGACGCCGCGAGAAGCGCTACACGATCCCGGAGGACACGTTCGCAGCCGTCCAGCTGGCACAAGGCGGCCCTCGAGTAGGGCGGAGCCTCAAGGTCTATGGCGCCCGGTCCCGGCGGGAGTGCCTCAAGATGTTTGGCTGGAATTACGGCTGATCGCCGCCTCCGATCCCTGAGGGAAAAATACGGATACTCGGTGCGGCGGAAATCGATAGGCCTGTATAGGGCCGGACCTAACGGCATGAGCGGTTATCGGACCCCCAAACCGCCCTGGTATCACCTATACTACGGCCAGAGATGTAGGGCGAATAAATGAGTTGGGATTTCTCCACTGAACCGGACTTCCAGAAGAAACTCGATTGGGTCGAGGAGTTCTGCAAAAACGAGATCGAGCCTCTCGACCTCGTCTTCCCGTACGCGGTGCGGTCCAAGGACCCGAAGATCAAGGCACTCGTGAAGCCTCTGCAAGACCAGGTCAAGGCGCAGGGACTCTGGGCGCTCTTCCTCGACAAGGACTTAGGCGGACCCGGATATGGGCAGCTCAAGCTGGGCCTACTCAACGAGATTCTCGGCCGCTACGGCTCGGCGCCCCAGATCTTCGGAGCGGGCGCGCCCGATACCGGGAACATGGAGATGCTCGCGGCCTACGGCACCGATGAGCAGAAGAAGCGTTGGCTGGAGCCGATGCTGAACCAGGAAATCTGGTCCGCGTATTCGATGACCGAACCCCAGGGCGGATCCGACCCGAAGCTGTTCAAGACGCACGCTCTGCGCGTCGGCGACGACTGGATCATCAACGGCGAGAAGTGGTTCACGAGCGCCGGTCGCGCGGCCGACATCCTCTTCGTGATGTGCACGAATGGCATGTTCATCGTGCCGCGCGACACGCCGGGTGTCGAGATCATGCCGGAGCCGCGATTGCACAATCACATCAAGTATGTCGATGTGCGAGTGCCCGGCGATCATCTTCTCGGCCCCGAGGACGGCGCCCGGGTCCTCGCGCAGCGTCGGCTCGGGGGCGGTCGAATCCATCATGCGATGCGTACGATCTCGCAGTGCAAGCTTGCGTTTGACATGATGTGCGAGCGAGCCCTTAGCCGGGAGTCACACGGCAAGATCATCGGCGAGCACCAGATGGTGCAGGAAAAGATCGCCGACTCCTACGCTTCCATCCGGATGCTCCGCCTCTTCGTGCTCGAGACGGCCTGGAAGATCGACAAGTCCAGCACTCATGAGACCCGCACCGATATCGCCGCGGTGAAGTACACGATGGCCAAGGTGCTACGCGAGGTGTCGTTCAACGCGCTGCACATTCTCGGGTCGCTCGGCACGACGAATCTCACCCCGATCCAGGGCATGTACGCCGCGGCACCCACGATGGGCATCGCGGACGGGGTCGACGAGGTACACAAGGTCACGGTCGCTCGTAACGTGCTGAGTTCGTATAAGCCACACGAGGGCTTTTGGCCCACCGAGTACATACCAGCCAAACGCGAGAAGGCGCGCGAGAAGTTCGAGCCGCTGTTCGAGAAAGACCCTGACCTGCGGAAGATCGCGGACGGCTATGCCAAGTACATCGCGAGCCGCACCTAGAAGCCGACCACAACAGAACACTACGGGACGATCCAGAACGGGTGCTTAGACCGCCGTAGAGCTTGCAGCGGCTCGCTGTATAGAGCCTGATTTAACGGAATGAACGGTTATCGGCCCGGTGAGATCCCTGAAAAAGGACGCTTGCTTGTCCTTCCCGCTCCGCCGCCGAGGTGCTGGGTGGCTCGCCCAATACGGCTCAGCGGGCAAGCCGCGGCCGGCGGTAGCCTCTGGCTCGCGGGCACAGCAGTGGGACGTCGCGGGCAGCCGCGCGCGGGGGCTTTGGAGACGGGAACAAGCCCAGGTGCCCAGGTAGGGCCCGCCGGGTTCGCCGCGTCGCGCCCCCACACGGCCCCGTGTCCCCCGAACGCCCAGGCCGCGGCCCAGGGGGGCTGGCGGGGCGCAAGGAGGCCACGGGGGGACTCTTTTTTAGAGGAGGCAGAAATGGACCAGGGTGCTCCCACGTCTATCACCCGAGGGTGTAAGATGCCTGCGAGGGGCGAAGGCGCAGCTGCGGTTGCTACTGAGCTACTGACCTCACTTACAAATCCGAGGGAGGCCCCGGGATGGTGCCGGGGATTCCTCCCACAATCGGTCCATCCAAAAGAAAATCAAGGAGAATCGATATGAACAAGTCAATGTTTACGGGGATTGGCATTGCCGTCTTGGCAGTGTTCGTCCTGATCCTCGGAACGAAGGCTTTCGAGGAGAACAATGCCGGTTTCATGCTGGTCAAGCAGGCTTTCCCCGCGGGAACGCTGACCGTGATCTCGGAGCCCGGCTATTTCTGCCAGTGCCTCGGCACCCTCACCCGGTACAAGCAGGCGGGTACCTACGTCTTCTCGGACCACCGCGAGTCCGCCGCAGTCGGCGGTGAGACGCTCGCAGGGCACTCGATCCCGGTGCGCTTCAGTGACGGGGGTACGGCCAAGATCTCCGGTTCGGCTCGCTTCGACATCCCCCTCGACGAGAAAGGCCTGCTGAGGATCCACAACAAGTTCCGCTCCTATCGCTCCGTCGCCAATGGCCTGCTCAAGCCGGCCATTCGTGAGGCGGTGGTACTGAGTGCGGCACTGATGACCTCCGAAGAGTCCTACTCAGGTGGGAAGGCCGAGCTTTCCCAGCTCGCTCTGGACCAGCTCCAGAACGGGATCTACCTGACGGAGTCCGAGGAAATCGAAGTCCTGAACAAGATCACCAATCAGGTCACGACTCAGCGGATCGTTCGTGTCAAGGTCGATGAGGACGGCAACCAACTGCGCAAGGTCAACACTCTCGCCTCCTACGGGATCGAGGTGACGCAGCTGTTCTTCCCGGATGACTTCGCCTACGAGCTGAAGATTCTGGAGCAGATCGGCAACGTACGGGATGCGCAGATGAAGGCCACGGCGGCCTTCGCTCGTGCGGAAGCTGCGGCTCAGGACGAGAAGACGGCTGCTGCTGAGGGTCGAGCCAATGTGGCCAAGGCCCGAGCTGCTGCCGAGGTGGAGAAGCAGAAGGCCGTGACCGCCGCCGAGCAGGCGCGAGACGTGGCCGTTCTGGCCGCCGAG
>SMUX01128024.1_pt1 | contig 17799 bp, 18 predicted proteins | sample 2456431 | NCBI WGS metagenome assembly SMUX01 (sample SAMN11095930, study PRJNA526329) | marine sediment metagenome | biome: Marine sediment; feature: Surficial sediment; material: Deep marine sediment; isolation source: Hadal surficial sediment | place: Pacific Ocean | collected 2014-11 | depth... | reverse complement strand
TTGTTCCTCACTTGTTATGATAACTGCTAGAACTCTTTCTGTATCTTGAATCTTTTTTGAAAGTTCAATTGGTATTCTTATTTCTTGATTGCTTGTGCTTTGAAGAGAAATTGCAGCAGTAACATTATTTGAAATCCTTTTATCTATAATTAGCTGAGCTGTCTCCTGAAATGTTGCAAGTCGTGGATCTTGCGCAATTACTTCTGAATAGCTGAAAACCACTATCAAAGATATAGCTAGTAAAAAGAGGAACTTATACACAGGAAGCACAATTTGTCTTGAAACTATTAAGGTTACTATCCTATTTTTCAATTTTTTTTAGAAAAACTGTAATGGTTGATTTTTAAATTCCTAGTTTAAAGTTTAAATTTAGTAAATTCCTTTGCAAGTTTGACATCGGTTCAAACCGAAGGGGAACAAAGACTGGCAGTCAAAATGCGTTTACTGACTGTCAGTCGCTTTTAATTTTAAAAATTATTCATTCTAGCTTAACAATGAAATTTGTTTTACTTGTTCACCAACGTAATCAAAACCATCCTGCCAAAATCTTGAGGAGCTAATATCTATTCCATATTCATCAAGCAGCAGTTCTGGTTTTTTTGAACCTCCAGCGGCTAAAATGCTGATATAAGAAGGAACAAAGTCACGCCCTTCTTTTTTGTAACGCTGAAACAATGATAATGCAAGTAGATTTCCAAAAGAATATGCATAGCAATAAAACGGAGAATGAAAAAAATGTGGAATATAACTCCATTCTATTGCAAAATCATCAGAGATAGTAATTGAATTTCCAAACTCTTCATTTAGATTCTTCAAATATGTCTTTGATATTTTATCTACAGTGGTGCTTTGTGCAATTTGTTTATGTGCATCAATTTCAAATAACGTAAAAAACGCTTGTCTAATAATTGTTGCATACAAATCATCTATTTTTTCAGAAAGCATGATCTTTTTTTCATCATCTGAAATTTTATCAGACAAGTTATCATACAAAAGTAATTCTGAAAACGTTGATGCAGTTTCTGCTAAAGGTAATGGTGCATCTGAAACTAAAATTGATTTATCTGAAGCTGCTTTACTATGTATTGCGTGTCCTATTTCATGTGCAATAGTAAACACATCTTTTGACTTTCCTGTAAAATTCAATAATACAAAAGGTGTGATTTTAGGTGATAAGGTACTACAAAAAGCTCCCTCACGTTTTCCTGGTCTTATAGAAGAATCAATATGCCTTTTTACGAATACCTCTTTAGCATAGGCAGATAATTTGGGACTAAATTTTTTAAATGAATCTAAAACAAGTTTTACAGATTTGTCATATTCGTAATTTTTTTCTTTCATTTTCGAGGCAGCTGGCGCATAAAGATCATAACGTCGAAGTTTTTTTAATCCAAGCATTTTTGCTTTCAGTAAAAAGAATTTTTGAAAAATTGGGGCATTTTTTTTACATACAGATAATAAAGTATTCACTGTTTTTCCATCTAGGTCATTTGCAATATTTCGAATTGATATTGGTGATTCGAATCCTCTAATCTCTACGCCTTCATCTTTCCAGTTTAAAACTACATTTTGATAGATTTCTCCTAACACCCCCCTATTATGCGAATATTTTGTTAAAAGCTCCTTGTAAGCAATCTCTCGTACTTTTGGCTTGGTACTTCTAACATATGTAGAAAGCTCCTCTCTTGTAAGTTTCCGTTTTTTTCCTTCTATCTTTACAACATATTCAAAAGCGTTTGTAATTTTGTCATAAATCTTGACTAAAGCAGTACTTCCAGTAACATCTAGTGTATTGATAATTCGTTCTTCTGGTTCAGAAAGAGAATATTTTGCAACAAGCCGTTTGTATTTTAGATATCCTGAAAACTCTCCTGAATCTCTGATTAGGCGTTTTGCATTTTTTTCATTAATTCCTTTTTTCCACCAGAGATCAAAAAACAATGTTTGGTTAGAAATTTCAGAACCCAATTTTGTCATTCTAGTTAGCAAAGATGTTGCTTCGTCTGATTGAGTATCGCTAGAATATACTAAAGAAGCATATCCTCCAATTATGCTTAATTTTTCATCTAACTCTTCCAATTCATGTAAAATCTCAAGAAATTTTTTTGATGATATTTTATTATTTAGCTTTGATTTAATTTTTGTAAAAGCCTTTGATTTTTTTCCAACTATCTTTATTTGTTTTTCAAATGCTGGACTTTTTGGATTAGCAACTAAACCTTTTAGATTCCATGTTCCTAGTTCATACTTTGTCATTTTAAATCAGATACATTGCCCCATAAAATATCAATAATATTCTTTGTGAATATAACACCATTTCCAAGGATGGTCCTGAACTGCAATCATTACAGGATGGCCTGATTCCTCAAAGTGTTTTGTTGCATGAAGCCCTACCGAAGAATCACAACAGCCCACATGACCACATGTTAAGCATTGCCTAATGGCAACCCACGGTGTATTTTCATTTTCACATTCTTCACAACCCTTAGTTTTTGGAAGTATGTCTTCTACTTTTTGTAGAAAATGTTCACATTCATCAAGCATCGTGTAATCTTAAGTAGCATTTTGTATATATTTCATTTATAAAATTTAATGGACCGGATGGGACTTGAACCCATGACCTTAGCGAGATTTTTCATCTTTACGCCGTGTGAGGGCGTCATCCTAGCCACTAGACGACCGGTCCAATGGTTTTACAATATAGGAACTTTTTGTGTCTTTAGGTTTAAGATAAAATCTATTTCTTTACGCCAAGCGTTCTATTTTTTAATCTTAGGTAGCTGTTGTGACATTTTCTGCATCTTGTAGCATCAATTGAATTTCTTGCACCACAGTAAAAGCATATCTTCATGTAAAGACGTGCCTTTTGAGCAAGTTGTTTTTTTTCAGGATCAGTTATTGGCATTTGTTCATCTCAATTTTCACTTACTTTTAATTTGATCGGATTGCTTGAGTTTTTCTGCTAGTAGCATAGGAATTTCACCTGGTCTTTTTGCTACAGGAATGTTTGCCTTGTTGAACATTGATACTTTGGATTTAGCTGATCCATAATTACCATAAACAATTGCTCCCGCATGACCCATTTTTTTTTCCTTAGGAGCAGCTCTTCCGGCAATGTATGCAACAACTGGTTTTTTGAAATTACTGTCAATAACATGTTGAGCTAATGTTTCTTCAGCATCTCCTCCAATTTCTCCAACAATTACAATTCCTTCTAAATTGGGATAGTTTACAATCATATCAAATGCATCAACCAGCCTTGTTCCATTAATTGGATCTCCACCAATGCCAAGTGCAATACATTGACCAAACCCTGCCTCTGAAAGGTTATATGAAATCTCATAAAGTAAAGTTCCGCTTTTTGATAAAACTCCAATATTGCCTAATTTGAAAGGACTGGCAGGCATAATTCCTAACTTGATTAATTCTGGAATTAAAATTCCCGGAGTATTTGGTCCTATTATTATGACATCATTTTTTTTAGCTAGTTCAACTAGTTCTAGAGTATCTCGAATTGGAACATGTTCAGGAATTGCAACTAGCAGTTTTATTCCTGCTTCTATTGCTTCTTTTGCTGCGTCTAAAAAGAATTTGGCCGGAACAAACATTATTGATATTTTAGAACCTGTAGCGTCTACTGCTTCTTTTACAGTATTGTAAATTGGAATATTTTCATGTGTTTTTCCTCCTTTTCCTGGAGTAACACCAGCTACAATGTTTGTTCCATATTCTAACATTCTTTGTGTATGATATGCTCCGTAGTTACCAGTCATTCCTTGAACAATAACTGGTTTTTTGTTATAATCCGAATCACTAGGATTCCCTTGCAAAATTTCAACGATACTATACATTTTTTCTTATTCCAATAACTGCTGCGTTAATTGCTTCTTCAACCGAATCAAACAATTGAGTTTGTGTATTTTTTAACATCTCTTTTGATTTTTCAGCTTCTGCTCCTTTCAACCTTGCATAAACTGTATGATCTATGAGTTTGTTTTTGTATGCCTTAATGAATGCTGTAGCAACAGTTGTAGTCTTTACTATTCCACCAAAAAGATTTACCAGTATTCCTTTAACGTTTTCCATTTTACTAATTAGAATTAGAGCTTCATACACTGATTCTTCAGTAGCTCCGCCTCCCACATCTAGAAAACATGCAGGTTTGCCACCATTATCTGATAACATATCTAGTGTTGACATTACTAAACCTGCACCATTTCCAACAACTGCAATGTCTCCATCTAGTTCAACTAGTGAAAAACCGCTTTTTTCTGCTCTCTCTTCAAGTTCAGTTTGCTCCTGATATTTTAACAACTCGGGATGTCTAAAATTAGCATTATCATCTGTTATGACTTTGCCATCTAATGCAAGTAGTGAGCCATCACTTAGGATTGCAACTGGATTAATTTCTGCTAATTCTACCTCTTTTTCAATGGTAATCTTTGATAATTTCTGTAAAAAGTCTACAAAATCGCTTACAGAATTTCCTTCAAGACCGATTTCTTTTGCTACATCTTCTGCTACCTGCTTATCGATCTCTCCTAATCCAACCTCTCGAATAACTTGATTTTTTACTGATTCAATCTCGACGCCTCCGTCTGAAGATGATATAATAGTATAGCATCGTTTTCCTCTATTCAAAAATAATGACAAATACAATTCTTTTTTAATTTCCGCCATCTTTTCAAGCAAAATAGCTCTGGTCTTTTCTCCTTTAACAGACATTTCCAAAATCTGTGGATACTTTAACTCAAATTCATCTTGATTTTTACATTTTTGAATAGCTCCAGCCTTTCCTCTTCCCCCAACTGGAACTTGAGATTTTATTACAAATGGAAATCCTAATTCCTGTGCATCTTTTCTGCCTTGTTCAATATCCTTTGATGTTAGTCCTTTAGGAATCTTTATTCCATATTCGGCAAATAATTCCTTTGCCTGATATTCTAATAGGCGCATGTAAAAAATTCCACGTTTAGTTCTTTATATTCTGTTATGATTATTTTAACTGGTCTTCAAGCAGATCAACAGTCTGTAAGAACAAATCGCGACTTTTTCTAAGAAGTCTATCTGGAAACTCATCTACTGTAAAAACAAATTGTTGTTGAAAGCTAGGGGGAAGCACTCCTCCTGATGTTACAAGCTGCTCAATAACATAATCTTTTGTCAAGGTACATACTATTTCTTCATAAGAATTATCTTCTTCTTCTAATGTCTGGCGGTATAGCACTATGGGAGAATTTGTTTTTGCTACAACTAGTGAACCCTTTTTCAAAAGCTCTGATAGATGGTGTATCTGCCATGAATCTAAGCTTATTTGCTTAACCAATACTTCAATTACGCGAATTTCTTATTTATTATCCCTCATTAGCTAAAAGCTAACTAATTACTCTACTGAAATCCTTATTTTCTGACCATCAATATCATCATATTTGTAAGATTTACAGGATTCTTCAAAATCTACATCTTTTACTCTTACAAGAAAAGCTAAATCCTTAGTCTTATTCTTCACCAATTCTAAAGATTCTGGTTCTAAATCTAAAATTGAAGCTTTTACTAAAACGTCTGTTGGATTATAACCACGTTCTTTTCTTAATGTTTGAAGCCTTCTCGCTAGGTCCTTGATTAGTCCCATAGCTTCTAATTCTTTATCTCTTATAGTTGAAATGAATGTGGATCTTCCATCTCGTTGTGCAAATTTGTATCCATCCTTCCCCTCTGGTTCAACAATAACTTCGTCTTTATGGACTTGAAAAGGCTCAGTGCCTCCAATATATTGCACCGATACCGAATTTTCATTAAAAAGAGTGTTACAAGTTTCTACATCATCCATCTGAGAAAATGCTTCTGTAATTTTTGGCAAATTGGCTTTAGCCCTTGGGGCAATTTTTTTCCTATCTAATTCTTTTTTTGGTTTTGCGGGAAAATTAACTTTAAGGAATTGTATATATTCATCAAGCCCCTCTTTTTCATCCCACTCTTCTATTGTGATTTTTTCAACGTTTAGTTGAGTTTTTAGAAGATCTTTTAGTGATTCGAGCTTCTTTTTTTCTCCTTGTTTTACTGATATTAGTGCTTCACTCAATGGCCATCGACGTTTTAGTTTTCCTTTCATTCTTGCTGCGGCAGAAATTGATACAACTTCTTTCAAAACATCAAATGATTTTTCAACATTATTATCAATAAGTGATTCTTGGATTTTTGGCCAACTATCTAAAAGAATGCTTTGATTTTTTCCAAATGTACTAAGATAAAGATATTCACTAGTAAAAGGACATAACGGATGAATTAGAATGTCAAGATTTTTTAGAACTTCATATAACACAGCATAAATGGCAAGTCTTCGGTCTTTTTTTGCTTCATCTTCTTCCCATAGTTCCTCTCGTGTGATTGGAATGTATATCTGACTTATTGAATTGATTATAAAATCTTCTAAAGCTTTTGCCGCTTCATGGAATTTGCATTTGTCATTAAATTCATTAGAATTTTGTATTAATTTTTGAAGTTTTGATAATAACCAAATATCTGGAGCTTCTAGTAATTTGTTTTCTTTTGCCCATTGAATAGTTTTTGTTTCATCAAATTTATCGTATTCACTATTTTGTTTAAAGTACAAATGCAAATGATAAAGTGTACTTAATACTTGATATGGTCTTGACATCACCTCATCTGTACTAAAGCTAAGTGGTTCTATCGGGCTTGATTTCCACATAAAGTAAAATCTTACTAAATCAACTGGATATTTTTCTAAAAGCTCCTTTGCATCAATTACATTTCCTAAGCTTTTACTCATTTTGTTTCCATTTTTATCAAGTACATGACCATGGAACAAAAATGACTTGTAGGGTGATGTAGGAGCGTTGTTCAAAATTACATTTTCAATAAGTAATGTATACGCCCATCCTCTAGTTTGATCTATTCCCTCGGTGAGAAACGGAGCAGGAATACTGCTTGAATATTCTTCATTTGTTAATGAGGAATATGGGGCAGAACCACTATTGTGCCAAGTATCAAGAACGTATTCTTCTCTTTTGGTATTTTCACTTCCACAATTTGAGCACTTTACTATAATATTGTCAATCCATGGTCTGTGTAATTCAAAATCTGGGCCATCTGGAAGTTTAGTTGAGGCATCAACAATTTCTTTTCTAGAAAAAAGTAGTGTTTTTTTTCCACAATCTTTACAATCCCATATTGGAAGAGGACATCCCCAAAACCTCTCGCGGGAAATACACCAAGGATGTTTTTCTTTTATTATTCCTAAAAATCGATTCTTTGGTTGGTCAAAAAAATAGTTTACACTCTCAGCAGCATCAATTGCCTTATCTCCAAGTTTGTCTAGCTTGTAAAACCATCCTTTTCGTGCAAGCCATACAATTTTGTGATGAGATCTCCAACATAGAGGATAGGTGTGTTTAATTTTTCCAATTTTTACAAGACGGTTAATGTCTCGGAGGTCTTCTACAACTTTTTCATCGGCATCCCTTACGAACAAACCAGCATACTTTCCTGCCTCTTTTTTAAATTTGACTTCATCATCAATCGGATTGAAAACTTTTACTTTACGCTTGTTTGCAATCTTAATGTCCTCTTCACCGTTTGCAGGAGATAGATGTACAAGCCCACTTCCTGTGCTTGCATCTACAAACTCCTCAGCCACAGTGATGTGAAAATTTGAGTCGTGGGCACATTCTTTGAGGCCAGGAATCTGCTCCAAAAGGGGATGAATGTATTTTTTGCCTTCAAGATCTTTTCCCATTACGGTTTTTTCAATAGAATAATTTTCAACTTTGATTTCTTGCATAAATTCTTTTAATCTTTTTTCTCCAACAATCCAAGTTTCACCATTTACTTTAACATGACAATAATTTTCTTCAGGATTAAGTCCCACCATTGCATCAGTTACTAAAGTAAATGGCATTGTTGTCCAAACAATTAGGAAGGCATCCTCATCTCGCAGCTTTACTTTGTAGTAAAGGGAGGGATCTTTTACCTCTTCATATCCTTGATTTACCTCTGAATGACTAAGTGAAGTTTGACAGCTAGGACAGTATGCTATTACAGTATAATCTACTTCTAAAATTCCATTTTCATATGCTTTTTTTAGAAACTGCCATTCTCTTTCAATAAATTCATCTTTGAATGTCCAATAAGCATTATTTTGGTTAAATGACATTCCCAAAAGTTTGTCAACCTCTACCCATTTTTCGTTGAATTTTTGAACTAGTTTTTTGCATTCAGAAACTAGTTTTTCAATTCCAACTGATTTTATGATTTGAGTTTTACCTCCAGTCACTCCTAATTCTTTTTCTGCTTGCAGTTCCACTGGAAGGCCTTGTGTATCCCATCCAGCATTAAAAACAACCTTATGTCCTCTAAGTGTCATGTATCTATACCACAGGTCTTTTATTACACGGCCTCTAAGATGCCCTGCATGTGGTGTACCATTCATTGTAGGAGGTCCCTCAATGAACATAATTTTTTGATCTTTTTCAGTAGACTCGAAGATCATTTTGTGTAAATCAATGTTTGCAAGATAGTCTTTGATTTGTCCTTCAATCTTTTTTGAATCAAATTGTTTTTCTAATTGCATTATATCGTTTTGATAGATCCATGATATTATAAAGCTAGATTAGTTTTTTTCAATCCTCACTAATCACATTTATCAAAATAAAATCTTGGATTATATTTAGCTAAAAAATACAAAAAACATTGGTTAATGTTTTGGTGGTAGGCTCTGGTGGAAGGGAGCATTCTTTAGGTTGGAAATTATCACAAAGCCCAAACGTCGAAAAGGTTTACACTGCACCAGGAAATGGAGGAACTGAAAACAACGTTCCAATTCCGGTTGATAGAATTGAGAATCTAGCAGAGTTTGCACAAAAAAATAATTGCTTTACGGTTGTTGGACCTGAAGCTCCACTTGCTTTGGGAATTGTAGATTTTTTTGAAGAAAAAAATTTGGAGATTTTTGGACCTAACAAAAAAGCTGCGCAGTTAGAATCAAGTAAGATTTGGGCAAAAAATTTTATGAAAAGAAATAATATTCCTACTGCAAAGTTTGAAATTTTTGATGATGCTAAAAAAGCAACAGAGTATGTTAAATCAATAAATCATCTAGTTGTCATTAAAGCAGACGGATTGGCTGCTGGAAAAGGAGTAATTGTTTGTAACAGTACTGAAGAATCTCTATCTGCAATTGATATAATTCTTGTCAAGAAAACTTTTGGTGAGGCAGGAAATAGAATAATTATTGAGGAGAGAATTGATGGAGTAGAGGCTTCTTACATTTCTTTATCTGATGGCATCTCTGTCAAATCTATGGCTACTAGTCAAGACCATAAGAGAATCTATGATAACGATATGGGGCCAAATACTGGAGGAATGGGCGCATATTCACCTACTCCATTAATTGACAAATCAATGGCTAAAAAAATTCAAGGAAAAATAATCGACAAAACAATTAATGCGTTGGAAAATGAAGGTGTACCGTTTAAAGGATTTCTTTATGCCGGAGTGATGATTAAAGACAATGAACCGTATGTTTTAGAATATAATGTAAGAATGGGCGATCCTGAATGCCAACCAATTATGATGCGAATGAATTCAGATTTGTATGATTATCTTTTGGCAAGTACTACCGGAACCCTCTCATCACTACCTCCCATATCTTGGAAAAACCAAAGTGCTGTCTGTGTTGTGCTAGCATCAAAAGGATATCCTGACGCATATCCAAAAAATGAAGAGATAACTGGACTTGATTTTTCTTTAGACGGAACATTTGTTTTTCATGCTGGAACTAAAAATGAAAATGGCAAAGTGTTGACAAATGGTGGTAGAGTTTTAGGAGTAACTGCTCTTGGAGATTCGTTACAACAAGCAATATCTAACGCATATTCTGCAGCAGATAAAGTAAATTGGCCTAACAAGTATTCAAGACTGGATATTGGAAAAAAAGGTTTAGCAAAACTTTGAAGTTTCTATAATTTTTTCCTCTGTTACTATCCAATCAATTTTTACATCTTTTTCAGAAAATGGAATCGATTTTACAATTTGTTTTGAATAAGTAAGAGATATAGTTTTTGCATTTAAGGATGCAAGAAATCGATCATAATATCCATATCCGTATCCCAACCTAACTCCATTTTTTGTTATGCCTACTGTTGGCACCAAAACAATCTCAATTCCTTCCAACTCCGAACAATTTTCTTTAGGCTCCATTATTCCATAGGATCCTTTTTCTAAATCCTTTATACCATCAATTTTTCTAAAACTCAGATTATTTTCAACTACTTTGGGTAAACAAATCTCTTTACCATTGCCTAAAATCTCTTGCATAATATCTTGAGTTAGCACCTCACTTTCAATTGGATAATAACATGCAATCTTTTTTGCATTCCTAAAAATTTCTAATTGCTTTAGTCTATTATGGATTTTTTGGCTTGCAAGTTTGATAAAATCATATGAAGTAGCATCTCTTCTTTCTAGCAATACCTTTCGAAGGCTTGATTTTTCTGTACTATTTTTCAAATCCTTTACTTAATGATGCAGCTATTACTGTATTTTTAAGTAACATGGAAACTGTCATGGGCCCAACTCCTCCTGGAACTGGTGTAGCGTATGATGCTTTTTGTATAATTTTTTCAAAATCAGTATCTCCTGTGAGTTTTTCACCATTTCGAGATATTGCGACGTCGATAACTACCGCTCCTTCTTTAATCATATCTGGAGTTAGAACAAATTTTGATCTATCCCCAACACCTGAAATTACAATATCTGCATTTTTTGAAATTTCCTTTAGGTCTTTAGTTTTAGAATGACAAGTAATTACGGTAGCATTTTTTTCTAATAACATATGGTAAAGAGGCTTTCCAATTAGATTACTTCGGTTAATAATTACAACAATCTTTCCTTCCAGCTCTATATCATAATAATCAAACATTTCCATAATCCCAGATGGAGTGCACGCCTTTAGAATCGCTTTTCTCATTGATAGCAATCCCATATTATGAGGTGTAAGACCATCAACATCTTTAATTGGAGATATTCTTGATGTAGTATCAAATTCATCTAACTGTTCAGGAAGCGGAAGTTGAACTAGAATTCCGTGAACTCTATTGTCATTGTTTAATGAATCAATTAACTCGTTTAGTTCATTTTGAGAAATTGATTTAGATGGATTATAATCTTTAGTAATTATTCCAACTTCTTGACAAGCTTTGTGCTTATTTCTTACATATGTTGCTGAAGCAGCATTATCTCCAACTAAAATAGTTGCAAGGCAAGTCTCAACTCCTTGTTTTTTTAATTCTTCAACCGACTTGCTTACTCTTTCTTTAACCGATTTTGCAACTTCAAGCCCATCAATTTTTTTCCCAGTCAATATGGATGTGCCATGATCTTGATATTTAATTCTGGTGCTCAATTTGAGAAGATGTCCTAATCTTTAAAGATAAAGTAATAACAGTATCAATGATGAAACTTGAATTTGACACAAATGAGTATCTAAACGAAATTAAAAAAAATAATAACAAATACTTTCATACTTTTATAAACCGACAAAGTCTTGCTGCGGGAATTTTATTTTTAAAACCTGGAGAACATGACACTCAAGAACCACATGATACAGATGAAATTTACTATATAATTAGAGGAGACGGCTATCTCAAAATTAATCAAAAAGATTATCCTGTCTCAGACAGCAAAGTTTTTTTTGTTGCAAAAAATATAAGGCATTATTTTTTTGGAAATACCAAAGACCTTACAGTTTTGTATTTTTTTGGCGGGCCTGATTCTTAACCTTCATTCGATAAAGAAAACCTGTTTTAGAATGTCTGAAAGAGGAACCGGTTCACTTAGTGAACTCCAAACAAATGTCTCAATGGAATAATTTCCGCTTTTAGTAGGACTCCATGATTGTGATACTACTAGATCTTGATTAGCTGACAATTGTCCTCCAATCCAAGATAATGAAACAATTGTACCATCAGTTTCTTTTATTTGTATTATGAAAACAAAATCTTGTTCGTATTCTTGATTATTATGAACTGCCCCCACAATTTGGAGTTGATTATTAGCTTTTGGTGCAAAAATTAATTCTCCAGAACTATCTGAAATTACATTATTTTTAATTGTAATTCTATCAGTAGAAGGAATGTTTGATACAAATTTTGCTTGACTTGATATTTCTAAATTATCTGAGATGCTATAAGGAGTAGGAAGCGTATAGTCATCATACTTTACACGAACGGAATCACCAGGAACCACAAATAATCTATTGCCGCTTGAAGATTGGCTTTGAGTAAATGAAATAGATGCTTCGAACATTCCTGAATCTTCTGATGTCTCAATTACTTTAACAAGAATTCCTGCTACATCCGAGTCTGAAGAAACTTGTACCTCAAATTGATCAACTGCTTCTGGATTTAGATTCATATCAAGATCAACTACTCGAATAGTTGCAGTTTCACCTATTGAATAATCAGACTTCAAAAATCTAACATCACCAATATTCCAACTAACTCCTACAGATTCAATTAAAACCACTCCATCAGCAAACTCAAAGGAAATTGTAATTCCCCCATCTCGCTTAGTTTCCAAAAAACCACCTGTGGGTCCACTTCCAAAAGTTCTAGGATTAGTATCTGGTATGCCATCTCCATCTACATCATGTAAAAATCCTGTAAGAATTACTTCTCCAGTAAAAATTCCACTACTCGGGTCTGTCTCTGTTAATTTGTATGGTTCTAATTCATTATCAGATGTTGAAATTTTAATAAAATGTCCCTCTTGAATTCCAATTGAATCAATTCCATGTTTGTCAGCATTCCAACTTGGTGCTAATATTGTGATTTGAATTTTGTCAGTCCATGTATACACCTGTTTGTCGGTAAAGATTGGTGAGTATGGATTGTTATAATCTGGTATGGTTTCAGCTAAGGCAGTAAATCCTAAAAGCATGATAAAAATTAGTGCTGATTCTATCAATTCACTCTTTCTTAGAAAACAAGGCTGATTTAATCATTAACAACAACTAGAATAATTATTACCAGAATAAAACAGGAGCAATATTTTATTATGATTCCATAGGGATTTGGGTATGTTCAGTAAATTCCATAGCATTGTTGTACTTTTAGTAACGATTGTAATATTCACCTCATTTTCAATTGTATACGGTGATTCAGAAATCAGGGGTAATTCTGCAGTAATTGCATTTGATAGAAACACATATCCTATACCTGATGAATTAAACGAACTTAAAATTAGTATTAGAATTTTTGATCCGGATTTTGATAAATCTCGTAATGGTATAGACCAAATTTCTGAAGATCTTTCAGACGAACTTGGAGTGGGTCCTGTAAAGATTTCAATTATTAGAGGACATTCAGTTGTTTTAGGTTATGCTGGAGGAACTTCATCAAACAATGGAAAGCTTGATTCCAAACCAATTGAGATTATCCCATCTGAAAAATCTCAGATAAGACAATTTGGTCCAATAATGGAAACTTCTCCAACTTCTGGAATTTTTGAGTTTGATGTTGTAATAAAAAACATTGATGGACCAGAAAATTCTAAATGCCAAGTTTTAAACGAAGCTCAAACTAGATTTGATGATTCCACAGCATTATCAAGACACTGCATATTACAAGGTGATGTTATCTTAGTTGAATTTACAGATCCTTCTGATGTTTCCGGAAATCCTAGAATAGTTACTGACTCTGCAACTTTTACTCTTCTAAATCCTTCTCCTTTCTATGGTTCAGGTTCGGAAAAAATCACTATCTCAAAAACAGTGAGGATTGGCCATCCTCTGACATTGTTACTTTATGATTCTAATTTGAATCTGGATAGCGACAGAGCTGAAACTTATACTTTAGATCTTATCCAGTTTGAATCTAAAAACATAAGAACTACGCTCGGACCTGCTGGAGGTGTTCAAAATGAATTTAATCCTAGACCATCTGCATTAAGAGAAACTGGAGATAATACTGGTATTTTTTATACAGTAATTGAAATTCCAAGAACAATTAATGGAAAAAGAATTGATGTAAATGAAAAAATTGAATTTGAATATACCCAGAGAGGTTTAGGCGCTTTCTTAGCTGTTCATCAAGGTACTTATTATTCAAAACTTACTTCTAACCCCCCCTCTGAATCCTTTTCGATTAACATAGAAAATTTTCGCACCAATCAATTATATGAGATTCCATGCAAAAATATGTTTGTGAAAATTTTCAAGTATGATGATTCACCTGCATGCGTAAAACCAAAAACTGCTGAAAAATTGATTGAAAGAGGATGGGCCAGACCTAATCCCTGATTATTGTCCTTCTTCCCGTAATCCTAATCTTTTTTTCTGCAAATAATCTAATTGCTTCTGGATACATTTGATGTTCTTTTACAAGAATTCTTTTTGATAGGGTTTTTTCAGTATCATTATCATTTACCTTTACAACATATTGAACAATAACTGGCCCCGTATCCACTCCCTCATCCACAAAATGAACTGTACATCCAGAATATTTTGCCCCATACTTTAATGCCTGTCTTTGAGCATGTAGCCCAGGAAATGATGGCAATAGTGCAGGATGAATATTCATAATTCTATTTTTATATTTTCGAATAAATTGAGGACTGATTATTCTCATAAATCCCGCAAGACAAATTAATCCATTTTTTGGCGTGACGTCATATTTTGTTAAAATAGATACAATTTTTTTATCATACTCCCATCTATCGTCCTTTAATCTCACACTTTGAATTACTTCTGTTTTCACTCCAAGTTTTTGCGCAATCTTTAGACCTCTAGCATCAGGTTTGTTAGAAATTACAACTTTGGGCTTAATTGGAATTTTTTTCCTTTTAATGGATTTTAAAATAGCCTCCATATTACTACCTCTCCCCGAAATTAATATTGCAAGATTTTGCAAGTATAGTCAAAACTTGTTCAATCCTGCAATTTATATCAAATCTTGTTATCGATATTTTGTTTGCCACTAGCTATACGTATGACAAAAAATGGTATTGTATACAAGAAAAATTCGGCCCAAGTCTATCTTGATCCAAAAAATGTTGTTTCGAATGGTGTAAATTTCATATCTCACGCTCATTCTGATCATCTCCCCTCAAAAAATGGGGGTAAAATATTGTCTTCTATGGAAACTAACCAAATTGCTTACTTCCGAGGTTTTAAAATGGAAAACTTTGTTGATGAAATGGATAATTTTTCGTTAATTGATAGTGGCCATATTTTAGGAGCAAAAGGACTTCTATTTGAGGATGTATTTTACACAGGAGATATTTGTACAAGAGACAGAGCATTTCTAAAGGCAGCAGTAATTCCAAAATGTAAAACATTAATCACTGAATGCACATTTGGTTTACCTGAATTTGTTTTTCCTAAAATCGATGAAATTAAAAGTAGAGTTAATGAAATAATCTCTGAACTTTATTCAAAGGGAATACCAGTTATTTTACTTGGATACCAGCTAGGAAAATCTCAAACCATCTCGAGTCTTTTTGGACATTGGAAACCACTGTATTATCATGATTCTGTAAAAAAAATGAATGACATACACAGAAGGTTAGGGGTTAATTTAGAAGAAGTACTTGGTCACTCTGAGGCAGAAGCAAATGGTCTGTTAGCTAAAAAACCATGGGTAATGATTGCACCAATGATGTCACAAAAAAACCAATTCATCAAACACATGAAGGAAAAATACGGCGCAATAACTATAGGATTTAGTGGTTGGGCAAAATCAACACGCTTTGCATTTGGCCGGAGATTTGATTACTCAATACCTCTAAGTGATCATTGTGATTTTAATGAGCTAGTGGAACTCGTTCGAAAAACTGGAGCAAAAAAGGTGTATACTATACACGGATTTGTAGATGAATTTGCTGCTCATCTAAATGAACTTGGATTTGATGCTCAACCACTACGTGAGCAATCACTAGACGATTATGTTTAATTCTATTTTACTATGATTTTTTCTTTTTGTGTTTCTTTGAACTTAATTATACTACCCACTTTAATTGCAATTACTGCAAAAATGAAAATACCACCAACAAAAGCCCCTACAGCTAAACTAAAGTAATTTTCTGAACCAATTGTTACTGTATAATTAGGATCACTCAATAGAAAAATTTCAGCAATACTCATTGACAACATTAATTGTAATTGGGTGATAGGAAGGATGATCATTTCATCCCCTCCTTTTTTTGATTAGTTAGCCCCTCCATTTTTAATGCCAAATACCATTTGTTAAGAAAATCAATAAAGAGACCGGAATTTTTTTGGTTATTCCTGTTCCAAAATGGAACGTTAACGATTAGCTTAAGTATGATTTTTTTATATATTTAGTATGAATATTCCCTTAGGTTTTGCTTTGTTATCAATTGTAATTATAGGACTAATTATCTCACCATCAATTTCCAGTATTAATGCTGATAATCACGAAATAATGTCTCCACGAAAACAAATGGAATCTGGTATTGATGCAGAAGATGTTGTATGTAAGTCAGGATTAGTTTTGATGATTCGCTCAACTAATGGCGTTGCTGCATGTGTTAAATCATCTACTTCGATAAAATTATCTGATGCTGGATGGGGTGACGTAATTGAAACTACTATGGAAGAAAAGCAGGAAGATGAACAAATGGAAAAAGAAAACCACGATAAAGAAATTATTTTTGAAGAAGAATTGTCGATGGGAGAACAAGAACAAATGGATGAAAATTCTAATAAGACAATTATTCAATTAGAAGAAGAAATTTCTGCAGGAGAAGAAGACACAATGTCTGAAGAATCCACTCAAGCCGACGTTTTTACAATTGGTGGAATTGATTTGTCAATGGCAGCTCCTGTAGAAGGCCAAGACGATGCACCAATTACAATAATTGAATTCGGTGATTATCAGTGTCCAAATTGCAAACAGTGGTTCCAAGATCAAAAACCATCAATCACATCTGATTATATTCTCACGGGAATTGTAAAGTTTTACTTTGTTGATTTTGCATGGGCTGGTGCCGACTCATCTACTTCTGCTGAAGCATCCTATTGTTCAGAAGATCAAGGAAAATACTACGAATATCATTCAACATTATACAATAATCAAGGAGGTATACAAGACGGTTGGGCAAATTTGGACTCGTTAAAACAATTTGCAATAGAACTTGGACTTGATTCAGAAATGTTTGATGAATGTTTAGATTCTGGGAAATATTCTGATAGAGTATCTTATAATACACAAGTTGGCATTTCTAATGTAGACACAGGAACCCCCCATTTCTTTATAGTAGGACCTGATGGCACTGTAAAAACAATTGCGGGACCTCAACCATTAATTGTATTTGATGCGACAATTAATTCTCTCGGCTATTAAATTATATTTTTTATCAGAAAAAACTAGCTAATATTAATAAGTACATTTTGAGATTTTTAAAAAATAATGTTGTTGGTATGCCCAATGTGTAAAAGGGGAAAAGACATCCCATTGGATTTTAAGACTGATAGGCCACAAAAGGGGATCAAATGTGAGCATTGTACCACTCAAATCACCTAGCATGTAGTCATCGAAATCAGAATTTTTCTTAAAAGCCTTTATCCAAATTAATTCCAAATTAAGGCACATAAGTAATTTGGAATAATTCTTTAATATTTTGAAAATAATTTTTTAATGATATGCTAAAGTACATAATTACGGCTACAGGTATTGGAGCAGGAATATTTGCAGCAATGATTATTCTATTTCCTTCACCAGCCTCAGAACAGTTACCATTATCTGAATCTCCTCCAGAAAT
>SMUX01140850.1_pt1 | contig 17857 bp, 15 predicted proteins | sample 2456431 | NCBI WGS metagenome assembly SMUX01 (sample SAMN11095930, study PRJNA526329) | marine sediment metagenome | biome: Marine sediment; feature: Surficial sediment; material: Deep marine sediment; isolation source: Hadal surficial sediment | place: Pacific Ocean | collected 2014-11 | depth... | reverse complement strand
GCGGCGGCCTGACCATTTCCGCCGCGGTCTTTTACTTCGATCTCGACACCAATGGGAACGACAGGTTCATCACCGAGACTGATGCGACCGACACAGATGTATTTTTCGACGTGTTCGGCGATGACAACAACGGCACGGTGGTCATGTTGGAAGTCCAAGCCAAATTCTAACGATCCAGACTTAGAACCTGACGGCGGGCCAGCAATCCTGGCCCGCCCTTTTTTTGCCCCCGCTCTCGCGCCGGCCCCTGCCGGTTCAAGAATCTGGACCTTGAACCCGGGGGCGGGCTAGGATAATGCTCTACGATTATGAACCTGCCGGTTTATGCGGCTTGGCGACGAAGTCCTTGCCTCTAAAAGTTGGGTTTGCCCTGGTTATGATTCGAAAGTGGTGCATTTCTTCGGCTTTTTTTGCCGTCCTGGCCGGCGCCGTGGCGTTGCCGGGATGCGGCGTGACCATCGACAAGGATCAGGATTACCCGGACTACGAAAGCCGGGACTCCGCCAGAGAGCGTAGAGAGGCCTTGACAGGCGGCGACGAGACCGTGTTCGGTGAATTGTCGCTGGGCGGTGAGACCAAGGGGCGGCGCCAAGGGGAAAGTTTTTCCACCGTCAATTACTACCTGTGGCGCGCCACCTTGGAGACCCTCGACCTCGGGCCGCTGGAAAGCGCCGATCCGTTTGGCGGCGTCATCATTACCGATTGGTTCTCCCTGGCGGAGGAGCCCGGCAGCCAGTATCGGGTCACCGCCTATATCCTCGGCCGGGAACTGCGTACCGACAACATCAAGGTCGCGCTGTACGTGAAAAAAACCAACCAGGGTCAAATCGTCACGCGGCGCGGTTCGCCCACCGCAGAATCCAAATTGGAAGACGTGATCCTGGCCAAGGCGCGCGATATCCGCGCCAGTCAGTTCCGATAATGCGCGCTTGAGCCGCCACGCTCCTGTCTCTCCGCCGGTCGCGCCTCGCCCGCGCAACGCCTCTTGCGCGTGGCCGCGCCGGGGGCCAAAATCCGGACCGGTGACCAGCATAACCCCAGGCGACGAGCGCCCCCTTCATGCCACGATACAATTTCAAGCAAATCGAGCTCAAGTGGCAATCCGCCTGGGCGGCCCAAAACACCTTCGCGACGCCGGCGCCCGGCGGCGGCAAGAAATGCTACGTGCTGGAAATGTTTCCCTATCCCTCGGGGCGCATCCATGTGGGCCACGTCCGCGTCTATACCCTGGGCGACGTCGTCGCGCGTTTCAAGCGCGCCCAGGGCTATGCCGTGCTTCATCCCATGGGCTGGGACGCCTTCGGCCTGCCGGCGGAAAACGCGGCCATGGAAAACAAGGTCCATCCAGCCATTTGGACCCATCAAAACATCGACCATATGCGCTCTCAGTTGCAGCGCATGGGGCTATCCATCGATTGGTCCCGGGAAATCACCACCTGCGATCCCGATTATTACCGCCACGAACAGAAGATGTTCCTGGATTTTTTCGAAGCCGGGCTCGCCTATCGCCGCGAATCCTGGGTCAATTGGGACCCCGTCGACCAAACCGTATTGGCCAACGAACAGGTCATCGACGGCAAGGGCTGGCGTTCCGGCGCCACGGTGGAGAAACGCAAGCTCGATCAATGGTTCCTGCGCATCACCGCCTTCGCCGAGTCCCTGTTGGACGAACTCGGCCGCCTCGACGGCTGGCCCGAAAGGGTCCGGACCATGCAGGAAAATTGGATCGGCCGCAGCGCCGGCGCGCGCGTCTCCTTCACCCTCGAAGGCGCCCCCGCCGGTGGCGACGTCGCCGCCCCGGCCCGGGGGCTAACCCATGACCGGCTCGAGGTGTTCACCACCCGGCCCGATACCCTGTTCGGCGCCGCATTCCTCGCCGTATCGCCCAACCACCCGCTGGCCGAGGCACTAGCCGACAATGATCCGGCGCTTGGCGATTTCATCGCCCAATGCGCCCGTCTCGGCACCTCCGAAGAAGCGATCGAGACCGCCGATAAGGTTGGCTACCTGACGGCGATCACGGCGCGCCATCCCTTCCGCGAGGACCAATCCCTGCCGCTCTACGTCGCCAATTTCGTGCTCATGGAATACGGCACCGGCGCCATATTCGGCTGCCCCGCCCACGACCAGCGCGACCTCGAATTCGCCCGCAAATATGATCTTCCGGTCCGCCCCGTGGTGATCCCGCCGGGCGAGCAACCGGACGATTTCGAGATCGGCGCCGAAGCTTATATCGGCGAGGGTACCATCGCTAATTCGGATTTTCTCGACGGCCTTGGCAATGAGGCGGCCAAGGCGGCGTCCGCGGCACGGTTGGCGAGCCAGGGCGCGGGCGGGGCCGAGGTCACCTACCGGCTGCGCGACTGGGGGATCTCCCGGCAGCGCTACTGGGGCTGTCCCATCCCCATCATCCACTGCGCCGATTGCGGCCCCGTGCCGGTGCCCGAGACCGACCTGCCGGTAACCTTGCCCGACGACGTTAAATTCGACCAGCCGGGCAATCCCCTGGCCCACCATCCAACCTGGAAGACCGTCGCCTGCCCGGCCTGCGGCAAGGACGCGGAACGGGAAACCGATACCTTCGATACCTTCTTCGAATCGTCTTGGTACTTCGCGCGCTATTGCTCGCCCGGCGCCCCGGACCCCTTCGATCACGCCGCCGCGGCCTATTGGTTGCCGGTGGACCAATACGTCGGCGGCATCGAGCACGCGGTGCTGCACCTCTTGTATTCCCGCTTTTTCACCCGGGCCATGAAGGCCTGCGGTTATCTCGATATCGAGGAACCCTTCCAAGGCCTCCTGACCCAAGGCATGGTGTGCCACGTTACCTACCGCGATGCCGACGGGCGCTGGCTGCTTCCCGAAGAGACGCGCAGCGCCGGCAGCGCCCAGGTGGTCAAGGTCGATGACGGTTCCCCGGTCACCGTTGGGCGGGCGGAAAAAATGTCCAAGTCCCGCAAGAACGTGGTGGATCCCGAGACCATCATCGATGCCTACGGCGCCGACACCATGCGGATGTTCATCCTCTCGGATTCGCCGCCCGAACGTGATCTCGATTGGACCGAAGCCGGCGTCGACGGCGCCTGGCGCTACCTGAACCGGCTGTGGCGCATGGTCACGGAATCCGAGCTCTCAGCCCCCGGTGCGGAAATCCCCCAAGGCGCCACCGCTGATGCCGCCGCGCCTAAGCTGTTGGACGCGCGGCGCGCCATCCACAAGGCCATCCGGGACGCCACCGGCGATCTCGACAGGCTGCACATGAACCGCGCCGTCGCCCGCATCAGGGAACTGACGAACCTGATTGCCGGCCTCGATGGCGACGACCCCGCGAGCCTCTGGGTCCGGCGCGAGGGGCTCGAGACCCTGGTCCGCCTGGCCGGGCCCTTTATCCCCCATATCGCGGAGGAACTATGGTCCGAGCTCGGCCACGACATGCCGCTTACGGCCATGGAATGGCCGCGCGCCGATGCCGCCCTGGTCGCCGAAGAGAACGTCACCGTCGCCGTGCAGGTGAACGGGAAACTGCGCGGCACCCTGGATTTGCCCATGGATGCCGACCAGAGCGCGGCGGAAGCCGCGGCGCTGGCCCTCGACAACGTCAAGGCGGCCCTGGCGGGCAAGACCGTCCGCAAAGTGATCGTCGTTCCCAATCGGGTGATCAATGTCGTGGCATAAGGTCATCGCCGCGGCCGGTGTCGCGGTCATCGTTTTGCCTGCTACCTCCTGCGGCTTCAAACCCCTTTACGGCGATCACGCCTCGTCGGTGAGCCAGGCGTCGCTGGCCCAGGTGCGCTTGCCGCCGCTCCGCGACCGCGTCGGCCAGCTTCTCCACATCCGACTTTCCAAAGGCATGCACCCCCGGGGCAAGCCGCGCAATCCGGTGTGGGATCTGGTCATAAAACTCACCACGCGAACCGAGAACCTGGGCATCCGCAAGGACGAGACGGCGACCCGCGCCAATCTGACCCTCGAAGCCCGGTTCGAGCTCAGGCGAATCGCCACCGGCCGGGTGTCGTTCAAGGGGCGCTCGGTGATCACCATCAGCTACAATATCCTTGAATCTCGCTTCGGCACACTTGCATCGAGGACCGATGCCACGCGACGCGCCACCCGCGAGCTCGGCGACAACATCAAGACCCGCGTGGCCTTGTTCCTATCCCACCGCGGCGCCGTGCGGGTACCGAAAATGCCCGCCGGCGGAACACCCAAGCAGGTTCCCGCGCCGTGAAGGTGCCTCCCGCCCGCGCCGAGCATTTTCTCGCCGGCATCGGCGAGGAGATCCACGCCGTTTTGCTCTACGGGCCCGATTCCGGCCTGGTAAGCCAACGCGGCCGGGCGCTCGCGGCCAAAATCGCAGGTGCCGATGACGACCCCTTCCTGATGGCCGAATTGACGGCGGCCGACATTCGTGACGATCCCGCGCGCATCGCCGACGAAGCCTGCGCCCTCGCCTTCGGCGGAGGCCGCCGGTCGGTCCGGTTGCGGGGCGCCGCCGATGGCGTTGCCAAAGCGGTCTCCGGCGCGATGGAATTACTGGGCGCCGCGGCCGGCCCGCCGCCGTCCCTGCTCATCGTCGAGGCCGGCGAGCTGGGCCCGCGCTCGTCGTTGCGCCGCCTGTTCCAAGGCGCGGCCCATGGCGCCGCCATTCCCTGTTATCTGGATGAGGGGGCGGGTCTCGAGCGGGTGATCGAAGACGCGCTCCGGGGCCACGGGCTCAGCGCCGGCGCCGACGCACGGGCCTGGCTCGCCGGCGCGCTTGGCGCCGACCGGGGGGTGACCCTGGGGGAGGTGGAAAAGCTCGCACTTTATTGCGCCGGCGCCAAGGAGGTGACCCTCGAGGACTGCCGGGCCGTGGTCGGTGAAGCGGCGGCCCTTGAGCTGGAAGACGCGGTCTACGCCGCGGGCGGCGGCGATGCCACGGCCCTGGACCGGGCGCTGACACGCGCCTTCCAGGAAGGGGTCAACCCGATCACCGTGTTGCGCGCCGCCCAGCGCCACATCCAACGGCTCCACCTGGTGACCGGGCAGGTGGCCGGGGGCGGTTCCCTGGATGCCGCCGTCAAGGCGCTCAGGCCGCCGGTATTTTTCAAACTGGCCGACCGGTTCCGGGCCCAGGCGCGAAGCTGGACAACCGAGCGCCTGGCAACCGCGCTCGACCTCCTGACCGAGGCCGAACTGGGCGCCAAATCCACCGGCCAGCCCGATCGCCTCATCTGCCAGCGCGTGCTGATGCAAATCGCGACCGCGGCACGGGCGCGAGTGCGGAAATAATATCTATATAAATCAATGTGTTATAAGATTTCCGGGGGTACCGGGGCGCGCTTCAAACGGTGCGCCACGTCATCGAGCTGCTCGAGATCTTGGAAATGTATGGTGATGTCCCCGGCTTCACCCTTAAGCGAAATCGTGACCTTGAGCCCGAGGCGCGCCGACAGATCGCTCTCCAGCGCCAAGGTATCGGCGTCCTTGCCCGGGCTCCCCCGGTTGCCGCGTCGGCCGCCAGCGGCGGCCCCGCCCTGGGAGCGGGCCACCAATCTTTCGGTTTGGCGCACGTTGAGGCCCCGGCGCACGACCTTGCGGGCGAGGCCCACCGGATCGTCGCTGCCGAGAAGCGCCCGTGCATGGCCCGCGCTCAAGGCGCCGTCGTCGAGCATCTGCTTGACCTGCTCGGGCAAGCCGAGGAGACGCAGCATGTTGGCGATATGCGGGCGGCTCTTGCCGACCACCCGGCCGAGTTCGTTCTGGCTATGGGAAAATTCGTCGATCAGCCGCCGATAGCCTTCCGCCTCTTCCAGCGGCGTCAGGTCCTGGCGTTGGATATTCTCCACCAGCGCCACCTCGAGCGCCTCGGAATTGTCCATTTCCCGCACCACCACGGGCACCTCGTGGAGCTGGGCCAGCTGGGCCGCGCGCCAGCGCCGCTCGCCGGCGATGATCTCGAAGCTTTCGACCCCTCCCACCGCACGCCGGACCAAAAGGGGCTGCAACACGCCTTTCTCGCGCACCGATTGGACCAGGGCCTGAAGCGCCTCGTCGTCGAAATTGCGCCGCGGCTGCACCGGCCCGGGCCTCAATTGGCCGACCGGCACGCTGCGCACCGCGGCAAGCGCGGCGGCGCCGTCATCCTCTCCGAACAGCGCGGCGAGGCCGCGTCCGAGATTGCGCTGGCCGCGGTGCGGCTGGGAGCTTTCTTCTGTCATGTCACGCATTCCTTTTCACGGTGCAGGATTTCCCGGGCAAGCCGGATATAGGCTTGGGAGCCCGCGCACCTGAAATCGTAGAGCAGCACCGGTTTGCCGTGGGACGGCGCTTCCGATACCCGCACGTTGCGGGGAATGACGGTGTCGTAGACCTTGTCTCCAAGAAACTGACGCACATCGGCGGCGACCATGTTTGTCAAGTTATTGCGTGTATCGACCATTGTTAATACTACACCTAGTAGCTCAAGGCTGGAATTGAGGTTGAGCCTGACGCGGTCGAGGGTCTTGAGCAGATGGGTCAAGCCTTCCAGGGCGAAAAACTCGCACTGCAGCGGCACCAGCACCGCGTCCGCCGCCACCAACCCGTTGAGAGTCAACAGGTTGAGCGATGGCGGGCAATCGACCAAGATGTAGTCGTATTGGGGACGCGCCCCCCGAAGCGCATCGCGGAGGCGATATTCACGCCGCTCCATGTCGATGAGTTCCAGTTCCACACCCGCCAAATCGACCGTGCTCGGCACCACGTCGAGGCCCGGAACCTCGCTGGAGACAATGGTTTCATCGATTTTTGCCGCGCCGATCAAGAGGTCGTAGGTGCCGTGAGCGCGGGCACTTCGCGGGATGCCGAGACCGGTCGAGGCGTTGCCTTGGGGATCCAGGTCCACCACCAGAACCCGACTGCCCGCCGCGGCAAGCGCGGTGGCGAGGTTGATGACCGTGGTGGTCTTGCCGACGCCGCCCTTCTGGTTGGCGATGATCAGAATCCGGGGCTGGGGGTCCGGCCCGCCCGATGCCTTGGGCCGCCGCCCCTCCCGGGCGTCGGGATGGGGCGTGACATTGGCGGTTACGGCGCCGGATCTATCCAAGGACGATGTCCTTTATCCGCAGCACCACCCCTTCCGGGTCGGTCACGCTGACGATGTGTTCGACCCGCATATTCCACCGTTTGCGGGCATCAGTCAATTCCTCATCCACCCCCCGACCCTTCAAAAACAGGCCCAGGGGGTGGCAATCGGGCTGTTGGAGGAAGCCGGTGGCGAGGGCCATAAGTTTCGGCAGGCGAGCAAATCCGCGGGCCATGACCACATCCACCGGAAACGGCGCCAGGTTTTCCACCCGAGACCGATGGATCACCGCTTGGGCCCCGGTGATCCGCGCGACTTCTTTGAGAAACGCACATTTTCGCGCGTTGGCCTCGACCAGATGAACCGCCAGAGCAGGTTCGCGTAGCGCCCCGGTGGCGGCGAGGACGGCGAGCACAAGGCCCGGGAAACCCCCGCCGCTGCCGATATCGAGGATCACCGTCGGGGTGCCATCGGGCCGCGTGGGGATCAGCGGCGCGAGTTGCGCGGAATCGCGGAAATGGCGGTGCCACACGTCCCCCAAGGTGCCGGCGCCCACCAGACTGACCGCCTTCTGCCACTTCACCAGGGTGGCTTCATAAGCTTGGAAAGCGCCAAGTGTTTCACGTGAAACACCCCCATCGGGGTTGAACCTTTGCGGATCGAAGGCCATGAAAGGTGATCGGGGCATCGCCTTGATTCAGGCAGAAGCCCTGCGTTTCCGCGGCTTTCCGCTCTTTTTGCGCCGCCGCACATGACCGAGCAGCGCGGTCAACGCCGCGGGTGTCATGCCGGGAATGCGCGCCGCGTGGCCCAGGGTGCGGGGCGAGACTTGTTCGAGCTTCTCGCGCGCCTCGGTGGAGAGGCCGCCGACCCGTGCTAAATCGAGACCGGCGGGGATTTCCAGCGCCTCGTCACGGCGGAAGGCGGCGATGTCGGCCTTTTGACGATCGAGATAGACGGCGTAGCGGGCATCGATTTCCACTTGCCGGGCAATCGTCCCATCCAAACCCGCGAGTTCGGGCCACAGGGAAGCCAGCCGGGCGATGCCGATGTCTGCGTGGGTTAGCAACCGATCGGCGCTGCGGCGGGCGCCATCGTTGGCGACCTTGATACCATGTGCTGCGAGTTCTTTTGGCGTAGCCACTAGATGTTGTGTCAGACGGCGCGCGCGATCCAGGGCCTGCGCCTTCTCCCGCCAGGCGGCCCGGCGCAGGGCGCCGACGCAACCGACGGCGATTCCCTTGTCGGTCAGGCGCTGATCGGCGTTGTCGGCGCGTAAAAGCAGCCGGTATTCCGCGCGCGAGGTGAACATGCGATAGGGCTCGGTGACCCCGCGGGTCACCAGGTCGTCGATCATGACGCCGATATAGGCGTCGGCCCGGTCGAGCCGGAAACTGGTACATTCTTCGGACCTCTCACCGGCACCGGACTTCTCACCGGCACCGGCGCCCTCGGGCGCCCGGCGCCCGCTCCGCCCATTGGCCAGGGCCGCATTGATGCCGGCCATCAACCCCTGCGCCGCGGCTTCCTCGTAACCGGTCGTGCCGTTGATCTGACCGGCCAGGAAAAGCCCCGGAATCTTGCGGGTTTCAAGCCCGTGGTCGAGTTCGCGCGGGTCGACATAATCGTATTCGATGGCGTATCCCGGGCGGAGCATGGCGGCCCCTTCCAAACCGGGGATGGTTTTCAGCATCTCGCGCTGCACCTCCTCGGGCAGAGAGGTGGAAATGCCGTTGGGATAGACGGTGGGATCATCGAGGCCTTCGGGCTCGAGAAAGATCTGGTGGCGGGTGCGGTCGGCGAAACGCACCACTTTGTCCTCGATGGACGGGCAATAGCGCGGCCCGATGCCTTCGATCTGCCCCGAATAGAGTGGCGCGCGGTGGAGATTGGCGCGGATCAGATCGTGGGTCGCTGAGGTGGTGCCGGTGATGAAACATGGCACCTGGGGCGTCGTGATCTCGGAGGTGAGCGTCGAAAAGGGCTCGGGGGGGTGGTCTCCGGGTTGGGCCACAAGACCGCGCCAATCGATGGTTCGGCCGTCCAGCCGGGGGGGCGTGCCAGTCTTGAGCCGCCCGAGCCGAAAGCCAAGCCTGTCAAGGGTTTTGGAGAGTCCCAACGCGGGCGCTTCGCCCACCCGCCCGGCCGGTGTGGTGTGTTCACCGATATGGATCAAACCACCCAGGAAGGTCCCGGTGGTCAGGATCACCGCGCCACAGCCGATTTCCTCGCCATGGGCGGTGAGGACCCCGGCGATCCCGCCCCCGGCATCGACGACGATGTCCTCCACCGCCCCGGCACGGATCGAAAGATTCTCCTGGGCGGCCAGGATCTCGCCCATGGCCTGCTTGTAGAGACGGCGGTCCGCCTGGGCCCGGGGCCCCTGAACCGCCGGCCCCTTGGACCGGTTGAGCACCCGGAATTGGATGCCCGCGCGGTCGATGGCCCGCCCCATGACGCCGTCCAGGGCATCGATCTCGCGCACCAGGTGGCCCTTGCCCAGCCCGCCGATCGCCGGATTGCAGGACATTTCGCCGATGGTGTCGATGCGATGGGTGATGAGCAGGGTCCGGGCGCCCATGCGCGCGGCCACGGCCGCGGCTTCCGCGCCGGCATGGCCGCCGCCGATCACGATCACGTCGAAGGGGTCTCTACGCGGTGTCATGGGCGCGAGACTCTACCCGTCTCGGGCCGGCTGTCAAAGCATATCATGGCGTGATTCACGTGAAACATCAGGGGCTTACTTTCCGATGCAGAAATCGGCGAAGATTCGTTCGAGGATGTCTTCCACATCGACCCGACCGGTGATCCGCCCCAGCCCCCGGGCGGCAAGACGCAGGTCCTCGGCGTTGAGTTCGATGGCCTTTCCCGGATCGATCCGCCTCAGGGCGGAAAGGGTATCTTCCAGCGCCTGGCGATGGCGCGCCCGCGTCAAGGGCGCCGAGGTGCCCGGGCCGAGCCGCGCGCGGGCCATTTCCGCAAGCCCCTCCAAGGCATCGGGCAAACCGGCCTCGGTCTTCGCCGAAACACAATATACTGTGATTTTATTTTTACCACCCCCTATATAGAGGGTCTCTCCCGGCGGGCACCGTGGATCGCGCAGGTCGATTTTATTGACCATCACAAGGCAATCCTCATCGATGAGGGATTCGGTGGCAGGGTCCAAATCGGGCCAATCTTGGGCATCAAGGACGATGATCTTGATATCCGCGCCCTCGGCGCGGGCCCGGGCGCGCCGCACCCCCTCCTCCTCGACGGCCTCGGTCGCCGCCCGCAGACCCGCGGTATCGGCCACCATCACCGGCATTCCATGGAGATCCAGATGGACCTCGATCACGTCCCGGGTGGTGCCCGCGGTGGCCGCGACGATGGCCGCCTCACGACCCGCCAACCGATTGAGAAGGCTTGATTTTCCCACGTTGGGCGGGCCCAGGATCACCGCCGTCAGGCCGCTCCGCAGGCGTTCGCCCCGGTGGCCGTCGGCGAGATGCGCGGATATCTCGTCACAAAGCGCCGTGATCTTGGGAAACACGCCCTCGGTCAAGCCTTGGGGCAACTCTTCGTCGGCGAAATCGATCACCGCCTCGACCTCGCCCGCCAGCCCGATCAACCTCGCCCGCCATCCATCGTAGCGGGCCGCCAGCGCCCCCATCAACTGGCCCATGGCCTGGCGGCGCTGGGCTTCGGTCTCGGCGGCGACTAAATCGGCCAAGGATTCGGCCTGGGTCAGATCCATCTTGCCGTTCTCGAAGGCGCGGCGGCTGAATTCCCCCGCCTCTGCCGGCCTCAAGGGCCCCACCGCGGCCAGCGCCCGGGTGACCGCTTCGAGGCAGGCGCGGCCGCCATGGATGTGAAGTTCGGCGACGTCTTCGCCGGTGAAAGAGTGGGGGCCGGGGAACCACAGCACCAAGCCAACATCGAGCACGTTATCCTCAGCCGCCCCCCGTCCGCCCGCGGCGGCGGCGGCGGGGAGGTAGAGACGGGCATGGGTGGCCACCCGCGGCCTCGGCAGGGGGCCGCGCAGCAGCGCCCCAAGGGCCGCGCCGGCATCGGGGCCCGACACCCGGATCACCGCGATCCCCGCCACGCCGGCACCCGATGCCAGGGCAAATATGGTGTCGCCTTCCGTCATCCCTTCGTCCGCCCGCTGTCGCGCCGGCCCCCACGCACACCCAGATTTTGGGCTTGTTTGGAACCGCTCGGCACCGCACACTCGCATTATCGGTTCACCGCTTATCATTTTTGCCCGCACCGACGCCAGTTGTTCCTTCTAAGGGCGTCGAGACCCTGAGCCCTCATAGCGATGGAAAACGCCCTCCACAAGCAAACCAGCCCCTACCTCCTGCAGCACGCGGACAACCCGGTGCATTGGCAGGCCTGGGGTCCCGAGGCCTTCGCCAAAGCCAAGGCGGACAACAAGCCGATCCTGCTTTCGGTGGGCTACGCGGCGTGTCACTGGTGCCATGTCATGGCCCATGAAAGTTTCGAGGACAAGGCCACGGCGGAGCTGATGAACACCCTGTTCGTCAACATCAAGGTCGACCGCGAAGAGCGCCCCGACGTCGACGCCATCTACCAAACGGCGCTGGCGCTGTTGGGCGAGCGGGGCGGCTGGCCCCTGACCATGTTCCTCACCCCCGACGGCGAGCCGTTCTGGGGCGGCACCTATTTCCCGCCCGAGTCCCGTTTCGGGCGCCCCGGTTTCCCGACCGTGCTGGGAAAGGTCGACGCGGTATGGCGCGAAAAGGCCGACATGGTCGCCAAGAACGTCTCGGTCATGAGCGAGGCCTTGAAAAAGACGGCGCGGCCGGCGGCCGGCGATCTCATTCCGCCGGACCTATCCACGCGCCTCGCCGAACAACTCTCCACCCAATTCGACCTCGTCCATGGCGGCATCGGCGCGGCCCCCAAATTCCCCCATGTGCCGACCCTGGAACTGGTGCTGCGCGCCCACCTCAGGACCGGCGCGCCCAAGCTCGGCGAGGCCGTGCGGTTCACCCTCAGGCAGATGTCCCAGGGCGGGATTTACGACCATTTGGGGGGCGGCTATTCGCGCTATTCCACCGATGCGCTGTGGCTGGTGCCCCATTTCGAGAAGATGTTGTACGACAATGCCCAGTTGATAGACATTTTAGTACTCACCTTCAACTTGTACAATGACCGGTTGTTTGAAGAGAGAATCATCGAGACCGCGGACTGGATCATCCGGGAGATGACCGCCGAAGGCGGGGCCTTCGCGGCCACCCTGGATGCCGACAGCGAAGGCGAGGAAGGCCGGTTCTACGTGTGGCAAGCGGCCGACGTGGATGCCGCCTTGGGCGATGGCGCGGAACCGTTCAAGAAGGCCTACGGGGTCCACCCCTCGGGCAATTGGGAAGGAAGCACCATCCTCAACCGCCTCGGCCAGCCCGAGCGCCTCGACGATGGTGCCGAGGCCCGCCTTGCCGAGGCCCGGGCAATCTTGTTCGATTTGCGCGAATCCCGCGTGCGGCCGGGGCGCGACGACAAGGTCTTGGCCGATTGGAACGGGCTCGCCATCGCCGCACTTGCCCGCGCCGGCGCCACCCTTGGCCGGGGGGACTGGATCACCGCGGCGATCACCGCCTTCGATTTCATCTGCACCGCCATGAGCCCCGATGCCAGCCAGGGCGGTCACCGCCTAGCCCATAGTTTCCGCGCCGGGCGGGCGGGCACCATGGCGACCCTGGACGACTACGCCGCCATGGCGCGGGCCGCCTTGGTCCTCCATCAGACCCTCGGCGAGGCGCGCTATTTGGATTGGGCGCGGCGATGGGTCGATGTCCTCGAGCGTCATTACCGGGATACCGGAGGCGGATTTTTCTTCACCGCCGACGACGCCACGGACCTGATCGTCCGCACCAAGTCCGCCCATGACGGCCCGACCCCTTCCGGCAATGGGTTCATGGTCGGTGTGTTCGCGCGCCTTTGGCTGCTGACCGGCGAGGATCACTACCGGACCCGCGCCGAAGAGGTCATCCGCGCATTTTCCGGGGACCTCCAAAAAGACGCCTTCGCCTTGGCGACCCTGGTCAACGAATCGAACCTGCTGACCCGCGCGGCACAAACCGTCGTCATCGGCGCCGCCGACGATCCCGACGCCCAAGCCCTGGTCGGGGCGGCCCTGACCACTGCACAACCTGACCTTGTAATGCAGCGCATCGATCCCGGCGCCGAACTGGCCCCCGGCCACCCGGCCCGGGGCAAGACCCAATCGGACGGCAAGGCCACCGCCTATGTCTGCGTCGGACCCGTCTGTTCCCTGCCCATCACCACCCCAAAGGACTTACATGACGCCCTCGCCCGCGCTTAGTCCCGCCGTCAACCAGTTGGGTGAATACCACCGCCTGACGGTCCCGAGCCCGGTCGGCGCCCTCACCTTGATCGAGCATGACGGCGCCCTCACCGGGCTCGCCTGGGAGGCCGGCCGCCGCGTCCACCAAGGGGCGCCGACCGCGTTGCTGGCCGAGGCCGAGAGCCAGCTCGCGGCCTATTTCGACCGCCGCCTGGAGGATTTCGACCTGCCCCTGGCGGCGCCGGGCAGGGATTTTCAAAAGCGCGTTTGGAAGGCCATCAGGGCTATTGGTTACGGTTCCACCCGCACCTATGGCGCCCTGGCGAAAAAGCTTCGCACCGGCCCCCGCGCGTTGGCGGGGGCCTGCGGCGCCAATCCCATTCCCATTCTCATACCCTGCCACAGGGTTCTCGGCGCCGGCGGCAGGCTGCACGGCTATTCGGGCCGCGGCGGCATCATGACCAAGGGGACGCTGCTCTCCCTTGAAGGCGTCCGCGCCAAGGTTTAAAACTGCAGGAAATCGGAAGTTCCCAGGGGGATATCATGCCTGACATCACCATCGACGCCGCCGACGGCGGCAGCTTTTCCGCCTATCTCGCCACGCCCGAGCAGGCCTCGGCCCCGGCCATCGTCGTCATCCAAGAGATTTTCGGCGTCAATCAGGTCATGCGCGACCTTTGCGACACTTTCGCCGCCCAAGGGTACCTCGCCGCCTGTCCCGATCTGTTCTGGCGCATCGAACCGGGCGTCCAGTTGACCGATCAATCCCAAGAAGAATGGGATCGGGCGTTCGCGCTGATGAATGCTTTCCTGCCCGATTTCGAGAAAGGGGTGGGCGACATCCAGGCCACCATTAGCCATATGCGCGGGGCCGAGGGTTGCAACTCCAAGGTCGGCGCCGTCGGTTATTGCCTGGGTGGCAGCCTGGCCTATGCCACCGCGTGCTCCACCGATGCAGACGTCTCGGTCGGCTATTACCCGGTGAAGATCGAAGATTCCCTGGAGTACGCCTCGAACATCTCCCACCCGTTGATGCTCCACATCGCCGAGGCCGACGGCTTCTGTCCACCCGACGCCCAAGCCCAGATCAAGGAGGCGCTGGGCGGCAACGACCAGGTCACGCTCCACACCTATCCCGGCGTCGATCATGCCTTCGCCCGCATCGGCGGTGACAATTACCACGCCGAGGCGGCGGCGCTCGCCAATCAACGCAGCCAGGCGTTTCTCACCGCCGCCCTCGGTTAAGGGTCGGAGCCGGCCATGGTCAAGGCGGTTCGCGTTCACAGCTACGGCGGGCCCGAGGCGCTTTCGGTCGATGAAATCGAGGTCGGTGCGCCGGGCCCGGGCGAAGTCCTCGTCCGCCACACCGCGGTGGGGCTCAACTTCATCGATACCTACCACCGCAGCGGGTTGTATAAGCTCGAGCGGTTGCCCCATACCCTCGGCGTCGAAGGCGCGGGCGTAATCGAAGCGGCCGGTGCCGAGGTCACCGATCTCGCGCCCGGCGACCGTGTCGCCTATGCCGGGAGCATCGGTTCCTATTGCGAAATGCGGGTGATGGATGCCGGCCGCTTGGTCAAGCTGCCCGACGGGATCGGCGACCAACAGGCCGCCGCCATGATGCTGCAGGGCATGACGGTGCGCTATCTGATCCGTCGCGTGCATGAGATCGCGCCTGGTGAAACCGTCCTCATCCACGCCGCCGCCGGGGGCATCGGCCTGATCTTCTGCCAATGGGCGAAGCATCTCGGCGCGACCGTCATCGGCACCGTTTCCAGCGACCAAAAAGCGGCCTTGGCCGAAGCCCATGGCTGTGATCATCCGATCGTCTATACCCGGGAAGATTTCGTCGCCCGGGTGCGCCAACTCACCGACGGCGCCGGGGTACCCGTGGTCTACGATTCAGTGGGCAAGGAGACCTGGCAAGGCTCGCTGGATTGCCTCGCCCCAAAGGGGCTGATGGTGAGCTTCGGCAACGCCTCGGGCCCGGCGCCGGCATTCACGGTGCTGGACCTCATGGCCCGGGGATCGTTGTTCGTGACCCGGCCGGTGTTGGCCCATTACACCGCTTCGCGCGAGGATCTGCTGGAATCCGCCAACGACCTTTTCGATGTGGTCGCCAGCGGCGCGGTCAAGATCGAGATCAACCAGCGCTACGCCCTTGGCGAGGCCGAGGATGCCCATCGCGACCTCGAGGGCCGCCACACCACGGGGTCGTCCATCCTCATCCCCTGAGCGCCGCCTGGACGCCGTGGCGGGGCCGGTCAGGTGTTCATGGATTCAAAAAATTCGCTGTTGTTCTTGGACGATCTTAGCTTGTCCAGCAAGAACTCCATGGAGTCGACCACACCCATGGGCATGAGGATGCGCCGCAGCACCCACATCTTCGATAACGTCCCTTGGTCGACCAGCAGTTCTTCCTTCCTGGTGCCCGACCTGGTGATGTCGATGGTCGGGAAAGTCCGTTTGTCGGTCAGTTTGCGGTCGAGGATGATTTCCGAATTACCGGTGCCCTTGAACTCTTCGAAGATCACCTCGTCCATGCGGGATCCGGTATCGACCAGCGCCGTCGCGATAATGGTGAGCGAGCCGCCCTCTTCGATATTCCGCGCGGCGCCGAAGAAGCGCTTGGGCTTCTGCAGGGCGTTGGCGTCGACGCCGCCGGTCAGGACCTTGCCCGATGACGGCACCACCGTGTTGTAGGCGCGCGCAAGACGGGTGATGGAATCGAGGAGGATCACCACGTCGCGTTTGTGTTCCACCAGGCGCTTGGCTTTTTCGATGACCATCTCGGCCACCTGGACGTGACGGGTGGCGGGTTCGTCGAAGGTAGAGCTGACCACCTCACCCTTGACCGTGCGCGACATGTCGGTCACTTCCTCGGGCCGCTCGTCGATCAGCAGCACCAGCAGGTAGCTTTCCGGATGGTTTTTGGCGATGGAATGGGCGATGTTCTGCAACATCATGGTCTTACCGGTGCGCGGCGGCGCCACGATCAACGCCCGCTGACCCTTGCCCTGGGGGCTGATCAGGTCAATCACCCGCGGCGTGAGATCCTTGGAGGTGGGATCGTCCATCTCCATCTTGAACGCCTCGTCGGGATAAAGCGGCGTCAGGTTATCGAAGTTGATGCGATGGCGGACCTCGTCGGGATCGGCGAAGTTGATCTGGGCGATCTTGAGAAGCGCGAAGTAGCGCTCGCTGTCCTTGGGCGCGCGGATCTGACCTTCCACGGTGTCGCCGGTGCGCAGGCCGAAGCGCCGTACCTGAGAGGGCGATACGTAGATATCGTCGGGCCCAGGCAGGTAATTGGCCTCGGGCGAGCGCAGGAAACCGAATCCATCCTGCAAGATCTCGAGCACGCCGATGCCCGAGATCGGCGTATCGGCGTCGGCCAATGATTTCAGGATGGCGAACATCATGTCCTGTTTCCGCAACGTCGAAGCATTTTCGACTTCAAGCTCTTCGGCGAAGGAAAGCAGGTCGGCGGGGGATTTCTGTTTAAGCTCTTGGAGATTCATGGCGTTTTGAAAAACTGGTCGGGTTGTGGGAAAGGCCGCCCGATGGGCTAATGAAAATGGACCCCAGCGGCTTGCCGCCGCTTCCGGAACCACGTCTCGCAGGACTTTGAAACGGTTTTTTCGATACAGGGAATACGCGTTGAAAAGCGCGTTGGTGGTGATGGGACTCCTTTACCGAAAAGCAGGAGGCGTGTCAAACACGGATTACCCTTGGGGGGGTTGACGGGTTCGCCGTCACGCCGAGGGGGGCATCGGCCTGATCGGTTTTCTAAAATGGGCGCACCACCACCAGGATGACGATGACGATCATGAGGACCGTCGGCACTTCGTTCGCCATGCGAAAGAAAATCGCTGGGCGCGTGTTGCGGTCCTCCTCGAAGGCCTTGCGCCACGCCCCCATGGCCATGTGCATGACGGCCAGTGCGAGCACCAAGGCGATCTTTACGTGCCACCAGAACCCGCCATCGCCGAGCACGCCGGGGGTCGCCAGCAATAGGCCCCCGAGCAGGAATACGGCGACCATCGCGGGGTTCATGATGGCCCGGAGCAATCTGCGCTCCATCACCTTGAGCATTTCCGACCGCCCGGAGCCGACCGGCACATCGGCGTGATAGACGAACAGTCTCGGCAGGTAGAGAAATCCCGCCATCCAGGCAATGACGGCGATGACATGAAACGCTTTGATCCAAGGATTTAAGGTGATCAATATCTCACCCATGGGGATCTCCTTTCAATTCAAGCGGTGCCTTGCCCACAACGTGGACAGCTGGGGAATTCCTGCCGGCAAGCTTGCGGGTCGGGCATACCGGTGCGTATGGGACCGGTGCGGATCGGGCGCGGCGTGTCACCCCCGCCAAGGGTTGCCGCCACCAGTTCCGCCAGGCAGCCGATAAATCCATCGTCGATGGCCAGCGCCGGCACCCGGGTATAGCTCGCGACCCCGCATGAGCTGGCGAGCGCGGCGTACTCGATATCCAG
>SMUX01098187.1_pt1 | contig 17868 bp, 16 predicted proteins | sample 2456431 | NCBI WGS metagenome assembly SMUX01 (sample SAMN11095930, study PRJNA526329) | marine sediment metagenome | biome: Marine sediment; feature: Surficial sediment; material: Deep marine sediment; isolation source: Hadal surficial sediment | place: Pacific Ocean | collected 2014-11 | depth... | reverse complement strand
CCTCGTGTAAAGCTAGGATAGAAATTTTCTCTACCACCCCTAAGGCTAGGTCTACGGCTGAGGCTGGATACGCACCGCCCCCCCCGTGGTGTCCAGCGCCCCTTGTGGTGGATGCTGTGGCCATCCAACTCCATCCAGACCCCAGATGGAGTGCTCACAAGCTGGTCTCACGCCCTTGTGACTAGCTGTTTCTATGTAGCTTTCTGAGACTTAAAAATAGTGAATCTGTAGGCGAGCTGATTACCAGGTGGGTCATTAGTGACCAGCCGGTGACCGGACTGAACTGGAAGGACAGGGACTAGGGAGAAAAGAAAAGTGGTAAAATCAAGGAAAATAGGGTATCTTTTCCTTCCCAGTCCTTGTGAATGAGTACCAGGAACAACTTCGAATCTGTAGGTCGGGGGTTCAAGTCCCTCCGGGCGCACCAGATTTTTCCAGATGTTACGATCGGCTGCTTCGCGATTGACCCATAGGTAATCCCTTCCACAAATGGGTCGAGGCTTTACGAGGTGGCATATCACTATAGCTATCAATCCCCGGGGAGAACCTGAGAAATAGCATGGATCGCGACGCCGTTACTTCCACCCTCGTCCGTATCGTCCTCTTAATTCTTTCCCTTTATTTGTTCCTGTTCAGTATCAATCTGATGGGAATAGCCATGAAGATGTTCGGTAAGGGGTTTGCCGAAGCGATGATCGCCAGCACCTCCGTTCCGCTGGTGGGCTTGTTCATCGGGATCCTTGCTACCTCTCTGGTCCAGAGCTCATCCTCCACCACCTCCATTGTGGTTGCCATGGTAGGGGGGAATGTCCTCACCGTTGCGAATGCCATTCCCATCATCATGGGTGCCAATATCGGCACGTCAGTAACGAATACGTTGGTATCCATTGCTCACATTAATCGTTCCCAAGAATTTCATCGTTCCTTTGCCGCTTCTACCGTGCACGATTTTTTTAATGTGCTATCGGTACTGGTCATATTCCCTCTACAAGTTATGACCAATTTCTTAGGTATCGGAGCCTCCCTCCTGGCGGACCAATTTCAGCACGCTGGGGGTATGCAGCTTTTCAATCCCGTTAAGGCTGCCACGAAGCCATTGGTTGCCTTGATGATCCAGTGGATCGGACCCTACCCTTGGGTTCTCTTTGTTTTGTCCTTGATGGTACTTTTTTTGTCCTTGAATCGGATTGTGAGTGTCCTGCGGGTCCTTGTGGTGAAAAGGGCGGAGGTATGGTTTGACAAGGTCCTATTCAGAACCGCTATGAGTGGCTTTGTGGTGGGGCTCCTGCTCACCATTCTAGCCCAAAGCAGTTCCATCACCACGAGTTTGATCGTGCCCATGGCAGGAGCGGGTATCTTGAGCCTCGAACAGATCTTCCCATACACCCTGGGGGCAAATATCGGTACCACTTTCACGGCCATGCTGGCTTCTCTAGCCACCGAAAATCCCAAGGCGGTGGTCGTTGCATTTGTGCACCTTTTGTTTAATATTACCGGGATTGTGATATGGTGGCCCTTCAGAAGGCTACCCCTGTGGTTAGCCAGGAGGATTTCGGATTGGGCTATTACGAGTAAATGGATTCCCTTTTTGTATATCATGACGGTCTTTTTCCTCATACCTATAGGAGTTATCCTATTGTTCAGGTGAGGTGATCGATGATATTTAAAGAACTCTTCGCCATCTTTAAGAAAGACACCCTCCTCGATAGGGCTTACCAACGCTCCTACGAGATGGTGGACCTTACCTTTGAAATGTTCTTGAAGGCAAAAACATCCTTGCGGGAATCGGACATCAGTAAGCTTGATATCAACATCCACGATCGAGACATCGCGGTGAATAAATTCCAGAGGGAAGTTCGCAGAAACGTTTTGAGTCATTTGGCGGTGGCGGGGGCCGCTGACGTAAATTCAGGTTTGCTGCTGGTGAGTATTATTATCGACATTGAACGGGTGGGGGACTATACAAAAAATATCGTGGAGATGGCCATGCACCACCCAGCGAGATTACAGGGCGGAATGTACGAAAAGGACTTGAAGAGGATCGAGGACGCAGTGGAGGATACCTTTAAACAGGTGCGGAGGATTTTTGAAGCCACGGATGTTCGGGGGGCAGAAAAACTGCTTGGTGATTATCAGTGGGTGAATCGGCTCTGTGATGAACGGGTCATCGATTATATCAAAGGATCGGATAAGAACGTTTCCAGTGATGATGCAGCCTCATTGGCATTGTATTTCCGTTATCTGAAACGTATCAATTCTCACCTCCGAAATGTTGCCACGAGCGTGGTCAACCCATTCGATCAAATAGGTTATATGCCAAGGGGAGAAGGGAGAGCGGCCAAGGGGGAAGAGAAAGGCTCGTAGCCCTGAGCCCGGGTGCCTCTTTTAGATCCTTACCGATAGAATGTTCAACAGAACAACTTCAGCAATGTGTATCGCGCCAAGACCGGGAAGAGATATTAACCGCAGATTTTCGCCGAAAAACATTTCTTTAATTAAGAACTAACCGCAGATTCACGCCGATTAACGCAGATAATACTCCTCATGCCCTTCGGACATGTTTCGGCCTCCAGGCCGAAAAACTATCTACGTCGATCTACGAGTAATCTCCTCATTCATTTTGCTATCTTCGATCCTCTATTCTCTTTCCTCGACCCTTATCCTTTCCCACTCAGTCCTCAGTACTCGTTACTCGTCACTAATGAGTCGCCCTGCGCCATGCGCTTAGCGCATATGCCTCGGTGTCCCTCTGCGTGATTCTACGGTTAATAGTTCTTGACGCTCCTGCCTTATTTATTCCCTTTCCGAGGCTGATAGCTGACTGCTGATAACTGATAGCTGGTTTCGCTTTGCGTCTTCGCGGCTCGCCCCGTGGAATACCCACTCGACCTAGGTCAAGTTTTTCGCCCGTAGCGCTATGCCACAGGGCTCGCCCTGTGGAGTATTGATCTCAACGCAGGCCGAGTATGACCTCCAAGGCATTACTCCACGGGGCGAGTAAGCTTTTCTCGTGGAGAGGCAGGGTGTTTCAACTCATAGACATACTGGCCCACACCTTTGACCCTTCGTTCAATGAGGATTCTGTGGGAATACCCTTCGTCTTTTAATAGGTCATGTAAATAGGACGTATCCCCCAGGTCGGACCAGGTCATGCCGATGTGACCTCCGGCCTTTAAAAAAGATTTGGCCTGGCTGAGGAACCTCCTGAGCAGTTGATGCCCCTCGTCAAAATTGGCTTCTTGCCATGGAGTCTTGGGCTTCCAGGGTGGAAAGGGGATGTTGAATAGGATGACGTCAAAGGTCTCGGAGGGAGCGACCGTGGAAAATAGGTCCCCATGACGGACCTCAATTTTTTCCTCCAAGTGATTGAGCTCCACATTCTTGCGAGCACATTGGGCCGCCTCTGGTTGCTTGTCGATGGCGAGCACTTGTCTGGCCCTATCTGAAGCCACTATGGCCTGGAATCCTGTTCCAGTTCCCAGGTCGAGGACAACATCCTCGGATTGGATATCCATTGTTTCTACTAAGAGATCGCCAATCAGAGAAAATTCGGGACTGAACACGCCTGGGTGGACCACCAATGGATGCCCCTTTAGGACAATGTGTTTTGCGGCAGTAATGGCAACATGCTTACGCTCGATCTCTTCGGCAAGGGCACTGTGCTCGGGGTTGTCTTCTCTCAGGTATTTGGATGGCTTGTCCAAATCGATCTCCCTGTTGGAACTCATTTCCCTCTTTCCTAAGTGATAATTATCCGTTCAATATTAGATTGATAACTCAATTTCAAGTCGACTGCCCACAAAAGTTCGGGGTACGGGGATGGTTATTGCATGGACGATGGCAGATGGAGTAAAAGGTTAAAGACTTTGGTAATGGCATTTAGAAGGCGATGAAAAACTGTCCGTAGGTAGGAGGTGACATATGAAGGAATTGATTCGACAGCTCGATTCGGAGTACGGATTCAAACTGAGTGAAGAGGAGGTTGAGCTGATTGCTAAACAGTGGGAGTCCGCTAATCGAATGTTTCAGCGTTTGAATGAGGTCGATCTCGCCGGAGTCTCGCCTGTTATGAAGGTTGATAAAAGGGTAAAGGGAATCAAAAAGGTAAAGAAGGTGAAACGATGAAGACGTTAAATTTGGAAGAACTGACCATTTCTGAACTCTCTCCTCAGATCAAGCGCCGGAGGATCTCACCGGTTGAGATAATAAGTCAATATTTGGAGAGGATAAAGAGACTGAATCCTCTACTCAATGCCTATACGACTGTGACGGAAGAGCAAGCCATTGTCGATGCCGAGGTGGCGGAGAGAGAAATCAAGCGCGGGAAATACCGTGGGCCGCTTCACGCAATCCCGTTCTCCATCAAAGACAATCTGGCAACCAAGGGAATCCGAACGACAGCAGGTTCAAAGATCCTCGCTGAGTGGCAGCCGGATTTTGATGCAACGGTGGTGGCGAGACTGAAAGCGGCGGGAGCGATCATCTTAGGAAAGACAAATATGCACGAGTGGGCGAGCGGTGGAACTACAATAAATCCCTATTTTGGAACCACCTATAATCCCTGGGATCGGAAGAGAATTCCCGGGGGATCCAGCGGAGGGTCTGCAGCTGCCGTTGCTGCCAACCTGTGTCTGGGGTCCATAGGCACGGACAATGCCGGTTCGGTCAGAAATCCAGCCTCTATGTGTGGCACTGTGGGTCTGAAGGCTACCTACGGCAGAGTCAGCTGCTTCGGCGGAGTTCCGGGGACCGGGGGGTATTCTCTCAATCACTTTGGAACCTTTACCAAGACGGTGGGAGATACTGCGTTAGTTTTAAAGGCGATAGCGGGATATGACCCGCAAGATCCGCTGAGTGCCGATGAGCCCGTACCTGATTATTCGAAGAGTATTGGGAAGAGGGTCAAAGGCCTGAAGGTGGGACTGATAAAGGGATATTTTGATGACATTATGCTGGGTGATGTTGCAAAAAGTTTCGGCGAGGCAACTAGGTTGCTCGAATCTCTTGGGATGAGGATCGAGGAGGTCTCTATCCCGCATATGGATTTAATCCCGGCAGTGCAAAACTGCACGAGTCGAGTGGAAAATGTTTCGGCCCACGACCGTTACCTGAGGAGCAGGCCACGCGATTATAGCGCGGAGCTTCTTTACAGGTACATTCACGCCCTTATGATTCCGGCGGCGACCTATGTCAATGCCCAGAGGGTAAGGCGCATCATTTGCCAGGAATTTGATGAGGTCATGAGTCGAGTACAGGTGATTATTGCGCCGACTTCGATACCGGCCCCCACCATTGAGGAGTGCAATCTTGGCCACATGGAATTGAGCGGCAAGAAAATCGCCCTGAGGCCGTCCACTATGAACCGTTCGACTTGGGGTACCATTCCTTTCAATGTCATAGGGTATCCAGCTCTTAGCGTGTGCTGCGGTTTCACCTCTTCAGGTCTCCCTCTTGGCATGCAAGTTGTGGGTGGTCCCTTCCAGGAAGGCATAGTCTTGCAAGTCGCCCATGCCTATGAGAGAGCCGCTCAATGGTACAAGCGAAAGCCGAATTTACCATAGAAGAACACTGCTTTTTCCACTGTTGCGATGAGTCATCACCACCTGGGGCGATTGGCTATGCAATTCGGGAAGAGGTTTGGGCCAAACGCAGTTTCTCGGTACACAGTAAAATCTCTGCGGAGTATTATCCGCCTTCGCAGAAGACCATGGGCGTAAGCCCGTGAATGAATGCGCATGGCGGACCCTTTGAAGCTCGAAGAGCAAAGGAGGGTGCTTCGGCGGATTCCGCCGAAGAAATGAAGGATACCAGGGGCGTAAACCGTGGAGGACTCAATAGGGTAGCTTAGATTTTTGTCAAATGAACCAAAAGAGTGCGTGTGAACAACCTTGGCAGCGAAAAATCGTCGGTCCCACAGGTTTCCATTATCATTCCATCATGGAATGACGGAAGGAGTCTTTCCAAGACCCTGGACTCCCTCCAAGGTCTTGCTGGAATTAAAGATGCGGAAATCATCGTAGCCGCGTCTGGTGATAGAAATGGGATCGAGCGCGCGGTGGCCGGGCGCGCACACATACTCTGGCCAGAGCATTCGACGCGCGCAGCCCACATGAACGCTGGTGCTGTAGTGGCTCAGGGCGAGATCCTCTTTTTCCTTCATGCCGACTCCTATCCTCCGGTGAACGCCATGGCACTCATCCACTGCGCCCTCTCCGACAGCCGTGTCGTTGGGGGTGCCTTCGAACACCTCTTCGCTGATCCTGGATGGAGTCTTCGCATGATCACTTGGATCAACTGGGTCCGGTACCGCCTTACTCGCAATTACTACGGCGATCAAGGAATATTTGTCCGCACCTCTGTTTTTCGTCACATGGGGGGGTACAAGGAGCTTCAGATTTTGGAGGACCTTGAGTTCAGCCAACGTCTAAAAAGGGTGGGGCGGACTGTCCTTGTCAAAGTCCCTATGCTCACCTCCGGTCGTCGCTTCCTTGTCCAGGGGCCGTGGCGGACCTTCTTCTTTATTGTTTGGTTGCTGCTGTTGCACACGCTTCGCCTCGACACTCAACGGTACGCAGAACGATGGCGTGGCACGGGCAATGGTCCTCCCGGCAGCATATCCCCAGGTGTTTCCTCGCCATAGGATCATCCAAACATATATCGGCAGTCTGCTATCAGCTTCGGTAAGGGAATAGCAAAGCGTTAAGAGTGAGCAGAAGGCAATGTGAAGTAAGCAGTAATGATTCCGGAGCTGAAGGCTGACGGCTGAAAGCTGATGGCTAAAAAGTGGACGCCATGCTCTTTGCGATTTTTCGTCTGCGTTGATCTGCGGCTGGCTTGACAACCGTCCGGGGGGACAGTTATGGAAGGCAAGCGACAGGCTCTCGTTGCCAGTGCCGGGACGAAGGTGCTCCCAAACCATTCGTTTTACCTGCAGCAACGAGCCAGATCTCGAGGAGTAAGAGCAAACGAAACAGTGAGCACAAGATACGGCGGAAGGTGGGTTCAGTCCCGCTTTCCACTCGGGAGGATTATTGCAGTTTAACGTTTTGAGTCGACAAGGACTCCCCCTCTTTTCCACGTTTTTCTTTTGGAGCGTAGGAATGGGTGCGATGCATCTGGCGAGACCCCTCTTTGCTGCATCCTTTGGAGTCCCGGTCTTTCTGGTTGTTTTTGTCTACTCAACCAATGCCCTCGCTCGCCTCATCTCAGGACCCATTACCGGGTTCTTGGTGGACAGGTGGGGACGGAAGCCATTGCTCCTCGCGGGAGTCGCCCTCAGAACCATCACTGCCTTGGGGGAGTATTTTGCGACTAGCTATGGAGAATTTTTGCTTTGGGAATTCATCGGAGGCTTTGGCGTTTCTACATGGAATACAGGCTCCTCGGTGCTCATCGCTGATGTCACTGAAGTGGAAAACCGTGGTCGGGCTGTTGCCGTCAGAAGTATGTCAGTGAGGCTGGGGAATATAGCGGGGCCGTTCATCGGTGCACTTCTCACCACAGTCTTTAATATTAGATCCATCTTTCTGTTCAACGTTGTTACTAAACTGGCGGTACTTGTGATTACGTTTTTTTTCATTGAGGAGACACGGCCGGAAGTGGCTAAACCCGAAACAGGTCAGACCCGCCCTCCGGCTGAGAAGCTAGGGACCTCCATATTTTTGACCAGAGGTTTTCTGGTCATCTCCTTTGCCACGTTTGCTTTAGGTATGATGACTCAAGGGGTCTTTTCCGCTTTATTCCCATTATATGTCCAGGACGTCGTGGATTTTGATCCAGCGGATATCGGTTACATGATTGCCCTCGCAAGCGTCGTGATCTTTCTGGTTTCATACCCAAACGGAATACTGGTGGACAGGTACGGTCGAAGGAAAACGTTAATTCCCGGCCTCCTCATTCTGGGGTTATCGAGGTATCTGCTGGCTCAAAGCATCGATCCTAGAGCGGTTTACTTCATGGTGGTCGTGTACGGGATCGGTTCAGGGATGACCACGGGGACGTCACAGGTATACGCAATGGATTTAGCGCCGGAGAGAAGGAGGGGAGCCTTTCTCGGCATATGGTCAGCTTTTAACCATCTGAGCGCAGTTGTGGCGCCCCTTCTGCTGGGTGTCCTCGCTGCAACGGTGGGCTCGTCGACTACCTTTGTGGTAGTTTCGGTCATACTGGCCATCAGTGCTGTTTTTACTTGGATGTTTGGCCCCGAGACCTTGTCTAAGAGTGCCCAAAGGGTGGTAAGCTCGTGAGGACAAATGTCCATATTATTGCGCTAGATAAGGAGAAGGAGATGGCAAAGATGATACTAGTTGTACCCAAAGAAGCTAGAGGGGTCGTTACGATGGCCGAAGCCATCGACGCGGTTCGAAAGGGATTTCTTGAATGGGGAGAAGACCCACAGATCAACGCACCCCGAAGAAGGGTCCACATCCCAACAGGGGTAAGAGTGAGCGTTCATCAGGGTGGGGTTCCTGGTGCAGATGCTACCGGCTTAATGACACACTGTGAATGGGTGAAACCGCTTTCGGATCACCAAGAATATTCCAGATTAAACCATCCTGTTATCGTTCTCTATGATGCCGCCGAAGGGGAACTGAAGGGGTTGGTCATAGGAGAAATCACCTGCAGTGAGTTGCCGGACAATGTCGCAGTGACGGGGTTAAGAACAGCCGCCACCAGCGCTGTCGGCACAGATGTCCTTGCCAGAAAAAATGCTGAGAAAATTGGTATTCTTGGTTCTAGAGGTCAGGCGAAGAACCATCTTGTTGCCCTGGCGGCCATTCGTAGAATAAAAGAAGTGAGGGTTTATAGTCCCAACAAGGTGCACCGTGAGGGTTTCGCCAAGGAGATGGGTGCGCGTTTGAATCTGGAGGTGACAGCCGTCTCATCTTCTAAAGACGCAGTCCAAGGCGTGGATATCGTTCTCACCGTAACGAATTCTAGTGTTCCCGTATTCGATGGAAACTGGCTAGAGCCTGGAGTGCATGTGACGTCGATTGTTGGGAGTAATGTTGGCTTAGTGACGGGTGGTTTTGCCAGGGCCAAGCGTAGGGAGATCGACGATACCAGCCTTCTGAGGAGCAACGTTATCGGCATCGCCTCCGTCCAGCAAGCCATCCAGGATGAGCAGGCAGATATCTTCGATCCTGTCCAACGAGGCTTGATTCGGTGGGAGCAGATCATTGAAATAAGCCAGATCCTTGCAGGGAAAAAAGAGGGAAGGACCAAACCTGACCAGATCACTCTTTTTAAGAATAATGCCGGCCAGGGGGTAGCGGACGTGGCTATGGGGGCGCTCGTGTTAAAAAAGGTTAAAGAATCGGGGGGCGGCCAAGTCTTGGAAATATGAAGAGAGGTCTTCCCCGTACCACGGGCTTACGAGAGGTTACTCCACAGGGATGCAAAGAGTTGGGAACATTCACCCTGTGGAATAACGTCATGGTAGAGATGGGATACTTTGACGCTTCGAGACCCTCAGGGTCATGGTGAGGAAGATCGAACAATAACCGTCGATAATATTCCACAGGGTGAACCCCGTGGAATAGCGGCTAGAAATGTATTTAAAGTCTTGACAGAGGAGATTATCTTGTCTCGCATCGGCTGGATCAGATCCTAGCCATATGAAGCTTTTTTTAAAAGGGGGGGAGATATGACGGATTTATTTGCTGTCGACTTGAATGAGGCCGTTGAGACCGTAAAGCAAAAGGGCGGTGGACGACAGGTCCTGTGGCAGGACTCGGAGTCACTTGCATTCTTGAGCCGCGGACGAAAGCAGAGACTTGACTTTCACGTGGACCCCAGTGACGAGGTTACCTTACAACTGCAAGGGGAGCAGCATCTCCACTACATCAATTCCGAAGGGGAGCATAAGGTGGTGGTTATCCGTCCTGGGCAGGCACTGTTATGCCCAGGCGGCGTTCCCCACTCTCCCAGGGTCTCCGAGGATGCATGGTTCATCGTTTTCGAGCGTCGCCGGCGACCTGGAGAGCAGGACCGTTTCCTCTGGTACTGTGAACATTGCGGCGAAAAGGTTTACGAGGTGGCAGTGTCGGTGGGGGATTATCGCCAAGACCCGGTCTCACAAGTCCACAAGGAATTTTATGGAAGTGAGGCCCTGCGAACCTGTAAGCGTTGCGGTACGGTAGTCCCCCGACCTAACCCCTAGTTTTACGAGACGCGTGAGGTGGAACCCTTGTGAATCCCTATATGAAGTCACTAGAGTTGTTGGCGGGAAGATTCTGGTCTGCCGAGGCGAAGGTGGTCAAGGCGTATTTCGCAAAGCCGAGAGAAAAAAAGGAAGATGTCCGATGGCTGAAGGCTCAGGCGTTTAAAGAACATTCTGCTATAAAGCCATTGTTGCAAACACTGGCAAAGACTTACCCCCATCTGGATAAGGGAATGGATCGGCACCAATACGAGGAATTGGCTGAAAAATTAGCAGAGGAGATGAAGCACGCGAGACTCATCATGGATTTGCTTGAAGAAATGACTGGCACAAAGGTAACACCGAAAGATCTTCTATGGCTGTCAGAAGACAAGCGGCTTGCCAAAATTAGGGGCCGGTACTCTAAAACCTATGCTGGACTTCTTCATGGTTCTCAAAACATAAACGTAAGAGAAATTAGACGCAAGGACGAAGACCTTGAACGCGCAGCCATCACGTTTACTGAGGGTGGGGGTGGTGCGCTCTACGAGGTATGCAGCAGGTTAAAGGCTGGAAGGTTCGAGAGGAAGATTGCCACCGCATTCAAAGAGATTTACCGCGACGAAGTGAATCACAAAAATGCTGGGGCCCGTGATCTAGCTAGGCTCGTTGCCACCAGACGGGACTATGAGCGCGCCAAACGGATTATCCAAAGGGTTTCAAGCCAGCGCCTCCGGATGAGAAACGAGCAGTTTGGATTTCCTTTAAGTGCCCGCAAGATCCGAAGTTTCGAGCTGCGTTGCCGGACGCTAGTTGGGCCCTTCGCTACCCGGTAATCAGACGATACGAGTAACTTGGATCATGAAAGGGAGCAGTTTGGCACAGAAGTTGCATATGCCTCCTGTTAATTGGACGGCACCAAAAATAGCCTTGCGATATGGACCCTTTTCTGTTCAAAGGGTGCGTTTATGTACAATTTAGTAAGATTTGGAGCAGTTTGGGCTTATGTTTGAGCTGATAGAAAAACAGAGTGAAAAGTCACAGAGCTCTCGGATTCTCGTCGTCGAGGGGTATTTAAGCCAGGCAAAATCCATTGGGAGTCATTTGGAAGGGCTCGCCAGTCCAATTGAGCTACTCTCTGCCACTGATGCGGAGACTGCCCTGAGCCTCTTGGACAGAGAATCCGTGAGCCTTCTCATCATCGATGTCTGTCTGAGGGGCAAAATGGATGGGTTTGACCTCTGCCGTGCCATCAGGGCCTCTGTTGCCAATAGGGAATTGCCCATCATACTTCTCATGTCTGGTCACCTTTCGCTGGAACGCTCCACGGGCATCTCCGCTGGTGCCGATCTCCTCCTTCACCGGCCTGTGGTAAAAGAGGAACTGTTTAAGATGGTTCAACTCCTTTTCGAGTTGAGATCTACCCACGGAACTGGAAAGGTCAAAGGGACCTCTGAAGATCGGTCTATCCGACGACTCCACTCGGTGGGCTGAGTCCGCAAGGGTGCATCGCCCCTTACATCCTTCCGCGATAATTGAACTGAATCCCTAGCAGGCTGCTGAAAAAGACTCATATGCCGCCAGCCTGCCTTAGGCAGGCGTTTAGGATAGTTGCGCTCGATCGCTGCGGGAATCATTCCCGCTCTAAGCAGAGTCGCTCCAACGTACCGCCTAAGTCAAGTGATCAGTGTTAAGTGTTAAGGGTCAACCGATAGCAGAAGGCAGTATGCAGAAAGCAAAATACTGAGAGCTGACGGCTGATAGCTAAGTTTTAAGCGCACGCCGCTCGGCTGAGCTAGCGTCGAAGCCTCGCCTCTGAGATCTTTTTGGCCAGCCTGCAAACAGCTTTTTTTAGCAACCTGCTAGTGGCCGAATCGGCTGTGGAGTTCCAGCCGCTGGGATTGTGCCAGTGACCTGCCGGCAAATTTTCAACCCGTCTGCCATTTCAGCCCTAGGAGCGTAAAGTACTTGGTTTGACAGAGATTTTTGGTCTTGATATAGTCCCACCCACAGTCATTGGGGGCTGGATCACGCCGATGAGTGACCGGGAAATTAACCCTACTGCAGGACGGCAGGATTGGGGCAGTTGGCCGCGGTACAATGCTGCCGTGGTGGGGTTTCGCAATTACTGGTATCCGGTAATGTTGTCGCGCAAGTTGAGGCGTCGACCTGTCTCGGTGGTCCTGCTGGGCGAGCGGATCATGTTTATCAGAGATGCGGGGAAGGCCTACGCCCTTCATGACCGGTGTGTTCACCGAGGTGTTCCGCTCTCGCTTGGAGGCGGTTTTTTTGGCCAGCGCACATTTTCTAGACAGAATTTTCCTGGCACCATCAGTTGCGGGTATCACGGGTGGACCTATGATCTCAAAACTGGAAATCTAGTTGCTGCTTTAACAGACGGTCCGGATTCACCCATCTGTGGCAAGGCTCGAGTCAGAACCTATCCCGTTGAGGAGAGACTGGGGATGGTGTGGGTTTACATTGGTGAGGAGGCACCCCCGCCGGTTGAAGCCGACATCCCAGCTGAATTATTGGAGAATAAGGCTGCAATTGGTGCGAAGATACGTGTCAGGCATGCTAACTGGCGCTATGGTGCGGAGAACGGATTTGACGAAGCCCATCCAAGGTATCTCCATCGTAACTCCTTGTGGCGCCTTTTTCACTATCTCCCTTCTTGGACCAAGACCCACGTGGAATCCATTGAGAATGGGCAATGGCTGACCTACGTAGCTGATGAGGTCCATCGCGAATCCGAGTACCCGGGCTTGGGGAAGTGGCCTCCTCCCAGGGGATGGTGGAAAAAGGCTAAGGGTGCGGCCGTAAGGATCTCAATTCGCCTGCCGTGCACTTTGCGGGTGAATCAACCCGGGTGGACGATCTATTCGTGGTTCATTGCGAGCGACGCAGACCACCATCGTTATATACAATTAGGAGTGAAATTTGGCGGTGTGGCCAGCAGGTTGGCCTATAAAGTTCGCTACTGGTTATATATTAGGTGGATCAATCAGACGCTGTTCACACGGCAGGATGGCGTGATGATCAGTGCGATGGATGCACCCCCCGAGAGGCTCTTTAGGCCGGACCTGTCGATCATCGCCTGGCGCAAATTCTGCGAACAGGCCCGGGGCGCCGAGGGAGTTAGGAAAGAATCACTGGATGAGCTTCGTGAGTCGGAATTGAGAAAGCTCACGAAAGAATACACCTCAGCCATCTAGCTGACAGCCCTTAATCATCGTGGTGCTTACGCCGATGAGATTTCTTTTTCTTTCGTTTCCTGGCCTGTGCCTTTAATCTCCTTGGAGACTTGCCGCGAAGACCATGCGGTAAATTTCTTGAAGAAATCGCATTCCATGGGCCACGAGAATGATGTGACATATACCAGTGGCCGCCGTCCGCATAGTAGTAAACGCCTTTGACTCGAAAGATATAGGCGTCCACGCCAACCATCACCCTGATATTCGTACCCGGTATTCGTACGAATTTAGGCCGCCCAGGAATATAGACATACGGTGGCCCCATTTTCTTTGCCTGCCCAGGTGGAATGCCGCCATGGCCGGGAGGTCTACCGCCGTGCCCAGGCGGGAGTCCGCTCCTGCGCGATGGGGATACATAAACGTCGCATCCAGCTACAAATCCTATCAGGACGATCCATAGTAATATCTTCCGCATGGTTAGCCTCCCAATGCCCAATCGATATAACGTGCGTGCATGTTGGTTTTTAAGTATTGGGCTAATATGCAAGGTGGATGCCAATGGGTGTTGCCAGACCGCCGATGGACGCAATGTGCATACTTTTCAAGGGCTAGAACGAACTCAGAGCAAAAAATCGACTGTGAATTGAGCAAAAAAGTCCACGTAAAAGCCATTTAGACGACACTTTTCGCATTAAAGTCACACTAGCAGGTTGTGGAATAAAGCTGTTTGCAGGCTGGTCAAAAAGATCTCAGGGGCGAGGCTTCGACGCTAGCTCAGCCGAGCGGCGTGCGCTTAAAACTTAGCTATCAGCCGTCAGCTCTCAGCATTTTGCTTTCTGCATACTGCCTTCTGCTATCGGTTGACCCTTAACACTTAACACTGATCACTTGACTTAGGCGGTACATTGGAGCGACTCTGCTTAGAGCGGGAAAATTTCCCCGGCCGATTGAGCGCCACATTCATAAACGCCTGCTTGCAGCAGGCTGTTGGCATATGAGTCTATTTCAGCAGCCTGCTAGACTTGAACTCATAGGCATAGGGAGCTAGGATGCAGCCGAAGGAGATTATGAAAATGGCTGGAAGGACCTTATATGACAAGGTTTGGGACTCGCACACAGTGTGTGAGCTTCCGACCGGTCAAATACAAGTTTTTATGGGTTTGCATTTAATCCACGAAGTGACCACGGCCCCGGCCTTTGACATGTTACGGGAGAAGGGGATGGATATCGCGTTCCCGCAAAGGACCTTCGCTACGGTGGATCACATCGTGCCCACAGATTTGAGGTCGCGTCCCTTTCTCGATTCTCAGGCAGAGGAATTGATGCAAGCCTTGGAAAAAAATGTTGGCGAGTTTGGTATCGAGTTTTTCGGCCTTGATAGTGCGCGCCAGGGGATTGTCCATGTGATCGGACCCCAGCTGGGGCTGACCCAGCCCGGCATGACCCTCGCGTGCGGGGATAGCCATACAAGCACCCACGCGGCCTTTGGTACCCTGGCTTTTGGTATCGGAACGAGCCAGGTTCGGGACGTGCTCGCCACTCAGACTTTGGCGTTGGATAAGCTCAAGGTTCTGAGGATCAACGTCAACGGCCGTCTGGGTGAAGGGGTTTATGCTAAAGACGTGATCCTTTCTATCATCCGCAAGCTTGGAGTAGGGGGAGGCAAGGGGTTTGTCTATGAGTATGGTGGACCGGTTATCGATCGGATGAGCATGGAAGAGCGCATGACTGTTTGCAACATGAGCATTGAGGGAGGTGCGTTGATCGGCTACATCAACCCCGACTCCACGACCTTTGAATATCTAAAGGGGAGGGAGTTCGTCCCCAAGGGTAAGGACTTTGACAAGGCTGTAGCTTACTGGAAGTCCGTGGCTTCAGATGGTGATGCCCACTACGATGATGTGGTGAATATGGACGGCTCGGAGATCGAGCCCACGGTGACCTGGGGGATCAATCCTGGCCAGTCCGTGGGGGTTTTGGAGAAGCTACCGCGTCCGGATGAATTGTCCGATCCCGAAGGGGCAAAGCGGGCATACGCACACATGGGCTGGCAACCCGGGAATCCTATTCTCGGGACACCCATCAATGTGGCGTTTATTGGTTCGTGCACGAACGGACGGCTCAGCGATTTACGTGACGCTGCCAAGATTGCAGAGGGTAAAAGGGTCCACTCCGGTGTCCGGGCGCTCGTGGTGCCAGGATCGGCAGAGGTCAAGGACCTGGCCGAGAAAGAGGCATTGGATAAGATTTTTACCGATGCGGGCTTTGAATGGAGGGAAGCGGGTTGTTCCATGTGTCTTGCCATGAACCCGGACAAATTAAACGGGAACGAGATTTGTGCGTCCACATCCAACAGGAATTTTATTGGCCGGCAGGGAAGCCCCACGGGGCGGACCATGCTCATGAGCCCGGCCATGGTGGTTGCGGCTGCCTTGAATGGCAAAGTCGTGGATGTGCGCCAATCCCGTTGAAAGGAAGGGTATGGGCACCATTACAAAGATCACTCAGGTGGTGGGAACGGCGGTCCCGGTACAGGGCAATGACATCGACACGGACAGCATCATTCCAGCCCGCTACTTGAAAGAGGTTACCTTCTCCCGGATGGGGGATTTTCCCTTCTATGACGAGCGCTTCGATGCGGCGGGTAAGCCCAAGCCTCACCCCTTCAACGACTCAAAATACAAAGGGGCTTCCATTCTGTTGGTGAACAAAAACTTTGGTTGTGGGTCTTCGCGGGAACATGCGCCGCAGGCTATTCTTCGTTACGGCATTCATGCCATAGTTGGCGAGTCTTTTGCTGCCATATTCGCGGGTAATTGCGTCATGTTGGGCATACCCGCGGTAATCGTCTCAGCAGAGCATATGGATGCCCTAATGAAGTCACTGGAATCTGCTCCGAAAACGCGATTCACAATCGATCTCAGTACGAACACCTTGTCCTATGGGAATGGCAAGGTCCCTTTTGACCTACCAGAGACCCATAAGAATGCCCTGGTGACAGGGGCCTGGGATTCCACTGCTGTTTTGCGTGCCAATCTAACCAGGGTAAAAGAAGTGGCGTCCAAGCTTCCTTATATGAGTGGATTCAAATCTTGACAGGGTGTTGAAAAACCCTGTTCACAGGCCGGTCAAAAAGGTCCCAGGTGCGAGGCGCGCGAGAAATCGACGAGCGGAGGCGTACTCGGGCAGTACGTTGGAGCGACTCCGTTGGGAGCGGAAATGATTCCCGTGCCGATCGAGCGCAACTATCCTAAACGCCTGCCTAGGGCAGGCTGGTGGCAGATGGGCCTTTATCAACGGTCTGTCGACCTTCCGGAAACGCTTAGGTCGGTGGGTTCATTGCTCAAGCCTGCAGGATAGATACCTACAAACGCTGCCCCTCAGGGCAAAGTACTTGAGTTAGGTCAGGGCACTCAAATGCATCCCCGTGGCACGTTAAGGAGTTTCAATGGCCCAAGACATGCGCTTATGGATTAATCAGTTGGAGGAGGCGGGCTTGTTGGCCCATATCAGCAAGCCAGTTGATCCACGAACCCAGATGGGCGCTCTGCTCTGGCAGGCACGCGACCGCGCCCTGCTGTTCGATAACCTGACGGGATTTCCTGGCTGGCGGTGCCTGGGGCAAGCCCCTGGCGACGTGGAGCTGGCCCCTGTTGCCTTTCAGTGTGACCGCAGTGAAATGGTACCAGAATTCGTGCGGCGGGTGGACAAGCCAGGATCCACACGAATGGTGAAGACCGGCCCGGTAAAAGAGAAAGTGCTCATCGGTGACGACGTGGACATCACGAAATTGCCGATTCACCAGGCTGGCAAGCGGGACGGTGGACCCTATATTGCCTCCGGGTTGATGATTGCAAAAAACCCGGATACCGGGAAGAGGAATATGAGCTTCCACCGCCTCCAGTTGAAGGGACCCAGGAAGACCGGGGTCCTTTTCTATCCACGCCATAACTGGCTCAATTTTAGGAAGTATGAGCAAAACGATAAGCCTATGCCTGTCGCTATCGTGGTCGGGCATCATCCCATGTACTACTTTGCTGCCTCCACTACCACCGATTATGGCAAAGACGAGCTAGAGATCGCTTCATCCCTGCTTCAGGAGGAGGTAGAGCTGGTGAAGTGCGAGACGGTGGACATCGAGGTGCCGGCCCATGCCGAGATCGTCATTGAAGGGGAGATCTTAGCCAACGTGCGCGAAGAAGAAGGTCCTTTTAGTGAGTTCCAGGATTATTATCTCGCCGGTGCGGGGAATAACCCTGTCTTGAAGGTGACCGCGGTGACCATGCGTGAAGATGCGATCTTTAAAAACGTCCAAAACGGTGCTGAGGTGGAGGGCTGTGTATATCATAAGGTCCCTATGTCGGCCCAGATACTTCGGCGTATCCGTACCGTCGGCGGCTTTGCCGACATCAAGAACGTGTTGGTATTACCGGGTATTTTTGGAGTTGTGATCCAGATGAATCCACGTTATTACGGCGAAGTGAAAAACGTCCTCATGGCTGCGTTGGCGGGGGAGTATCAGCACCCCAAGGT
>SMUX01180821.1_pt1 | contig 17880 bp, 25 predicted proteins | sample 2456431 | NCBI WGS metagenome assembly SMUX01 (sample SAMN11095930, study PRJNA526329) | marine sediment metagenome | biome: Marine sediment; feature: Surficial sediment; material: Deep marine sediment; isolation source: Hadal surficial sediment | place: Pacific Ocean | collected 2014-11 | depth... | reverse complement strand
GTGTTTATGAAATATTACTTGAATCCAATAAATTTATGAAAGATAGCATGGAAGGAGCTAATTCGAATATGCATCAATTAAAACAAAAGATCGAAGCTAAATATGCGAATATTTTGGACTGACTTTACTATTAAACGGCTTTACCTGCTTTAAGAAAATGGCAAAAATAATGTTGGCAGATGACTCTGATGCAATTCGTCAAGTTATACGAGACATTCTTTCAATTGGTAATCATGAGGTGGTAGGAGAATCTGTTGATGGTGATGAAACTATTGAAAAATTTAGCGAAACAAAACCCGATCTTCTTTTATTAGATCTTGCTATGCCAAAGAAAGATGGATTAGCTGTGATCAAGGAAATTATTGCTATTCATCCAGATGCAAAAATTATCATAATTACAGCAACCGACAACCAAGGAATTATTAAAGAATGTCTTGACGCAGGTGCTAAAACACATATTTCAAAACCCTTTGATTTTGATAATGTATTAAAAGTAATATCTGAAATTGTTTCAAATTAGTTATAATTTTGTAATAAATAAATGAAAATGATTTTTTTTATGAATACTTGGCATAGTTATGATTAAAAGTGTCAAGAATCAGTTTGAATAGTTGAAAAAAATAGTTCTTGATACTAGTGTGATAATAAATGGACAAATATCCAAGGAAGTAGAATCTGGAATTTTAAAAGACCATGAAATAATAATTCCTGTTGCTGTAATAGATGAATTACAATCTCAAGCATCTCAAAAAAAAGAACAAGGTTTTATTGGACTTGAAGAAGTTAAAAAACTTCAAGCATTAACAAAAGGATTTGAAATTTCATTGAAGTTTGATGGTAAAAGACCATCTGCTGATGATGTACGGTTATCTGGACGGGGAAGAATTGATGCATTGATTAAAGATATTGCAAAAGAAAACAACGCTCCTCTATACACTTCAGATAAAGTGCAAGCTTTAGTATCTGAAGCTGAAGGAATTGAAGTAAAATTCCAAGAGCCTGATGTTAAACAAAGTGAACTTGAATTTTTAAGATTTTTTGATTCTGAAACAATGAGCGTTCATTTAAAGGAAGGTTTGAAGCCTAAGGCAAAAAAAGGCCTACCAGGATCTTTTAACCTTGTTGAGGTTGAAGATAAAATTTTAACTCGTAATTATTTACAAAAAATAACTAAACAGATTATGGATATTGCTAAAATGAATAACACAAGTAATATCGAAATCTCAAAACCTGGAGCACTTGTTGTTCAACACAAGGATTACCGAATTGCTATAACGCAACAACCTTTTTCGGAAGGTTATGAAATTACTATCGTTCATCCAATTGTATGTTTAAAATTAGATGATTATAACTTGTCAGAGAAGCTCTTGTCACGAATTTCTGAAAGAGCTGAAGGAATAATTATCTCCGGACCTCCAGGATCTGGTAAAAGTACTTTAGCTTCTTCTATAGCAGATTATTATAATAGACAAGGAAAAATTGTAAAAACATTCGAATCTCCACGTGATTTACAAGTTGATGCTGGTGTAACCCAGTACACAAGACTTGATGGAAGTTTTGAAAATTCTGCTGATATTTTACTATTGGTTAGACCCGATTACACAATTTTTGATGAAGTGAGAAGACATGAAGATTTTGGAATTTATTCTGACCTTAGACTTGCAGGAGTAGGAATGGTTGGTGTTATACATGCCAACTCTCCCATTGATGCCATTCAACGATTCATTGGAAAAATAGAATTGGGAATAATTCCAAGCGTAATTGACACAGTGATATTTGTAAAAGATGGCAAAGTCTCAAAAGTTTATGAATTAGAGCTTAAGGTAAAAGTACCATCTGGAATGATTGAGCAGGACTTAGCTCGACCTGTTATTGAAATTCGAGACTTTGAAGAACATACTTTGGAATATGAGATTTATACATTTGGTGAGGAAAATGTAATTGTTCCTGTTTCAAAAAAAGCTAAAAAAATTGGTATTGAAAAATTAGCAGAAGAAAAGATAAGCGATACATTTAGAAGATTTGATCCTAATGTAGAGGTAGAAATTTTATCTGAAAATAGTATCAAAGTTAAAGTTGACAAACAAAATATCTCATCAATCATTGGGCGTGGAGGATCTACAATTAAGGATTTAGAAAAAACACTCCAAGTTCATATTGATGTGGTTGAAAAAGATTCTTATGAATTAACAAATTCTAATTCTGGCTTGCCGTTTGATTTTTCAGAATCAAGAACTTTTATGACTTTAACTGTGGAGAAACAACATGCTGGATTTCATGCAAATATTTATGTAAATGATAATTATCTCACTTCCTCTCGTATAGGCCGAAATGGTCAAATCAAAATCCCTAAACGTTCAAGCATATCTAAACGACTAATGAAAGTGGCAAATTCAAAAAATGATATCCAAATTTTTCTAAAGGATTAGACAGGATACTAAATTTAAAAAATTTAAGGTAGAAGTGGTATTGTTCTACCGATATCTTCAATCGATTCAGCAAAATCCATATTTTGAAATCGATTTGGATATTTGCCAAAGTCAACACTCCCAAATTTTAGCCTTTTTTTGACACGAACGATCATCTGGATAATTTGCTCTTTTTCTTCATTTCTCATTATTCCATTAAGTTTTGCTAAATCATTCTCTAGCTCATTTAGAGTTCTTGCAACAAATTCTATTTGTTTTCTGTTCTGCGGAGTAATCTTTCTTTTCTCATATACTATTGGTTGAAGCATTCGCATCTGAGTGAGTAGAGAAAAGGTGTTACTTCTCAATTTAGTTTGTGTTACCATGTTTCGTAGGGAGAACTGTTCCCTTGCTAGCTGTAGCTGAATTCCAATTAGGATTGTTGTAATCACTGTACCAATAATAATTGCGTACAAAATAGTCAAATCACAACCATTTGTACAATCAAAAGAGTTTTTGATAACCTGAAGTGTTACAGATGATAGTACAGCTAAAGCTTCGTCAAGCCAGACCATACTGTAATATAGTAATTTTTACACAATTAGCTTATGCTGTTCATTTGAATGAACATATTTTGAGGTACAATTTTTCTCAAAAATTCTGAAAATTATCTAGAACTTTAGGATTTGACTTTAAGAACGTGATAAATTTTCGTAACTGTCGAATCGTCTTTGGATTAAGATGGTGCTCTATTCCCTCAACATCTTGGTTAGCCGTTTCATGTCCAATACCTAAAATTTCAAAAAATTCTAACAATATGCCATGTTTTTTACGAATGGTATCTGCAATATTATTGCCTTTATCAGTAAGATTCATTCCATGATATTTTTCATATTCTAAATATCCATTATCATCTAAACGCTGCAGCATTTTTGTAACACTTGGCGCACTTACATTCATGTATCTTGAAATATCTAATGTTGTTGCATAACCTTTGAGCTCAACTAGTTCTGAAATTACCTCAAGATAATCTTCCATTCTAGTGCTTGAACCAACTCTAGTAGTTTGATGTGCTGCTTTGATAGATTCCAGTCTTTTAGCATTTTTCTTCTTCAAGTTCAATTTCTAACTTGAGCGTCTCTGATATAATTTTCTTATGAAACCGTAATAATTCCATATATTTAGGAAGGAATTTGATTGAAGTTATTGAATTTTGACAATAGAGTAATCAATCTTGATCATTGATAATTATCTAATTATATCAAAAGATCAAATGAAATTGGACGATCTACTAAAACGAAAATTAGATGAGATAAGGGCAATGTCAAGCTCAGTAAAAAGAAGAACAGGATTGTATGCCGATTTAGCTAAAGTTGATGATAAAAAAACTGCCGAGTCATTGAGTGCTTTACAAAAAGCTCCTGCTCCAGGAAAAAAACTACAAAAGATAGGGTTTATCATGTTTTGGGTACCTGAACCCAGTGGAGTTACAAGTGCTATTGGGGCTCCAATGATTTTAGCAGGAAAATATCTTGACAGAGTGTATAACGGTTCAACTATTCAGGATATTGGAACCCAAACAAAAAATACAGTTTCGACAATTAATGATTTTAAAAAATCTCTATTATAATTCTCTTAGTTTTTAACCTGCATCTTTATTTTTAATAATATGGCAACACGTGCACAAGTTTTAATTCCTATAACGATTGCAGCCTTTATTGTTGGGATTGCAGGTATTTTATCAATCCCAAGTGATGTGAAATTTGAATTAGTGGAATTTCCTAGAGGAACCATAAAAATTGACAATGTTGTTTTGGAAGTACAAATAGCTGATACTGATCCCCTGCGTACTCAAGGTTTAATGTTCCAAGAGGAGTTACCTTTTGATCAAGGCATGCTTTTTGTTTTTGAAGGTGAGGAGAGGCGTTCAATATGGATGCTTAACATGCAATTTTCTTTGGATATTCTTTGGTTGGATATTGAAGGAAATACTCTACATATTGAAAAAAATGTTCCCCCATGTAAAACAGCTTTAGAAACTGCAACTTGCCCTTCATACAAGGGTGATAACAAATTAGCCAAATACGTTTTAGAAGTAACTTCTGGTTTTGTAGATGAATATAGTATAACTGAAAATTCTAAATTGGAAATCGTATCAATTTGAACAATTTTTTTCCACTACTGCAAACGCTTATCTAAAGCCAAAAATAAAAAATTGGAAAATGAATAAGAAAATTTTCATTCCAATAGGGGCAGGAGTTGTTATTTTGGTATTTGCACTAATTCTAGCTTTTGAAACTGATAAGGTAACAATTGATTTAGATCCTTCATTAAGTTTGGATTTTAACTATGAAGATGCAAATTCTAATCTAAAGAAAACTCTTGAAAATTCCAAAATTTCAATGTCTTCTCCAATACAATTAAGTAAAATTGACGATATCAAAAAATTTTGTACTTTTTTTGAAGACAAATCAATTCAAAATCTGGTAGATTTTTGTACATCCACTGAACTGCGTGATTTTGAGGGTAATTTCTTAGGTAACATACACATGATAGGGTCGCCTGAACTTCCAAACCTTGTTCTTGTATTAATTCAAACAGATCCATTCATGAGTAATCTTCCGGAAATAAAATCAATTTTTCGTGTAGTGATAGAAAATTTAGTTTGTAATTGTTGGGAAGATGTCAAGCCAAGTAGTATCAATACCATTGAAGAATGGATTGATCGTCAACGAGATTTTCATTCTAGTGCTATAAAGTCCACAAGTAAATCTAATCTTAGTTTGGAAGGGAAACAATTGCAAATAGAGATTACTACTAATACTGAGGGATATTTGTGGAAACTTTTTGTTGGAACAGCACATGCTTGATAGATGTCATCACAGAAGTTGAAATATGCAACGAAAAACGCAATATAGACCGTAATATTCTTATTTTCCTGTATAATGTTTGAGAATCTTTGGTTAATTCCACTGGGATTTATTGCAGGATTATTAGGTTCTATCATAGGATTAGGTGGTGGAATTATCATAGTTCCTGTTTTGACATTTTTGGGATTTCCTCCAACTGTTGCTGTAAGTAACAGTCTTTTTGCAGTGTTTAGCAACGCCGTATCTTCATCCTTATCATATGCTAAACAGAAAAGAATTGAATATTCAATTGGGATAAGATTGGGATTATTGTCCATTCCAGGAAGTGTTTTAGGTGCATTTATTTCTGCTGAAATAACCTCCACATTATTCAAAATTTTATTTGCATGTATTTTAATTTCAGCTAGCATTTACATTTTTTCAAAAAGAAAAATAGAATCTAAAGTCTATAATAAATCCAAACAAGTTTTGGTATTTGCGTTTAGTGCAAGTTTTTTTGCAGGAATAATTTCGGGTTTGTTCGGTGTAGGGGGTGGAATAATTTTCGTCCCAGTGATGGTAATTTTAATGGGAATGATGATGAAAAATGCAGCACCCACTTCTCAATTCATTTTATTATTTGCAGCATCTTCTGGCTTGATAACCCATATTTTCTTAGGCCATCCAGAATATGCCCAAGCACTTTTCCTTGCAGTGGGAGCTTTTGTAGGTGGTTTGGTTGGAGCACGTCTTTCTTTGGAAATTAAAGAAAGTGGCTTGAAAATTCTCATTATGATAGTAATGATTGCTGTAGCCGTGAAATTTTTTATCGATTCCTTGGAGGTTCCTTTTTAATTCTATACAGATTTTTTTTTGATACTACAACTAAATCGCCATTTTGATCTGTTCCCTCATAATCTATTGCAATTTTACCATTTTCATCATCAATATCTTCCTTTGAAGATACTGTGAATTTTATTTTCAAAACCTCATCAGTTGAAAGAGGTTTAAGAAATCTTGTATTTCGGTTATCCCATTTGTCATCCCCATCTGAGCCAATAAAAATTAGGGAATTTCCATAAATTTGACTTAGTCTTGTGAATTCTCCTTCCATTCTAGATAAGATTGCTCTTCCAGAAACAAGTTTGTTTTTTGCAGTTGGATCATCTAATAAAACATTTTTTACTCGAGAGAAATTTAGATAATCTTCTAATTCTTTTTCTGAAATGCTGCAAGTAGAATGGAATTCTTCACCCACCTTAAATTCTGAAAATTTTTTCAATCCTATCTTACTTCATCTACACAGAAAATTACCTCTGCTGATTCAGGAGAATTTTCCGATATGAAAAAGTTCAATGCTTGAGCTATTCTTTCATTTTTAGGTTCTTTCCCATCTACTGTTCCTGGTAAAACCAAAAATGATCTAACTTTAGATTTTAAAACATCACTTAATTCTTGATTTACCGTTGTTGTAAATGGTCGTAAAGCTCCTCGAAAAACCTCTACTTTAGCTCTATCTGAACCTGAAATCTTTTTACCTACTGGTAAGTCAGGACCTATTGTCATTACAACTCCACGTTTATCTTTATACAGTCTTGGGTCTTTTCCTCCACCAGGAACAAAGTACTCAAATGATCTTTGTATGACTGTAGCAGGAATGTTAATGAATTTGTCAACTAAGGCATCCCATTCTTTTCTTGATAAATCTATCAATTTTGAAAATTCAGGCATTTTTCCTGTAATGTTAACTACCGCAATAATTTCTCCCATGTTTTTTGAGGTTGTTTCTAACCATTTTTGAATTTCTTCTGGATTTTTAAGATCAGATACATGAGAATGAAATTTACCACTAATCGAATCTTGTAACTCTTTTGGAGTGTCTTCAGAGATAATACAAACTGCTTTGCCACCATTTTTTTCGACATGTTGCGCAAGATATTCCGCTCTATCTGCATCTGTTTTATCTGTGGCATTAATTGTAAAGAGTACCGATTTTCCGTTTAAATCGGGTTGGTGAACATTAGGTGTTGCTCCAGCTATATGTGCTCTAACTGGATAAAACACTCTGTCACCTGGAATTACTTTACCATTGAGTATTTTTGCCATTTCATCATCTGCAAGAGTTAAAATAGTTGCTGCAACTTGGGATTGCGATAAGAATTGTTCGTCTGCTATCATTTTAGATGTGTTTAACTGAATTTTCTCAGCGACATTTTTGATTTTAGTTAAAAGATTTGATAGTGTTTCTGATAATTTCTTCACATCGCCTCCTTTAGTTTTTGCTAAATTTTCAGCTGCTTTAGTAATCCCATCTGTAATCACGGATTCCTCTTCACCTAAAAGAAGAAGTAATTCTTTATTTACAGATTCAACTTCAACAGGTAAAAGATCTTCAAATCCACTTACTCGTAAAAATTCTGAGGCAGCTTTTGGATATACCGTTTTGTAAATCCTATCCGAGTGAACAGGACCAGGATTTGTAGCAATAGATACTATCCCTTTGTCAATTAATTCCCAAGACATAGCCTCTGCTAGTCTATTTTTTGCACCTTGAGATGCTGTGTACGGGTCTCTGAATCTATAAGGGCGTTGCTCGAGTGGTCTTTCTTCAGTAAAGAAAGTTGAAATTGTAATAATCTTGCCACCTTTTTTCATTACTTTTAGAGCTTGAACTGATGTCCAAAAGGTTCCAGTAAGATGAATTCCTATTGTACTTTTAAATTCATTTAAATCATTATTCGCAAAACAAGTAACAGGACCTGAAACTCCTGCATTATTTACTACCACATCTACATTGATATTTGCATTTGCAAGAGAATCAAACATATCATTGATGTCTTTTTCATCGCTTACATCTACTCCTGAAAAAATTTTTACAAATGCATTACTTTGAACTTTTGAAATTATTTTCTGAAGTATTTTTTCTGTCTCTTCTAGTGGCTCTTTTCGTCTTCCTAAAATTATTACACTTGCCCCATTTTCAACAAATTTTTTTGCTATTGCCTGTCCAATTCCTGTACCACTCCCAGTTATCAATGCGACTTTATCTTGAAATTTTAGCATTAACAGAAAGAATGCATCTTTTTGGATTATTTAATTGGATCAGCTTGGGAAGATTTTTTTTGATTAATCTTTATTTGAGGGTAAATTTCATATCCAGATATGCATGATTCTGAATCTGACACAATTGTATTAAAATCATATCCACAGAAATTTTGTGACATTTTATCAGAAATAGGAGTTGAAGCTATCTCCAAAGAAATTGCCACTGATAAAGTTGAAGAGGGTGAATACTATAGTAGATGTTTTACACAAACTCCCAGAATGGTTACCAATAAGGGATGTCTTGAAGTAAAAAAATCAAACATTGACGTAATTCAAATTATTCAAAAAGGATAAGAAAAATGCAAGAATCAAATCCACTTCCATGGGGCGCACAAGACCTATTCCAGGCGCATTTTATAGTTAGAAAAGAATCAGACAATAAATTGGATTATACTGCAAGAACAATTCTTTCAACAAGCGGACACTTTGGATCAAAGAAGGTAGTTGATGTAACATGGAACGGCGGTAAGTTAGCAGAAATTCTCAACGACGATTCTTCAATAAAAAAAATGATCATTAATCAATCTGTAAAAGACGCAACAATTTTTGTAGATCCTTCTGATAACGGTATTAGAATTTATGGTAAATGGAAAAGTAGTTATGAGTTTGGAATTACTAAAGAAATGTTTTCAATTTACGATAAAATAGCAGGTCATATTAAGTCACTCTAAGCCTTCCACCAATCAAGTGCCAAATAATCTACGTCTTTTCCATGTGGTATGGCTAAAATGAATTGTTTTCGTACTGTTGAGGCTAATCGACCTGCTAGAACAACCCCGGTTGAAGATATTGAATCATTTCTGTTATACACTTGAACTAAATATGGGGCATGGTCTATGCCAGGGCCTTTCTGATAAACTGCATAGTCACATCCAAACTTTATTCCCGGATTAACAATGTATCCTTTATCTCTAAAATTTTTGTATACGATGAATTTTTTATCAAAGTTATGGTATTCTTGTCTACAAATCTCCAACATCTTTTTTTCTGTAACTTTTTTTTTCATTTTTTTTATTTTAATTTTAGAATTTTGAAGTAAATAGTAACCCTCTATAAGGTCTAAGATAAGTGGAACATTTATTTCGTCAAACTTAGGTTTTGATATTCCAATTGGTTTTCCATAATAGCCTGACGTAAAAAGTTTTTGAGAATCCTTTATGTTCCAAACAACAATTCGATTGTCTATTAATTCTCCATTCAAACTATATGCTCAGTGCTAATAGAATGAAAGAGTCAGAAACTTCTTGGCACTTGTCTGCCATCTCTTCAATTCCTTCTATTACATCTTTCATTAATAGAAGCTCCTTCGTATTGGATATTTCATTTAAGATCTTAATTGTTATTTGCCTATATCTTGTATCAATCTCTCTTTCTATCTTCTGAGTTTCTTGAGCAAGGTCTATTGAATTTGATGTATTGGTGTTTAAACTGCGAATTATTTCATTTAGCTTATATACCTGATCTACAACTTGCTCAATAAGTGATGTGAGATCCTTGTCAAGATCGGCAGTTTTTAGTGTGGCTGGTTTTATGTTTGAAAGTTTGAATGAAATACCGGTAATGTAACCAGCAATTTCATCCATTGTATATGCAGTATTCAGAAGATTCTCTCTATTTATGATGAGCCCGCCAACATCAGCTACATCTCTTGTGATTTTTCGTCTGAGTGTTTCTACTTCTTCTTCAATATTTACTATTTGTTCTAGGGTGTTTTTTATTTCAGTTTTATTTTTTTTTGTAATTAATTCTGGAAGAGCAGATAAACTCCTTGCGGCATTTAAAATTCGATTAATCTCATCTTGTAAAACGGCAATAGCTTTTCGTTTTGCCTGAATCTCTAACTCCCCGCTATACATGTACGAAATTTGTTATCAATAAGATGTTAATTTAAACCCTTGCGAACAATGTTAACTTTCTAGTGAATCAATAGCCTCACTTCATATCTTGAGTGATTTTTGTTTGACTCTTGTAAAGCGTAATTACCTCTTGCCCGTTTGAAGCATCCTCAGGTAATTTTTCAATTCTGATCTTTCCAGTAAATTTTGGAAATCTTAATGCCAGTCCTCTTCCTTTTCTAATTTTATTTTCTGCTGTTTTATGAATAGGACTTAAAGTAATTTCAGAAGCCACAATTTCAATTACAAGTTCTGGCTCAAACCATACATCTGCTTCCATTTCGCTTTTAATCCTTGGATTTTTTTTTAACGTAACCTTATCAGATAAAATTTGGTAAAACTGATCAAGATTTTCATCAGTAAAACCTGTGCCAACTTTACAAATGCTTGGAAAAGAATCGTCTTCGTCATTGTAAGTTGCTAATAATAGAGTTCCATATCGGCCAGTTCTTCTACCCTTACCAAAGAATGCTCCAATTACAACAAGGTCTAAACTATCTCCTAACTCATTGCGGTATTCCCGTTTTAATTTAAGCCAGTAACTCCCCCTGGAACCAGCTCTGTATGGGGCATCTAGTGCTTTTAACATCAACCCTTCGCATCCTGCATTTATTGAATTTTCTAGAAAATCTTCTATTTGATTTTCTTTTTTTACTACGGTTTTTGGAACAAGCTTTGAAAAATTATCTTCTGTAATGATTTCTTCAAGCATTTTACGACGTTTACTGTAACTAAAATCGAGACAACTCTTTCCATTAAGGTATAATAAATCAAAAAAATTCACAGTGATTGGATACTGTAAAACTGCTTTTTCAACATTGTACTTTCTTCTTCTATGCATAAGTTCTTGAAACGGTAAGAATTCTCCAGTGTCTTCATTAATAGCTACTGCTTCAGCTTCAAGTATTGCATCTTTTGTTTTTAATGATTTAGGTATATTTTCAACAATATCTGGATAGTATCTACGAATATTTTCTAACCGACGTGAGAAAAGATCAACCATTGTATTTTGCAAATGAATCTGAACTCTTTCTCCATCAAGTTTATACTCTGCTGCAAATTCATTTCCCATTTTCTCCAGAGCTTCTTCTTCACTTTTTACTCGATCAGCAAGCATAGGTCTTATTGGATTAAAAACTATAATTTTGAATTTTTTTATTCCTTCAAGACCTTCTTTGGATGCAACTTCAGCTACTTTGCCGAGATCACTTGAAACATTATACGCAGCTTCGAGGTTTTTTCTATTCTCTTTTTTATCAGTGTATGTAATTGCAAGTGCATCCATTATGGTATTGTCAGCAATACCTAACCGCATAGTTCTTATGAGAATTTTAATTATGAATTTTGCTGAAACTGGGCTAACATTATTTAATAAACTTGCAATGTAATTCATTTTCTTATCAAGAACATTTTTGCCTGAACCTTCAAGCTCTGCCATCTTTAATAGAGTGTCATAAACCCATTCAACAGTTTTATTTTGTTCATTTGAATGTTCATCAAACAAAGTCTTTTGTGTTTTTTGTTCGATAAGTTTTGAGACGCCTTGACCCAAGTCCCCTTCACTCCTATATGCTTCCTCTATTCGTTTAGTTTCTATAGCTGTTGAGCGGTAAACTGCTCTTATTACTAATTTTTCAGCAACTCCAATTTCAATCCCCTCAAAATCTGGCCTTAATTTTCCTTGGATCAGATATACTACATTTCTTATAACCTCGGTAGGCGTTTTTTTAAATAATTCTACAAGAAGATCTGTTAATTCTAATCTCTTTGTTGTATTTTCCATCTTCTCAAAGATGTCAGCTATAATTGAAAACTTCACTCTAAATTTTTTATAGAATCCAGAATAAAAGTGAGTTGCTAGATATATCTAAAGATAGTTTTTTTGTCTGTTTTTGGGAATTCTGAAATCAATGCAAAATTATACAAGGGATATGATTTTTTGTACTCTTTCATAAAACTCCATGCTACATCATGAGTTTTAAACTCAGTTCGCAACCCCTCAATAGTAGATTCTTTTCTAAACACATCATAAATAATGACATTGTAATGCTTTGGTTTTTTTATTGGTCTTGTTTTGAGTGCCCATGAAAGAGCAAAAACAAAAACAGCTGTGATAATCACAATCACTGCAACGTCTTTAAAAAAAGCCATGAAAATGGATGGAATGGTTTGTCCAAATAACTCAATAATTAGATTTGAAAAAGTAATTATTCCTATTCCTGTTATGATGTAAGGTTTCATATCTGTTATGAAAGGAATTTTTTTCAATTTCTTAATTCTTGATTAGATATGTTTTCTTTTAAGCTTTTATAAATGAAAATATACCATATAATGAATTATTTTGAGTTAATTTTTGACAAAGATTTTTTGGTTGATGTTTAATCAGGATCTTGGTATGTGCTTTTCTTCTGACCGCCAGCATGTGAATTTTCAAGTGGCTTCATTTTACTTTTTAAAACATCCATTCTTGCTTTGTAACCTTCAGCATATTCTAATTCGGATGGAACTAAAGTTGCTGGATGGATAAATCCTTGGCTTCTCATTGCTAATGCTCTTTTTGTTGCAATTTCTCTCACATAATCCCAATCAGGGGTTGAAAATCCATCAAATGGTCCAACAAGTTTTCCATTATGCATGCTAAAGACTAGGGCTTCAACTATTGGAATACAATAATCAATTGTTGCTGCAGAATTGATTTTTACAGGCATTAATGGCATGTGATGACTTCCTCTAGTATTTCCCGCTACATAATGTGGGTTATTAAAAACACTTCCAGCTTCTTCAGTAGCTGGAAAATTTTTTTGGGTCCTAACTATGCATATTGGATCATCTTTTCCGACATAAGTTCCTGCAATATTATGTAATCTATCTGTTGATGCATCAACAATTGGTTCATTATCCTTTGTATAGATTGAAGAAACAACATAACGTCCAGGATACATTAATGCCGCCTCAAGAGTTGGTTTGTCTTCCCACAAAATTAATTCGGCAATTTCGGCTTTTTCAACATCCATTACATTAAACTTTACTCCCTTTGCAAGTGATTTGTTTACAATTAAGCCTGTGTTACTTAGACTATCAACAAACAGACGATAAAATGGATAATTGAAAGCTCCTGGTTCAGTTTTATCTGCAGCAAATACAGTAAACGCTTCATTTGGTCTTTCTTCGAATTCCATTTCAGCAACTCCTGGCCCCATACCCTTTACATTCCCTGAAAACGAATCCTTTAACAGATCTTGTCCTGCTCCATAAAGTCCTTCATCCTTTGCAACTTTGGTTCCAGCTTCAAAGGCATTCCAAGCTAACTTGTGAATTTCTTCATTGTCTACACCCTTAGAATGTGTCATTACAATATGAATATCGTCACCACAATATCCTATGTAAGAATCAAGTAATAATTTGCTAGAATTTTTAACAGTTTTTTTTACTACATCTAAAAGTCCATCACTTGGTTTTGTGTGCCCTCCAACACCGCCAACATCAGCTTTTATGGCAGAAACAGTAATTTTCATGGCTTCTATCAATGTTCACTTCGATTTATGTGTAATTTTTTTTAAAAATTCCAAATTAAAAAAATTTGAAAAAATTTTCTAGATTATTCAAAAAAATCGAAATGGTAATAAAACCCCTATCACTACGAAATCGATATGGCTAATAAACCCCATCTGAATATGATAATTACAGGTCACATTGATAACGGAAAGTCCACAACAATGGGCCACTTTCTCATGGATATGGGTGTAATTGATGAACGAACCATACAACAACATGCAGAAGAATCAGAAAAAATAGGAAAGGGTGATACCTTCAAGTATGCATGGGTTTTGGATAATATTAAAGACGAGCGAGAACGAGGAATTACAATAGATCTTGCATTTCAAAAGTTTGAAACCCCGAAATACTTCTTTACACTAATTGATGCTCCTGGCCACCGGGACTTTGTCAAAAACATGATTACAGGTGCTTCTGAAGCAGACTGTGCAGTTTTAGTTCTTTCAGCAAAGGAAGGAGAAACTGACACTGCTGTTGCACCGGGAGGACAGGCAAGAGAACACGCATTCTTGTTAAAGACACTCGGCGTAAATCAGATTATAATTGCAATTAACAAGATGGATGTCAGCAACTACTCTGAGGATGCATTCAAAGCCGCAAAGGAAAAGGGGGAAAAACTAGTCAAATCCGTTGGTTACAAAATTGATTCAGTTCCAATCGTACCAGTTTCTGGATGGAAGGGTGACAACCTTGTAAAAAAGTCAGAAAATATGAAATGGTGGACTGGAAAGACTTTATTGGAAACATTTGATGAATTTAAAATGCCTGAAAAACCAATTGGCAAACCTTTACGTGTACCTATTCAAGATGTTTACACTATCACTGGTGTAGGAACCGTACCAGTAGGTCGTGTTGAAACCGGAAAAATGAAAGCTGGGGATAAAATAATCATAATGCCTTCAGGTGTTCCAGGTGAAATTAAATCAATTGAAACTCATCACACTGAAATGCCCTCAGCTGAAGCCGGTGATAACATTGGCTTTAACTTAAGAGGTGTAGAGAAAAAAGATATCAAACGAGGAGATGTTATGGGTACTCCTGACTCTCCACCAAAAGTAGCAAACGAATTTAGAGCCCAAATTATAATTATACATCACCCAACAGCACTTGCTCCTGGTTACACACCAGTTATGCATGCACACACTACTCAAGTTGCAGCAACCCTTACTGCTTTTGAAGCAAAAATAAATCCTGCAACCGGTGCAGTTGAGGAAGAAAATCCAAAATTTCTTAAAGTTGGAGACTCTGCAATTGTCAAAATTAAACCAGTAAGACCAACATGCATTGAATCATTCAAAGATTTTCCTGAGATGGGAAGGTTTGCACTAAGGGATATGGGTGCAACAATCGCTGCAGGAATTGTTAAAGAAATTACTGAAGAATACAAACCCTAGTGAATTATTTAAATGGCTAAAGCTGCTCGAATCAAATTAACAAGTACCAACTTGTTAAAATTAGATGGTGTTTGTACTGAAATAATGGGCATTGGTGAAAAAACGGGAGTTAAAGTAAAAGGACCAACCCCATTACCTGTAAAACGACTTCACATAGCAACAAGAAAATCTCCTTGTGGAAGTGGAACAGAAACCTATGAACGATGGGAAATGCGAATGCATAGACGAATAATTGACATTCATGCAGATGATAAGGCAATCAGGCAACTAATGCGATTAAAGATTCCTGACGATGTTTACATTGAGCTTTCACTTACTTGAGATTTGTTATCCTTAAATTATAGAAAATTTTGGAATTAGATATGGCTGAAGAACCTACAACTACACAATCGTCTGAAGAACCTACAACTACACCATCGTCTGAAGAACCTACAACTACACCATCGTCTGAAGAACCTACAACTACACCATCGTCTGAATCACCAATGGAAGATAATTCTTTGAGTGAATCTGATCAAACTGAAAAATTTGATGTAATTTATTCATGTCTTAGATGTGGAACTACTGTTCCAAATACGGAGTTAAGTAGACTCCCAGAGATCAAATGCATTTGTGGTTTTAGGGTATTCATTAAAGTTCGAGCCCCTGTTGTTAAATCTATTAAAGCAATCTAATCTATTCTTTCTTTTTTGTAGCTATGATACCTTTGTAAATGGGTACGCATGTCTTCCATATTTGAAAAAAATTGATTGCATTTTTTACAGTCATAAGGGGTGTTATTAAAGTGGACAATCTGTAGGTGCTGCATTAACTCTTCTTGTTGTGAAAATTTCTTTTCACATTTTTCACATTCAAATTTTTTAAAAAATTTCATAGGACTCTAACCTTGTTCGGCTTTGTAAAAATCCCAACATTCTTTACACAATTGGCCTTCAACATTCCATTTAGTTTTAGGATTTTGCCTAAAAAAACCTAATTTAGTACCACACCTACTACAAAATTCTTTTTTTACATTAAAGTCATTTTCTTTTTTATCAAAACAATTTTTACATAACAACCCTTCCATGTCCCACTGCCATCGCGGTTCCCATAAATCAGTAATTTTTTTAGTAATTCCACATGAAATACATTTTTGTTTAATTGTTCCTTCATAGAATTCCTTCATTTTATCAACATGACAATCTGCACATAAAGGACCAGTAATGCCCCACTCTTTCTTTGGCTTGTGTTTATGAGTAATCTGTTTTTTACAAATGGTACAAAATGATGGTTTTCGATTAAATAGCATTTTTTTTCATCTCTCCGTTAAATTTAGAATAATAGAATTTCGTTTTAAATATCATATCATGATAATTCAATTCAAAAATTAAACTTTGCAAGAAATTCCTAAAAATTGGAGAATGATTATTTCTTAAGAAGTTTTTCTACTGCTTGACTTGCATTAAGCAAACCCTTAGCTTTAGCAAATTCTTCAAGCTTTTTGTATTCTTCAGTTGTGAAACAAATTGGCATTGATCGATTTTTCATAATTTGAATTTAATTCATTATTTAATATCTTTTACGTTTGTTTTGGGAACACAACATCTGAAAGATTTTGAAAAGGTTTTGATACCGTATATAGTCAAAACCACTAACATGGCAAAAAAACATCAAATTTTGGTAATTGGGCATGATATAGCAGGTTGTTCCCCTAAACATGAAAAATTAGCCTACGAAGTTGGAACCGAAATAGCAAAGTCAGGTTCTATTTTAGTTTCAGGAGGTCTTGAAGGAGTTATGAAGGCTTCTTGTAAGGGAGCAAAAGATGCTGGTGGACTAACTGTAGGAATAATCCCACAAAGTGATACCTCATTTGCAAATGAATACTGTGATGTCGTTATTCCAACAGGAATGGGTCATACAAGAGATTTTTTAACAGCACTCTCAGCTGATGGAGTTATAGTAATTGGTGGAGGTTCTGGAACACTTTCTGAGATTTGTGCAGCTTACATGTACAAAAAGCCAATTGCTGCATTAAAAAATTCTGGGGATATGGCCGAAAAATTTTCTGATCAATATTTAGATCATAGAAAAATTGTCAAAATTGTAGGAGTTAATTCAGCTAAGGATGCAGTAAAATATATTCTTGAACAGATAGCTAAATAAATCGAATTAATTTTTTATCATTTAGGAACACTAAACAGCTAAAAAATCGTGATTTAATAGAGACGATTACCATGATTGTTATAATAATAACAGGGACGCTTTGCGTCCTTATTATTCAAAAAAAGAAAAAAGGAATAATCATAACTTATCTGTTATATTCTCGCCTATTCCAGTATTATCATGTCATTGAATGATTTTGACAAAAAAGTATTGAATGATTTGATAGATCAGACTATAGATGATATTAAGCCGATTGTTGAATTTGCCAGGATGCCAGAGCTTAGAAGTATGTATATTGATAAAGATGGTATGGATTTTTCTTTAGGGGCAGCTGTGACAGAGATAAACACGGCGTTTGTTATAGCATTTAAAACAAGAACTGGAAGACGTGTAAGCGTAGATGAAAAAGCTGAGATGCTCAACATTCTAGGAAAAAGAATTCATGAAATCAAAGAAGCAATTTTCAAATGTGGTTAGTTTCTAATTCCATATCATCGTTTTCTAGGCCTATTGCTACAATAACAAGGAC
>SMUX01299031.1_pt1 | contig 17931 bp, 18 predicted proteins | sample 2456431 | NCBI WGS metagenome assembly SMUX01 (sample SAMN11095930, study PRJNA526329) | marine sediment metagenome | biome: Marine sediment; feature: Surficial sediment; material: Deep marine sediment; isolation source: Hadal surficial sediment | place: Pacific Ocean | collected 2014-11 | depth... | reverse complement strand
GCGGATAACTTTCTGGAAGAGGCAGACGTTTATCGAATCATCGAGCATATGCCACAAAAGTATAAGCACCTATGTTTGGTGGCGGCCTATTCCGGCCTTCGTTTGAAAAATGTGGTCGAGTTGCAGTGGAATAATATTGATCTTACAAACGGCTGGATTAGGGTTAATCAGAGCAAGACGGGCGACTTGGTAGAAGTTCCGATTTGCGGAAAGCTGAAAAAAGTTTTTGGATCCATCAAGGTTAGACCCCTTGCTGAAAATGCAGGAGTATTTCCCGGTCTAAGAACCAAGCCTGTAACCACGGCATTCAGACGCGCAAGTAAAAAGGCTGGACTGGGATGGGCTTCTTTTCACTCGCTCAGACATTTTTGTGGTTCATTCTTAGCCAATAACGGGATAAGGCAAGAGTTGATCGCCCAGGTGTTGGGGCACAAGGATTTGAGAAGCACTCAAGTCTATACCCACTTCAGGCCTGATACCGTGAAAGCAGTGGTTTTGGTTTTTGATAGGGAAGGGGAGCTAATCTGCAAATTATCTGCAAGTGGAAAAAATCGAAAGGATGGAAAGTAGTAACCTATTGAAAGATTGGTAGCCCCAAGGGGAATCGAACCCCTGTTACCGGCGTGAGAGGCCGGCGTCCTAACCGCTAGACGATGGGGCCATGTCAGGAAGTCTATGTGCTAAAGCAATTTAAATTTTTTGTCCAGCACTTCATATTGAGAATGCTGGACCGACCTTGTACCGAAAAAAATTAAAAACTGTCGCGGTCCATGATGGGCGGTCCGCCGCCTTTCCGGTTTTTCTTCTTTTCCATCCGGATGCGGTGTTCTTCCTCCAGATCCCGCTTGTTCAGTCCGTGAACCAGGTAGACCATCAAACAATAAGCCGGGAGGGACATGGCCATCCATGTCAGGAAAAATGCTCCCCCCGGAGACACGGGAGAGGAATCCGCACCTTCCTCGGCTCCGGTGATCATCAGCTTGACCCCGAAGAGCACCAGGCCCAGAACAATTCCCATCAACGAGGACACCGCCGTCTTGTGCACCACCTCGTTGGGATACAGGCCGCTGACGATGGGGAACTCCGTCACATAGGCCCCCAACAGACCCAGTGTGGCCATGATGTACAGCGCCCCCATCAGAAAATCGTTGGTGATGGCCACCGTCCCCACCATCAGATACGCCGGAGCCCACAGGGCGAGAATAAACGGATTGCGATAGATATTGACCACCATAATTCAATGTTCCCCAAAGAAAAAAAAATGGCTCGGGTACAGGGAGTCGAACCCCAACCTTCAGAACCAGAATCTGACGTCCTACCATTAGACAATACCCGAATACTGGGCCTAATTCTATTGGGATTGCCGCCCGGATTCAACCAAAATTGACATCGCCCGCCGGGCATATTACAACACAGGGCTGAACCCCCGAAAAAGCATCGGGATAGTGCTCCATTCGGAACCCTTATCAGGATCAACCCCTAATGCGCGTGATCGGTGGCACCGCCAAAAGCATCCCCCTCGCCAGTCTCAGAGGAGCGCGGGTGAGGCCCACTCTCGACCGGGTGCGGGAATCTCTGTTCAACCAGATCGCCGGGGAAATCGAGGGCGCCCGCTTGCTCGACCTGTTCGCCGGATCTGGCGCCGTGGGTATCGAGGCGCTCAGCCGGGGCGCCGCCGAGGTGGTGTTCGTGGAGCTCAACTCCAGAGCCCAGGCTGTCATCTATCAGAATCTGGCCAAATGCCGGTTTCTGGATACCGAGGGCGAGGAGAAAAAGTCGAAAAACTGGATACTGCTCAAATCCAACGCCCTGCACGCCCTCAAAGTGCTGGCGGAGCGTCACCATCGGTTCGATTGCGTGTATGTCGACCCGCCCTACGCCAAGGACCTGTACGAGGAAACGCTGACCGCGCTGGCGCATTCCGGCCTGCTGGCGGAATCGGCCCGGGTGATCGCCGAGCACCATCACAAAACGGCCCTGCAGGAAAATTATGATAGACTGGTCCTTACCAAAACCCGGCAAATCGGCGACACCTGCCTGTCGTTTTTCAGTCCTGCTTCGCCAGACTCAGCATGACCTAAAAGTGAAATTAATGAACGTATCGATTCCCAAAGATAAAAAAATCGTTATCGCCATGAGCGGCGGGGTGGACAGTTCCGTCGCCGCCGCCCTGCTCAAGGAGCAGGGCTACGACCTCATCGGCATCTCGCTCCAGCTGTGGAATTACAGCTGGGACACCGACCACCGCTTTGGCACCTGCTGTTCGCTCGACGACCTCGCCGATGCCCGCCGTGTCGCCGAGAAGGTCGGCATCCCGCATTACATCCTGAATCTCGAAAAGGAATTCCGCAAGGAAGTGGTCGACTATTTCATCTCGGAATATATGCAGGCGCGTACGCCGATTCCCTGCACCGCCTGCAACAAAAAGCTCAAGTTCGACGAGCTCATGAACAAGGCGCAGATTTACGGCTACGATTATGTCGCCACCGGGCATTACGCGTCCGTCGTTCAGGATGAAAAAGGATGCTACACCGTCAAGCGCGGCCGGGACCGGAACAAGGATCAAAGTTACTTCCTGTTCAACCTGTCGCAGGAGCAGTTGGCACAGACTTTTTTCCCGCTGGGCGAAATGGAAAAGCCGGAAGTGCGGCGGCTGGCGGAGTCCATCGGCCTCAACGTCGCCGGTAAGCCGGAGTCTCACGAAATCTGTTTCATCCCGGACAACGATTACGCCGCATTCATCGCCGGTCAGGTGGATCAGGAAGCCTTCCAGCCCGGCGCACTCGTCAACGCCGAAGGCGAAGTGTTGGGCACGCACAAGGGATATCCCGCTTTCACCATCGGCCAGCGCAAGGGACTCAACCTGGGCGGCCTGCCGGAGCCGTATTATGTGACAGCGATCAATTCGGTGAAAAATGAAATCACCGTCGGCCCCAAAAACGATCTGTTCAAGGAAGAGTTCACCGTGAGCGACGTCAGCTGGTACCTCGACCACTGCGAACCGTTCGAAGCGGAAGTCCAGATCCGTTACCGCCACCGGGCGGTCGACTCGGTGGTGACGCCGCTGGCCGGCGGACGCGCCCGCGTTCAGATGAACATGCCCCAGCCCGCCGTGGCTCCCGGCCAGTCGGCGGTGTTTTACCGCGACGACTGCATCATCGGCGGGGGCTGGATCGAATGAGCGAACCCCGCAAGCTGGCGGTGGAGGCGGCCCTCGCGGCGGGGCGCATCCAGAAAGAACGCGCCGACAACATCGGTGAAATCCATTACAAGGGCGAAATCAACCTCGTTACCGAAGTCGACCTGCTGTGCGAAAAGGAAATCATCGGCAGGATCAAGAAAGAGTTTCCCGGTCACGCTTTTCTCGCCGAGGAGTCCGGCGCGACGGCCGGCGACGCCGATCATCTGTGGGTGATCGATCCGATCGACGGCACCGTGAACTACGCCCACGGCTATCCTTGTTACTGCGTGTCGATCGGCTACCAGTGCCGGGGCGAGGTGGTGGTGGGCGTGATTTACAATCCCTGCCTCGATGAATTGTTCGTCGCCGAGAAGGGAAAAGGCGCGACCCTCAACGGCAAACCGATCTCCGTTTCCACCACCACCGAATTGAAAAAGAGCCTGCTGGCTACCGGGTTTGCCTACGACATCAACCAATCGTCCATCAACAACCTCAACCACTTCCAGAATTTTATCAAGGCGTGTCAGGCTTTGCGGCGTCCCGGTTCGGCGGCGATGGATTTGTGCTACACCGCCATGGGGCGGTTCGAGGGATTCTGGGAGCTGAAACTGCACCCCTGGGACTACGCCGCGGGCTGGCTGATGGTCGAAGAAGCCGGCGGCCAAGTGACGCGCTTCGACGGCTCCCCGTTTCAGATGGGCGACCGCTCCGTCCTCGCCTCCAACGGCCATATTCACCCCGCTATGGTCGACTTACTGGTGAAAAACTAAAATCACCCTTTGCGGCGCCATGTTTTTGTGCCTGTGGCCGTTATCCTGGAAATTTATGCCCTTGTCCGGTCCTGCTGGAAAACCTGGCGGCAGGACGGCATTTACTGGCGCGACACGTTTTATCCTCTCGACACCCTCAAGCGCGAACGTTACAGCGGGCCCGCAAATCTTTAAAACTCTTATTACATACGGGTTTTCAGTTGAGGAAAATTTACTCCAACGTCGGTTTGAGGAGGTAGGTGTAGCCTGCCAGGCCTTCTTTGTAGAGGGTGAGGAAGCGGTCGGCTTCGTCCTGGCTGATGTTGCCGTCGCGTACGCTGTGGATCAGAAATCCCGCCATGCGCCCCGCCAATTCGTCGGCGCGGAACTGCACGTAATCGAGCACGTCGGCGACGTTTTCGCCTTCGATGATCTGTTCGTATTTCAGCGTCCCGTCCTTGTTCATTGAAATGTGAACGGTGTTGGTGTCGCCGAACAGGTTGTGCAAATCGCCCAGAATTTCCTGATACGCTCCAGTGAGAAAGATGCCGATGCGGTAGGGTTCGCCCGGTTGCACCGGGTGCAGGGGCAGGGTCTTTTCGGTGTTTTGGGCGCCGATGAATCCGTCGATGACGCCGTCGGAGTCGCAGGTGAGGTCCATCAACGTGCCCTGCCGGGTCGGCTCTTCGTTGAGCCTCTGGATCGGCACGATGGGAAACACCTGGTCGATGGCCCACGAGTCAGGCAGGGATTGAAACACGGAAAAGTTGCAGAAGTATTTGTCCGCCATTTTCTGCGGCAGGTTTTTGAGTTCGTCGGGCATGTATTTGAGGCGCGACGCCATGTCCTGAATCTTGCGGCAAATGCCCCAGAACAACTGGTCTGCCAGGGCCCGGTCCTTCAGCGAGATCAATCCCAGGAAAAACTGGTTCTGCGCCTGGTCCTTGAGGTCCACTGCGTCGTGCCAGGATTCGATGATGTTTTTATTGGACGCCTGCCCCCATACGTAATGGAGGTCCTGCACCACTGTCGGCGCTTCATCGCCGATGGTCAGATCGTGATCGAGGCCGGGAAAGGAGGCGACGTCCAGCACGTTGAACACCAGCATGGAATGATACGCGGTCAGCGCGCGCCCCGATTCGGAAATGATGTTGGGGTGTGGCAGGTCTTCCTCTTCGCAGATTTCGTACAGATGGTAGACCACGTCGTTGGCGTATTCCTGAACCGTATAGTTGGTGCTCGACGCAAATGTGGAGCGCGAGCCGTCGTAATCCACCCCGAGTCCGCCGCCGACGTCGATGTATTCGATGTTGAACCCCTGGCGCATCAATTCGGAGTAATACCGGCAGATTTCCTTGAGGCTGGTCTTGATCCGCCGGATGTTGGTGATCTGGCTTCCCAGATGAAAATGGATCAGCCGGATGCAATCGACGATATTTTCCTCTTTCGCAATGTCGAGGGCTTCCACCAGTTCGATGGGGCTCAGGCCGAATTTGGAGTTTTCGCCGCCGGAGGAGGCCCAGCGGCCCGACCCGGCGGTGACCAGCTTGATGCGCAGGCCGATGTTGGGCCGGATGTCGAGTTCCTTTGAGACGCGAACGATGATTTTCAGCTCCGACAGCCTTTCCACCACGATGAAGACTTTTTTGCCCAGCTTCTGGCCCATCAGCGCCAGACGGATGAACGCCTCGTCTTTGTAACCGTTGCAGATCAGCAGGGCCTCCGGGTTGTCCATGATGGCGAGGATGGCATGCAATTCCGGCTTGGAACCGGCCTCCAGCCCGATGTTGTAGGGCCGGCCGAATTTGACGATTTCCTCCACCACCTGCCTCTGCTGGTTGACTTTAATGGGATACACGCCATGATAGGTTCCGGTGTAATTGTGTTCCCGAGATGCCGTTTGAAATGCGTCGGCCAATTCTGCGATACTGGATTTGAGAATGTCCGAAAAACGGATCAGCACCGGGAGCGAATAACCCTTGGCCTGGATGTCATCGACCAGGTTTTTCAAATCGATAGTGTGCTGGCTGGATTTGCCGGGGCGAACGACCATATGGCCCTCGGAATTGATGCCGAAATAGCCCGAGCCCCAGCCTTCGATGTTATACAGCTCCAGGGATTTTTCGATGGTCCATTTTTGCATTTGGATTTTCCGGAAACGAAGATTGACGAAACGATTCAGTGAAGGGCAGGTGCGCCCTGCGATTTATATAAATGAGATTGGGCGAGAATGTCAAACAAATTCAGCGGGCCCCGGGCCCGGGACGGTATTGCGGGAAATGAAAGAAATTTCATAAATACAGTATTTTATGGTATAAAAATCCGAATTTTTTAAATCGGGCCTCATTGGGAACATCAATGAACATTGAAAAAGTGGATGTCCGGGACATCGCCAAACAGTTCGGCACCCCGGTTTATGTTTACAGTCTGAGGATGCTCCGCGAGTCCATTGCGGAAATCATGCCGTTGTCGCCGGTGGTCCGCTTTTCCATGAAGTCCTGCTCCAACGCGAAAATTCTGCAGGAGATGCTGAATTTCGGAATTAAAATCGACGCGGTGAGCATTTCCGAAATCCAGAGGGCGTTCAAGGCCGGCTATCCGCCTAAGGATATCTGCCTGACCAGCGACGTCTTTTTTAATGCCGAGGACGCCGAGTTCTGTTTGAAGAACCAGATTTTCTGCTCCTGCGGTTCGCTGGGCATGTTGGAGGAATACGGAGAAACCTTCCAGCGACTGGGGTTCGGTTCCGACGGCGTGTCCATCCGCATCAATCCCGGCGAAGGAGCCGGGCATTCCAAAAAAACAAATACCGGTGGTCCCTACAGCAAACACGGTATCTGGTACGAAAACCTGGACCAAGCCAAAACCATCGCCGAAAAATACAAACTCCGGATCGTCGGGGTGCACACCCATATCGGGTCCGGCGGCGACATGGAACACCTCAGCCGCATCACCGGCAAGCTGGTGAAATTCGCCAAGCAGTTCCCCGAGTTGCGCGTCGTGAATTTCGGCGGTGGACTGCCTTATGAATACGATTCGGAAAAGCCGCAGGTGGACATTGGCCACTACCAGCCTATCCTGGAAGAACGGGCGCGGGAGCTGGAGGCGCATTTTGGCCGGCCCATCACCTGCGAAATCGAACCGGGCCGGAGATTCGTCGCCGGGTGCGGGTATTTGATCGGGGAGGTGCGGTCGCTCAACCATACCCTCGATGAAAAGAAAAAACGGTTGGATTATGTCCTGACCAATGTCGGATTCTGTCACCTGCTTCGGCCGATGGCTTATGGGGCCTATCATCCCATCTGGTTTGTAGGCGACGAGTTGGGTGAGGAAACCGACCTGATTGTGGCGGGACCGGTGTGCGAGTCGGGCGACCTGTTGACCCAGAAAAATGACGAACCGGTAGCGCGCAAGTTACCGCTTCCCCAACGCGGGGATCTGATGGTGATCGGCGGCACGGGCGCTTACGGGTATGTCATGTCCTCCAACTACAACTCCCAGCCGCTGATTCCGGAGGTCATGGTCGATGGCGACCAGGTGGTCCTGATTCGCCGGCGGCAAATCCTGGATGACGTGATCCGGGAAGAGGTATAAACGTTCCTTCACTTGTTACCCTAAAAAAAAACCCCTTCCGCATCAAACGGAAGGGGTTTTTGTTGTTAGAGAACTAAACTTCGGGGGAATCCGGTTGCGGCTTCGGATCTTTGCCGCCGAACAGCTTCTTGAAAAAGGCGGCGATGGCTCCCAGCCCGATCAGAATGGGGATCAGCAGTTTCTTGCCTAGTGCCAGCAAGCCGGCGAAAAGCGCCGCCAGGCCCACCTTCGGCTTGTTGCCGCCGGCAGTCACCGCCACCAGACTGGCAATCCCGAACGCCGCCATTGTGTCACCCACGCTGTAGTCCGCATAGCGGTGACCGTCATCGAAGGACTGCTGGCTCACCAGAGCCGCCATCAGGTCCATGGACAACAGATAATCGTCGTAAGAGCTGACCCAGGTGAATTTTTCGTAGCCCTTGCGTCCCAGTTTGATGGAAATAGCGTTGACATACCTTTCCTCGCCGTCCAGTACGTCAAACACCCAGGATACGGAATTGTTGTCTTTGTCCAGGCGGGGTTTTTGCAGCCAGCCGCCGATGGTCAAACCGTGAATGTTGTGCTTGGCTCTTTCGGCATTGCTCTTCTCCGTATTTTCGGAAATCTGGCCCAACAGTTCAGCCGCATCCAGGTCTTCCCAGTCTTCCAGAGACACATAACCTGAAGGGTAGTAGTTAAAGATCAGCTGGATTTCAGTGTCCTGGTTGTAGATCAGGGCCTCCGTATCCGGATCTTCCATTCCCTGGGTGAGAAAGTCGAAACGGCGGGCAGACTCGCCACGTAACAGGGCGAACCCTTCGCTCAGCTTGAAATGGCTGTTCGATTTTTCCAGGGGGTATTTCTGCAGCTCATATTCCCAGGGCAGGTTGATAATTTCCTGGTTCACGGCCTGCTGAGTCGGCGGAAAGGATGGGTCGCCGGCGTGGGCCGTAGGTGCCAGGCTCAACATAATCCATACCGCTAACAGGGTATATATATTTTTCATATGTCCTCCACTCCCGGGAACCCTCGGCTGACCGTTTACGCTTACAGGGCCGTTCCCAAAACCTCGTTATGATGAAGTCAATCTCTTTATAATCGTAAATTTACCGGGAAATACAAGCGGAAAAGGCAGTTTTATTTAAATAAATCAATGATTTAAGGATTACATGGAAAGCTGTAAATGTAATCCGGGGGCAGGGGAATGGGAAAGAATTTGAATTAAGCGGGGATGAAGAAAACAATATCCTTCACCGGAAAATTTCCCTTGGTTTGAGATAAAGCCCCCTCAGAAATGGATAACCTTCGGGTGAACGAGGCTTTCGAAATCCTTGTAGGCCAATTTGATGATCTCGGAATGCGTTCCCGCGTTGAAACCGATTTCCTCATCCCGGCTCAAAGCCTCCTCCACATAGACCTCCATGCCATACAGATTACCGAAGGGCGGCATGGCGCCGACCTCGCAGTCGGGAAATTGAGTTTGGAAGTCCTGTTCCCTGGCCAGTTCAACCTGGTTTGCGCCTGCGGCCTCCTTCAGCAATTGAAAGTCCACTTTGCAATTGGCAGGCAGAACCGCCATGGCCAGTTTGTTGTCCATTTTAACCATCACCGTCTTCGCCATTTCTTTTCCGGAAATGTGCACTTCCGCGGCGATTTCCTCGGCCGTGTAGGCGGGCGGATGGCTGAGGGTGGCGTATTTGACGTGGTTGCTGTCTAGGTATTCTTTGAGTTTGATAGCTGGCATATTTACCCTCCTTTCCAGACAGTTATCCACCACTAATATAGGCCTCGGCGGGCCGGTACGCACCTCTTCAAACAGGGAAAATGGAGAAGGTGGGTTGGATCAGCTGAAAAGAGGGTCGATTTTTTGCGCCATCTGGACGTCGGCGAGGGTGACGCCGGCGGCGGTATGGGTCCAGTAGCGCACCGTAATACGCCGGTAGTTGATGATGATGTCCGGATGATGGTTTTCGGCTTCCGCCGCTTCCGCCACTTTATGAACAAAATCGATACCCGCCATGAACGCCGGCGCATGATGCACCCGGTAAATAAACGGCACGCCCTTTTCGGTCACGCCCTTTTTCCATTCCGGCGCCAGTTCATTTATTTTCTGTTCGACCTCTTCTTCGCTCAATGCTTTTTTCTCTACCATGATTCCTCTTTATTAAAATGGGTGCGCCGCACCCGGTTTTATAAATTATAAGAGAATATTATCATCCTTTGGCTTCTAACAACTTATCCAGTTTTTTGCGCAGGGTGATGGGATGGACTTTGTACAAGAAACTTTCTTTGCCGTTGATCAGGACGACAGGGATTTTTTCCTTGTAGCGTTCGAACAGTTCGAGGTCCGATTCGATATCGGTCATTTTGAGTTCCGCCGGGAGTTCGGCGATCACCTGTTCGATGATTTCCTTAGCGTCGTCGCACAAACTGCAATCTTTCTTGGTCATGATCTCGATGGTGATCATTACGGCGCTACATGGAATGCGTCATGGTGGTGAACTGGCCCCACAGGATGAGCGCGACGGACAACACGATGCAAGCGGCCAGCACCCCCGTGGCGACCGGACGTTTTTTCCAATGGGTTTCCGGTCCGCGGTCGATGATGGGCACCGCCAGCAGAAACAGGATGCACAACAGGGGCGCGACCACCAGAAACGGCACCCACAGATTTTCCAGGGCGTACAGCCAGACGAACTGCCACGGTGGTTTGGTGACTTCCAGGCCCGCCACCGGGGGTTCCCCGAGCGGCGGGGCGACGGTCAACGCCAGCAGGCAGATCAACATGAAAATGCCGGCTCCCGCGCGATTCAGATAAACCAGGTGACGGCTGAAGGGGATTTTCTTCCCGGCTTCCGGTTGTTCCGGGAGCGGCGACAACTGATGATACTTGATGTAAAACAGGTGCAGTCCGATCAACGGAATGGTGAGCAAGGGGAGCAGGCAGATGTGCCACATATAGATGCGGCTCAACAGCGGCACCCCCTGCGCGAACTGTTCGGTAAGCGGCAGGCCGAAAATACCCATGCGCTCCGCCACCCACAGAAAATGCGCGAGGGCCTCGTACGCCTCCTGGTCCCACTTCAGCACGGTGCCGGTAAAAAGCAGGCCGACCATCATCAACAGCAGGCCCACGCCGATATACCAGTTAACCTCGCGCGGCGCCTTGTACGATCCAGTGAACGCGACGCGGATCATGTGGAGCAGGAGGGTGATAGTCAACACCTCCCCCGCCCAGAAATGAATGCCGCGCAAAAACCAGCCGAGCCACACCTGGTCGACCAGGTAATGCAGGCTGGGGTTGGCGCGGTCGGGGTCAGGCACGTAAAACTGGGCCAGCAGGAGTCCGCTTAATAGCAGAATGGTAAACGCGGAAAGCGTCATTCCGCCGAGGGAGTATTTGAAGGAATTGGAGTGTTCCGGAACCTCGTATTCGAGGGTTTCGAGTCCGAGCCGTTCCTTAACCGTCTGGAGAAGTCCGTTGGGCATGAGAGCCTCAGGTTTCCGGCCGGAGCCGGAGATTATTCACACGGGCGTTTCAAAGTCAGAAATCCGAACAGCACACCCGAAAACAGGGTCAACGCCGCTGCCCACCCATAACCTTTGTTGGCAGTGGACACCCATTGGTGTTCGGCGGGTTGGACTTGATTCATTTGGGACATGTCGTGGCCTTCGTGTTCCGGCATCTTGTTCAAATCCATGGGCATTTCCCCGTTGTCCAGCACTTCCTGGTTTTCCCCCCACAAGGGACCCTCGCCCACCATTTCGGTGTCCTCCGGCCCGATGGTTTCCTCCAATCCGTAATCCACCGCGCCCGAGCCGATTTCTGCCAGGCCCGGGAGGTTGTCGCCCAAGGGGGCTTCCGTGAGTTCCGGCAGAGTGGTTTCCGGTTGGGTTTTCGGAGCGTCATGACCGCCGCCATGCGCCCACAGCGAAACGGGATGGACCGTGACCCAAAAGCAAACGAGCAGGGTAGAAGCGAATCGTTTCATATCAGGATTGCGCCACCAGTTGCGCGAACGCCGCCATGGCGTCGTCCGTCGCCCAGTCGCGGGGACCGATGGCCTTGTGCACGATGATGCCGTGTTTGTTGACGATGAAGGTTTCCGGCACGCCGGTGGTTTTATAATCTTTTTTAGCGACACTGCTTTCCGGGTCGAGCAGCACCGGGAAGGTGAGCTGGTATTCATCCATGAACGGCTGGATCAGGCTTTGGTCCTTGTCGACGCTGATGGTCAGCATTTCAAGTCCCTGGTCCTTGAACCGGTCATACACCTTCTGCATGGAGGGCATTTCCACCTTGCAGGTGGCGCACCAGGTGGCCCAGAAGTTGATGAACACCACCTTGCCGCGATAATTTTTGAGATCGACCGTGCCGCCGGAAAGGGAGGGCAAATCGAAACCCGGTGCGATAAACGCTTCCGCCGGGTATTCCATTTCGAAGGGTTTCAACTCCACCTTGTTGACCGCGATGATCAAAAAGGAAAGCAGGGCGGTGACCAGAATCGCGTACGGAATGTAAATATGAACCGGTTTTTTCTCTATCGCTTGTTCCATGGGAATAATTATAGATGCCTTTTATAGGGCCGGTAAAATTTCTTATCGACCGCAACCACGATTTGGTCGAGGCTTTTACCTTCCTGGTACAACCCGTAGGCGTAGATGACTTCGTTCATGCAGATTTCGCATTTGGATCCGTGCATACTGGTGAAGCAGGTCAGCAGGGTTTTGTGGTTGTGATTCTTTTTGCAGTAACAGTAACAGAACTGGCTGTCGATGACTTTGGGGATTTCCGCGGCGTATTTATAGGCCAGCGCGACTTTGCCCGAGAACAGGGCGGGACTCAGCACCGGCCGGTTTTCGATCAGTTGACCTTTCGCCGGTGCGGGGTTGGAAGCCGTGACGCGTCCCGACGGTTTGGTATAAACGTACACGCCCGCCAGCACCATGACGATCGCGGCGAGGAACGCCGAAGCAATCCACAGGGTTTTCCGCGCCGGGGCTTTTTTCCCGCCGGACTTCTTTTTCTTGTTGGATTTGCGTTTTCCCATTTCAATCTCGAGGCTTCAAGTTGATGCATTCATTATATCTGTTGCCGCCGACGTCATGCAAGGGCTTTGGGTCACCGTTTCGGCGGGTACCAGCGGCTTAACGCGGCGGGGGAAAACCCCATCAGAAACCAAGATGCAATGGCGATATTCCTGAAGGTGGTGAAACCGATTCCCTCCGACAGCCAGCGGCGGGGAGAGGTGACGGCCTTTTCCCGCAGGATCACCACCGGTCCCCGTTTTTTTAATTTGCGGAAAAAATCCAGGTCCTCGCAGATCGGCAGGGGAGAAAATCCCTTGAGGTCCCGGAAGACCTCGCGCCGGACAAAAATCCCCTGGTCGCCGTACACCAGGTTCAGGTACCGGGAGCGCAGGGTCGCCAGCCGCGAAATGGTGCGCAGGACGGGTTGAGGCGAGTCGATCTGAAGGCTGAACGCCCCTCCCAGGTAGTGCCCGTTGGCCATGGTCGCGGTCATGGCGCGGTAACCGCAGGAGTCGATATGGCTATCGGCATGCAGGAACCACAGCAGATCGCCGGTGGCCTCCCGGGCGGCGGCGTTCATCTGGGATGCCCGGCCGCGCGGTGCCGGTATCACCGGGATGGCACACCGGCGGGCGATATCCACCGTGTCGTCTTCGCTGCCACCGTCGCCGATCAGAATTTCAAAGGGCTGATGGACCTTCAGACGGGCCAGGGTTTCGGCAAGAACGGTCGATTCATTATAGGTGGGAATAATGACCGAGACCTTCAAAGGCGGGTTTGTGGTTTGGGTGTTTTCCATTTCCGGATGAAGAGATCTCCGCAATTTATGTGAGGGCCAGGAACAGGGCGCCAGTTAATCACAAAAACCCTGAAATTACAACGGTATGGGGCCACGCGGCGGTATCCGCAGGACCGGGTTTTCGTCCAGCCGGGGAAGGTGCTCAAACCTTTCTTCTTTAAAGGGTTGTGCGGTTCTGTATTTCGCCGGATAATTGGTATAAAATTAACCGGTTATCAGGACGAATGAATATGCTGGCTCATTTTATCGATTCCAAACCATTTCAGTGTGGGTACTTCAAAGACCGCAAATCCATCTTTGAGGAGTATCTTCTCGAAGATATTTCCGAGGTGGAGTTCGAGTACCTGCTGGCCCACGGCATGCGGCATTTCGGGGAATATTATTTCCGCCCCCGGTGCCACAACTGCCACGATTGCGTGCCGATCCGCCTCCGGACCGACGACTATGCCATGACCCGGAGCCAGAAGCGGGCGATCCAAGCCTGCTCACAGGTGGATATCCGTCTGGGCCGGCCGAATTATTCTGAGGAAAAATTCAAGTTGTACCTGGGTCACAAACAGCGGTTTCGGTCGTTGGAGGATGATGTCGAGGACGAGGAGAATTTCCGTTTGTCTTTTTATGCGAAAACCCCGTTCGGAATGGAATTCGAATATTTACTGGACGGAAAACTGATCGGTGTCGCCCTGGCGGACGTGACGCGCAAAACCTTCTCAGCGATCTACACGTTTTACTCCACGGAGTACGCGCGTCTGAGCCTGGGCACGTACAGCGTCATCAAACAGATTCAATTCTGCCAGAGCCGCGGCATTCGGTACTTTTATTTGGGATATTTTATCGCGAAGAACAAATCGCTCGTCTACAAGGCCAACTTCCGGCCCAACGAAGTCTATACCAACCACGAATGGCGCCCGTTCCGCAATGCGAAAGGGGATTTCCTGGTTTCGGAGGAGGGTTTGCAGTGGGTCAACTCGGACAAGCTGGTCAGATCCAGCACCTCCCGCGAATTTTAGCGGAGCGGAACCGTTTCCCCACTTATATCCGCCTCTCTTTGATTGATCGTCTCCTGCAGGATCAAATCCGCGACCCGTCTATTCTTGTGATTGATGGCCACGTCGAGCGGTTTTTTCCCCTTGGTGTTTTTCAACTCCAGCTTGGCGCCTTTGTTGATCAGAATACTCGCCGCGCGGGCATATCCCTTTTCGGCGGCCAGGTGTAACAGGGTGCCTTCGGGGATCTTCTGGTTCACGTTCACCCCATGCCGGATCAGCTCATCCATCACGCGAAGGTGACCCTGGGAAGCACTGTAGTAAATCGGGGTTCTCCCCGCCCGGTCCCTGCCGTCGGGTTTAGCGTCAAACGCCAGGAGTAGACGGACCATAGCGAGATCTCCCTGTTCCGCCGCCAGGTGGAGCGGGGTGTTGGCGGCTTTGGCCGAACCCTCCACCCGGGCTTTGCTGTTGAGGAGCACCCGGGCCACGCGGGTGTTGCCCTCACGGGCGGCGCCCATCAGGGGAAAAGGACCTCTTTGGGGATTGACCTGCGCTCCCTGGGCAATCAACAGTTCGGCTATTTGGGAAGAGTTGTTCACGCTGGCCAGATAAAGCGGGGTTTCGCCTTTTTTGTCTCTGGCATCCATCATGGCGGCTTTGGAAAGCAGAACCCGGGCGACCTCGGTGTGGTATTCGAGGGCCGCATAGTGCAGGGCGGTTCGGCCGTTTTTATCCCGGGCATTGACCCTGGCTTTTTTGGCGATCAGCAAGTTGACCAGGGGCGCATGACCGCGATTCGCCGCCAAGTGCAGGGGCGTTCGGCCTTCATGATCTCTGGCGTCCACCTTCGCCCCTTTTTCGAGAAGAATTTCAGCCACCTTCAGGTAGCCAATCCGTGCGGCTTGGTGCAATTGGGTTTGGCCGGCTTCGTTTGGGTTGTTGGGGTTGGCTCCTTCGTTCAGGTGGCGGCGCACTTCTTTGACATTTTTGTAGCGGACCGCCGTATCAAGGGAATGCGTTTTAATGATCGAGCATGAGGAGGAGAAAAATCCTGAAAGAACCAGAAAAGCAAAACCGAATCGAACCACTGGAAATTTAAGCATTGCGCTGAGGCCCCCTGGTAAGTTTCTAATTGCGCTTAACTTATAAGAAAAAAAACAAATTGTCAATGAAGGTTGGGATCAGAAAAAAGGGCACCCGGAGCGGATACCCTTTTGTGGTAGCGGTTGGATTCAATGGCCCGGTCGGGGCTTCATCTTGCCTCGCCAATTTCAATGGGTTTGGGAACCTCGCTTTATTTTCCGACCTCCCTGCGTTTCACTGTTTCCCGCGTGATCAAATCAGCGGCCTTTTGGTTTCCATTGGCCATCGCTACCTCCAAGGCGGTTTTCCCTTTGGCGTTTCTTTTGTTCAAGTTCGCCTCATTAGCAAGGAGAATTTGAACCACTGCGGTATGGCCCCGCTCCGATGCCAGGTGCAACAGGGTGCCTTCGCGAATCTTCTGGTTGACGTTGACTCCATGGTCAATGAGAACATTCATGGTATGAATATTTCCTTTGTAGGTGGTGAAGTAAATCGGGGTTTTCCCGGAGCGGTCCCGGCGGTTTGGATTGGCTTTATTTTCGAGGAGTAATTTGGCGATTTCAGGGTACTCTTTTTCCGCCGCCAGGTGGAGCGGGGTATTGGGTGCCTTGGGTGGACCATGAACCCGGGCCTTATAGTCGAGCAGAACCTTGACCACCTGCACATGACCATCACGGGTGGCTCCCATCAAGGGCGAAGGACCGGTGGCCGGGTTGACTTTGGCGCCTTTGTTGATCAACAGCTCGGCCATTTTGGGAAGGTTGTTCAGGCAGGCCAGATAAAGCGGGGTCCAGCCTTTCTTGTCCCGGGCATTGACGAGCGCCCTCTTCGAGATAAGGGTCAGGGCCGCCTCGTTTCTTTCTCTAAGCGCCGCATGGTGCAGAGGTGTTCGGCCTTTTTTATCACGGCTGTTGACCTGGGCTCTTTGGGCGAGCAGTAAATCGACCAATGGCGCGTGACCATTCTTTGACGCCAGGTGCAGGGGAGTCCGGCCCTCGTCATCCTTGGCATTTACTTTTGCTCCTCTTTCCAGAAGCACCTCGGCCACTTCTTTATTGTCACCGTATGCGGCGTGGTGCAAGGGAGTTCGACCCTGCTCGTCTTTTTTGTTCACGTCCGCGCCTTCATTCAGGTGGCGGCGCGCCTCATTGACATTATTGTATTTAGCGGCTGCTTCCAGACCGGATACTGGCATCATGGAACAGGCGGAAGCAAAAAAGCCGAAAATAATCAGAAAAATTGAACCCGTGCGGAACAATGGGGACTGGTGCATGGTCTTGGACTCCCTTATAGAGTATTGATATTAAATAGTTTAAGGGCAAGTGGAAGCGGTGTCAATGAAGGTTGGGATCAGAAAAAAGGCACCCGGAGCGGATACCCTTTTGTGGCGGTGATTGGATTCAATGGCCCGGTCAAGACTTCATCTTGTCCCGCCAATTTCAAGGGATTTGAGACGCAGCCTTATTTGCCGGCCTCTTTTCGCTTGATCGCTTCCCGGGTGATCAGGTCCGCCACTTTTTGATGGCCATTGTTGATGGCGACATCCAGCGGTTTCTCGCCTCTGGAGTTGGGGATATCCAGCAGGGCGCCTTTGTAGATCAACAGATCCGCCACCGCGGTGTGTCCCTTTGCCGCCGCCAGGTGCAGGAGCGTGCCTTCCGGAATCTTCTGGTTCACATCTTCACCGTAGCTGATGAGCAGTTTCATCACCAGGTGATTGCCATGGTAGGCGGCGTAGTAAATCGGCGTTTTGCCGGTCCGGTCCTTGCGGTAGGGGTCGGCTTGATAATTGAGCAGCAACTCGGCGATATAGGTTAAATCTTTTTCAGCCGCGACGTGGATCGGGGTTCGGGTGGCCTTGGGTTGACCGTGGACATTGGCGTTTTTTTTCAGGAGCACCTTAACCACCTTGCTGTGGCCCATCCAAACGGCTCCAAACAGGGGCGATCTTCCGGTGGCCGGGTTGACCTCTGCCCCCTTGTCGATCAACAGACCGACCAGCCTGGGATGGTTCTTCAAACAGGCCTGGTAAAGCGGAGTATAGCCCTGCTTGCTTTTGGCATCCACCTGCGCCTTGTTCAGGAGAAGTATAAAAGCCGAATCGTAAGCTCCGGTGAGGATGGTGTAATACAACGGGCTCCGCCCGACAAGATCCCTGCCGTTCAAATCGGCCCCTTGGTCGATCAGCAAATCGACCACCGGCGACCGATTTTCGTGGGCCGCGAGATGCAGAGGCATCCGGCCTTTTTTGTCTCGGGCGTTCACGTTCGCACCGTGGTTGACCAGCAGAACCGCCACTTCTTTGTTTCCGTTATAGGCGGCGTAGTGAAGAGGGGTCTGGCCTTCCTCGTCCGGTTTATTGGTGTTCGAACCGGCTTCCAGGTGGCGGTGCACCTCTTCGATGTTGTTATACTTCACCGCGGTTCCGAGGGAATGGGTTTTGATCATCGAACAGGCGGATACGAATCCTACCAGAAAAACCAGCAGGAAAAGGCCGGAGGGGGTAAGAGGGGACTTATTCATGGC
>SMUX01324962.1_pt1 | contig 18061 bp, 17 predicted proteins | sample 2456431 | NCBI WGS metagenome assembly SMUX01 (sample SAMN11095930, study PRJNA526329) | marine sediment metagenome | biome: Marine sediment; feature: Surficial sediment; material: Deep marine sediment; isolation source: Hadal surficial sediment | place: Pacific Ocean | collected 2014-11 | depth... | reverse complement strand
GGCGAGCTTCGCACCATGCCACAGGGCCATCCAGACTACAGGTTTATTACTCAAGAGATGTGGCGTAAGATTGGCGAGGTCCATCCCACCCTGGCAGTCTATGCAAAGTTTATCGACTGGAAGACCTATCGTCTCGGCCGCCTCTCTTCAGAGCTGAGGACCGAGTACAAAAAGTCCTCACTGGAGGAATGAGTCATGAACCTCGTTCACACCGTCTTTCAACCTAGCGGGCAGGGCCCCCATCCCACGATCCTCGCACTGCATGGCCGTGGGGCCAATGCCTTGGACCTTCTCGGGCTCGCTCCTAATATCTGCAATGGGCGCTTCCTGGTGATTTGCCCTCAGGCCCCTCTTGAAGTTCCCATCGAGCCTGGGGCTATGGGATACGCTTGGTATTCTTCGGCGCTTCCCGGTAATCCCGATGTGCAAGCGCTCCTTTCGGTTCGGGATCAATTGAAGGAATTTCTTGATGCCTGCATTGGCTCATTTCAGATCGATCCACGCAAGCTCGTTGCCCTCGGCTTCAGCCAAGGCGGGGCGATGGCATACAGTCTAGCCCTTGACCAGCCTAAACGCTTCGCAGCCCTAGTGGCCATGAGCTCCCGTCTGTCACCCGGGTTGTTGGATCACACACCCTCCGCTTCCTCAGCCGAGGGCTTGCCGACTCTGATCCAACACGGTATCCACGATCAAACCATTGGGGTGGACCGAGGCCGGGAGGCAGCGGAGACCCTACGCCGCTTGAGCATACCCGTTACCTACCAGGAATACCCCATGGGCCATGAGATCAGCCCCCGCAACCTGAGTGATCTATCAAACTGGTTAGAAGAGAAAGTCCTCTAGCGAGAGTCGTTGCTAGAGTAAGAGTGGATGGGTGTTGGAACGGAAGATTGTTATCTTCCCTTTCCGACTACTTTGCCTTGCGGTACGGAAAGTTCGCCTTCATCCGCAGCGGTGGACTGATTCAGATAGGTGCTCCCATCCAGGAGTTCAACGAGAGCGACTCTCAGTCTTTCATCTGGCTCGGAAGGTATGACGTTGCCCTTACCGGCGGCAACAATCTGTGGTCGAGACTTTGACATTTTAGATGGCAGCTGTCCGTTCAAGCCCCACTCGGTGAGTATTTCCCGGCAGGTCTGGGCTTTTTTAATATCAAGAATCTTGAACCCACCTTTTGCATCCGCCTCCACCACTACCTCAGCCGGTGTACCCAACAGGTTGTGGCTACTCCCAAGGGCCTCCTGATAGGCACCCACGAAAAGGATGGCGAGCGAGTAAGAATCTGACCAGGGTTCACTATGGAGCTCAATGGCAGACTTGACCTCACGGGGATGGGCAAACTTATCAATGACCCCATCTGAGTCACAGGTCAAATCTGCGATGATCGCCTTTATGGAAGGGACCTCCCTTAATCTGGAGACCGGCATGATGGGAAAAAGCTGGTCCAGGATCCAGCAGTCCGGAATGGATTTGAAAAGAGAAAAATTGAAGGGGAAAACGGTGGACGAGATTCTCTCCAGCGCCACCTGTTCCGACTTATCGAACCGTCCCGTTCTCGCATACCGGCTGGCCAGCTCCACCACCCTGGTAAAAGCAGACTCTGCCTGGGCCCTCTGCTCCAGGGAGAGAAATCCAAGTGAGAAGGCCGAGAGCATCTCGTCTTTCTTCTGGTAAGCGTCGTGCAAATACTCGCGCCAGTTCTTGCTATTGATCTCGACCGCCAAATCCTCCAGTTCGTTGACCGCATCCACGTTTGACGTCCGCCCTCTGGCCCGGTGGGGTTTTTGGCCTCGCTGCGGAAGCTCCAGTGGGTCGATCAAGAGTGCCGCGTGGTGAGCCACGAGGAACCGACCCGTCTCGGAGATAATATTGGGTTCCTCAATACGCGCTTTTTCCGCAAGTTCCTTACTGGTGTAAACGATATCGTTGGCGTATTCTTGAACGTTATAATTGACGCTAGAATCCGAAGAGCTGTTGCTCCCGTCGTAGTCGATTCCGAGTCCCCCCCCGACATCCAGGCTCCTCAGTGGAACTCCCATCTTTTTAAGCTCTACATAGAATCGGAGGGCCTCCTGCAGGGCCTGTTTGAATTTTCGGATGTTGGTGATCTGCGAGCCCAGATGGAAATGCAATACCTGAAGCGCGTTGAGCAGTTTTGCTTCACGGAGCACACGCGTCACGTCAATGAGCTCAGAGACCGTGAGCCCAAACTTGGAAAGGTCCCCAGACGAATCCTCCCATCGGCCGGTACCACTGGCATGGAGTTTCACCCGGGCTCCCAAAACAGGAGCCGCCGACCCCCGAGCAATCAAATCACAGATCAGCTCAAACTCACGCACCCTTTCCACCAACACCACCACTTCATAACCCGCACTAGCCGCCACCGTGGCTAGTTCCAGATAGGCAGAGTCTTTAAATCCGTTGCAGATGATAGGGCCTTGACCCTTCTTGAGAAGCGAAAGGGCTGCACACAACTCAGCCTTGGTCCCCACCTCAAGTCCCAAGCTGTACTTGCTACCCGTCTTGCAGATTCGCGACAGGGTGGCCGGGCTGTGGTTCACCTTGAGGGGGTACACCGCCGTGTATGAGGAGTTGTAGTTGAACGTCCTCATGGCACTTTGGAAGGCCTCGTGCAATTTGTCTATCTGAGAATCGATGATCTGTGGGAAGCGCACGAGAACGGGCAGGCTCTGCGATTGTTTTTGCAGCGCGCTTGCGAGATCATAAAGGTCGACTCTTCCCACACCGTCGCGGGTCGGCAGAATTTCGAGATGACCAGCGTCGTTGACGTTCACGTAGTCCTGGCCCCAGGAGCGCCACGTGGACAGATCGCCTTTGTCAAACGGTTCGATTTTTATTTCTCTCCCTAAAAAATAGAATAATCTCTGCTCGTTAATCTGTCAAGACAATTTCGTTTTTTTTAACACGATTTGCGTTCTGTTTCTCCTCTAAAACTTCCACCAGAGACAGTGATGAGTGCAGAGCAGTAACTTCAGTTCGCACTTGAAGTGAGATTTGATTGACGAGATCAAGCACAGAACAGCGTGTGGGACTCTTAGCCCCGATCCGACAAAAACTGACCCCGCTGTAAGTCGTCAGGACTGGACATTGCACGGGTTTGCAGCCCTATGGATTGCAGCTCCCGAACTTCACCCGAGATGAATTTCTCATTCATGGTACCCCCTGTGGCCGGCTTTGATCCGGTGGGCGTCAGAAATGATTTCCAGTGTCGATGAATGTCGGATCGGGGTTAGTGCTTCAATTGCCACATCCCGCGTTGAGGAGGGCCGGCAGATCGTAATCCAGTAGCTCTCCAATCCGTTCGATACTGAGATCCGCAGGCCGGTACTTGGCAAGACTCTCCGAATCCAGGGCATAGTGACCCTGGCGGGGGAAGACGGTTGTGACTCGGCTGCCCCAGACGTTCTTGACCGCCGTCAAGATTCTGATTTTGTCATCGATCAGAACGTAATGCTTAGCTGGGTAGCGATGCGCTACGTCGTCAAGCTCAAGTTCTTTATGGATATAGACGAGAACATTTTTCCCCACCGCCTCAAAAAGGCCTGAGCGTTCGATCTTACGTGGCTGAAAAACCACATCCCCATCCGAAAGGATGACGGTCAGCCCCCAACCCCTGAGTCGATCAATGACGTCAAGAGAGTTTGGGAAGAGGCGGTTGGCGAATGGATAATTGGTGAGGAAGGAGGATACCGCGAGGATACGGAGATCCCGTGGACGCTCAACCCGGTAGCGCTGAAGTGCCCCCAGGTAATCCGCATAGCCAAGCTCCGTACGTAGCTCCTCGAAGATCGCCCAGTACCTCTTCTGACAGTCATTACCCACTTGGTGGTCAAGGTGGCCCATCAAATCGGCAATCACCCGGTCGTTGTCGAGGAGGGTGTTGTCCACGTCGATGAGGAAAACCACTTGGTGCTGGTCCATTTTGAACTGCCTCCTTAATATTCAACATAAGCCCGTCAAGGGGACTTTTTCCCTACCTATATATAGGGTTTTCGACAAAGAACCACCTTTCCTATGAAAAACCAGTACATTTTGGTCGGAAAACCAGTAATTTTACGAGTTGCCTGATACCCTTCCCCGTACTAACGTTCACCCCGTGAAATACCCGCTAGATGAGTCTTATTCGCTTTGAAGAAAAGATTATTTCACAGGGTGAACTGGCAATATGATCGAGTCTAACGAAATATCCTACGTCTGCGGTTTTTGCGGCCAGCATTCCCATTACCTTCCCACCGCAGGAGTGATCCATACCGACTCCATGACGTTCCCCATCAGGCTATGTCCCGATTGCGGCCCCACCCAATGGGAAGTCATGCAGTTCTGCCGCGAAATAACACTGGGCGTCTTCCGAAACTGAGCTTCATACTCGTGGTTAACCATTCGAGAACGGGTGCTGCACACTCAGATTGGGCGAGCTTGACAAAGGTCTTATGCCTCAGTATGCCGATGGTTGCAGTTAACGGACTAACGAATAGATGATTTAGATGCCCGGGGCCTATGAAATAAGCTTCAGCCGTCCAAGCGACGACACACTTCAAATCCGGCTTGCCGGGAGCTGGCTAATGCAGGATGGGTTGCCTTCGTCCAACGAGGTGCAAAATCAGACCGAATCCCACCCACCAGTTCGACGGATCACCTTCGACACCCAGGAAATCACCGACTGGGATTCGGGGCTTCTCACGTTTTTGACGCGAGTGGTCGACCAAAGCACCCGGAAGCAGATCCAAATGGACCGCGAGGGCCTGCCCTCCGGTGTCAGGCGCCTCCTGGAGCTAGCGGAGGCGGTGCCGGAGAAGGAAGGGGCCCGGGTTCCATCCACCCGACCCTCCTTCCTCGAACAAGTGGGAACGGCCGTCATCGGTACCGGGAATGCGCTCCTAGTGTTGCTCAGCTTTTTAGGAGAGGTCACCCTCACCTTCTTCAAAATGCTGGGCATGAAGGCACGTTACCGGACCTCTGACCTCATGCTCCTTATCCAGGGCTGCGGGGCCGATGCCCTGCCTATAGTCACGCTGATCAGCTTCCTGGTGGGAGCCATCCTCGCCTTCGTCGGGGCCGTACAGCTGCAACAGTTTGGCGCCCAGATCTACGTGGCAGACCTGGTGGGCATTGCCATGGTCAGGGAAATGGGGGCCATGATGACCGGTATCATCATGGCGGGAAGGACGGGTGCGGCCTATGCTGCACAACTCGGGACCATGAAGGTGACCCAGGAGATTGATGCCCTCACTACCATGGGGTTCTCTCCACTGGAATTCCTGGTGCTGCCCCGGATGGTGGCCCTGATCTTGATGATGCCCCTGCTCTGTTTGTACGCGGATCTTATGGGAATTTTGGGTGGCGCGGTGGTGGGGCTTGGGATGCTCGACCTGTCGTGGACCACTTATGCCCAACAGACCGCCGGTGCCGTCAAGCTCGCGGATCTCTTTGGGGGTGTGTTCAAGGCCTCCGTCTACGGCGTCCTGATTGCAATCTCCGGCTGCCTGCGAGGCCTGCAGTGTGGGAACAGCGCCTCCTCCGTTGGCGATGCGACCACCTCCGCTGTGGTCACCGGGATCGTCTTCATCATTGCCGCTAATGGAATGTTCGCGGTCATATTCTATGTCCTAGGGATTTAAGACAATGGAGTCAGCAGAGGTAAAAAACTCGACCCCTCATATCACCGTTCGCAACCTCACCATGGCGTACGGCAGCTTCGTCCTGATGCGCGATCTCAATTTCACTATCGGACATGGCGATGTCTTTATTATTATGGGCGGCAGCGGTTGCGGAAAGAGCACCTTGCTTCGCTACCTCATCGGACTCAAGGAAACGGAGGGCCGGGGGGAGATCTTTTACGGCGAGGACAACTTCACGAACGCAGATCCGCTGATGAGGGAAAGAATTCGGAGACGTTTCGGCGTCCTGTTTCAGAGCGGCGCCCTCTGGAGCTCCATGACCCTTGCGGAAAACGTCGGGCTGCTCCTGGAGGAATTCACCAACCTTAACCCCAGCCAAATCCGCGAAGTAGCTTCGCTGAAACTAGCCCTGGTGGGCCTCAAGGGTTTTGAAGACTACTATCCGTCCCAGATCAGCGGCGGCATGCAAAAACGAGCCGCCCTGGCCCGTGCCATGGCCTTGGATCCCGAAATCCTCTTCTTCGACGAGCCCTCTGCCGGTCTCGATCCCATCAGCTCGCGGTTACTGGACGACCTGATTCTGGAACTGCGCGACAGCCTGGGTGCCACCGTCGTCGTCGTCACCCACGAGTTGCAGAGTATCTTTGCCATCGGCAACAACAGTGTATTTCTCGATCCGGTGAGTAAGACCGTGATCGCTAGTGGCCCTCCCAAGGAGCTACTTGCCCATGCGGAGGATCCGAGGGTACGCCGGTTCCTGACCCGGGGTAAAGAGGAGGTCTTATGAACAAGAAAATGAGCCCGACTGCCGTAGGTGCCTTCGTGGTGGGTGCCATAGCCCTGATCGTGATGGGAATTGTCACCTTCGGCTCGGGAAGGTATTTTCGCCAATCCTACGAGTTTGTCCTGTTTTTCGACAGTTCAGTGAACGGACTCAAAATCGGGGCGCCGGTAAAGGTGCAAGGGGTAGAAATAGGAACAGTCAACAATATCCTGCTGATTCTGAAGGAGGATCCGGTGCCTGGAGTCCCTATGGAAGTCATGCGTGAGGTCTCGGCACCCGAGAAGCCCAGTATCCCGGTCATCATAGAAATCGATCCGGAGAAGCTTACCAGTCGGGGAGGTAGCGGCAAGGCTTTGACAGATCCTGCAGAATTCGATGAACTGATTCAACAAGGGCTGCGCGGGCGGCTGGCGATGGAAAGCCTAGTGACGGGGCTCCTCTACATTGAGCTCGAATTTCATCCCGAAAGCCCCATAAACATGGTTTCCCTTCCAGGGTCCAAGTACCGTGAGATCCCCACGCTACCCACCACAATGCAAGAGGTGCAAACCCAGGTAAGAGATGTCATGAACACCCTCTCAAAGGTCAAGCTCGACCTATTGGTCAACACCACGACTGAAACTGTACAATCCATTAAACGACTGGTGGAATCGCCCGAAGTGATGAGGGCCATCCGCTTTCTGAACACGGCACTGACGTCCTTTGACAAGCTGGTGCGGGACGTCAATGCCCAGGTCGATCCGCTGGCGAAGGACCTTAAGGAGGCCGTGAAGGGAGCGCAAGACACCTTGGGGGGCATACAACAGCTGGTGCACAATGTTGATACCAAGGTGGAGCCGTTGGTATCCAGCTTGGATGACACTTCCAAAGCGGTTCGTGCCGCCATGGTGCAAGGGAAGAAAACTCTCGCCACCGCAGATGGTATCATCGCGGAGGATTCACCACTCTACCACGACCTTACCAACGCCCTTACTGAACTTTCGCATGCAGCTCGCTCTGTCCGGGTTCTGGCCGATTATCTAGAGCGAAACCCAAATGCTATAATCACTGGGAAGAGGTAACACCAAGATATGACTATGCAGCGTCTTCTTCTATTAGCAATCATCATTCTCGGGGCCTCCACAGTGATGGCAGGTTGTGGCAGCAGCCCAGCCACGAGGTACTATGTGTTGGCCCCCTTGTCCAATTCGGAGGGCGGCAATAAGCCTGCTAGAAACGAGGATGACCCGGTTATAGGGATCGGCCCTGTTCAATTCCCGAAATATCTGGATCGACCACAGATCGTAACTCGCAGCAGTCGCAATCAGATCGATATTGGCGATTTCGACCAATGGGCGGAGCCCTTGAAGAACAACTTCACCAAGGTGATCGCTGAAAATCTTTCCGTCTTGATGCCACGGGAACGTATCGTTGTCTATCCCTGGAGTAGATCGACACCCATCGGATATCAGGTGTTGATCGAGGTGACTCGTTTTGAAGGCGTATTGGCTGGCGATAGCCTCCTGACCGCTCGATGGAGCATACTGGGTAAAGACAAAAAACGGGTTTTATCAAGGCGGACTTCAAACTTAAGAGAAACCTCCAACGGGTCTGGATTCAAAGGTACGGTTTCCGCTATGAACCGAACCCTTGAGGAACTCAGCCGCGAGATCGCCGCGGCACTCAAGGCCCTTTCGAAATAAGAAACAAACAGAGAAAAATTCCAAAATACGAAACCCGAAATCCTAAACAAATCACGACTAAAATTCGAAATCCGAATATCGAAACCCTAAACAAATTCAAATAACCCAAATTCCAATGATCAAAACGGCCTTCAATATCATCCTTCGAAGTTGGTTCTTTATTGTTTTGGATTTTATTCTTTGAGATTTCCCCCTTTGTTGTGAATTTCGTGTTTCGGTATTCGTGCTTGTCTTTATTAATTTCGGATTTCGAATTTTAGCTCTTTGCTCGAGGTCATGTACGCGTCCTCGAAACAACGAGGGACAATATGGAGCAAAAATACAAAAATAGAGGCAATTTTACTCAATTTCGACATTCGAATTTCGAAGTTTTTCCCCCTGTGGGTAGCTAGTATTGACTAACCCCACACAATAACGCTATAGACAAGGGGCTGAACAAGAAGAAAAAACACTATCCTCGGGAGGAAAATACAATGAAGGCAAAAATAGGGATATCGGTTTTCGTGGTGGCACTAGCGGTCGCCATGTTCGGTTTCGTCATGCCCGCTTGGACACAGGACAAACCTGCGGATAACATGGAAATCCTGCGTGACAAAATCAAGGCAGATAAAAAAGTCCTTGTGGCCATGAACATGGGGTTGACTGAGCCTGAGGCAAAGGGCTTCTGGCCAGTTTACAAAGAGTACCAAAAGGAATTGGGCCAGATCAACCGTAGGATTCGTACACTGCTCGAGAGCTACGCCGGGGACTATAATAATCGGTCACTCACCGATGCGAAGGCACAGAAGCTCATTGAAGAGTTCGTCTCCATAGAGAAGGCCGAGGCCGATCTAAAGGCTTCGTTTGCACCGAAGTTAACCAAAGTGCTTCCTGCGATAAAGGTGGCGCGCTACCTCCAGATTGAGAACAAGATCCGAGCTATCATCAATTTCGACATCGCGGCTCAGGTTCCACTGATCCAGTAAGTGAGGAAAATCCTAAGCACGAACCTCGAAATTCGAAACAATATGGGAAAATCCAAAATACAAAATGCAAAATAGTAAGGGCGAATTCCACAAGAGTAAATACACCCTTGGTGTTAATCATTGGAATTTGGGTCATTTAAATTTGTTTAGGGTTTCGGGTTTCGTACTTCGGCTTTCTGGCTTGATGATTTGATTTGGATTTCGCTATTCGGATCTCTTGGCCGTAGATAGGAATTGAGAAGAGAACAAATTCGAAGGGGGGAAGTTATGAACAGACTGTCATACCTTTTATTGGCTGTCCTTTTTCTTCATGGTTGTACACTCACCGGGCAAGAATTCTCATCGTCTGCGGTAAAGGAGATCCAACCGAACGTTACCACCAAAGGACAGATTACTAAGACCTTTGGAGAGCCTTTCCGCAAAGGAATGGAGAGCGGCTTCGACACTTGGAGATACAGCTACCGTGCTCTGATGACTGAGAAAAGTGGGTATGTGGACAAGGACCTGTTTCTCATCTTTAACAAAAATGGAACGGTTCAGAAATACTCCTACTATACAAACATCGTGCCACCGGAAAAGCCAATGACCCCAACCCCTGCCAGTACAACTGGAAACTGATTCCCCCAAATTGGCTCTCTATTCAGTCGCGGGTGCCTTCTGCCATGTGAAAAATGGTAAGCGAAAGGCAGGCTCATTCACAAACAGAGTGAATTTTGCCTGCCGGGGATAGGCTATTTCTCGGAATCACGGGACCCAGAGTCTTTCACCGCTGCATAGATCTGGTCTAATTTCTTATCAATGGCCTCCATACTAACGGAGTTTTTGTAGGCCATTAGGATCAGCTTCACGGAAACAAGAAACACTCCGGCTTCCAGGAGCAGGTCGTGTGTGAGCCCCTTGACGAAGAGCGCAGCCGTAAACAGACAAAAGGTTATGATAATAACCACAAGAGAAGCGAGATCGAAATGTTGCAACATCCTACCCCCCGTTAATTTTTAAAGCCAGACTGATCCCCTCTCCGACCCTAAGCACCGCAAAGGTCTCGGGGTGGAATAAATGCAATGATCTTCCCCTTATCTTTTTTCCTAAGCAGCCTGTAATCCAGACCTAAGGGCTCTTCCACTAGCTTGTAACCACTCAACAAGGGTTCCAAATCAGCCCTGTTATTTATACGGCTCACAATGAGATGACAGGGTTGCTCCTTGAGTAATGATGGGAGTTGGGCTGCATTGACCCTCTGTGGAGGACGCACCGGGCGGAGATAGTAGGCAATTTTCTCTGGTGCTCGAACCATTAAAATAGACATTTCAGACCACGGTCGCACAGCACTGCTTTGCTCTCGTAGCACTTTTGCGTACTGCTCTACATTCGCTTTACTTTTAATAAATGGCTGTAAAACACCGAACCAAGCAAAAATTAAAATAAACGAGCTGACGGCGGTATAGCCAGCCCACCGGACGCGCAGACTCTGTAAGCCATCCTCGAGTATCCAGTTCGCAGTCATTAGGATCGCAAAGGGGACCACGGGGAGCACGTAATAACTCCGCCGAGATCCGCTGGCCGTCAGGAAGACAAACAACAAAAGGGTTGCCCAGGCGGCCCAGGAAGCTCCGGGGTTCAACTCACGCCAATGGCGGACGGTGTACCATGCGACCGGAATAAAGAAGAAAGTCCAAGGCATTAGGTAGGCTGGTAAGTAAATCAGATAGGTATAAATGGGCCCCTGGTGGTCGAAAGGTTGAAAGAAGCGAACGAAATTCTCCAGAAAAACCTTGTTCAAACCGCTGTGTCCATAGTCCTGACTACCAATCAAGTTCGAGGCCAGAAACGGTAAAAAATAAACAACCAGAGCCGGGATCAGTGCTAGAAACAGGCGTGGGTTCGTATGTTTCTTCCATTGCCCCTTGGGAAGCAGATCGGGCAGTAACACGATGACCGGTATCACGGCTCCAATCAATCCCTTGGTGAGGCTGGTCACCGCAAGGATCATAAAGAACACAGCATAATGAGTGAAATTCGCGCTTTCTCTGTGCTCAAAATACCAAACCAAGGCGAGCATCACGCCCGCGACGTTGAGCATGTCCGTACTGGAGACCCGAGCCCAGAAGATAATGAAAGCCGTAGTAACGGAAATCCAACCAGCAAGTAGGCCCACATGACGGTTCATCAACTTGCTGCCCAATCGCCAAACACATGCAATGGTGATCAGTCCCGCAAGCGCTGAAGGCAAACGTAAGGACCATTCGTTCAGACCACCGGTGACATTGGATAATAGCAACATCATCCAATAGGATAGCAACGGCTTGTCGTAGTAAGGCTTGCCCAGCAAGTAAGGGTGCAGGTAATCACCACGCAGCACCATCTCTGTGCAGATGGCCGCCCAACGACCTTCCAGGGTCCACAGCTCCCGGCTGCCCAGTAAGGAAAAAATCATCAACCCAGCTGCAGACCAAAGAAGCAACGGGATGGGGCGCATTCCCCACAATCGCTCAGTAACAGCGTAAATTCGAAATTCCACCATGTCTCTTATGAGTCCATTACACAGAAGGCTGACCGCTGCGGAAGAACCATACCTTCTAGCACAGCACGCCACAAAGAATTTTTATTATATACAATCCGGCTTGTCTACCGATTGGCGGCCTATTGGAGAAGGCTCAGCTAAAGTGCATTTGGCATGGCGCAAGGCGTAAGGCGAAAAAAGTGTTGGGTGTCTAGTGTTAAGCAAATAACAGTTGGCAGAAGGCAGTAAGTAGCTGGCAGTAATGAGTCCGGAGCTGAAGGGTGAAGGCTGAGAGCTGATGGCTTAAAAGTTGACGCTATGCGCTTTGCGCTCTGCACTTTGCTATTACCCATCTGCGTAAATCTCCGGTTAATAGCTCTGAACGCTTTGCGCCATGCCCTCTGCTCTTCAGCGGCATCGTGGATCACGCGGACTCGTACAGGGTGACGGTGTGGACAGAGTTGCCTTCTCCTTCATTTCTGGGCTGTCCCTGTCGGCTAGCGAAGCGGAAGAAGAGCATGAAGCTAAAAAAATCGCCACCCAGAATACGAAAAACCATTTGATGCCGCCCATGGTAACCCTCCATTGATCAGCAACTAGTCTATAGCGTACAGTCTACCGTTTTTAGCGTTCCGACACCAGTCCGCCGGTAGCAGTGAGCAGCAAGCAGCTAGGCGCAAAGTGCACAACATCCTATAAGAACTTAACCGCAGATTTTCGCAGACGGACGCAGATAATCAGAGACAAAGAGAATTAATTTCTGGCCAGATTGGCCAGAAAAAAATCCGCGCTAATCGGCGTGAATCTGCGGTTAATTTCCCTCTTTCAAGTTTCTATCCTCGATCTTCGATGCCCTGCTCATTGTTCCTCTCCAGTTGAGTGGACACCCGGCGACACGTAAGTTCGGCACTCAAGCACTGCACCGATGGCTGGAATCAGGTCCCAAGCGACAGATTGCAATAGGACGAACCCGAGGGACCCCGCATCCAGGGCCTGCCTCATCACCGCCGGTTCGTCGTAGGTACTTAAAACGATGATCCCCTGCTGAGGACTCTGTTTCTTCAGTTGGCGCACCGTGTCAATTGTAATCGAAAGGTCCATGACCACGATGTCCGGCTTCAGTTTGCCAGCGCTATCAAGCAGCGAAATTGAGTTGTCCACCATCCCAACAATCTCAAACGCAGGCTCCAGCAGGTACCTCAACCCTTCAAGCATGACCTTATGACTGTCCGCGAGAAGTATACGGGGTTTTTTCATCATAGACGTCCCCAAAAATTCACACCGCGAGTCATTCACGCACCCCAGACAACCAATCATTTCGAATCTACTAGGTATGAGTATTACCCGTAACTCGTAAATTTACCGGTTTTTAGCGCAAAACTTTCGAGGTGTTTTATGGCGGAAATGACGGTGTGTGGTGACTAAGTCTCAAGGATTTTGGTAGCTTGCACAATCCTGGTATGTGAGGGCGCCTAGTAAAACTACTAGGTGGGGTTGATCAACACTGAGCGGCGGATCGGTCAGACGGACGCAATCCCGTTCTTGACCGCATACTGGATCAATCCAGCGTTGGTGCGGAGGTTCAGGTCTTCCATGATGCGGTATTTATGAAACTCCACCGTCCGTGTTGAGATATGCAATATGGTGGCGATTTCCTTGGCAGAGTGGCCCTCACCCACCAACTGCAACACCTCTCTCTGCCGAGGCGTTAAATCAAGATGGCCCTGTCGGACCCCATGAGACTTATCCATGAAGCTCTGCAGGACGTCCTTGGCAATCATGGGCGTCACATAAACGCGCCCGCGAAGTGCCTCTCGAATCGCCTGGACGAGCTCGGAAGGAGCTGAATGCTTCAAAACATAACCCGATGCACCCGCTTCTAAAGCCCGGGTTGCATATCTCGCATCCAGGTGCATGGTGAGAAATATGAACTTGGCCTGGGAATTGGCCTTCTTGAGCTGCTGAGCCGCCTCGATACCGTTCAGCAAAGGCATGGAAACATCTGCCACAATCACATCCGGGTTGAGCTCCTGAGCAGCGGCCACCAAGGCTCGACCGTCTTCCACAGTTCCGACCAGCTCGAATTCAGATTCTAGGAGGCCCCGCAAACCCTCAACAACAATCTTGTGATCGTCGGCTAATAAAACACGTGGTCGTTTCATAGATCCCTCAGAGTTATATTTTTATCGTCAGTCCTATAGCGATACCACCCAGTTCTGTCAACTCGTAAAATTACTAGTATTTAGCTCAAAATATACTGGCTTTGGGTCCATTTAATGGAGCCGCTAAACCCTGTCCGTACAGGCCAAAGGCGCTTGAATCTCAATGACCGTGCCTTTTCCCGGTGCTGAATGAATGGATAAACTGCCATTGATAAGTTTGACTCGTTCTTCCATACTGGCGAGGCCCAGCCCTGGCTTTCCCTGGGTCTTCGCCGGCTCGAAGCCAACGCCAGAATCCTCAACCGAAAGAAAAACACTGCCGTTCTTCCCCGTTAAAGTGACCCGGGCGTCGGTTGCCTGCGAATGTTTGGCGATATTTCTCAAACTCTCCTGCGTTACCCGGTAAAGGCAGAGGGAAACATCCTTAGAGGTCTCCTCAGGAAACCTATCCGCCGTAAACTTGACAGGAATCCCCTCAAGCTCTGAAAACCGGTGGCATTCGGACTCCATCGCATCCACAAGACCCAGGTCATCCAGGATCGACGGGTGAAGCTGACGCGAGATCCGGTGGATATCCCCCGCCAACTTGACTATATGGTCCTTCATCCCTTGGAGCTTCCCGTGGATAAAATCTGGAGTGTAGTGAGATAGCTGTTCCAACTTTCCGGCTTCGATGGCGACCACCGCCAGCCTTTGACTCACGTCGTCGTGTAGCTCGCGGGCCAACCGACGGTGGCTCTCTTCCTGTGCGTTAATCATGCGAGCCCTCAGATCTTGAAGGGTATTTTCCGCTCTCTTGCGCTCTGTGATGTCACGGACAAAAGCACTGAAGCTAACAGTCTCTCCGGTACGCGTGGGAACAACTGTCAACTCAACGGGAAACTCGTGGCCATGTCGGTGGAGGGCCGTGAGCTCTATCCGTTTGTTCAACATGGGCCCGCTGTTCGAAGCTAGGAAATGTTCTAAGCCACGACGGTGCGCTTCCCGATGCTGGTGCGGAATGATGATCTCGTCCATACGCCGACCAATGACATCTTTCCAAGGCCAGCCGAAGATGGTTTCGGCCTGGGGGTTCCAGCCCGTGATCAATCCTCGAGTGTCCATTGTGACGACGGCGTCGAGCGCAGATTCCACGATGAGGCGGGTTCGTTCTTCATTGTCCCTCAGTGACTTTTCCACCCTCTTGCGCTCGGTGATATCTACCATAAATCCTCGAAGCGTTTTTGGGGCACCGTCTTCAGCCTCAACGCTTACGATGTCATGGACCCACACAGTTTGCCCCTCTGAGGAAACCATCCGGTATTCGAAGTCAAATTCTTTGCATCGTTCAGAGGACTCGAGGCATGTCCTGATCGCAGACTCCCTGTCCTCTGGGTGAATGTGAGAGGCCCAAAAATCTTTTTCAGCCCATTGCTCGAGTGGATAGCCTAATAGCTTGATAGCCTGTGGACCCACGTAAGTGAACTGCCAGGTCTTGGCATCTGCCTCCCATGGTATGACGTTGGTCGTCTCCAACAGGACCCGGAGACGTTCTTCGCTTCCCTTCAGTGCATTCTCCGTACGCTTTCGTTCTATGATTTCATCATTAAGTTTTAGGTTGGTTACCGCCAGCTCCTTGGTCCGTTCCTCAACCCGTCTGTCCAACTGGTTATGTGCCTCCCGAAGGGTCTCGTCAGCTTCCTTATGCTCGGTGATATCCTGGACGATGGAGCTGACTCCTTGAACAACTCCGTCCTCCGATTTGACAGGGTAATAGCATGCCGAAAAGTGTCGCACTTTTTGGGGATCGGCGGCCGTCGCCCCAGTAGCCACAACATCAACAACAGGACTACCAGATTCGATCACATGATGATAAACCGACTCCATAGTCTCGGCAATTTCGGGAACCATCTCTCTAAGGGTTCGCCCTATATGATCTTTGGCCGGTATACCGTTGATCTCAGCGAGTTTTTCGTTGCACCGCAAATAACGCAAATCCCTGTCCATGTGACACAGGCCCAAGGGAGCGGTTCTGTAAAGCAGCTCCAACTCGGCTAACTGCTCATGCAATCGCTGTTCACTTTCCAATAGATTGGCTTCTGACTGCTCGCGTTGCCTAATTTCCTTCGTTAATTCAGCGTTGGCTTCTGCTAGCTCATTGGTCCGCTCCTGGATAAGCATTTTTAATACGTTGTGTTTTTTCTTTAGCACTTCATCTTCCCGCTTGCGTTTCACGAACTTACCTCCAAGTCTTTAATGGGTTGCCGTTAACCTACGTTTCCGCAATTCGGCGAGGGCGTCAAAATTGTCTATGCCCCCTCTCTGGCGCAAAACCGAAGCGAGAGCAAAGGTGGCAGAGAGGGGCTGGTTAAGGTGGTGCTCCAATATATGAGCCTGAGCAATACCGATATCCTTGACTGCCTGACGCTGTTCGTCTCTCCGGCGCCACTCGGCAAAATTAATTAAGGCACCCCCAATAGCGAGCGCCAAGAAAAATGAGGTTGCCGATATCAATAAAGGCGAAAATCGACTCAAGGTGTGTTCCTTACGTATCAGAAAAAGCCTTGTTTTTTTAACCTCTTATGGTCCCCAAAACCGTTGCTTTTTACCACACACCGCCCGCCAGATCAACTCTGCCTTGCCCGCTCGGGATAGCAAAGTTCGTTGCCTGATGGCAGCATATGCCCCCCGGATAAGCTTAGATGATTAGTAAATTTGGTGACTGTAGCCCCCATTCGCAGGTGGATCACAACCAGCGGTATCTTGCTAAGGTAGTTAAAATAGGCTAGGCTCCGCGGGGTTTTGGACGTTTAAACGATACTCAAAAAGGAGAAGAAATGATTAGGACGTTATCCATCCTGGCCATGGGTCTTCTCGCCCTTTGCTATCCAGCATTCGCTCAGACGAAGGGTAACATCCAGGACTTAATGAAAAAGGATCGCGTTATCCAGAAGGACGGAAAATTTAAAATCGAGGCATATCGTCTCTGCCGACTGTACCGACCCAAGCACCTCGGAGGCGGCGTAAGCAAGCCCTTTCAGGTTGAGGCCCGGGCCGAAGCGCCGGCACAGGGAGTCATCAGCCGCGACAATTTTCTAGTACTTTTCACTGAAATCGCGTTAGGCCTGCGGGTAAAGTTCGCCGCTGACTTTATTAAAGGATTGACCCCCATTCAGGCCCTCGATGCACTGCAGTGCGAGCAGATTGATGCACCCGTAGGAAAGGTGGACCTCCAGGTGGACGTGAATATGGACAAAGAAGGCATCAAGATCGAGATTCTAAAACCAGGAACTGGGAAGAAGCAGACGCAATTGAATACCTGGAAGGATCTCTTTGGCGGAGATTTTTAAACTTTCCTCGGTTCATTTATGGCAGAGCCAAGGCGTATCGTAGCGGATGTGGCCATCATTGGCACCGGTGGAGCCGGCCTGGCTGCGGCCATCGAGGCCCGTAACGTTGGTGCCAGGGTGGCCATGGTGGAGAAGGCGGATACCCTCGGCGGGGCTTCCATCATTTCCGGCGGCGGCTGCTGCATGGCTGGAACTCCCCTCCAGGAGTCTAACGGGATTCACGACACCCCTGATCAGGCCTTTGAAGATTGGGTCAAGTGGGGCGGGGGGTCTGCAGATGAGCCATGGGCCAGGTTCTATCTGGAGCACTCGCGCAATGACCTTTACCTATGGGCGGAGGGATTAGGCGTCAAATGGGTTGCCATGAACCATCAAGAGGGTAACCGCGTGCCCCGTTGGCACCGGCCCGAAAGGGGCGGCCTCGGTCTTACGACGGTCCTCATCGAAGCGGCTAAGGCCCGTGGAGTAACGGACATTTTCACGTCCACCGAGGTCAATTCGATCCTCACACAAAACGGGAAGGCCTGTGGCCTAAATGGTATCAACACAAAGAGCGGCGACCCAGTGGAGATCCGAAGTCAAACCGTTGTGGTAGCCACAGGGGGTTTCAACTCCAACCTGGATATGATTCTGGACGTAAGGCCGGATCTCAAGAACTTCAAAATCATGGAAGGGGCAGGCCGAGGGGCAACTGGGACAGGCCACAAGATGGCTCGGGAGATTGGCGCCTATTTAACCCACATGGATCATATCTGGTTTTATGTATACGCCACGCCGGACTATCTCGATCCCCAGGGCAGACGGGGTCTGGTATTCCGCGGAACTCCAGGCTACATCTGGGTGAACCAACAGGGACGACGCTTCCATGACGAATCCCGTACCGGTGGCGCCTCAGCCACGCCTGCACTGATGGCTCAGGATCCGCCCCATGCTTGGGCGATAATCGATACAGCCATGGCGGTCAAACTCGGAATAGCCGATCCTCATTACCGACAAGGGG
>SMUX01042636.1_pt1 | contig 18061 bp, 14 predicted proteins | sample 2456431 | NCBI WGS metagenome assembly SMUX01 (sample SAMN11095930, study PRJNA526329) | marine sediment metagenome | biome: Marine sediment; feature: Surficial sediment; material: Deep marine sediment; isolation source: Hadal surficial sediment | place: Pacific Ocean | collected 2014-11 | depth... | reverse complement strand
GTTTTGCTTGCCAGTTGATTCATTGTAATTCGCAAGTCTAATTATCGGTATCGTGACCCAGGCCACAGAGTGGCCACGGCATAAGCGTTCATCATAAGTATGGGCTGTTCTATTGGAAAGTCCAAAAAGGCCTGTTTTGCGAGAATCGTGGCCATGGGTCATGCGGCTGCACGTCCACAAGCAGGATTATTATGTTATCTCGAGTGAAATGACGCGACCGGAGACCGATGTATAAACGGCTTCTAATACGTGTTTTGATCAGTTCTATGCTGTTTCTCCCCTTTTTGCTCCACAACCGGGGCGATATTCACATGGGCTGGCTGGAGCGCCTGGAGCAACTGACTTACGACGTCAGGCTGGTTTTTACCATGCCAAACACGATCGACGACCGAATCGTCATTGTGGACCTTGATGAAAAAAGCCTGCTGGAAGAAGGGCAATGGCCGTGGCCGAGAAACCGGGTTGCCCGGTTGGTGGACCGATTGTTCGATGACTATCAGATCAAGGTTCTTGGCTTCGATATTGTATTCGCTGAGCCAGACAATCGCAGCGGTCTACCGGTATTGGAGCGGCTGGCACAGGACGAGCTGAGAAATGTTCCCCAGTTTCGCCAGGCGCTTGAAAGTTTACGGCCGGCACTGGATACGGATGGCCTTTTTGCCAAAGCGCTTGCCGGCCGACCGACGGTTCTGGGTTACGTATTCCGCCACGCAGGGGATGCGGGAGAGGATGTTTCCTCGGGCATGTTGCCGCAGCCGCTGATCCCGTCGGATCAAGACGACACCAATATCCCCTTCGCCGAGGCGATCGCGTATACCGGCAATATCGCGCTGCTGCAAAACAACACGGCCGGCGGTTTTTTCGAGAATGCGCTGGTGGACGGAGATGGGAAATATCGCCGGGTTCCCCTGCTGCAAAAATACCATGGCAATCTCTATCCATCGCTTGCTTTCGCCGTGGCGCACCAGGCGCTGGGCCGGCCAAAACTGGGTTTTGTGTTTCAGCATGGCGCGGACGGGCCGCGCGATGGACTGGACCTCGACTGGCTGACACTCGGCGACAAAAAAATTCCGGTTGGTGAAAACGCATCGGTCCTGGTCCCGTACCGGGGGCAGCTGGGCAGTTTTCCCTACGTCTCCGCGACAGACGTATTGCATGGTCGGGCAGCCAAGTATCCATTGAAAGGGGCGATAGTACTCATAGGGACGAGCGCTGCCGGTCTCCATGATTTGCGCAATACGCCGCTTGGCAATCGATTTACGGGTGTCGAGATACACGCAAACATTGTTTCCGGAATCCTGGACGAGACGATCATGCATCATCCGCGCTATGTCCAGGGCATAGAGATTACGATCCTGGTATTGCTCGCGATTTTGATGACCGCCGTGTTGCCCAGGGTTCCCGTCATGACGGCGACGCTGGTGACGGTATTGATACTTCTGCTGATTACCGTGCTGAACCTGGTGATCTGGGGCCGGGGCAACTTCGTGCTGCCGCTCGCGTCCTTGCTGAGTTTCACATTCCTGTTGTACTTCCTGCACATGATTTATGGCTATTTCGTGGAAGCAAGAGGCAAGCGAGAACTGTCGGGTCTGTTTGGCCAATATGTGCCGCCGGAGCTGGTCGCCGAAATGGGTAATAACCCTGGTGATTTTTCGATGCGAAGCGAGAGCAGGGAAATGACCGTGATGTTCGCCGATATCCGGAATTTTACCGGGATCGCCGAACAGCTTAGCCCGCCCGAAGTGAGTGAGCTTCTCAACGCTTTTCTGACGCCGATGACGCGGGTGATCCAGCGACATCGCGGCACCATCGACAAGTACATTGGTGACGCGATCATGGCCTTCTGGGGCGCGCCGGTCCGGGACCAGCAGCATGCAAGAAACGCCCTGTTATCCGCGATCGAAATGCAGGGAGCGCTCAGCCAGTTGCAAAAGGGGTTTGACCGCAGAGGCTGGCCGGAAATCAAGGTTGGCATCGGTCTGAATACCGGCGAAATGCGGGTCGGCAACATGGGTTCGAGTTTCCGGATGGCGTACACCGTGATGGGTGATTCTGTAAACCTCGGCGCAAGGCTGGAAAACCTGACCAAGACCTATGGGGTGACCATCGCGGTAGGCGATGCTACCCGCAAGGCGGTACCGGATTTCGCCTTTCTCGAACTGGACCGGGTTCGGGTCAAGGGCAAGGACAATTCCGTCGCCATCTTCAGCCCGGTCGGGCCGCTCAACGAAATGGGCCTGGACATCAGGCAAATGCTGAAAAAGCATGCCATGGCCTTGCAGTTTTACCGCGAGCGCGACTGGGATTCCGCCGAAAAGGAGTTTTTTGGCCTGGCCCAGTCCTTTCCCGAGCGCAGGCTTTTCAGCCTTTATCTTGACCGGGTAACCCACTTCAGGGGCAATCCGCCCGCAGACGACTGGGATGGCATTTCGATTATCCTGCACAAATAACCGGTCTGCGAGGCGATGCCGGCAACTGTCAAAATTGTTGTCCAAAAGCGAACGCAGAACAGGTAAAATCGAACGATGCGAAGCGTAAGACGACAACATGACTGATCCTAGGGAAAACCACGAACAAGGCCTGGCGGTCAAAGAAGCGCGACCTGAACTCATGCGGCCGCCGATGTACAGGGTGTTGTTGCTCAATGACGACTACACGCCGATGGATTTTGTCGTCGGGGTGCTGGAACGGTTTTTCTCCATGGATCGGGTCAAGGCCACGCGCGTCATGCTTGAAGTCCATACCCACGGGCAGGGCGCCTGTGGGGCTTTTACCTTTGAAATCGCGGAAACCAAGGTTGCCCAGGTCAATGCCTATTCAAGACAGCAGCAGCATCCTTTGTTGTGCACCATGGAAGAAAGCTGACCATGCTTAGCAGGGAACTCGAACTTTGTCTGAACGACGCCTTTCGCGGGGCGCGCGAGATGCGTCACGAATTCATGACTGTGGAGCATCTGCTGCTGGTCTTGCTGGATGAGATACGGGTCAGGGAGCTGCTGATATCCTGTGGCGCCGATATCAGCGGACTGAAGAAAGACTTGCAATCGTTCGTCGCTGAGACGACGCCGTTGATGGAGGACGGCTCGGAAAGAGAAGTGCAACCGACCCTGGGTTTTCAGAGGGTGTTGCAAAGAGCGTTGTTCCATGTGCAGTCCTCCGGCAAGAAAGAAGTAACCACGCAAAACGTACTGGTTGCGATATTCTCTGAAAAGCAATCCCAAGCGCTTTACCTGCTCAACCAGCAGGATATCGAACGCCTGGATGTCGTTAATTACCTGTCTCACGGCCTGGCGCCGATTGCCGGTGACACGACCGATAGTGTAGGCGGCGGGCAGGAAGATACCGATATGCCGGCCAGCCCGCTTGGCTTGTATGCCAGCAACCTGAACGAGATGGCAGAGGCCGGTCGCATCGACCCGTTGATCGGCCGCACGGATGAAATTCAGCGCACGATACAAATTCTCTGCCGTCGGCGGAAAAACAATCCTTTGTTTGTCGGCGATGCCGGTGTTGGCAAAACGGCGATGGCCGAAGGTTTGGCGAAACTCATCGTCGAGAAAAAGGTTCCCGATCTGCTGAGGAATACGACCATATATTCGCTGGACATGGGAGCCCTGGTTGCGGGGACCAAATACCGCGGCGATTTCGAGAAGCGGCTCAAGGGCGTGTTTGCCGAACTGGAAAAAGATCCTTCGTCGGTGCTTTTTATTGACGAGATTCATACGATAATCGGCGCCGGTTCGACATCGGGAAGCGTAATGGATGCGTCGAACCTGATCAAGCCGGTGCTGGCCAACGGCCGTCTGCGATGTATCGGTTCGACCACCTATGAAGAGTTTCGGGGAATTTTCGAAAAAGACCATGCTCTGGCAAGGCGATTCCAAAAAGTCGACATTGCTGAACCTTCAGTGGATGAAACGGTTGCGATCCTCAAAGGGCTCAAGTCGCGGTTCGAGGAGCATCACGGCGTGAAATACCCGGATTCAGCCTTGCAAGCGGCCGCCGAGCTGTCGGCACGCCATATCAACGATCGGCGCTTGCCCGACAAGGCAATCGATGTGATCGATGAAGCGGGCGCCAAGATTCGTTTGCTCGAGGAAGAACAAAGGCCGGATAACGTGTCTGTCGAATTGATCGAGGAAATTATCGCGCGCATGGCGCGGATACCGCCGCGCAGCGTATCCGCTTCGGATCGTAACTTGCTCAAGAACCTGGAAAGGGATATGAAGCTGGTGATTTTCGGGCAGGATGCGGCGATCGGTTCGCTGGCCTCCGCGATAAAGATGGCCAGGTCGGGTCTCGCCGATGAAACCCGGCCGGTAGGCAGTTTCCTTTTTTCCGGCCCCACAGGCGTTGGCAAAACAGAGGTTTCACGGCAGCTGGCCCTGGCGCTCGGGATCGAATTGCTGCGTTTCGATATGTCTGAATACATGGAACGGCACACCGTTTCCCGCCTCATTGGTGCGCCACCAGGGTACGTTGGTTATGACGAGGGCGGTCTGCTGACCGAGCAGGTAACCAAAACCCCGCATTGCGTTTTGCTGCTGGATGAAATCGAAAAGGCGCACCCGGATGTGTTCAATATTCTGTTGCAGGTGATGGATCATGGCACGCTGACCGACAATAACGGCAGGCGCACGGATTTCAAGAATGCGATCCTGATCATGACGACGAATGCTGGCAGCGGAGAAATGAGTCGTGCCTCCATAGGATTTACCGAACAGGATCATTCCAGCGATGGCATGAAGGCTATCAAGAAACTTTTTTCACCCGAGTTTCGCAACCGGCTGGACGGCATTATCCAGTTCAAGGCACTCGATTCGGAAACTATTCAACTGGTGGCGGACAAACTGCTGCTCGAGCTCGAAGCACAACTTGAGCAGAAAAACGTCAGCCTGGATGTCGATCAGGAGGCGAGAGCCTGGGTCGCCCGGCACGGTTACGACGAAAAAATGGGTGCACGACCCATGGCGCGCCTGATCCAGGAGGAAATAAAGCGCCCACTCGCCGAAGAACTGTTGTTTGGCGATTTATCTGCCGGTGGCCATGTACGGGTTACGACCGACGCGAACGACAGGCTGGCCCTCAAAATCACGAAGGTACTGGAACTCGACAAGGTTGAATAAGCGGGACGGGTCTCATTGTTGACCGGCCCGGGGTTCATCGGGGCGACCGCCGCCGAGTAACGAAGAGAGCCAAAGGATCTACCGGCTGCGGTAGATGATTCTTCCCTTGGAAAGATCGTATGGGGTCAGTTCCACGGTAACGCTATCGCCGGTCAGGATGCGAATATAATGCTTGCGCATTTTCCCGCTGATATGGGCCGTAACGACGTGGCCGTTTTCCAGTTCGACCCGGAACATGGTGTTGGGTAAGGTCTCGGTGACCTTGCCTTCCATTTGTATGGCTTCTTCTTTTGGCACGTAGTTTCAATGTTCAGTTCAGGCCCGCGCATTTTGCGGAAACTACCGGTGCTTTGCAAACGGAATCCGGTCAATCAGGCGAATTAGCCGGTCTTCGCCATGCATCGAAATTCGCGCTGCTGCGGGCGATCGCCGGCCAGGGTGTGCGGGTCGGTGGTTTCCCGGACCAGTCCTTGAGTTTTTCGAGGTACCGGCGCCGCGACATCGCCTGTGCACCGAGACTGCCCAGGTGTGGCGTGTACATCTGGCAATCCATCATTTCAAACCCGGTTTCGCAGAGTAATCGATCCAGACAGGCCATCGCGACCTTCGATGCATTTTTGCGCACGCTGAACATGGATTCTCCGCAAAACACGCGGCCCAGTGCGATGCCGTATAGCCCGCCGACCAGGGTATGGTCATCCCAGACTTCGATCGAATGGACGTGGCCCATGTCGTGGAGCTCGAGATAGGCCAGGCGCATGTCCACGGTAATCCAGGTCCCGGCGCGGCCGTTGCGCGGCCCCATGCATCCATTGATGACCCCGGCGCAATCCTGATCCAGACTAAGCTGATAACGGCCGCTGCGGAGCAGGCGGCGAAGACCGCGGCTGATGTGCATCCGGCCGACAGGGATTACCGCCCGCGGATCGGGTGACCACCAAAGTATCGGCTGGCCGTCCTGGTACCACGGGAAGATGCCCTGCCGGTATGCGGCAAGCACGCGCGCAGGGGAGAGGTCGCCGCCGGCGGCGAGCAGGCCGTTCGGTTTCGGTAGCGCCTGCTCCGGATCCGGGAACTGATCGACCGGATCATCAGCATCCAGCCAGACCAGCCCCTGTGCAACTCTTCCGGTCATCGTCAGCAACCATGAATCCGCATGTTCGGCGCAGGCATCAGGACTCCAGCGTCTCCAGGTATTTTTCGGCGTCCAGCGCAGCCATGCAACCGAACCCGGACGACGTGACCGCTTGCCGGTATACCTGATCGGCGACATCGCCAGCCGCGAACACGCCCGCGATGCTGGCGGCGGTGGCATCGCCTTTCAGGCCTGAACGAATCTGGATATAGCCGTTTTCCATCTCGAGCTGGCCGGCAAAAAGGCCGGTGTTCGGGTCGTGGCCGATGGCGATGAAAACACCATGCACCGACAACTCACGGTTATCCGAGGTATTTGCGGTACTGCGCAGACGAACGCCGGTTACGCCCGTGTCATCGCCAAGAACTTCGTCAAGCGTTTCGTTCCAGGCAACGCTGACGTTGCCCTTCTCGCCGCATTTGGCAAACAGTTTGTCCTGCAACATTTTTTCCGCACGCAGTTTGTCCCGGCGATGAACCAGGGTAACCTTCGACGCGATGTTGGACAGGTATATTGCTTCCTCCACCGCCGTGTTGCCGCCACCGATTACAACCACTTCCTGGCCGCGATAAAAGAACCCGTCACAGGTCGCACAGGCGGATACGCCACGGCCTTTGTATTTTTCCTCGGACTGCAGCCCCAGGTAGCGGGCGCTGGCGCCGGTCGCGATGATCAGGGCATCGCAGCTATACAGCCCGCTGTCGCCGGTCAGCAGGAATGGCCGCCGGCTCAGCTCGGCCTTGTTGATATGATCGTTGATAATTTCGGTATCGAACCTTTGTGCGTGCCGGGCCATGCGGTCCATTAGCTCGGGGCCTTGCAGCCCTTCCACGTCGCCTGGCCAGTTGTCTACATCGGTCGTCGTCATCAACTGGCCGCCTTGCTCCACGCCGGCAATCAGGACTGGGGCCAGGTTGGCCCGCGCTGCGTAAACTGCGGCTGCGTATCCAGCGGGGCCGGAACCCAGTATCAACAGACGGCTATGCCTGGTGTCGCTCATGTATAATTTCCTTTCATCCAAGTCACACGGCACAGGAGTCACGGGTCTTGAAGCCTGATAACATCCGGTTCCCGTCAGCAAGAGTCTGAGCCTGTCGCCGCCTGCGGGCGATGACATTCGACCAAAGCAAACCGGCCAGGCGACAATGGTAATTAACTGTGCGCTCGACAGCAAAAAGAAGGAGAAATCATGCGAATTGGTGTGCCCCGTGAACTGAAGCCGCTTGAGGGCCGGGTCGGTCTGATACCCGCGGCCTGCGCGGAACTCGTCCGTGCGGGACACGAAGTGTTTGTGGAGAAGAATGGCGGCATCAAGAGCGGCTACGGGGATGACCATTTTGTGGCGGTTGGCGTCAAGATTCTGGCTACGGCCGAAGAGGTTTACAGGTCCGCCGAGATGGTGGTCAAGGTCAAGGAGCCCGTCGCCGAAGACCTCAAACACCTGCGTGAAGACCATTTGCTGTTTTGTTATCTGCACCTGGCCGCGCTCCCCGAGCTGACCCGGTCGCTTTGCGATATTGGCCTGACGGCAGTCGCCTTCGAGACCGTGGAAGATCAGCACGGCCGGTTACCGCTGCTCGCGCCGATGAGCGATATCGCCGGCCGCTTGTCGATCCAGATTGCGACCCATTTGTTGCACCAGCCGCAAGGCGGCAAGGGTATATTGCTCGGCGGCGTGCCGGCGGCCAAGCGAGGCAAGGTAGTGATCCTGGGCGGCGGCGTCGCTGGCGGCAACGCGGCGATCGTGGCGGCCGGTCTGGGCGCCGACGTCGTGGTTTTCGACATGGATCGGGACAAGCTGGTAAAGGCGCGCGCCCTCGGGGCCAACGTGACCGGCCTTTATCCGCATACCGAGGATGTCGCGATGGCCGTAAAGAGCGCGGATATCGTTGTCGGCGCCGTGCTGGTTACCGGTGAACGCGCGCCGCATGTGGTCAGCTCGGAGATGGTCAAATCCATGCAGCCGGGCAGCGTGGTGGTCGATATTTCGGTCGACCAGGGGGGCTGTGTCGAAACAACCCGGCCGAGGACCTATGACGATCCGACCTATGTCTGGGAAGGCGTGACCCATTTTGCCGTGACCAATATGCCGGGCGCGGTGCCCAGGACCTCGTCGCAGGCGCTGTCGGCGGCGATCGCGCCGTATGCCATGCGCCTGACAACCGCCGACTGGAGGCAGTCGGAAGATCTGCTGAAGGGCATCAATGTAGAGGCTGGGGAAATCGTCCACCCCGCACTGTTTAAGTAGACTAATAACAAGTTAAATCATATGCTTATTAAGTATTTTTAATCAATAGGATTAATCTTGATCGTTGGCAAGGGAAGCAAGCAGGATTCGCTCTTGAACAATTCGGTCCGCCGGGCGCTCAGGGAGGGCGCACTGTGGGTTTTCGGAATGCTGGCGGTTATTTTCCTGGTTTCGTTAATCAGTTACAGCACGGCGGACCCGGGTTTTCGGGCGGCGGGCGGCGAGTCGGTCGATAATGCGATCGGACCGGCCGGCGCCTGGCTGGCCGATTTTTTTCTGTTGTTGTTCGGCCGGCCCGCTTTCTTGTTCCCGGTCATGCTCGCCTACGCGGGTTTCCTGTTGTATCAAGCCCGGGACGACGCCGCTTTGCTCGACCAGTCCACATTGTGGTTCCGGGGACTGGGTTTTCTGGTCACGCTGGCGACCTCGTGCGGACTCGCTTCCCTGCATTTCGGCAGCACCGGATTGCCGCATACCGGCGGCGGGATTCTTGGCGATGCGATCGGGCAAAGCCTGTCCGGTTTGCTGAGTTTCCTGGGGGCGACCTTGCTGTTGTTGGCGGTCTGGCTGGCCGGCGTGTCGCTTTTCCTGGGTATTTCATGGATTGCGGTCATGGACAGGCTGGGCCGCCTGACGCTGTGGGGAATCGAATGGCTGGCCTTGAGATTGAAATGGCTCGGCGAGCACATTGCCGGCATGCGCGCAAAACAAGCCCGCAAAGAGCATGTCCGGGAGCAACAGCGCAAAGCCAAAAACAAGACTCCTCCCAAGATCGAACCGTTGTCTGCCAGGCCGGCGGTCAGCGAAAGGGTTTATAGAGAGCGTCAAGTCCCGCTGTTCGAGCCACCGGCCACCAGCGATCTGCCGCCGCTCGCATTGCTGGAAGATCCCCCGGAAACTACGGGTAATTATTCCAATGAGGCGCTGGAAGCAATGTCGCGCCTGGTCGAAATGAAACTGAAGGATTTTGGCGTTGAAGTCGATGTGGTGTCGGTACACCCGGGCCCGGTGGTTACGTTGTTCGAGCTAAAGCCCGCCATCGGCGTCAAGGTCAGTCAGATCAGCAGTCTCGCGAAAGACATCGCCCGGTCGTTGTCGGCGATCGCCGTTCGAGTGGTCGAAGTGATTCCCGGCAAGTCGGTTATCGGATTGGAAATCCCCAATGAAACCAGGGAGTTGGTAACGCTGGGCGAAATTCTCAAGTCCGAGGCCTATGACCAGATGAAGTCGCCTGTCACCCTCGCGCTGGGCAAGGATATCGCGGGCAATCCGGTCGTTGCCGATCTCGCTCGGATGCCGCACCTGCTGATTGCGGGCACGACGGGTTCGGGGAAATCGGTTGCCATTAATGCCATGGTGCTGAGCATTCTTTACAAATCGAAGGCCGAACATGTGCGTCTGATCATGATCGACCCCAAGATGCTGGAGTTGTCGGTGTACGAGGGCATTCCACATTTGCTGTCACCGGTGGTTACCGACATGAATGAGGCGGCAAATGCGTTGCGCTGGTGTGTTGCCGAGATGGAAAGGCGATATCGTCTGATGGCGGCGGTGGGGGTACGGAATCTCAGCGGTTTTAATCGCAAGGTTATCGATGCGATCAAAAAGAGAAATCCCATTCCCGACCCGCTGTTCGAGGCCGATCCGCTCTCGGAAGAAGAGCAGGTGCCGCCGATTCTAGAACCATTGCCCTATATCGTGGTCGTGGTCGACGAACTGGCCGACCTGATGATGGTCGTCGGCAAGAAAGTGGAAGAATTGATTGCCCGGCTTGCGCAAAAGGCGCGAGCTTCAGGCATACATATGATCGTTGCCACGCAAAGGCCCTCGGTCGATGTCATTACCGGCCTGATCAAGGCGAATATTCCGGCCCGCATCGCGTTCCAGGTATCGGCCAAAGTTGATTCCAGGACGATACTCGATCAGGGGGGCGCAGAAGCGCTGCTCGGCCATGGCGATATGCTGTTCCTGCCGCCAGGGACCTCTATCCCGACCCGGGTCCATGGCGCTTTTGTCGCCGACCAGGAAGTGCACCGGGTGGTAAAACACATGCGGGGCAGCGAGAGGCCGAATTATATCGATGAAATTCTTGAGGGTCCGAAGGGCCAGATAGCGGGACTGAAGCTGGCCAACATCGGTGTTGAGAGCGATGCGGAAATGGACCCGCTGTACGACGAGGCGGTGCGCATCGTAAGCGAAACCCGGAAAGCTTCGATTTCGGGTATTCAGCGACGACTGAAGATCGGTTATAACCGCGCAGCGCGCATGGTCGAGGCGATGGAAAATGCGGGCCTGGTGGGTGCGCTGCAGTCGAATGGCATGCGCGAAGTACTGGTGCCGGAACCGCCAAAGGACTGAGCAATCAAGTGACATTAAAAACCCTCAGCGCATTTTTTGCCATCGTTGTGGTTGCCTGGCTGGGCCCCGTCCAAACCCTTGCCATCGAGCCGGACGCGGAGGAAGTTGTCGAAAATTCCGAGCGGGCATGGAGCTTGCTCGACGCCTATCTGACCGGGGTCACGACGATGCGGGCGCGGTTTCAGCAGATTCTTCTCGATGAAAACCAGCAAATAGTGCAAAACGCCAGTGGAACCCTGGTATTGAAAAGGCCGGGCCAGTTTCGCTGGGATTACCAGGACCCCTATGAACAACTGATTTTATCGGATGGCACGCACCTGTGGCTGTACGATCCCGACCTGGATCAGGTCACCGTGAAAAGTCTCGATGATTCACTGGCAAGCACGCCGGCAATGTTGCTGAGCGGTGATGCTGACATGACCGATGGTTTCGAATTGACGGAAGCCGGCCAATATGGCGAAGTGTTCTGGATGACGCTGGTGCCGCGCAATCAGGAGACAGATTTCCGGAATATTTCCCTGGGGTTCGTCGATGGGCAATTGCAGCTAATGGAACTTGAAGACTCTCTTGACCAGCTAACCCGCATCCTGCTGCAGGAAGTGGAGCGAAACCCGGTATTGGCCGATGACACCTTTAGCTTCGTGCCGCCAGCGGGATCGGATGTCATAGGCGAATTGCCGGTTGCCGGCCAGGATGATCAGTGACCGCGGCTGGCGCGCAGCAACTCAAGTACATGCGATTTTGGCTGGGCGGCGGCTGGCTGCTGGTTTTGGTCGCGATGGTCATGAGCGTGCTGCCGGGGTTACCGACATTTACCGTGCTATACAGCGACAAGATTTTTCACGCAATCACCTACTTTGTACTCATGATCTGGTTTTCGGGGATATACCTGCCGTCTCGATACTGGTCGATCGCGCTCGCGCTCGCGCTGCTCGGCGTAGCGCTGGAATTTTTCCAGACCCTGTTTCCGTATCGTTTTTTTGACTCATGGGATATTGCCGCCAATATGACCGGCGTGGCGATCGCCTGGCTGGTTGCGGTGAAAGGCATGGGCAACTGGTGTCAACTGATAGAACGGCGAATTACTGGGTCCGGAAGTAATACCGGTTCCTGATGCCCGAACAGGCTGAAAAGCGTATTCCGTTCCGGCCATTGGCTGATCGCATGCGGCCGCGCTCGATCGATGAATTCCATGGCCAGCTCCATTTGCTCGGTGACAACAAGCCGTTGGCAAGCCTGTTCGCAGGAAAATCACTGCACAGCATGATTCTGTGGGGGCCGCCGGGAACCGGTAAAACCACGCTCGCACGCATGCTGGCCGAGCAATGTGAAGTCGATTTCGTTGCCCTGTCCGCGGTCATGGCTGGCGTCAAGGACATACGCCAGGCAGTCGAGCAGGCGCGATTCCAGCGGGACAATGCGAACCGGGACACGCTGCTTTTCCTTGACGAAGTCCATCGCTTCAACAAATCACAACAGGACGCTTTCTTGCCGTTCGTCGAAGACGGCACTTTGATTTTTATCGGCGCAACCACAGAGAACCCGTCATTTGAGCTCAATAACGCATTGCTGTCGCGTGCGCGTACCTATGTATTGAAACCACTCGACGATGAAGCCTTGCTGGCGATCGCCCGCGATGCACTGAAAGATTCCGAGCGAGGGCTGGGTAAGCAGAAGCTTTCACTCAGCGAGGATATAGCCGGCTTGCTGGTGCGAGCGGCGGATGGGGACGCGAGGCGATTGCTGACCATGCTCGAGATAGCCGCTGACCTGGTGGGCCCCAACGGCGTGATCTCGGAGGAAATTATCCGAGAGTTGGCGACCGACAGCATACGGCGCTTTGACAAACGCGGTGATGAATTCTACGACCAGATTTCAGCGTTGCATAAATCGGTACGCGGTAGCGATCCCGATGCGGCGCTGTACTGGCTGGTGCGGATGCTGGATGGCGGCTGCGATCCTTTGTATGTTGCGCGTCGTGTTTTGCGCATGGCCAGCGAAGACATAGGAAACGCAGACCCCAGGGCGTTGACGCTGGCATTGCAGGCCTGGGATGTCTATCAGAGGCTGGGCAGCCCGGAGGGCGAACTGGCCATCGCCCAGGCAGTGGTCTACATGGCCTGCGCGGCCAAAAGCAACGCCGTCTACCGGGCCTTCAAGAGCGCGCAAAAAGAAATTGCCAGGGGGGGTAGTCTGCCGGTGCCGATGCATTTGCGTAATGCGCCAACCCGGCTGATGAAAGAACTGGGGCACGGTGAAGGGTACCGGTATTCCCACGACGAGACAGATGCTTTTGCCGCAGGCGAGAATTATTTTCCGGAGGAAATGCAGCCACAAAGGTATTATCATCCCGTGCCGCGCGGGCTGGAAATTCGTATCGGGGAAAAACTTGCGGATCTTAGACGAAAAAATCGCGACCAAAAGGATTGCTGAGTACGCAAAAATTTCCTGCGGTGACGTCTGTTGAGCACATTGCTGGCAATTGGCGCCGGAGGCGCTCTTGGCGCATTGGCACGGTTTGGTATCTACAATGCGGTCCATGGTGCACTGGGGCGAGACTTTCCGTATGGCACGTTGACGGTCAATGTAATCGGTAGCCTGGCGATGGGTTTCCTGTATGTCTGGCTGTTCGATCGCCTGAACATGGGACCGGTTTGGCGGGCCTTTGCCCTGGTCGGCTTTCTCGGCGCCTTTACCACTTTTTCAGCGTTCTCGATTGAAACGCTGAACCTGATTCTACAGGGAGCCTGGATTCGCTCGATGATCAATATGCTGCTCAGCCTGGTTCTTTGTGTCGGTGCTGCGGGACTGGGCGTGTTGCTGGGTCGGGCCGCGGCCTGACGCCGGGACAGGGGAGTCTTCGATGCTGGATACAAAACTGTTACGACGCGACCCGGAACTGGTGGCCGGCAATTTGGCGCGACGTGGCTATGAACTGGATACCGCGGCGCTGGAAGCGCTGGAAAGTCAAAGGAAATCCGTACAGCAACAAGTGGAGGAATTGCGCAACAAGCGCAACACGGCATCGAAAGCGATCGGTCAGGCGAAAGCGAAAGGCGAGAATGCGGATGCATTGCTTGCCGGCGTAAAAAGCCTACGGGACGAACTCGACCAGGCCGAAGCCGAAATGAAGGCCGTCAAACACGAGCTGGACGAACTGATGCTGGGGATGCCGAACCTGCTTCACGAAAGCGTTCCCGATGGCAATGACGAATCGGCAAACGACGAAATTCGTCGCTGGGGCGAGCCCGGTAAATTTTCTTTTGAGGTCAGGGATCATGTCGATCTTGGCGCCGGTCTGGGCATGCTCGATTTCGAGACGGCGGCAAAAATTTCCGGGTCGCGTTTCGCCGTCATCAGCGGAACACTGGCACGCATGCACCGGGCGCTGATTCAGTTCATGCTGGATCTGCATATCGGCGAGAACGGCTACCGCGAATACTACGTACCTTACCTGGTCAACCGTGAGTCGCTGACCGGGACCTCCCAGCTGCCGAAATTTGCCGATGACCTGTTTGCTGCCGGCGACAGCGGGCTGTACATGATACCGACTGCGGAAGTGCCGCTAGCCAACCTGGTCAGCAACGAGATCACCGACGGCGATGCTCTGCCGCTGAAGTTCGTGGCGCATACACCGTGTTTTCGTTCGGAGGCTGGTTCTTATGGCAAGGATACTCGCGGCATGATCCGGCAACACCAATTCGAGAAAGTCGAAATGGTCCAAATCGTGCCAGCCGATAAATCATACGCAGCGCTGGAAGAATTGACGGCGCATGCCGAACTCGTATTGCAAAAACTAGAACTACCTTATCGGGTGGTCAGCCTGTGCGCCGGTGATATCGGTTTTGCTGCCGCCAAGACCTACGATATCGAGGTGTGGCTGCCGGGACAGGACAAGTACCGGGAAATTTCATCGTGCAGCAATTGCCTGGATTTCCAGGCCAGGCGAATGGGTGCGCGCTGGCGCAATCCGGAAACCGGCAAACCGGAGCTGGTCCACACGCTGAATGGTTCGGGCGTTGCAGTCGGCAGGGCATTGGTTGCCGTCATGGAAAACTATCAAAGAGAAGACGGCGGGATCGTTGTGCCCGAGGTGTTGCAATCGTACATGGGTGGACTGGAACGTATCGATCCGCCGGCGTGACCTAGGGAAACTCTGGTCCAATCATGGACTCGTATCTCGCGCCCATGAACAGATCCGGGCTTCCAAAAATTGTCAGTCGTTGTCGGGCCAGTTCGGCGGCAAGGTCTTGATATGCAGATCGCGTTGCGGGAACGGAATCGTAATGGACTGGTCCTTGAAAGCCTGGTCGATCGCAAAATTAATATCGCTGGTCACATCGTAACGTCGTTCAATGCGTTTTATTCTGACTCTCAACTCAAAGTTTAACGAGCTATCGCCAAACTCCATAAACAGCGCTTTCGGTGGCGTCGCCCGGGTCGGGTCGGTGATCACCTCCGGGTGGTCTCTGCCCGCGGTTTCCAGGATTTCCTTTACCAGCTTGGTGTCCGAGCCATAGGCGACACCCACCTCGATCCGCAATCGGCCGTGCGGGTCGTGCAGCACCCAGTTGGTGACCTGCCCGGAAACCAGTTCCGAATTGGGTACGAAGATATTCTGGTTATCCAGCGTTTCGATTTCGGTGGAGCGAATGCTTATGCGTTTGACGAAGCCTTCGACTGTGCCCACGGTGACAAAATCGCCAACTTTCACCGGTCTTTCAAACAACAAAATCATGCCCGAAATAAAATTGTTGACTATCGACTGAAGGCCAAAACCGATACCGACGGACAATGCGGTGGCAATCCAGGCCAGGCCGGCGAGACTTACGCCGATCAGCGCAAGGCCGGTAATGCTCGCAATGGCGAATCCCGCATACCCGGCCAGGGTTACCATCGAATCCCGGGCGCCACGATCCATGGTCATGTGGCGCACCCAGCGTCTTTGTATCAGGCCCTTGATCCAACTGGTTACCAGTAGCAGCCCGGTAAACGCAATAACGCCGGACAGGATATTGAGCGGCATTATGCTGATTGCGCCGATCGTGAATCCCTGGGTGATGTACGTGCCGGCTTTGGGCAAGACAGTACCCGAGTTGTCCCATATCCAGATAAGCAGTGCGGCAAAACTGAGCCAGACCGTTATATCTATCAGTAACTGATAGGGGCCCAGGCGGCTTGGTTTTTCGGCAGAACTTATCCCCAGGTATGTGCGAGTTCTGAAGGCAAGCGGACTGCTGCCGGTGGTAATCGCGTTTCTGGTCTGCTCGATCATCCACAACAGCATCCAGATTGCGAAACCAGACATCGCGGTGAAAACGATTCCACGAGTCAGGTAGCCGGCGAAATTATGGTAGCCGAGAATTTCGACGAGAATAGCTACCAGGATAATCAGCAGAATGAGAAAGCGAGTGAATCTGAAACGATTCATCAACCCCGGTATTTTTCTGGCGATCCACAATACCGATAGCAGCGAAAACGCGAGCAACAAAGTGAGCACGGATCGTGACAATGTGTCCTGGTCTTCCGGCAGGTCGACCAGCCAGCCCCGCCCCAATATCACGAAACTGCCGACCAGCGCCAAAAGAAACCGGCGCAGGCGCCTGCGCACGGGTTTGACCATGGCGGGAATCAGTCCTTCGACTTCCGCCGCTGGCGATAATGGTCCGGTGCTCCATTCGATAATGACCCGGCCAAATCCGTAGGCAAGCACACCGATTGCCAGCCGGAAAGAAACGAGGTCCCATACCGGTTCGGCCGCATAGATATTGATGACAATGGCGGCAATCAAGCCCGCCAATAGAATCGGCGCGTATTCAGTGAGCGGTCCGGGAACCAGGTATTTGAATTCCGGTGCGCGTTCATCGGCCCGGGTACTCTTGTACCAACGCCTGAATTTGAACCGCAGAGCGATGCCGATTCCGATGGCCAGACCGGCCAATGCAATCAATATCCAGGTCGCAGCAAAGCTGCCATCAACGGATGCGGCTGGCTTTAGTGCCTGAATTATCTGCGCCGGCCACAGTTTTACCGTTTCAAGTTTTCTCTCGCCATTACTCCACAGCGCATCGCCCCGGCTCATCACGCGTCGCCGTGATAATCGCGAACGCTTCTGCTCCGCTATCGCGGTCAGGCCGTCAGATCGCGAAATAACCAGTTCGCAGTTCGACAATCGGGCCTCCACGAGGCTTTTTTCCGCCTGCAACGCATTGCGTCTTTCCCAGATTTCAATATTCTCGTTTTCATTGAATACCGGGAGTATCCCCAGCTCGCCGTCCAGTCTTGCCACTTCCGGCCTGGTTTCGGCAACGCAGCTTTCGGCGCCCGCTCTAATTTGACCGACCAGTTCCAGAGCATTGCTAACGGTCAGCTCATCTGCGTCGGGATCGTTAAACTGGAGCTGCATCGCCTCGATGTCTTCTATGGCGGCCCCGGGATCAAAGGCTGCTTGGTCCGCGGCCTGCTGGGCGAGCAGGGCGGTGCTGCCAAAAAGCGCCAGCCAGGCGGTGGCGGTTAAAAGCGTACGATGGTGAATCCCTTTGGGCATGGTCGCGTATTATAACCACAGCTTGGTCTGGGGCCTAAGGACGTGGTTCTCGAATTTTTGTCTTGAACTTCGAACCGCAAAAAGGCGAGAATTCCTATCGGCAAGGAGGCCGCGGATCTCATCCCGACCTCTCCGGGTCGGTTGTTGCGGCGGCTGGGCGGAAAACAGTTTGGAGAGGTGGCAGAGTGGTTGAATGCGGTGGTCTTGAAAACCATTAACGGTTTGTAGCCGTTCGGGGGTTCGAATCCCTCCCTCTCCGCCAAACTGCTTTCCACAGGTTTCTTCACTCTTGGGATCCTGAACTTTCATTCAAGGTATCGCTCTCAACGTAGCAAGCAACCCGTCCAATTGTCGTACCCGGTGAATTCCGATGACCGTTAAACTTTCAATACTGTGCCTTCTGGGTGCGCTTCTCGCATTGAGTGCTTCCGCCAGCGCCCAGGACCTGGTCGATCAGGCCAATCGAAGCTACCAGGCCAAGGCATGGCAGGCCGCTGCAGTGGCATACGAATCCTTGAGTCGCGGGGACGAATCTAACGGTCAGTACCTGTACAGGCTGGGAGTTTCGCGAAGGCACCTCGGCCAGTTTCAAGCCGCCGTCAATGCCCTGGAAAAGGCGAGAAAGGCGGGTGTCTCCGGCATGT
>SMUX01181450.1_pt1 | contig 18123 bp, 15 predicted proteins | sample 2456431 | NCBI WGS metagenome assembly SMUX01 (sample SAMN11095930, study PRJNA526329) | marine sediment metagenome | biome: Marine sediment; feature: Surficial sediment; material: Deep marine sediment; isolation source: Hadal surficial sediment | place: Pacific Ocean | collected 2014-11 | depth... | reverse complement strand
AGCGGCGAGGAGCTCGCGCATGCGACCGAGAACCTCGCCCAGTTCCCGGAGGATCTAGAGGCGTGGGCGGACGGGAGCTGACGGCCCCGGCCGTTGTAGCAGGCGTCTTGCGCCCCGCTTAACGAGCTCCGCGAAGTCATCGAGCGCCAGATAGAAGACGGGCACCACGAGCAGAGTGAGCACGGTCGAGGAGACCATGCCGGCCACTGTGGCCAGGGCCATGGGCGCACGGTTCTCCGCTCCGGCTCCGACCCCGAGCGCCGCGGGCAGAGCGCCGAAGATCATGGAGAGCGCCGTCATCAGGATCGGCCGCATGCGAATGGGCGCGGCCGTGCGCATGGCCTCGACTTTCTCCATGCCCTCGGCTCGCAGCTGGTTGGCATAGTCCACCAGCAGGATCGAGTTCTTGGTCACGAGCCCGAAGAGCAGGATGATGCCGATCAGGCTGAAGAGGTTGAGCGTCATCCCGGAGACGTAGAGCGCCCCCAGCGCGCCCACCATGGCGAGCGGTAGGGCCAGCATCACCGTCAGGGGCTGAATGAAGCTCTCGAACTGCGCAGCGAGCACCATGTAGATCACGAGAGCCGCGAGCAGCATGGCGAAGGTCAGCTGCTGCGCTCCCTCCTTCATCGCCTCGGCTTGGCCCGCGAGGTCCAGCGTAACCCCGTCCGGCAGAATCTCGTCGGCCACCTCGAAGGCATCGCGCACCGCAGCGCCGAGCGTCTTGTGCTCGAGGTTGCCGAATACGGTTACGCTGCGCTGTCGGTGGCTGCGCGTGATCTCGGAGGGCGCGGCTCCCGTCTCGATCCGCACCAGGTTGCGCAGCTCCACGACCTCGCCGTTCGTCGCGCGCACGTAGAGCTTCTCGATGTCGGACGGTTTGGTGCGATACTGCTCTTCCAGACGCGCGCGAATCTCGAAGCGGTGTCCCCCCTCCTTGAACGTACCGACCTCCATGCCACCGATCATGACCTGGATGGCCGTCGCCAGCGTGCGAGCGTCGACACCGAGCGCCGCGGCTTTCTCACGGTCGGGGATCACACGCACCTCGGGCAGACCGAGCTTCAGGCTCTTATCGAGCTCGACGAAGCCCCCACGCTTCTCGAGTTCGGAAATGAACTGGTTTGCGAGGCGCTCAAGGTCCGCCAGGGACAGATTCCCGCGTAGCTCGACCTCGAACTGGCCCGAATCTCCGCCCCCACCCACCATCTGGGAGTAGTCGAAGACTCTGATGGTGCGGCCCGGGATGCTGCCGAGCACGGCACGGGCCTCCCGAATCAGCTCATGGACGCTGCGCTCACGCTTCTCGCGGCTCTTCAAAGTGGCGAAGAGCATGCCCTCGTTGGGCCGACCCGGGCGATGCGGGCCTGCGACCCCGACCGCCGTAAACAGACCCGCCACGTCGGGCTGGGCCAGCATCCAGGCCTCGTCTCGTATCATGTACTCGAGCGTGGCGTCGATCGTGGTGCCGGGTGGCGTCTCGATGCGTGCAAAGAAGAGGCCCTGGTCCGAGGGGGGGAAAAACTCCCTTCCCAGACCGCGTCCGAAGAGCAGCGCGACCACCAGGGAGAGGCCGGCGATGCCGAGCGTCAGCGCGCGGTGCTGGAGGGACCAGGTCAGCGCCCCGCGGTAGCCTCGCTCGAGCGCTGCGAAGCCCTGCTCCAGCCGGTGATAGATGCTGCCGTGCTCGCGCTCTCTGGGCGGCGGCATACGCGCGGCGAGCATGGGAGTCAGCGTGAGCGCCACGAAGAGCGAGATCAGGACCGATCCAGCTACGGTCAGCCCGAACTCGCTCAGGAAGTTTCCGACGATCCCCTCCACGAAGACCACCGGCAGGAAGACCGCGGCCACCGAGAGGGTAGCGGCCGTCGCGGCGAAGGTGATCTCGCGCGTCCCCACCGAGGCCGCCTCGCGTGCGGACTTCCCCATCTCGCGGTGCCGCTCGATGTTCTCGAGCACGATGATGGCGTCGTCGATCACCACACCGATCGCGAGCGTCATGCCCAGCAGTGTCATCGTATTGAGTGTGTAGCCGAAGAGCCAGACCAGACCGAAGGTGGTGATCAGCGAGAGCGGAATGGCCGCCGCCACGATCAGGGTTGGTCGTGTCCGTCGCAGAAAAACGAAAACGGTGAAGATGGCAAGTGCCGCCCCGAGCACGAGCGCGAACTGGGTCTCCCGCACCGACTCGCGGATGGGTCGGGAGAAGTCGATCAGCGCATCGTCCTCATCGATGGAGATGCCAGCCGGCAAGATATCCGCGATCTGGTCGAGCCGACGCCGCACCTCCTTTACGATCGCAACGGTATTCCCGCCCGACTGCTTGTGAATGCCGAGCACCATGCCGGTTTTCCCGTCGTAGCGTGAGATCTGCCGCTCGTCTGCGACGCCGTCCTCCACGCGGGCGACGTCGCTGAGGCGGACCACAGCGCCATCCACGCTGGCGATGATGAGGCCCTCGAGCTCCTCCATCGACTCGAACTCGGCATCCGTCCTGACCGTGTACTCGACCCGCTCGCTCTCCACGAGACCGCCGGGCAGCCCGACGTGCTCGCGCCGCAGCGCGTCCAACACGTCGCCCGCCGAGAGTCCGCGCGCGCGCATGGCGTCGCCGTCCAGCCAGATGCGGATATTGCGGTCGCGGCGCCCGAACGAGGTCGCCGAGGCCACGCCTGGAATGGTCTCCATCAACGGCTTGATAGTGCGGCGTATGTACTCGCTGGTCTCGACGGCTGAGCGGTTTGAGTGGAAGGGAATCCACAGGATCGCGAGATCTCCCATGCCAACCTTGTCAACAACAGGCGGCTCAAGGTCATCAGGCAGCCGGGGGCGCGCTCGCGCCACCTTGTCGCGTACGTCCTGGATGGCCACGTCGATGTCCCGACCGAGCTCGAACTCGACCACGATCACCGAGGTGTTCTGCCAGGTGCTGGAGCGCAGGGAGCGCACCCCCGCAATCGTGTTCAAATGCTCCTCGAGCACGTCGGTGACGTTCTCTTCCATCGCCTCCGGGCTCGCGCCCTCGAGGATGGCGGAGACGAGCACGACCGGGAATTCCATCGCGGGAAACTGGTCGACCCCGAGCCGGTTGTAACCCAGGACGCCGAATACGATCAGGCCCAGCGTCATCATCCAGGTGAGGACGGGCCGTTGGATCGAAAGGTCGGACAGCGTCATGGGTTCACTTGGGCTCTGCCGGGCGCGCCGAGACCACGGGATTGCCGTCGTGATCCCGCACGGTAACGAGCGCACCGTCCACCAGCCTGGCATGCCCGCGAACGACGACGATGTGATCGCCATTGAGACCGTACAAGACCTCCACCTTGCCGTCTCGATGCTGCCCGGTCTCGATGACCCTGCGCTCCACGCGTCCGTTTTCGAGCAGGCGGAACACCACGGCGCCATCCGCGCGCTGCAGGATCGCATCCTCGGGAATCAGCCTTGCGCCGCTGCGGTGACTCACGCCGAGGTCCGTGCGCGCGAAGAGCCCGGGTCTGAGGCGGCCGTTGAGGTTCTGTAGCTCCGCCTTGACGCGCAGCGTGCGGGTGCGCGGGTCGATCGTCGGCGAGATGACGCCGACCCGAGCCTTGAAGACTTCATCGGGATAGGGCGCAACGCGAACATCGACCAGGTTGCCGACCTGCACTCGGCTCGAGTCGACCTCGGCCAGATGGAACTCGACGTCGATGGGGTCGAGCGCGACCAGCTCGAACAACGCCTGCCCGACGCTCACGAACTCGCCTACGCTGACCAGCCGCCGGCCGATCAGGCCGCTAAAGGGTGCGCTCACGCTCGCGTCGCGCAGCGCTCGTTCGGCGACACCCAGCTGTGCCTCGGCGGCGTTCAAGCGCGCGCGCGAGCTCGAGCTCTGTCTGAGCCTGATCCAGCTGAGCGCGCGACGCCACCTGTCGCTTGTGAAGCTGATGGATGCGCCGCAGTTCGCGCTCCCGCTCTCGCAACGTCGCCTGTGCTTCCACGCGCCGCGCTTGGACGTTGGCGAGTTCGAGCTCGCGACGTTCCGGGTCGATTCGGAGCACCGCCGCCCCCATTTCGACCGCGCTGCCCTCGTCTGCCAGGATCTCGGTGATCCGACCTGCGATCTCGGCCGCGATCCGCGCCTGGTCCCGGGCGATAAGCTGCCCCGTGGCCTCGATCCGATCCACCAGATCCACCACCTCCACCGGCGCGACCGCGACGGGCGGGGCGGCCAGCTCGAAGGCGGCGTCCTCGCGTCCGCACGCTACCAGCAAGCATGCGAGCCCCATCACACGGGCGCTGGGGCTGGTCCCGAGCCTCATGTCTCCCGCCGTCGCTGCTTGCGCCCGTCTCTGGACGGTCGGACCATCCCGCGGGTCATGGACTCGATTGCGACCTTGACCTGGGCCTTCGACCACGGGTGGTCCAGTCGGCTCGTGCGCAGCGAGATCAGCCCATGCAGCAGCGCCCATAGGGCCTGGGAGCAGGCCTCGACGTCGTTCGAGTAGAGCCGGCCCGCCGCAGCCAGCTCGAGGATGGGGCGCTCCATCAGCGCGCGAGTCTCTTCGGCTGAAGGGGGCGGCTGCGAAGGCTGCTGGCGCGGGGTCGTCATGAGCCGGTAGTGGCTCGGGTGCTGGAGCCCGAAGCGCACGAAGGCCGAGGCGTACTCCACCATGTTTGCGACCGGGTCGTCCGAGAGCCGCACTCGGCGCGCCCGCTGCAGCAGCTTGGCGAAGCGCTCCTCCAGCAGCTCGTCGATCAGGCCCGTCTTGTCCCCGAAGTGGTGGTAGAGCGTAGGCACCGTGTACCCGCAGCGCGCGGCCACGCGCCGCATGGAGAGGCGCTCGAAACCCTCCCCGACCAGCACGGCCTCGGTGGCGTCCAGGATGGCGCGGCGCGCCTCGCGACGTTGCTGGAGGCGGCGCTGTTCTGCTGGGAGGGGTTGCATTAAACGCTGTTAAAGTTCTATAACGGTGTTAAAGTAAATCTATAGCACGCTCGCAAGCGGCGGGGAAGGGGACGGCCCGAGTCGGGCCCCACGCTTCGATCGGCCTCAGCTTGACGCTCCTCGGGCGCACGCATACTCTACGGTCGGTTTTCCCCCGTCGGCCCGACGCATGTGCGCTTGGGCCACGCACGGTGCTGCGTGCATTGTGTAGACACCCGAAGCGGACAAACCCGGATCAATCCAAAGGGAGTTCAGCTCATGAGTGAGATCAGGTTCGATAACAGGGTAGCGGTCATTACGGGCGCGGGCGGTGGCCTGGGCAGGTGCCATGCGCTGCTGCTGGCGTCGCGCGGCACGAAGGTGGTGGTGAACGACCTCGGCGGCAACGTGGCTGGCAAGGGCGGCGGCTCGAGCATGGCCGATGCCGTGGTCAAGGAGATCCAGGAGGCCGGAGGCACGGCCGTGGCCAACTACGATTCGGTGGACACGCCTCAGGGGGGCGAGGCCATCATCAAGACGGCGCTCGACAACTTCGGGCAGGTGGACATCGTGGTCAACAACGCCGGCATCCTGCGAGACAAGACCTTTGCGAAGCTGACCCCCGAGGACCTCGAGGCGGTGCTCAACGTCCACCTGAGGGGCGCCTTCTACGTGACCCAGCCGGCCTTCCGCGTGATGAAGGACCGGAACTACGGGCGCCTCGTTTTCACCACGTCAGCGGCGGGACTGTTCGGGAACTTCGGGCAGACCAACTACGGCGCGGCCAAGATGGGGCTGGTTGGCCTCTCCAGTGCACTCGCCATCGAAGGGATGAAGTACGGGATCAAGTCCAACGTCATTGCGCCCATCGCTCGAACCCGCATGACCGAGGAGATCCTGGGCGAGCTCGCCGATGCGCTGGACCCCGAACAGATTTCCGCGGTCGTTGCCTATCTCTGCTCCGAGGAGTGCGAGATCACGCACGAGATCATTTCGGTCGGAGGCAGCCGCTACGCGCGCGCCTTCGTCGGCGTGGTGCCCGGCTGGTTCGCCGGCCGCGACGTGACTCCGAGCATCGAAGAGGTGCGCGATAACATGAGCGAGATCCTCAACACCGATGAGTACATCATCCCGAAGGGGGCCGGGGAGGAGATGGCCCTGCTGGGCAAGGTGCTCAAGGGTTAGGAGGACACGTGCCCATCGATCCGGAGAAGGCCCTTGGTGCCGAGCTGCCCGCCCGCCCCGGGGAGTGGGATCAGGACCGGGTCATTCTTTACCACCTGGGCGTGGGCGCAGGCGCGCGCGCGACGGATCCCAGGGAGCTCGAGTACACCTATGAGAAGAACCTCAAGGTGCTTCCAAGCTTCGCCGTAATCCCCGTCTTCGGCGCAGTGGGCGGGGGCGACCCGATTCCGGGACTGGAGTACAACCCCGCCATGCTGCTGCACGGGGAGCAGGACCTGGAGCTGCACAAGGTCATCCCCACGCAGGCGAAGGTCTGGAGCTCCGGCCGGGTGGCCGCGATCTACGACAAGAAGAAGGCTGCGGTCGTGGTGCTGGAGATGGTCACGAAAGATGACTCCGGCGCTACGCTGTTCGTGAACCGCTTCAGTATGTTCATTCGGGGGGAGGGCGGCTTCGGTGGCGACCCCGGTCCCAAGGCCGGGAATCTGCCGCCCGGGCGCGATCCGGACCTCGTGGTCGAATCGCCCACGCTTCCCCAGCAGGCGCTCCTGTACCGGCTCTGTGGCGACAAGAACCCCCTGCACGCGGATCCCGAATTCTCGAAGCTGGGCGGCTTCGACGTGCCGATCCTGCACGGCCTGTGCTCCTACGGAGTCGTGTGCAAGGCGGTCGTCGATCACGCGCTAGGCGGCGATACGGCCAAGGTCGCGCGCTACCAGGTGCGCTTTGCAGGCGTCGTATATCCGGGTGAAACCATCGTCACCTCGATGTGGCGAGAGGGAGACCTGATCGTGCTCCAGGCCAAGACCAAGGAGCGGGATACGGCCGTGATCACGAACGCGGCCATCACGGTACGCAGTTAGAGAGGAGGAATCAGGATGGGACGGAAGGTGTTCGTGGTGGGAGTCGGTATGACGAAGTTCGAGAAGCCCGGCTCGAGGGAGTGGGACTATCCAGACATGGCCAGGGAGGCCGGAACCAAGGCGCTCGCAGACGCCAGGATCTCCTACGAGCAGGTCGAGCAGGCCTGCGTGGGCTACTGCTTCGGCGACTCCACCTGCGGCGAGCGCGCAGCCTACGAGCTGGGGCTCACGGGAATCCCCATCTACAACGTGAACAACAACTGCGCGACGGGGTCGACCGCGCTCTTCATGGCCAAGCAGTTCGTCGAAGGCGGGCTCTCGGACTGTACGCTGGCCTTGGGCTTCGAGAAGATGGAGAAGGGATCCCTCGGCGTGAAGTACACCGATCGCACGAACCCGATGGACAAGCACTTCCAGCTCATGGTGGAGCTGCGCGGTTTCGCCAAGGCTCCGCCCGCACCTCAGATGTTCGGGAACGCCGGGCGCGAGCACATGGAGCGCTACGGCACCACCGCGGAGCAGTTCGCGAAAATTGGCTGGAAGAACCACAAGCACTCCGTCAACAACCCGTACTCTCAGTTCCAGGACGAATACACCCTCGAGCAGATTCTCGAGGCGCCCATGGTCTACGAGCCGCTGACAAGGCTTCAGTGCTGCCCCACCTCAGACGGTGCGGGTGCGGCGGTTCTGTGCAGCGAGGACTTCCTGCGCAAGCACAAGCTCGAGGACAGGGCCGTCGAAATCCTCGGCATGGCCATGGTCACCGACCTGCCCAGCACCTTCGACGAGAAGAGCTGCATCAAGATGGTGGGCGCCGACATGACGCGGAAGGCGGCGGATCAGGTCTACGAGCAGTCGGGCCTCGGGCCCGAGAACGTGGACGTGGTGGAGCTGCACGACTGCTTCTCCTGCAACGAGATGATCACGTACGAGGCTCTGCGCCTCTGCCCCGAGGGCAAGGGCGGCCAGTTCGTTGATGAGGGCGCGCAGACTTATGGTGGCCAGGTGGTGGTCAACCCATCGGGCGGCCTTATCTCCAAAGGACACCCGCTCGGCGCTACCGGTCTGGCGCAGTGCTCCGAGCTCTGCTGGCAGCTTCGAGGCCAGGCCGAGGCACGCCAGGTGGAAGGCGCACGGGTCGCGCTCCAGCACAATCTGGGCCTGGGGGGTGCGGCCGTGGTGAGCATGTATCGAAGACCGGAGCTCGGCGCCTAGAGCTCCCCTGCGTTGAGCGAGATCCCAAAGAACCTCGAGAACCCCGAGGAGCTCGAGGACGCCGAAAGCTCGCCCCCTATCCCCGCGGCGACGCTGGCGGGCGCGGCCGGCCGGCCCAGTCGCTGGGAGCGTCGCCGCACGGATCGCCAGCTCTGGACGCTGGCGTGGCCCACGATCCTCTCCCAGATCCTGGCCAGCGGGGTCAGCCTGATCGACATCGCCATGCTGGGGCGGCTGGGCAGCGACTCCCTGGCCGCGGTGGGGTACGCCACGCAGTTCTTCATGCTGGCTCAGTCCCTGCTGCTGGCGGTCGGGGCGGCCTGCGTCGCCCTCATGTCGCGGGCGATCGGTGCTGGAGACACACTTCGCGCCCGCCGCTCGCTGGCCGCGTGTCTGGTGCTGGCCTTCGCCGTCGCGGCTGCAATGGTGCTGCCGGTCCTGCTCGTGCCGGGAGCGCTGCTGCGTCTGCTGAATGCCGAGCCGATCGTGGTCGAGCTCGCCATCCCCTACTTCCAGCTCACGCTCGGCTCGGTCTTACTGCTCGCGTTGTCTTTCACTCTCGAGAGTGGCTTTCGTGCGAGCGGAGATACACGCACGCCCCTGCGGATCGCGAGCGGGGTGACCGTCGTGAAGCTGGTGCTGAACGTGCTGCTCATCTTCGGGCTCTTCGGTCTTCCGCGGCTCGAGCTGCTGGGTGCGGGAATCGCGACCTTGCTCTCGCAGGGGGTGGGGGTGGCGCTGTTTCTCCGCGCCAGCCGGCGCGGCTCGAGCGCACGGCTACTGGGCTTGGGCGCGCGCGACTTTCGCGCGGCGCGCCCGCTCTTTGGCGAGGCCCTGCGGCTCTCGCTTCCGGGCGTGGGTGAGCGAGCCGCAATGCATCTGGCGATCCTGGTTTACTTCGCGCTGCTCGCTCAGTACGGGAGTGTCGTCATCGCGGCCTATACCGTGGGCGTGCGGATTCTCTCGTTCTCGTGGATCCCCGGCATCGGCTTCTCCGTGGCCGCGGCCACGCTGGTAGGTCAGTCGCTGGGGGCCGGCAACGCGGCGGCCGCCGTGCGCTCGGGCTGGCGCGCGGTGCGCTTTGCGTTTCTGGTCTCCTGCGTGCTCGGCCTTCTCTACGCGCTTGCACGCGTGCCGCTGGCACGGCTCTTCACGGACGACCCTGGCGTGATCAACGCTCTGGATCCGTTCATGCTGGTGCTCGCACTCGCGCAGCCTCTACTCGGTATTCACTTCACTCTCGCTGGGTCGCTGCGCGGTGCCGGAGATACGGTTAGTCCCATGCTCGCTTCCATCGTCGGGAACTGGGCCTTTCGAGTTCCGCTCGCGTTCTTGTTCACACGCGTGCTCGCCCTGGACGTGATCTGGGTCTGGTCGACCCTGGTCATCGATCACCTGGCTCGCGCCGTCTGGATCATATGGGTCTTTCGGCGCGGCCGCTGGCTATCGGCGGGCAGGGTGCTGGAAGAGACGAGCGAGGCGTCGACGTCAGCGGTCCAGTAAGTGCGCCCGCTCCGCCGCCTGAAACTTCGCGTAGAGCGCCTCGAAATCCTCGCGGCCCAAGGGCTTGAAGCTGGTGTCGCCGCGTTCCCGCCAGAAGATCGCATCATGCGGGAGACGGCGTCGGTCGAAATGCACGCGCTTGAGGTTTCGTACCAGGATCTTCTGAGTTTGCGTGAGATCGAACGCATCCACCACACGCACAAAATCCGGAAACCACTTCCGATCCATACTGCCCGCCGTAATCTGACGCTCGCAAAAGTCGAAGAACCCCTGGGGGTCGAACTCCGTCTCCGGATGCAGGGTGAGTGCGGCCATCACCAGCTCGTCGGACACGACGCAGGGGACGCCGTACGCCGCGGCTAGCTCGACGTCGGGATGGTCGCTGAGCAGGCGTCCGACCTGGGCGGCCGAGAAGTTCTCTCCATCCTTACGGATCCAATCGTCGGTGCGACCGTCGAAGAAGAGGTAGCGCTTGCCGTCCTGGACCAGCACGTGGCCGAGGTCTCCCGAATGGTAGACACCGTCCCGGTACTTGGCGGCGTTCGCGTCCGGGTCATTGAAGTACCCCTGAAAGAGCCCGGTCTCGGGGGCGACGCGGCAGATCTCGCCCACGGCTTCCGCATAGTTGGTGATCTTGCCGTCGGGCCCTAGCTCGGCCCCGCCGCACTCCTCACCGCGCTCGTTCAGGATCTTCACGCTCTCGTCGGTGATCTCCCCTACGCTTCCGCGCGGATCCTGCTTGCGCCGGAAGGTGCTGATCGCGGCCTCGGTCGAGCCATAGAGCTCGAACATCTCCTCCAGCCCCAGCCAGCGCATGAACTTGTCGATGTCGGGTTGGGAAGCACCGTTGCCGACGGCATAGCGCAGGCGGTTCTTGGGATGCTGTGTTACTTCGCGCAGGATTCGGTCCTCATCGCCGTCGTGCGCTTTCTCGATTGCTGCCAGAACGTAGTGGACGGGCTCGCCGACGTAGTTCCAGAAAGTCACCCCGTAGTGGAGTACGTCCGGCAGGAAGCCACTCGCGCTGAAGCGTTTGCGGATGCCCAGGCTCCCGCCGGTCCAGAAGGCCGGCATGAAGCCGACGAACATTGCGTTGGAGTGGAAAAGGGGCATGCAGGCGTAGCCCACGTCGTCGCGGTTGAGCCCCATATTGTTGGCGACGCCGATGCCGGTCAGGCAGAGCTTGAGATGGTTGTTGTTGATGCCCTTGGGCAGGCCGGTCGTGCCCGAGGTGTAGATCACCATCAGGTTCTGCTCGGGCGTAACGTCCAGCGGCGGGGCCTCCAGCGACACGCCCTCCTCGGCCACCTCGCTCGTCAGGCAGCTCCGCAGATTCGATCCGGGGGGGATCTCTCCCTCCTGCGTAGGCAGCACCAGGATGTTCTCGGAGGCGACGTGCTTGAGGTCGCCGCGCACGCGTTCGAGCTCGGGCAGGAAGCGCTCATCCACCACGATCAGGCGTGCGCGCGACTGGTTGAGCACCCCCGCCAGGGTCTCGCCCCGCAGACCCGTGTTCACGCCGAAGAGCGTGAGGCCAGCGTAGCCGCAGCCCCCGAAGAGCGAGAGCAGCTCGAAGTGATTCTCGAGAATCATGGCCACGTGACCGAGACGGTCTTCGTCGATGCGCCCCAGCCTTCGTCGCAGGAAATGAGCCGTACGCACGCACTCATCGCGGTACTGTCGATAGGTCCAGCTCCGTTCACCCTGGCGAAGCAGCACTTTGCTCTCGGTTGCCGGCTGCTGCGCGCGCGCCTCGATCTGCGCTCGCAGCGTGAGCGGCGCCTCTGGGCTCGGCGGGGAAGTGCTCACTGGTGCCTCCTGAACTCCAAGTGGGACAAGCGCTGCCGATCATATCAGGAACGACCGGCTCTCCTCAGTGGCCTGAAACTCCCGCCGGTCCGGGTTTGAAGCGGAAGATCTGGTAGGGCGCGTTCTCCCGAATATGGCCCGCGCTGCGCATGATGACATGCTGCAGGGAGCTGCACGCGATGTAGAGCCATCCGTCGGGACCGAAGCTGAGCCCGTCCGGCCAGCGTAGCAAAGGGTCCTTTAACAGCGTTTTCAGAGTCCCATCGGGGGCCAGTCTCACGATCGCCGAGTGCTCGAGGTCCGTCAGGTAGATATTGCCGGCGAGATCGGTGCTGATGCCGTCGCTCATGGTCTTTGCGGCGAAGACCTCCACGGCCGCGCCCAGCTCCTTCGGGGAGAGCTGGTCGTCGTCCAGGTAGCGCGCCGCGACGCGGTAGAGGCTGCGGTTGGTCACCGGGGCGTAGTAGAGCCACTCCCCCCTTCGGTCCAGTGCGATCGAATCGACGCCCGGGCGGATCGCGAAGATGCCGAAGATGAGCATCTTCTGGCCCTGGACCACCGGTATGTAGCGCTCCGCGCTGACGGAGGCGTGGCCTTCCAGCACGCGACGGCTGGTGTTGGCCTCGACATCGTAGACCACGATCGCCGGCCGCTTGCGGAAGATGCTGGCGTCGGCGATGTAGATGCGGGTTCCCGCGGGGTTCACCTGGAAGTCGTTCAGGTGCGAGCCGAGCGGTGCCACGTGCGGGGGGAAGTCGTGGCGGTGCACGAGCCGGTCCGTCTCCAGGTCGAAGGCCAGCAAGCGTGGCTGGCCCATTCCGTGATCCCCGTAGTCGAGCACCCATAGCCGGTTCTGACGATCGATCCTCAGGGACAGGATCGACTGAAAGTGCTCCTCGGGACCGTCCGCCTGCTGCATCTCGAGGTTCGGGTAGGGCGTGGCCTTGCCACCGATCAGCTCCGCCAGCTTGATCTCGGGGAACGCTTCGGGATGGAAGCTGAAGAAGACCCGGCCCGTGGCCGACACGGCGATGTTTCCCGGCGGAAGCTCGAGGTCCGCGAGCTTCTCTACGACTCCGATGGGCAGCAGCGGCTCCGAGCTGCGGTCCTCGAACAGCTCGCCGCCGCCATAGCGCAGCCGGACGGCGAGGATCACGAGCGCAAGCATGAGCACCGAGACCCCGAGCGTGGTGAGCAGGATCCGCTTCATTGGCCTCCTCCCTTCGGCTGCCGGCGGGAACCCTACCATCCCGCGGCCTTGCGAGTCCCACCCTCTCCCGCGCCCGGCTCGTGTATGATCCCGGCGGGGTGGCGACTCAGGAAGACATCCGCTTTCCGGCGCACGAAGAGAGGCCGATGCGCGCGTCACTCGCGCTCCCCAGCCCTGGGGGAACGCCCCGGCCGGCCGTGATCGTTTTGCACGAGATCTACGGCTTGAACGACGACATCCGCCGCATCGCGGCGCGCTTCGCCGCTGAGGGCTACGTGGCGCTCGCGCCCGATCTCTTCGATGGTCGAGGTCCGCGGCTGCTCTGCGTCGCGCGCACCCTGCGGGCGCTGATGCGTGGCAGGGGGCCCGCCTTCCTGGATCTCGAGGCGGCGCGCCTCTGGCTCTGCAAGCGCCCCGAGGTGGACGAGTCCAAGCTCGGGGTGGTCGGGTTCTGCATGGGCGGAGGCTTCGCGACGCTGTTCGCGGTACGCGCGCCGCTGGACGTCGCCGCGCCCTTCTACGGTGCGACGCCAAAATCCGTGGAAGCCCTGATGGGTATCTGCCCCGTCGTGGCCAGCTGCGGCGACCAGGATCGCTTCTTCGTTCCACAGGCTCAGCGCCTGGGACGGCATCTGGAGGAGCTGGGCGTGCCCCACGACCTCAAGCTCTATCCGGGGGTGGGGCACTCCTTCATGAACAAGCAGTCGGGCTTGATGGCGAAGGTCATGGCCAAAGGTCCCATGACCGTGGGCTACAACGAGGAGGCGGCCGAGGACGCCTGGCGGCGCATGCTGAGCTTCTTCGCCGAGCACCTCGAGACTTAGGCGTCCCGCAAGGCCCCACGCAGGCGACAAGGCAAAGCGGAGCTTTGCCGTGCCGGCAGGCGGGCTTGCCCCGCCGATACCCGGCCAGTAGCGCTCGCCGATACCGCGCTAGTGCTTGGGCTGAAGCTCGAGCTTGAGCTGGTCTCCGCTCAGGTCCACGACTACGTGGCCGCCCCTGGCGATCGTCCCGAAGAGCACCTCGTCGGCCAGCTTGTCGTTGAGCTCAGTCTGGATCACGCGCACAAGCGGCCGGGCCCCGAAGTCGGGCTCGTAGCCCTTGTCGGCCAGCCAGGCGCGAGCGGCCTCGGTCAGCTCGATACTGATCTTCTTCTCGCGCAGCTGCGCGGCGATCTCCGCGATGAATTTGTCCACGACCTGTCCCATCACCTCGGGAGTGAGCTGTGCGAAGGTCACGATCTCGTCGAGACGATTGCGAAATTCGGGGCTGAACAGGCGCTCGACCTCTTTCTTGCCGTCGCCCACCTGGGTGCGGATGAAGCCGATCGCGCGCGCTGCCATCTCACGCGCGCCGATATTCGAGGTCATGATGAGCGTCACGTGACGGAAGTCGGCCTGGCGGCCGTGGTTATCGGTCAAGGTGGCGTGATCCATGACCTGGAGCAGAATGTCGAACAGGTCGCCGTGCGCCTTTTCGATCTCGTCCAGCAGCACCACCGCGTATGGGTGCCGGCGTACGCGGTCCACCAGGAGCCCCCCCTCCTCGTAGCCCACGTAGCCCGGTGGCGCGCCGATCAGCCGGGCTACGGCGTGCTTCTCCATGTACTCGCTCATATCGAAGCGCAGGAAGCTCACGTCGAGACATTTCGCGAGCTGCTTGGCGAGCTCGGTCTTGCCTACGCCAGTGGGGCCCATGAAGAGGAAGGAGCCGATCGGCCGCTGGCTTCCTCCGAGGCCCGCGCGAGCGCGCCGGATCGCGCGTACCAGGGTCGCGATGGCCGCGTCCTGGCCGAACACCCCGCCCTGCAGATCCTTGACCAGCGTCTCCAGCCGCTCGCGCTCCGAGGTGGATGCAGTCGGAAGGGGGATCTGGGCCATGCGGGCGATCACGCCCTCGACGTCGCGCACGTTGACCTTTTTGCGCGGCTCTCGTCCAGGGCTGAGTCGAACCGCCGCTCCGGCCTCGTCCATTACGTCGATTGCCTTGTCCGGCAGGAAGCGGTCGTGGAGGTGCTTGGCACTCAGCTCGACGCAAAGCCGTAGCGCACGAGAAACGTAGCGTACGCCGTGATGCTTCTCGTAGTGGGGTGCCAGCCCTTCGAGAATTTTCACCGCTTCATCGATGCTCGGCTCATGGATCTCCACGCGCTGGAAACGCCGGGCGAGCGCGCGGTCGCGTTCGAAGTGTCGATACTCGACGTAGGTTGTCGATCCCATACAGCGCAGCGCCCCGGACTGAAGCAGGGGCTTGAGCATGCTGGAAGCGTCCACCGTCGCACCCTGCGCTGCGCCCGCTCCCAGTACCGTGTGGATCTCGTCGATGAACACGATCGGATTTGGTCGCTTCTGCACAGCGGCGATCAGCGCCTTGAAGCGGGCTTCGAAATCACCGCGGTACTTCGTTCCGGCCAGAAGCGCACCGAGATCGAGCGCGAAGATCTCGGCGTCGCGCAGCTCGTCCGGCACGTCGCCCGCGACGATCTTCAATGCGAGCCCCTCGGCGATAGCGGTCTTCCCCACACCGCTCTCACCCACAAAGATGGGGTTGTTCTTTCGGCGCCGCGCCAGGATCTGGATGGTGCGCTCGAGCTCGAGCTTGCGTCCCACCAGAGGGTCGAGCTCTCCGCGCCCCGCGCGCTCGGTCAGGTTCGACGCGAACGCGACCAATGGATCGGGCGCGCCGTCCTCTTCCTCGAGCTCCTCGCTCTCCGCTTCCCGCCCGATGACCCCCGCTGGGCTCTTGTCCCGGGCGGTGGACATCTTCGAGACGCCATGCGAGATGAAGCGCAGCACGTCCACGCGCGAGATGCCCTGCGCACGCAACAGGTCGACGGCGTGCGTGTCCGATTCCTGGAAGAGTGCGGCCAGGAGGTCGCCTGCCTCGATCTCCTCTTTCTCGGCACTCTCCGCATGATGCAGGGCGGCACGTATGCAGCGATGGAAGGACATCGTCTGAGAGGTCTCAATCGGCTCATCCCCTGGCTCGCGCGCGAGATCATCGTCAAAGAAGCGCTCCAGGGCCTCCTTGAGGCGCGGAAGGTTCGCTCCACAGTTGCCCAGCACGTCCACGCCGCGCTCATCGTGGAGCAGCGCATAGAGCAGGTGCTCAACGGTGAGGAAGGCGTGACGCCGCGCCACCGCCTCGCGCAGTGCGGCCTGTAGGGTAATCTGCAGCTCTCGGTTGATCGAGCTCATTCGGGCTCCGCGCCGGCACGCAGAGGATAGCCGCGCTCCTCCGCCATCCGATGCACTGATGTAACCTTAGTCTCCGCTATCTCGAGTACATAGACCCCCGCAACGGCCATCCCACCGCGATGAATCTGCAGCATGAGCTGCGTTGCCTCGGCGGGACCTTTCGTGAAAACCCTCTCGAGCAGGGACACCACGAATTCCATGGGGGTGTAGTCATCATTATAGAGCATGACCTTGAAACGCGGCGGACGTTCGACCCGCGGCTGCTCCTTGACCGCGAGCCCGCCTTCGCGCTCACGCACGATCGTGGGGTTGCCGACGTCCGGCTGCTTCGGCTTCTGTGCCATGCGCCCTAGGATAGATCCAGGTGGCGGCGCCGCCACCCCGCTAAACTGGGAGTCTGATGGCCGAGATCGAGCTGCTGCACGGAGTGAGCCAGATACCGCGCGAGGACTGGAACGCCCTGGTAGGTGGGGAATCCCCTTTTCTGGAGTGGGACTGGCTCGCTTCCCTCGAGCACGCCGGTGTCGTTGGGCCGGAGAGCGGCTGGGCCCCCCGGCCGCTGGTGGCACGCCAGAGCGGCCGGCTTGTGGCCGCCTGTCCGCTCTACATTAAGTCGCACAGTGAGGGTGAGTTCGTGTTCGACTGGAGCTGGGCCGATGCGGCCGAGCGCGCCGGGATCCGCTATTACCCGAAGCTCCTGGTCGGCGTGCCCTTCACCCCGGTCAGTGGAGCGCGTTTTCTGGTCGCGTCGGGGCTCGATCGTTCCGAGTGGGTGGCCAGGCTGGGGCAGGCGCTACGCGAGCTTTGCCTTGCCAACGAGTTCTCGAGCGTCCATGTGTGCTTTGCCCGCGAGGACGAAATCGCACCGCTCAGGTCGGCTGGCTTCGAGCTGCGCATCGGCGTGCAGTACCATTGGCGAAACGACGGCTATCCCGATTTCGAGGCGTATCTCGAGCGCTTCCGCAGCAAGCGTCGCAACCAGATTCGTCGTGAGCGCCGCGCCCTGGAGCAGCAAGGCATCCGCATCGAGGCCGTCGCAGGCGACGCGATCAGCGATGAGCTCTTCGACTCCATGTACCGTTTCTATCAGCTCAATGTGCGGGGCAAGAGCTGGGGCAGGCAGTACCTGAACCGACGTTTCTTCGAGCTGTTGAAAGAACGCTTCCGCATGCGGCTCTGCTTCGTGATTGCGCGGCGGGAGGGCCATCCGATCGCGGGCACGCTGAACGTACGAAAAGGGGATTCGCTCTACGGACGCTACTGGGGGTGCGACAGCGACGTCCGCTACCTGCACTTCAACGTCTGCTACTACGCCGCGATCGAGCACTGCATCGAGCAACGGATTCAGCGCTTCGAGCCGGGCGCAGGCGGCGACTACAAACAGCTCCGGGGCTTCGATGCCCAACCTACCTGGAGCTTGCACTTTGTTGCGGATCCCCGCCTCAGAGCTGCGGTAAGCCGGTTCCTCAAGCTGGAGTGTAAGGAGGCTGAGAGCACGATCGATTGGTTGCGTGAGCGCAGCGCCCTCAAGCCGGCCGCTCTGACTCTCGCGGGAGATCAGAAGCCGCGCTGATCCATTTTGTTCAAGAGCTGCATGGTCTGGCCTTGCGTGAGGACGTCCTTGTCCTTCAGCGCGACCCACGGATCCCCGTGCTGCGTCGCCTCAGCCTGTGCTGCCGCGTAGCCCGGCGCTCGCCTCTTGGAAGGCAGTCCGATCTCAATGCTGCGGGAGGCTCAGCCCGCCCGGTTGAGGGGTCGGCTCGCCGCCTCGATGGAGGTGGCGCTGATCCGACCCTCGACGAGCGCGAACGCCTGGGGCGTCGAGGCGACGATGTGGTCGGGATCAACCGCGTCGCGGATCTTGGCCACGCTCCTCGGGTCCCCGACCAGCAGCCCCCTCACCGGCTCTTCCACGGCCAGCCCGACGCCGGCGTCGAACCAGCTCTCGGCCTTGAGCCGAATCGCCTCCCAGTCGGCCAGCCCAAGCATGAGCAGCCGCAGGCCGCCCGCGAGCGTGCTGACCTGGCACAGGAAGCTGGAGCGCATACCGATCTATCGGCCCCGGCAGCCTGAGCAGGGCTCGGGGACGCAATCGGCAGCTGCTGTATCCTGGAGCCGTGTCTATGGGTACTTGGAGACTCGAGCCCGAGATCGAGCCGGCGCAGGTGGGCGTCGACGCCGCAGCGCTCGAGCGCGTGGCGGAGAGGTTCGAGCAGGGGGTCAACGGGGGGGCGCTCT
>SMUX01041545.1_pt1 | contig 18131 bp, 25 predicted proteins | sample 2456431 | NCBI WGS metagenome assembly SMUX01 (sample SAMN11095930, study PRJNA526329) | marine sediment metagenome | biome: Marine sediment; feature: Surficial sediment; material: Deep marine sediment; isolation source: Hadal surficial sediment | place: Pacific Ocean | collected 2014-11 | depth... | reverse complement strand
TTGGTCAAGTTGAAATTCGTATTAGAGGAATTGAACCTATTTTAAACCTCTATCCTAACAACGAAAAAACTAGGCAACTTTTTCAATCTTAATAAAAAAATTTATTCTTATTCTATATCTATAGAATCAGAGTATAGAATGAGTTTTTCGTTTAAATAATGTTAGCTAAACCTAATTGTATTATATGAAGAAAAAATGTCTGAGTATTGTTGTTGGAATATTCTTAGTTTTATTAGCAATACCGCTTACTATATCTGCACAAACTGGAGAGATTCCAACATGGATTAAAAACACCGCAAGTTTTTGGGCTGATGGGCAAATCTCTGATGGAGAGTTTGTCAATGCAATTGAATTTTTAATTGGAAGTGGCATTATTCAGGTACCTGGTATAGATATTTCGGATTCTCAAGTTGATGAAATAGTAATTGGTTTTATTCCGATAGAAAAAGCTGAAGAGTTAACTCCTAAAGCAACTCAATTAGAAAAATATCTTGAAAAACAATTGAATATAGATGTTAAAATTGTTGTTCCAACAAATTATGAAGCAATAATTGAAGGACTCAGATTTGGACATATTGATGCAGCATTTATGGATTCAGGTCCTGGTTGGATAGCTCATCAAAGATCTGGGGCAGAAGTTGTGCTAGCCGAAGTAGTAAAAGGAAAGATAAATTATCAGGCTACAGTCTGGACAAAGGCTGATAACAAATCAATTCAATCTATTGAAGATACAATCGGCAAACGAGTTGCTTTTACAAGCATAACAGGATCTTCAGGATTTATCAGACCTATGGGTACATTGATTGCTAATAACCATATTCAAATTCACGGAGATGATCTAATTGCTTTGGAAGCAGCATTGGCAGATACTTTTGAAGCATATACTTTTGCTGGAGGGTATAAAGCTGCTCTAGAATTACTACTAAATGACAATGTTGATGCAGCATTTGGTTCTGATATTGCTCCTCAAAAATATCTTAGTCCAGAACAACAAAACATGTTGAGAGTAGTTGAAACAATTGGACCTGTACCGTCACATGTTTTTGTCGTAAGTGACAACATGTCAGATTTAACTAAAAAGCTACTTGTAGATGCAATGTTAGGACTAAATGACGAAGAAAATAATCATATTTTAATTGAAATTTATGGTGCTGAAGCACTTTTACCAACAACTACAGCAATGCATATAGGGGATTTTGGCAATTTCATTGATTCCCTCACAGGCTTGGAACAAAAAATACTTGATAAATACAATCTCCAAAAATAAAAGAAATCCTATTGCTATTTTCCTTTTTAAAATCAAAATCATTTTCTGATCTTTCAACGATTTCCTCAAAAACAATTATTCAAATGAATAAAGTGTGGGCCTCATATGACGCAAAAAATTACGCTGTTAAAGACATTAGCTTATCAATAGAAAGAGGATCGAATTATGCAATTGTTGGCCAATCAGGTTCTGGGAAATCTACTTTACTGAAACTTGTTAATGGCATGATGAATCCAAGTAAGGGTCAGGTAAAATTTGATTATCAAACACCTAACACGAGAAATAAAAATTTCAAAAAAGCAATGTCAAAAATTGGTTATATCCCACAAAATTTAGGTTTAGTAAAAAATATTTCTGTAATGGATAATGTCTTAATTGGCGCATTACCAAGAATCGGGAAATTAAAATCATTTTTCAAAACATTTCCTGAAGATGAAATTCATGAAGCTGAAAACATCATTAAACTTGTTGGTTTACATGGAAAAGCAGATAGAAAAACATACATGATAAGTGGTGGAGAAAAAAGAAGAGTAGCTATAGCTCGTGCATTAATGCAAAAACCAATTGTTTTATTGGCAGATGAAATAGTTTCTGAACTTGATCATGTGACTGCAAGAGGAATAATGGATTTAATTGCTGATGCTCAAGATAGGTATAACCTCACTGCAGTTATGGTTCATCATGACATTAAATTAGGTTTAGAATATGCCAATAGAGTTGCCGTAATTAAAGAAGGGCGCAAAATCCTCGAAATTGGAGTTGAAGGTGATAAAATTGTTGACTTTCAAACTGGGAATATGACACAAGAAGAAATTATGGAGTTATACAATTCGAATGAACCCTAAAAATAATCTAATTATTGGTTTAGTAATTGCTGCAGTAATTGCCATGTCATATAACATGGATGCAAATCCTGTTGAATTTGTAGAAGGAATGCCTAACTTGGCAATAGTTCTTAAAGAATTGACAGAAGTTGAATCTGAATTATTTGGAACAGCTCTTTGGTCAATGATAGAAACTATTCAAATGGCATTTATTGGAACTGTTGTAGGAATTTCAATTGCACTTCCTTTAAGCATGTTAGCAGCTAGAAATCTATATAGCAAATGGGTTTATGTACCCATTAGAGCAATTCTTGCTGCAGCACGTACTTTTCCGTCTATTTTATGGGCAATTTTATTTGTAATAATGGTTGGATTAGGATCATTTGCTGGAATTCTTGCGATAATCATGTACACTGTAGGATTCATTGCAAAATTACAGTACGAATCTATTGAAGCCATTGATTCAGATCCAGTTGAAGCTGTTAGTTCGATTGGAATTTCAAAGAGCCAGCTTATTCGACATGTAGTTTTACCAGAATCTGCGCCTCATTTGCTTAGTCAAATGTTGTACATGTTTGATTATAATGTAAGGCAAACTAGTATTTTGGGTTTAGTTGGTGCAGGTGGTATTGGATTTTACATAATTAATTACATTAAATTCTTTGAATACGGGAAAGCTGCAATATTCATGTTAGTTGTATTAATCACAGTTTTAATAATTGACTTGATTAGCGTGAAGATTCGTGATAAATACATTGTTAAAACTCAAAAAGGCATGGAAGTTAAAACATAATTTTTTCAATGAGTTGATATACTACATTTATTTTAAAAATATTGATGAAACATCAAATAATTTTTTTTATTATGATATTTTCAATTTTTTTACAAAATTTTTTGGCATATGGAGAAAGTTATCAATTAACTGTAGATGAAAACTCTTTTGAAATTAATTATTCTACTACCGGAAAAGTAATTGCCATGGAAATTGATAAAGAACTGTTCTCTTTATTAATTGGATTAGAAAATGTGGAAATGGATTCTATACTTGAAATTGAATTTACTCATGAATTAATCAGTGTGGAGAATAATGAATTTGCAGTACTAGTTAATGGGTATGAAGTAGATTATGAGATATCTACCACAGATTTAGGTTCAAAATTAACAATTCCAATTTTTGCCGATACTGAAGAAATTGAAATAATAGGCACGAATGTAGTTCCAGAATTTCCTTTAGGCATCTTAATGGTTTTAGTTTTCACCATAATGTTTGTAGTGTTTTTTTCTAGAACAAAAATTATGGTATTTAAGTAACTATTTTATCTAACTGATTTTGTGAATCCGCTTCTTTAATTTCCCTAGCAATTCTTTTGCCCATACTCATTGGTTCATTGAATAATAATGATGTATAGGGAGACCCATCCATGAAAATATTTGTTCCAGCTACTATTCTTGCAGAAAATTCAAATGTAGTAAATTTAGCATCTGCATCGTAAACTCCTTCTATACAAAATGGGCCATTCATTCCAGGAGGAACTAATTTTTTTGAAGCTTTAACAAAATTTTCTCCAAATGAATAAACATCATTTAGTAATGATTCACGCAATACTAATGGACTGTTAGCAATTACATTAAACGATGGAATGTTATTCATATCCATTTGTTGAGGAGATGAAATTCTTGCTAAACCTTCAATATCTGATTCGTGTCTTTTATCAACTCCAAAAAATTCTAATTCTTCTTTTAGTGGAGAATAAAAATAATGTAAATAAGCTAAAACGCCCATTATGTATTCTTGAAGATATAGATCATCATCACCTTTGATCAGTCCTTGTTCAATTAATTTATCCCGTTTTTTGTTGTAATCTTCTTCACTTGTAGAAAGAAAGTATCCTTTTCCCCCAGCAGCACCATGTCTTTTCGCAATGACTAATTTGTTAATATCTTTTGGAGTAGAAATTGTTTTAGGAAGTTTAAGTTGTGCTTCTTTCATTAGTTTTTCTTTCATGTTTCTATCAGATTCCCATCGTAAAATCCATTTGTTACCAAAAATTGGAATTTTGATTGATTCAATTTGTTCTGAAGACATTTGTGCTATTAGTGTACCATGTGGAACAAGAACTGCATTATTTTTTTCAAGAATAGAATTGCATTTTTGATCTAAAACTTCCATGAAGGAATCAACTAAAATAATTTCATCAATAAATCCAAATCTTCTGTAAAGTCTTTCTCGTTGTTTTTCACAAACCAAAAGGGTTTTTAGGCCTTCGTCTTTTGCACCTTTAAGAACTTGGAGGGCGCAATGTGACCCAAGAGTGGCTACGGCTGTCAAATTACACTATTTCTAGGATTTTAACACCTTATGAAAGTTCCAGATGTGCATTGGATACATATACAAAAACTTCATCAATCAATTCTGGCGATATTTCAGGTTTTATCTCCTTAGGAATTGCCTTTAAAATAAAATCAAATAATGACTGATTTTTTGGTAAAGAGCCATTTTCAGTAGATATAGAATAAACCGCTATAGCATTTGCTACTAGAATTACAGCTTTTTCTTTACTGCTTAAGGTCATATCAAAAATTGTAGTAACATCATACAAAAATATTGTATTGAAATTATATAGTAAATTTTGAAGTTGCCGAATAAATTTTGACAATTTGTATGTGTCTGATGAACAGACTAGGCCTTTTTGCGATAAAATTAGCTAAAAATACAATGTACCGATGCGAAAAATGTGATGTAGAATTTCAGAAAAAAAAGACATTAGAACAACACATTCAGTATATACACAAATCCGATTTACCCTCTGTTAAGAAAATATTAATTCTTGGAGGTGGATTTGGTGGAATTAATATACTCAAAGATATCCAAAAAATATTCCAAAACGATGTAAACATCGATATTAGTATTGTTAATCAAGATAATTTCTTTCTTTTTACTCCTATGCTTCCAGAAGTGGCTTCTGGAATGATTCATCCAAGCGACATTTCAGTTCCAATTCGAAAATTTTGTAAACGAGCTAAATTTTATCAAGCAGTTGTATCATCTATTGATTTAGAACAAAAGTTAGTTACTATAACTAGAACTTTTGATGGCAAAGTACACGCATTAGAATATGATTATTTAATTTTATCACTTGGAAGTAAAACAAACTTTTTTGGAAATAAAAACATTGAAAAATATTCTTTTACAATAAAATCAATTGAAGATGCTATAGAAATTAGAAATCATGCAATTAACATGCTTGAAAATGCAGGTCAAACAGGAGATCCTGATTTACAACAAAAACTCTTGACTTTTACAGTAGTTGGTGGGGGATTTGCAGGAGTAGAAACATTAGGTGAAATTAATCATTTTATTCGTGAAGCTGCTGCTAGTACTTATCCAAATATCAAAAAAGAAAAAATTAACATGATTTTGGTTTCATCCCGCCGTGGAATTTTGCCGGAAGTTTCAGAAAAATTAGGTAGGTCTGCAATGAAATATCTAAAGAAAGAAGGAGTGAGAATAATTACCAACACAAAAGCCATTGACGCAGATGAAGACTTTGTTTTATTGGATAATGGTGAAAAAATTCCTTGTACTACATTAATTTGGGCAGGGGGTGTAAAAGTTGATCCTGTAATTTCTGATTTAAAATGTAAGCACGGAGATTCTGGAAAAATAAAAGTTGATAAATTTCTTCGAGTTGTTGGTTATCCAAATGTATTTGCGCTTGGAGATTGTGCTGAAATATTAGATTATGCTACAAAAAAACCCTACCCACCAACTGCTCAACATGCTATTCATCAAAGTGCAACTGTTTCACACAATCTAAAGACCTCAATTTCAGGAAAAAACGAAACAAAAGTTTTTTCATACCAAAGCAAGGGAATGATGGCAACAATAGGTAAAAGATCAGCAATAGTATCCATAATGGGGCATAATGTTCAGGGTGTGATCGCCTGGCTTATTTGGAGAACTTATTATCTAGCTCAAATGCCAACTTTTGAAAAACGTATTAAAGTATCAATAGATTGGTTTGTTGATTCATTTTTCAAAAGAGATTTAACATGTGTTGGAAAGATCAAAAAGAAAATACTAACCAAAGTGGATATTAAAGAAGAAGTCCCTACTTTGAAAGAATTGTTGTTCCCAGACTTGTAGTAATCTTAATCTAAAGGGCACATTTACTTGTGCTAAATAATTATGATTGACACAGAACTAGGTAAATTACGAAGAACCCATTATTCACGTGATTTAGATCCAAAAAAAGAAGGCACTGAAGTTACAGTAATGGGGTGGGTTTTAAGTGTCAGAGGTCATGGCAATATTTCATTTATAACGATTCGAGATATGGAAGGAGAAATTCAAATTGTGGCAAAGAAAGGTGGATGTTCTGATGAAATACGAGAAAAACTTTCTAAATTGAAACAACATTCATCAATAAGTATTACAGGTAAAATCAAAAAATCTGAAAAAGCTCCAAACGGTGTTGAAATTAGTCCAGCAGATATTCGTGTATTTTCTGAGGTTGAAAAAATTCCGCCTTTTGAACCTCATGCAAAAACTGTAAAAAATATTGATACACGATTGGAAATTAGACCAATTGATTTACGACGACAGGTATTACAACATATTTTCAAAGCACGAAGCAATGTTCTAAAATCAATCCGAGATTATTTTTATCAAGAACAATTTATTGAAATAAACACTCCAAAAATGATTGCAACTGCTACTGAAGGAGGAGCTGCATTATTTCCTATTTTTTATTACAATAAGGAAGCTTTTCTTGCGCAGAGTCCACAATTGTATAAAGAACAACTTACAATGAGTTTTGAAAAAGTTTTTGAGATTGGTCCAATATTTAGGGCGGAACCCTCACGAACTAACAGACATCTTGCAGAAGCAATTTCAATTGATTTGGAAGAGGCATTTGTAGATTACAATGATGTAATGGAAAGAATAGAAAAAATTATCAAAATTTCTGTAAAATCTATCCAGGATTATCAGAAAGAAAATTCAGAAACTGATTTTGTTGTGCCTGAGGTTCCTTCTTCTATCCCTCGTCATAGTTATTCAGAACTTGTAGAAAAAATGAAAACTGCAGGGGCAAAAACTGAATGGGGCGATGATCTTTATCCTTTAAATTTAAAAAAAATCGGTTTAGAAGGATTTTATTTTATAAAAGATTGGCCAACTGGTCCAAAACCATTTTATGTAAAAGTAAGTAAAGATAATACTAAAATTTCTGAATCTTTTGATTTAATGTATGGGGATTTAGAATTATCATCTGGTAGCACAAGAATTGAAAAACGAGAAGAGCTGGCTGAACGAATGAAAAATAAAGGAATGAAGATAGATGCATTTGAATATCATTTAGGAGCATTTGATTATGGTGTTCCACCTCATGCAGGTTGTGGAATTGGTTTAGAGCGATTGATGATGGCGTTAACAGGAACTGAAAATATTCGTGATACAACTTTTTATCCTAGAGACGTGGATAGGCTAACCCCATAGGTGAATCAATTGGTTTCAAAAGAAGAGATTGATCGTGTTGCAAAATTAATGAGAATAGAAATAGATGATCATGTAGTACATATCGACCGTGTTCAAAAAATGATTGAGTATTTTGATATTCTAGACAAAGCAGGATTAGAATCTGAAGAATTAATCATCCAAGAACAAAAATTTGAAGATTTAAGAGAAGATAAACACATACCTTATAATGAAAAACTTATTGATAAATTAAAAAATTACAAAAATTCCTACGTTAGAGCTCCTAAGATGGTATGATTTGAGTCTTGCAATATCTGCCGTTGATTATGTTACTGAAATAAAAAATGGTAACATAACTGTTGAAGAATTTATTTCTAAAACAATAGAACGTATAAAAAAAATCGATGGTAAACTACATGCATTTCTTTCTGTAAATGAGAATGCTATTATTCAAGCAAAAGAAATTGATAGAAAAATCAAAGCTAATGAAAATGTTGGCAAATGTATGGGAATGCCAATTTCTTTTAAAGACAACATTTGTGTAAAAGGCTCAAAAACAACTTGTGCATCAAAAGTTCTTGAGGATTTTGTTTCACCATATGATGCAACAGTTGTGACGAAACTGAAATCAGAAGATGCAATTATTATTGGCAAAACAAACATGGATGAATTTGCTATGGGATTCACAACTGAATTTAGTGCTTTTGGACCTAGTAGAAATCCTTGGAATTCAGAATATGTTCCTGGAGGGTCATCAGGAGGCAGTGCAGTAGCTGTAAGTGCTCTTGAGAGTATTGCTTCTTTAGGTTCAGATACTGGGGGGTCTGTACGAAATCCAGCAAGTTTTTGTTCAGTTGTAGGATTCAAACCTACTTATGGATTGATCAGCCGATATGGTTTGATTTCATATTCCAATAGCATTGAACAGATTGGTCCCTTAACTAGAACCGTCAAAGACACAGCCTTTTTGCTTAATATTATTGCAGGAATTGATTCGAATGACAATACTACTGTTGATAACAAAGAAGAAAATTATCTTAACGATATAGATGCAGGTGTAGAAGGTAAAACTATTGGAATTATTTCTCAAATGACAAAAGGAGTAGATAAAGAAGTATCTTCTGCAACTAAAAACGCAGTTTCACAATTTGAAAAACTTGGTGCAAAAATCGAAGAAGTATCTATTGATATGGTAGAATATTCTGTAGCATCCTATTATATAATCACTGCAACTGAAGCTGGAAGCAATCTTGCAAGATATGATAACATTCGTTATGGTTTTGATTTTGATTTAGAAGGATATGAATTTAATTCATATATTTCAAAAGCTAGAAAAAATTTTGGTCCTGAAGTAACAAGAAGAATGATTCTAGGAGGTTTTGTTCCTTCTGCAGGACATGCTGGCAAATATTTCCTTAAAGCACTAAAAGTAAAAAATAAACTAACTTCAGAAATTAATGACGTATTAAAAAAAGTCGATTTGTTAGTTGCCCCTACTGTTCCTATTTTACCTTTTAAATTTGGTGAAAAGATTGATGACCCAGTTGCATTATTTTTAATAGATTTCAATACTGTAACTGCGAACTTAACTGGCAAGCCTGCAATTTCTGTGCCATTTGAATTATCAAACGGGTTACCAATAGGCATACAAATTCTTGGAAAAGAAATGCAAGATAAACTTGTGTTACAAGCTGCCCATGCACTTGAAAAGACTACAAATTTACCAGAGGTTCCTGTGTAAAATGGCAAAAATTGGTCTTGAAATTCACTGTCAATTAACAAAACTAGAAAGTAAATTATTTTGTCCATGTAAAGCAGATTATCGTGGATTTGAACCAAATACTAACATCTGTCCAATATGTATAGGACTGCCTGGTTCTCTTCCTAGATTAAATCAAAAAGCTTTAGAAAAAGCAATTATGATTTCATACACATTAAACTGTGAAATTCCAAAAAAAATCTCATTTTTTAGAAAAAATTATTTTTATCCGGATTTGCCAAAAAACTATCAAATTACCCAATTTGATGCCTACGGTCATACTAGTATGGGGTATAACGGCCATATCTCTATTGAAGGAAAAGAAATTGGGATTAGAAGGATTCAACTAGAAGAAGATCCTGGTAGATTGATCTATGAAGGTAGTTCAGAAAAAACTCAGATAACTTTAGTTGATTACAACAGGGCTGGAACCCCATTAGTAGAAATTGTTACTGAACCAGATTTTGAAAATCCAAAACAGGTTAGAATATTTCTAAATATTTTAGTGGATTTATTAGAAAATCTGGGAGTGTCAGTTCCAACTCTTGAAGGAGCAGTAAGAGCAGATGGAAATGTATCAATTGAAGGAGGAAATAAAGTTGAAATCAAAAATGTTACTTCTTTTCATGATTTAGAAAAAGCAGTGCATTTTGAAATTACAAGACAACAAAGTCTAGTGGATAGAGGCATACCAGTAGAATTAGAAACTAGACAATGGGATGACAGAAGAAAAATTACAGTGTCAGCCAGGTCAAAAGAAGAAGAACAAGATTATCGTTATTTCTTAGAAGGAGATATCCCACAGGTTCTACTTGACCAAGATAAAATCAGTAATCTAAAATCTACAATACCTGAAAGCATTCCTTCTAAAAAAGCAGGATATACTAAATATTTACCAGCACAAGTAGCTAATACTATAGCTACTGATCCATATTGGTCTGATATGATGAATACCTGCATCAGTACATTTCAGAATGAAGTTACAACTCAAAATGAAGATTACATTAATTCTTGTATTACTGAATGTGGTAATATTATAACGACAAATCTAATGGGTTTAGAAGATACAAAAGAAAAGCGAGAAAAATCCAATATTAACGCAGAAGATGTTGAAGATATAGCAAAAGCTGTTGTTAAAAAAGAAATAACAAGAAATTTATCAAAAATAGCATTACAGGAAATGAAAAAAACTGGAAAACCTCTTTCTGAAGTCATCTCTGAACAAGATTTAGGGAATATTTCTGATGAAGCAGATTTAGCTAAATTCATTGAGGAAGTAATTAAAGAAGAATTAGAAGCAGTAAATCAAATAAAAGAAAATCCAGAAACAGTGAATTTTCTCGTAGGAAAAGTCATGCAAAAAACTAAAGGTAAAGCAGACCCAATTTTAACTCTTGAATTATTAAAAAAGAAATTGGTAAGTTAAAATTATTATTGATTTTCTAATACTCCAACTAATTGATAATACTGGTCAACGGAAATTTCTCCTTTAGCCAATCTATCTTTAATAACTTCAATGGGGGTATGACGCTTTTTGAAGTTCATTAACTTATTCTTTAACCAAAATCTATTTTGAGATATTTGGTTTGAGTTTTTGTTTACTTGTTTTTGGATATCATTTTTATTTTTAATAATTTCTTGTGAATTGCTATCTACTTTACGTTTAACACCATAAACTGCACCAAACAATATTACCAAACCACCTAATGCAAATAACATTTGTGATAATTCGCTGTAATTGTTTACTGTTGATGCCTGAACTGTTATTGGGGGTGCTTCTGTTTTACTAATGATTGGAACATTATTTTCAATTGTAGGTATTGGATTTTGTCCTATTACTTGTGAAGATTCTAAACCAATAACTTCGTAAATTGATTGGTTTGGAAAGTTTCTATCAAACCATTCTTGATAAGCTACTTCGTTGTTATACCTATCAAGATAATATTGAGGTGACTTGTCTGGATCAGGGAATCCAGGTATAGTGTTTTTAAATATTTCTTGGTCAGGTTGAGTTAATCCAACAGCTTCTTCAATAGTTAGATTGGGATAATTTGTGTCAAACCACGATTTGTAAGCTACTTCGTTGTTATATCTATCAATATAGTATTGAGGATCTTTGTCAACCTTAACAAAATTTGCAATAGTAATTATTTGTGACGTTATAGGTTGACTTACAACAATCTGCTCTTGTGTTTGTTGTGTTACAGGTGTTTCTGTTTGTGGAGTTGTAGATTCAGGAATAGTTTGTGGCAGACGTGAACCATCACTAGTAAACTCAAATTTTGCTGTTTTACCAGCAGTCATATTTTGAATAAATGATTCTACAGTGTATATTCCATTAACTTGAAATTTATTATTAATCTGTAGGCTTCGTTCATACGAATTATCAGGATTGATTTGAGATTGGGTGAGCATTACAAATTCCCCACTAGAATCTCTAATGACTAGAGTAACAAGGCCTACGTCATTATCCTTAACATTCCCTGAAAACCTAATTATTTCATCTTTGGAATAAAATGTCTTATCTGTTTTTACAGATTGAACTTCTGCAAATACTGGAACAAATACTAAAGATAAGAATATTCCAAGTATAGATATTGAAAGTATTTTTTTACTTTCTCTTGTCATGCAGCCTAAATTTTGTTAATTTTCTTTATAAAAAACGCGTAGAAAAAATCCATATTTTTTAGTAGTAAGCTTTAAGAGAAAAGATCGAAATTCATGCGTATTTAGGTAAATTTGGTAACAAAAATCAGTTAGATTGATTGAAACATAATATTAATTGAATAAAAAACATATCCTTTTAATAATTATAAAGTTAGAATTCAGCGTTGATAAAAGCAGTAGTTGCCGATGACGATAAAGAAACAGTCAAACTTTTCAGTGAATTACTACAAGGTCATGGGATAAAGGTAGTAGGTAAAGGATTCAATGGACAAGATGCAGTTTTTTTATATCAAAAACTAAAACCTGATGTAACTTTTTTAGATGTAACTATGCCAGTTTTTAATGGAGTTTATGCATTAGAAAAAATTAGAGAACTCAGTGCAGATGCTATTGTAATAATGCTAGCAGATAACATTACTATGAATAACGAAATTGCAATGAATCGGCTTAAACCATCTGTTGTTATTCATGAACCTATCGATGTAAATGAAATTATTAGAAAAACCAATGAACTATGCGCACCAACCACTGATTCTGAGCAACATATGAAAAAAACAATGGTTACCCTTGCTTTGAAGAATACTTTACTTCAATTAGGAGTTCAAGAACTTGATAAAGTTGTGGATATATTACAAAAAGATTACAATTGTACTCTTGAAGATTGTTATGAATACCCTCAATATCTTAAACAAGTATTACAAGACTTGTTTGGAAATTCATACCGTGATTATATCTTAAACTCGTTAACTGAAAATATGAAGGATGTAATGTCTCAACAATCTATCAAAGAATTTCTTCAAGAACTAAGTGCATAAAGTACTAGAAAAAATTATTTTCTAAATTTTTTAATTTCTTGTATAACCATTGGTAAGAATGCACCTACATCAGAAACAATTCCTACTGCCTGCCAAGTGCCTCTATCCATTAGTTTAGTTACTGTAGGTTGATTTATGTCAACAATAATTATTTTGACATCAGCAGGTAGCATATTTCCTGTAGCAATTGAATGTAACATGGTGGAAACCATAATTACCATTTTAGCATTTTTTAGAATTTGTTTATATTTTTTTTGAGCTTCTGAAATATCCGTAATTACATCAGGTATTGGACCATCATCACGAATGGAACCAGCTAAAACATAAGGAATCTTTTTTTTGACACATTCGTACATGATTCCTTTGGTTAATTTTTTGTTTTTTACCATCTTTGAGATGGAACCAGCCTTGAATACAGAATTAATTGCCTGCATATGATTACGATAACCTCGAATGGCAAGTGTTCCATCACGTACATTCATTCCAAGTGAAGTTCCTAACGTGGCATATTCAATATCATGAACTGCAAGTGCATTTCCCGCTAAAAGAGCATTAATGTATCCAGATCTTATCAGAAAAGCAACAGATTCATCAGCACCTGTATGAACAATTGCAGGACCGCCTACCAAAACAATTTTTCCACCAGCTTTTCTTATCTTGTAAATGTCTTCTGCAACTTTTTTGGCTATGTGTTGTGTAGGTCTTTCACTAGAACTACTTCCTCCCATGAATTGAAATACATTCATTCCTTCTCTAGGCCTTTTAGGAGGAGTAACCTTTATGCCATCTTCTCCAATGACAATTTTGTCTCCTTTTTTAATTTCTTTTATTGGAACACATCTAACAGTATTAGCTTTGATTACAATGCATTTATCCATCATCATATTGTCTACTTTATTCCATTTTCCATTTCTAAAAATCTGAGTATTATTGTTAGTGGTGCTATAGAAGTTATCTGGCATGGTCATATTTTTTAGAGCAGGTTTTAGCTTTGCCTCTTTTTGAATTTTAGCAGTAGCCCCTTCTCGGTAAACTAATTCAAGGATTTGATTAAGATGCTTTTGATTTTTACCAATTACTCGAAGTTTCGCATAGCTTTCATCCTTTTTTCGTTTTCCGATTTTGATATTAAGAATTTCAAATTCTCCGCCAAGATCCATAACGCCATCAAAAATTTTTGAAAGGATAAGAGAATCAATAATATGACCACTAACTTCAATTTCATTCGAAAATTTTTTCATTTTTTTTCACACCGGGAGTGATACTTTACCTTTGTATTCAGGAACATTGTTAGCCTTAAGCATTTTTTCTATAGACTCTTTTTGTTCCTTAGTGATTCCTTGGACAATGGCTTTTGAAATACCATTTTGGTCACATAAAGCTAGAATATATCCACTAGTATCAGTCAAAACAAATCCAGAAGATTCATCAATAAAGGCATAAAGATTTTCTTCTCCTACTGGCTCCCAAACATTAGTTTTGTTATCACGAAGAGCTAATGCGGGCATTGCTTTATTATCAGTAAATTTATTGAGAAAATCTCGTGCTACTTGAACTCTTTTTTGACCTTCTCTGAGGGCGGCAAAATATTGCATGTATAATCAAATATGTTAATTATTATAAATTATTTCAAACTTGTCATGTTATTTCATTTAAAATTCGCTTAAACTTGGATTTCAAGCTTTTTTAAAAGTCTAGTTACAATTTTACCATTTTCATTTCTTTCTTCCATAATTTTTTTCAATCTAGTTTTATTTGCCGATCTTTTTTTCTCATTAGAAATAATTTGGAAATATTCTTCATCCAAATCACTATTTGTTTGAAGCCGTTTGATTATTTCAAATAAAACTCCAATAACTTCGTTTTGAGCTTTAATTAATTCATCTTTACTTTGTTCAGACATATCTATCATGTATTATTAGGTTCTATTTGATAATTGTTTGATAGTAAAAGTTTTTTAAAAATTTCTTTTAATTCATTATTTTTAATTTCATTATTAGCAGTTTCAATAAAAGATTGAATATTTTCTTTAGAATTACTATTCTTAGAATAATTGATAGCTTGAAAAGCCATTTCTAATCTATCAATGTCATGAAGAAACAAAGATTCTTCAGTCTTGTTATCTTGGTATTCATTCCAAATTTCATTATATTCTTGTTCCAAATTTAATGGTAGTTTTTTTAGAATTATTTTCATAGCATCATTTTCAATTTTGTTTTTTCTTTTTTTTGATATTTCATCAGGAATAAAATCTCCAACTTTTGATTCTGCCAAATCATGAAGTAATGCCATTTTCAAAATTTTGTTTGTGTCAAGTGCTAATAAATCTGATAGAACCATAGACATGATTGCCATAGAATAACTATGATCTGCTACAGATTCTACATTTTTTAATCCAAGTTTATCTTTCCAACCTTTTCTTTGAATTGTTTTTAATCCAAGAACAATTTGAAAAAAATCCTGTACCAAATCTAGAATTTCCTAGTATCTCCCTCTAACAGACCTGAACCATGATGAATTCGATCTATGTGTTTAGATAATTCTTCTTTGGAGTCAAATATCGATTCACAATATGGGCAAGAAATTTCAGACATACTATATCCTCCCCAAATGGTCATTTAAATTATATTTTTTTGCTAAATTTCGAATAAGATAATAATCTTGGTGTCTCATATTTTGCGTGAAAATTTATACAAAGACCGGAGATGATGGAACCACTGGCATTCAAAATGGAGCTAGAATTTCAAAAACTGATTCCAGAATTCAAGCATATGGAACGGTTGATGAAATTAATTCATTTCTAGGAATCATACTTTCAAAACTTGATGAAACGGATTTGGAAAATTTAATAACAAAACTTCAAAATGATCTTTTTCTAGTTGGTTCAGATTTATCAAATCCTGATTTAAAAAATACCCAAAATCGTGTAAATGATGAAATGATAAAAACATTAGAAGAAAACATAGATAATTTAGAAAAAAAACTACCCCCAATTACTAATTTCATTCTACCAGGAGGGCATGAAATTGCTGCATTGGTTCATGTTTCACGATCTATTACAAGAAGGGCAGAAATTTTTGTAATCTCTTTATCTGAAAAAGAAAAAATTAACAATAATTGTATAATATATCTAAATCGATTATCTGATTTACTATTTGTTATTGCAAGAACCATAAACCAACGAAAAAATGTCAAAGACGTTATCTGGAATTCAAAAAAAGACACACTTTAATGCCCAGAATTAGAAAAAATTCGATATGCCAAGGTAGCTCAGCCCGGGAGAGCACTCGGCTGAAGACCGAGCTGTCGCGCGTTCAAGTCCCGCCCTTGGCATCTTTTTAGTTTAATATCATTACACAATATTCTAGGCAGGATTTTGAAATAAGGCATAAATTCAATGATTTAAATCTGCATAATGTTTTAATAGTCGAAATTCTCTTTTTTTTCAGTTTCATACATGATAAAAAAGAAAGTTAAAAAGAAGTCTAAATTGGAGGAAGAAAAAAAAACTAATGAAAAAACAAAAACTAAGAAATCTAAACCTAAACAAAAGAAAAACAAAGAAAATGAGATCTCCTCTACTGAAATTGGAATAGTTATCATTGATGAGGAACTTAAAGAAGATAAAGAGTCAGAGCTTGAAGAAAGAAAGGCATATCTTGAAGAAGCTAAGTCACAAGAGGCCACTGATTAGAAATCTGCCTACTGAAACCCAATCTTAAATATCAAAAGTAAATAAAGCAAATGATCGTATATTCATTATATTGAGAGCACTTTGCTTGATTTCTGTAAAGCCTGGAACCGTGGACAGAGTTGTAATGGTCTTAAAGAAAAAACGCAAATTGATAAGAGAAATCATGGTGGTTACTGGAAGATCTGACATTAGTGTTGTTTTACAAGGTTCCATTGATGAAATCAATAATATGGTAATTGATTTTAAAAAAATTAAGGAGATTGTTTCAACAGAGACTTTAATGGAAGTAGAGGTTAATCTTGGATGGTAAAAGCAGTCATATTGGTTAAATCTCCAAAAAAATTAATTGCCGCAAGACTTCGAAAAATAAAATCCATTAACGAATCATTTCCTGTAAGTGGACAGTTTGATGCTGTAGTACTAATAGACGTAGGAAATTTACCAGAAATCAAAAACATTACTACTGAAATTCAAACAATTAGTGGAGTAGAAAGAACTGAAACTATGATTGAGGTTCAATAACAAAAAGGAATTTAACTTGGAGCTTTAGATTTAAAAACGGAGAAAATCGGATTCGGATGAACATTAAAAGAGTAGGAAATGTAATACTTGCTGTAAGGGATTTAGCTAAATCCGTTAGTTTTTACAATGAAATTATTGGATTACCTATAAAACAACAACGAAAATCATGGGTAGATTTAGGTTCAAAAGGTGCATTAATTAGCCTACATCCTGCTTCTCAATCATCTCCACACTCTGGTACCTCAATAGAAAATGGTATTACCATTGGTTTTTTGGTAGGTGACATTAAATCTTCTATTGAAGAATTAAAATCCAAAGGAGTAAAAATCCATAGAGAGATCATAGAAAAGGACGCAGGAAAAAATGCGGTAATTTTAGATCCTGATGATTATATGATTTCATTATTTGAGCCAATATTCAAAGATCAAACCCAACAAAGTGGTGGCTACCAAGGATTTGCACCTGCTTAAATTATCTTTTCAAGTTAAGCGATAAAGTATTGTTTATATTCTAGGCAGGTCTTGCATGGCAAACTTCCAGATGGTTGGAATAATGGATCAAGAGGAATTGTGTAGAATCATAATAAAGAAACAACGTATTATAGAACTTTATCGTAAGAAATTGAAATGAAAGTAGATAGAGTACAGTGGTTTTATAACCAAAATCTCAAAAAAGGGGAACATTTGAGTGAAGTTGTTGAGGAATTTATGAAAGGTAAGGAAATAGTATCTGTCTCCCCTATGACACCACAAGGCATTTTTATTCATTACAGAGAAAAAAAGACTAGAGGCTAACGCCCCTAGCTTGTGGACAGGGTTTGGATCAAGAGGAGTTGTGTAGGATAATAATTAAGAAACAAAGAATAATAGAACTTTATCGTAAGAAGTTGAAATGAAACCTGCAAAATGTGATGAATGTGGAGAGGAATTTGAATCAAGCGCACTATTACTTAATCACAGGAACAGCAAACATGTTAAAGGGATATAGTAAATGAAACCAAAAAAAATTCTTAATTAATTCTATTCGTATCCTAAAGTGTGGGAACTACAAGTCTGGTTTTGGGTTTAGTTTTTTTCTTATTTGGTTTTGGTATTGTTGGTCTGG
>SMUX01021070.1_pt1 | contig 18142 bp, 16 predicted proteins | sample 2456431 | NCBI WGS metagenome assembly SMUX01 (sample SAMN11095930, study PRJNA526329) | marine sediment metagenome | biome: Marine sediment; feature: Surficial sediment; material: Deep marine sediment; isolation source: Hadal surficial sediment | place: Pacific Ocean | collected 2014-11 | depth... | reverse complement strand
CTCCCAGTGGGAACGGCGGCCAGTATCGGTCCGGCACGCCCGGCCCCGCTGTCGATTCCGCGACCGGGAACGGCTGAAAAACGCCGCCGCCACGCCCTCGACGATAGGCCCGCCAGGGCCCGGATTCAAGCCGGAACCAGGCGCGAAGCCCCCCGCCCCCCCCGCGGCACCGCGGCATATGCCTCTTGCGGCCATGTCGGAATTGCGCGGTGCCGTGTCGCAAACGGTTCGGCGGGGCGCTATGCTATCGGCCAGGGCGCGCGACGGCCCAGGGGCGGAACCAAGGTGGGAACCGGTGTCCGCATCCAAGCGCCGGATCGGGTAAGGGAGGCCACGGGATGAAAACGCAGGCTCGGGTGGTGGTGATCGGCGGCGGCGTGGTCGGCGTCGGCACGCTCTATCATCTCGCCAAGAAGGGCTGGCGCGACGTGGTCCTCTGCGAACGCAGCGAGCTCACCGCCGGCTCGACCTGGCACGCCGCCGGCCTGCTGCCGCTGTTCAACATGAGCTACAGCGTCGGCCAGATCCACAAGTACTCGGTCGAGCTTTACAAAACGCTGGAACAGGAGACCGGTCAGCCGGTCGGCTTCTCCGTGGTCGGCAACCTGCGCTTGGCCACCAACCGGGACCGCATGGACGAGTATCGCCACTACGCCGGCACCGCGCGCACCATCGGCATCGAGGTCGCGTTCCTGACCCCAAGCGAGATCAAGGATCTGGTACCGTTCTGCAATACCGAGGGCCTGGTCGGCGGCATCCTGCATCCCGACGACGGCTACATCCAGCCCGCCGACGTGACCATGGCCATGGCCAAGGGGGCCCGCGATAGGGGCGCGGAGATCTACCAGCACACCCCGGTGACCGGCATCGAGCGCAAAGCCAACGGCGAGTGGCTGGTCAAGACCGCAAAGGGCGATATCACCTGCGAGCACGTGGTCTCGGCGACCGGCAACTACGCGCGCGAGACCGGGCGCATGGTCGGCCTCGAGATCCCCTCGATCCCGGTCCAGCACCAGTTCATCGTCACCGAGACGCACCCGCTGCTCGAGCAGCGCAAGGCGGACGGCTTGCCCGAGATGCCGGTGCTGCGCGAGTCCGACGCCTCCTACTACCTGCGCGAGGAGCGCCAGGGCCTGCTGCTCGGCATCTACGAGAAAGGTGCACCGGCCTGTTTCGTCGACGGCGTGCCGCCCACCTTCGAGAAGGACCTGTTCCCCGGCGATCTCGACCGGCTCGAGCCGCACATCGAGGCGGCGATCGCCCGGGTGCCGATCTTCGGCGAGGCCGGGGTCAAGGAGGTCATCAACGGCCCGATCGCCTATACCCCGGACGGTAGCCCGCTGGTCGGGCCGGTCTGGGGGCTCAAGAACTTCTGGATCAACGAGGGCCATTCCTTCGGCATTACCGCGGCCGGCGGCGCCGGCTGGCAACTGGCCGAGTGGATCGTCGAGGGCCAGCCGACCATCGACATGCTCGGCGTCGACCCGCGCCGCTTCGGCGACTACGCCTCCAAGGCCTATCTCAAGACCAAGAACGAGGAGGCCTACGCGAACGTCTTCATCATCCACTTCCACGACGAGGAGCGTGCCGCCGGCCGGCCGCTCAAGACCGCGCCCTGCTACGACCGTATGAAGGCGCTGGGCGCGGTGTTCGGCCAGAAGTTCGGCTGGGAGCGGCCCAACTGGTTCGCACCCCAAGGCGTACCCCGGGAGGACCACTGGTCGTTCCGCCGTTCGCGCTACCACGAGCACGTCGGCAACGAATGCCGAAACGTTCAAGAGAACGTCGGCCTCCTGGACATGACCGCGTTCTCCAAGTTCCTAGTCACCGGACCGGGCGCGGAAGCCTATCTGGACAAGCTGGTCGCCAACCGCATCCCCAAGAAGCTCGGCCGGGTCAACCTGTGCCACGCGCTCAATATCTTCGGCGGCGTGCGCTCCGAATTCACCATCATGCGCGACGGGCCGGAGGCCTTCTATCTGGTCTCGGCCGGCGCCCAGGAGCGCTACGACTGGGACTACCTGTGCAAATCGGCGCCCACCGACGGCAGCGTGCGGCTCGACAAGATCACCACCCAAGTGGGCGTGCTGGTGGTCGCGGGGCCGAAGTCGCGCGAACTCCTCTCGCGGGCCACCGATGCCGACCTCTCCAACCAGGCCTTCCCCTGGTTGACCGGCAAGTCCGCCGACGTCGGCCTGGCGCCGTGCCGGCTGGTGCGGGTCAACTTCGTCGGCGAGCTGGGCTGGGAGATCCACCATCCCCTGGAGATGCAGAACCACGTCTTCGATGCGCTGATGGCGGCCGGCGAGGGCCTGGACTTCAAGCCCTTCGGCATCCGCGCCATGGACGCGCTCCGGATCGAGAAGTCCTACCGCCTGGTCGGCACCGAACTCTCCATCGAATACGCCGCCTTCGAGTCCGGCCTGCAGCGCTTCGTGCATCCCAACAAGGGCGACTTCATCGGCCGCGACGCCCTGGTCGCCTGGCAGCAGCGCGGCTTCACCAACCACTTCGTGACGCTCGAGGTGGACGGGATCACCGACGCCGATGCGATCGGCAACGAGCCCCTGTTCAAGGACGGCGAGATGATCGGCCGCGCGACCGCCGGCGGCTACGGCTGGCGGGTCGGCAAGAGCCTGGCGCTCGGCTTCGTGCGTCCGGAGCTGGCCGAAGCGGGCACGGAGCTGGAAATCGACGTGCTCGGCGAGATGAAACCGGCCAAGATCGTCGCCGAAAGCCCCTACGATCCGGACAATGCGGCGCTCAGGGGGTGATTTCCTCTATTCGCGGTGGCAGTTCTTGAGGCGCTCGCGCAGGGCGCCATCTTTTTTCGCGAAATCCGCCATAAGCGCGCGAAAGGCGGGGTCCGGCATCAGCTCGGCGCGCATGAACTCCCGTAGCTTCGGCCAATCGCGATGGCCATCGTTTTTCTTGCGCAGATCGGCGATCCGCGCCGAGAGCTCACCGGATTCGTGATTCCGCGCCGCAAAGGCCGCGTCATCCGCAGCCGACCAATCGAAATTACGGAACTTGGTCAGGCTCGTCGTGTCGAGCCGCTGTGGATCCTGTGCCGCCAGGCACCCGGCCTGGCCCGCGCGCGCCCGCGCCAAGGCGATTTGGATCCGCATATTGAGGTCCGCCAGTTCCTCGAATTCCGACGTCCCGGCGGCGACGAGGTCGCGCAGGCGCTCCTGGAAGGCCGTTCGGTCGGCCAGATCCCGCTGGGCCAGCTCCTGAACGCAGGCGGCGAAGGCGCCATCCTGTGCTGGGGCCAGGGGCGAGAGGGAAACGAAGGCCGCGACTGTCAAGGCGGCGCCGCAAGCTGCTCGGACAGAGTCCTTCATCTCGGCGTGAATCCTTCCCGGTCGCCGCGACCCGCACGAGGCAGGCAGCATGGCCGAGGCCGGTGTTTTCGTCCATGCCGATGCCGCCCTCTCCAGCAAGATAAAGCCGGCCCGGGCGAAGCTGCCACCACCCGGACCGCAGTTGGACGCCGGGCCGCTGCCCTATTGCGCCAGCGCCTGCTGGTCCGCCCGCTCCCGGGCCGTCAGCTCCTGATAGGTGCGCTTGACGTTCCAGAGGTGGACGCCCTGCATGAGGGGCCGCACCGCGGCGAGCGGCGAATCCTTGGGCGGCAGGTAGCTCTCCTCCAACGGCAAACTGGCCAGGGTCTGCTCCAGCGTCTTGCCGGCGCCGAGGGCCCTTTGCACCGACTTGATGTGCCCGCTCAGATAATCGAGGTAGGAACCCAGGGTTTCCCCGGGGGTCATGAGAATATGGCCCCCGACGATGGTCTCGACATCCAGGCGCGCCGCCATGCGGGCGATGGTTTCCAGGTAGGCCGGTGTGTTGCCCTCGATGGCCCAGGGGATCGAGCCCGCGCCGAGCACCAGGTTGCCGGTCCAGGCGACCTTGGCTTCCGGCACGTAGACCACGGTGTCGCCCGGCGTGTTGCCGGGGCCGAAGTGGTGCAATTCCACCACCCGGCCGCCCAGGTCGAGACGCAGGGACTTCTCGAACGTCACATCCGGCAGGCGCAATCGAACGTCGTCGAAGACCGCCGCGTTGCCGTTCACCAACGGCAGAAGCAGCGCCTTTTCCCGGTCGAAATGACGCATGGCCTCGGCCGTCTCCCGATGGGCCACGATCTTGGTCTCGGCCGGAAAGGCATAATTCCCGAAGGTGTGATCGCCGTGGTAATTGGTGTTGACCAGATAGAGGATCGGCTTGTCGGTCACCGCGCGCACGGCGGCCTGGATCTGCCGGGCCATGGCCCCGTTGATGTGGGCGTCGATCACCAGCACGCCCTTCTCGCCGACGATGAAACCGCTGTTGTCGACCGGCGGCCGGGTCGAAAGAAGCGCGTAGACCCCGGGCGCGAGCTGCTTGGTCTGAAGCTGCACCCCCGTGGGGTCGAGCGGCGGCGGCAGCCAGCCCGCCGGTGGCTCGAAGCCGCCGAAGGAGCTCTCCTGGGCGGCGGCCGGCCCGGCCAGGCCGAATGCGACGGCGACCGCCACGGCGAGTCCGGCGGTCTTGGAAACGCCCGTGAAGTTTCGGTAACGGGTCATGATGTCTTCCTTTCTCGGTCGGGGTTGGCATTAGTCAGTGTATATGCACTCTTTTAAACAAAAATATTTCTACTCCGCCTGAACCAAATCGACCGTGTCCCGGAGATCGCCGAGCAGGCGCCGCCAGCGCGCGCGTCCCAGGCTGCCGGCCATGTGCCTCTGCGCTTCCCGCCAATACGGCAGGGCCTGGGCCAAGGCCGCCCGGCCCTTGGCCGTGATCGCGATCGGGCGCCGGCGCCGATCCGCGCCCGCGACCCTTTCCAGGAGCCCCTGGTCCAGCAGCGGCTTGAGGTTTCGGGTCAAGGTGGTGCGGTCCATGACCAGCAACTCGGCAATCTCGGCCATCCGGCGGGGCCCGGCGCGCTCGGTCACAGCCAGGAGTGAGAACTGGGTCGTGCGCAGCCCGCTGGGTTTGAGCGCCTTGTCGTACATCTGGGTCACCGCGCGCGCCGCCTTGCGCAGGCCGAAGCAGGTGCAGTTGGTCGGTTCGGTGACGTCCATGGCTTCAGGCCCCTCGGCGTCGCGTCGATAACGTGTATATACACTCTATCGACGCGCTGTCAAGAGGCACCTGGGCCGACCGCCAGCAGACGGCATTCGCCCCGTCCCTCGGCGCCCCTGAAGCTCTTCGAGGAACCGCTTGGCCAGCACCGTGGCCCCTGCCTAGACTGGCAACGGGACCCGCTGATCGAGGACTGCCATGACCGAGGACCATGTCATCGTTTTCGCCGACGCCGACCCGCCGATGATGCCGCTCATGGTCGGCGAACGGCTCGCGCGCGTGCAAGCGCTGGGCGCCTTCGCGGTCCATGAGGGCCTGCCCGCCGACGCCGCCGACTACGAGGCGCGCATCGCCGACGCCACGGCGATCATGATCGGCTGGGACCTGCCGGTCGAGGTCATGCGCAAGGCGCCCCGGCTCGAGGCGATCTCCTATCTCGGCACCGGCGCCGCCAACATGATCGACCTCAAGGAGGCCGCCGCGCGCGGCATCACGGTCTGCAACACGCCGGGCTACGGCGACAACGCGGTCGCCGAGCACGCCCTCGCCCTGCTGTTCGCGGTCGCGCGCGACATCCCGCGTCTCGACCGCACCCTGCGGACCACGGGCTGGAACCAGCTCGCCCCCGGCTTCGAGCTGCGCGGCAAGAAGCTCGGCCTGATCGGGCTCGGCGGCATCGGCGCGCGGGTCGCCGAACTCGCCGGCGCCCTGGGCATGGAGGTGCTGGCCTGGACCCGCAACCCCAGCCCCGAGCGCGCCCGGCGTAGCGGCGTCACCTTCGCCCCGCTGGAGGCCGTGCTCGGCGAGAGCGACGTGATATCGCTGCACCTGCTGTTGACCCCGGAGACCGAGAACCTGCTGGGCGCGGCCGAGCTCGACCGCATGAAGCCGGGCGCGGTCTTCATCAACACCGCACGTGCCGAACTGGTCGACGAGGTGGCGTTGATCGAGCGCCTGCGTACCGGCCGTATCGCCGCCGCCGGGATCGACGTCTACCTGCAGGAGCCGCTGCCCGGCGACCATCCCCTGCTCGGCCTCGACAACGTGGTCGCCACCCCCCACGTCGGCTTCAACACGCCCGAAGCGACGATGGCCATGGTCGACTTCGGGATCGACAACCTGGTGCGCTACTTCGCAGGCGATCCCATCAACGTGATCACCGCGCCCGGGCGCGAGGGCTGAACCGCACGCCAGCGGCCCTGGGGTACGCCACGCCAGATGCCCGAGCCATTTTCGCATTCACCGCCCCGAAACCTACGACAAATCGGGGGTAGATTCCCGATGGCATGCGCGCCAGGGCTGAAAATTTCGCCGATTGGATACTACTCCGCATGACCGTACTACCTATAAGTATGTGAAACTAAAGGAATTTTAATATTCCAATCGTAATAATCGAGCTGTGTGAAACCTCGCGGTCACGGTGTGGTATCGGACTGATGTCCCCTAAAAGCGACAAATACGCCGGCGCGACCCGGGACGAACTGATCGAGGAGATCGAGACCCTGCGCGCGCGCGAGATGCGGTCCTCGATGATCGTCGGTCTCGCCAAGGATGCCATCGTTTGTATCGATAGCGCAGAGCGCATCGTGCTGTTCAACCGGGGCGCCGAGACGGCTTTCGGCTACGACGCCGACGAGGTCCTGGGCCAGCCCCTCGCCATCCTGTTGCCGGAGCCGTCCCGGGATGGCCACCGGGCCCACACTGAGGCCTTCCGGACCGCCGGGACCTCGGCCCGTTTCATGGGCGAGCGCGCCAAGATCCGCGGCCGGCGCAAGGACGGCACGACCTTCCCGGCGGAAGCCTCGATCTCCACCTTTACCTCGAACGACGACACCTATCGCGCGGCGGTGCTCCGCGACGTCACCGAGCGCGAGGATTTCGAAGAGGCGATGCGTCAGACGGAAGAGGATTTGCACGCGCAACTGCTCGAGCTCCAGGACACGCGCGACCAGTTCGAGGCCCAGGGGGCCGAGTTGGTCAACCTCTGCGAGGACCTCGCCGCGACGCGCGATGCGGCGATCTACGCCAATCATGCGAAATCGCAGTTCCTGGCGCACATGAGCCACGAGATTCGCACCCCGCTCAACGCCATCCTCGGGTTCTCCGAGATTATCGGCGGCGAGCTACTGGGGCCGATCACGCCACCCAAGTACCGCGAATACGCCGGTGACATCCACGATTCCGGCGTCCATCTTCTCGAACTCATCAACGACATCCTCGACTTGGCCAAGATCGAGGCGGGCAAGCTGGAGCTCCAGGACGGCGAGGTTGATGTCCCGCACGCGGTCGATGCCTCGCTCCGCTTCGTCAAGGAGCGCGCGCACAACGCCGGCATCGGTCTCAAGACCGAAATCGACGCCGATTTGCCGGTCCTGCGCGCCGATGAGCGCATGACCAAGCAGATGCTGATCAATCTGCTGACCAACGCGGTCAAGTTCACACCGAACGGCGGCAAGGTCATCGTTCTCGCGACCCTGGACCGACTCGGCGCCTTGCGCCTTTCGGTGCGCGACAACGGGGTCGGCATCGCCGCCGAGGACATCCCAAAGGTCCTGGAATGCTTCGGTCAGGCCGGCACTTCGCGCGCCAGGGTCGGCGAAGGCACGGGACTGGGTCTGCCGCTGGTCAAATCCATGATCGAGATGCACGGTGGGACCTTGGAAATCGCAAGCGAGGTCGGCGCTGGCACGACGGTCACGATCTGCTTTCCCTCGGACCGGTTCACCCGCAGCCAGGCTAAGAAGGTCGCCTGAGGCGATTCTCGCCGCGCGCCTTCTCTAGCACTCCGTTCCCGTTCATGGCCATGAAACCCTGTAACCGTCAGTCCTTGCGAAGCGAATCGCCGCGCCGGTCCCGCCGGCACGCTTGCTCCCCGGGAACGGCCGGACTAACGTCCGCAAAATTCTCCCGCCCCGGTCCGCTAACCCGGGCGGCACCGAACCGGAACCCAAGGAAATCATGTCGGACCTCCTCCAAAGAATGCTCGCAGAGCGGCCCTGGCTGCTCGCCGACGGCGCCACCGGGACCAACTTCTTCGCGGTCGGTCTGCCCACGGGTCACGCGCCCGAGCTGTGGAACATCGACGAGCCCGAAAAGGTGCGCGACCAGTATCGCGGCTTCATCGAGGCCGGCGCGGACATCATCCTGACCAATTCCTTCGGCGGCACCCGCAACCGGCTGAAGCTGCACGGCGCCGACCAACGGGTCGCCGAACTCAACGCGGCCGCCGCGCGCCTGGCCCGCGAGGTGGTCGAGGAATCGGACCGCGAGATCGTGGTCGCCGGCTCCATCGGCCCGACCGGCGATATGTACATGCCGCTCGGCGAGCTGACCATGGTCCAAGGCACCGCCGCCTACGCCGAGCAAGCCAAGGCGCTGGCCGAGGGCGGCGTCGACGTGTTGTGGATCGAGACCATCTATTCCTTCGAGGAGATGACCGCCGCCATCACCGGCGCACGCGCCACCGACCTGCCGGTGGTCTGCACCATGAGCTTCGATACCGCCGGCCGGACCATGATGGGCATCACCCCGGCCCAGTTCGTCGAGGCCGCCCACAAGTCGAGCCCGCGGCCGTTCGCCATCGGCGGCAACTGCGGCATCGGGCCCTCGGAACTGCTGGCGGTGCTGATCAACCTGCGCGAGGCCGCCGATCCGGACGAAATACTGATCACCAAGAGCAACTGCGGCGTGCCCGAGTTCGTCGACGGCGAGATCGCCTATCAGGGTACGCCGGAGTTGATGGGCGACTACGCGCGGCTCTGCCTGGACGCCGGCGCGCGCATCATCGGCGGCTGTTGCGGCACCACGCCGGAGCACATCCGAGTCATGCGTGCGGCCCTGGAAGCCCACAGCCCTGGCTCGGCGCCGAGCCTGGAGACCATCATCGAACGGCTCGGCCAGATCTCAAGGGGCGCGGAGAAGCAGCTCCGCGCGCTCGGCGATACATAAAACAAGGAACGCTGAAAGCCCGAAGCGGTCGTCGTCCTGGTGCGGCCAATGAATCCGGGACTAGCCGAGGCTGTTGCGTCTTACGGCGTTTCCCTGCTGGTACCAATTCTTGCTGGCGTTAACGATCTTCACCACGGAAAGCATCACCGGCACCTCGACCAGAACGCCGACCACCGTCGCGAGCGCCGCACCCGACTCAAATCCGAACAGACCGATCGCGACGGCAACGGCCAGTTCGAAGAAATTACTGGCGCCAATCAAGGCCGAGGGCGCCGCCACGTCATGCCGTTCGCCCAGCGCCCGATTCAGGAGGTAGGCAAGGCCTGAGTTAAGATAAACCTGGATCAGGATGGGCACAGCCAACAAGGCGATGATCAGCGGTTGGCGAATAATCTGTTCGCCCTGGAAGCCGAACAGCATCACCAGCGTTATCAGCAGTGCGGTTAGTGAAAGCGGCTGCAACCTGGACAACAAGCGGTCAAGGGCAGCTTGCCCACCAGCGGCAAGCACCCGTCTGCGCAGTGCCTGGGCGAGGACGATCGGTACAACGATATAAAGCACGACGGAAAAAAGCAACGTCTCCCAGGGCACCATGATGGCCGACAGGCCCAAGAGCAATCCGACGATCGGCGCGAATGCAAACACCATGATGATGTCGTTCAGCGCCACCTGGGTCAGGGTGAAGTGTGGCTCGCCATCAGACAGGTTGCTCCAGACGAAAACCATTGCCGTACAAGGGGCCGCCGCCAGCAGGATCAACCCCGCGATGTACGAGCTGATCTGTTCCGCCGGCAGATAGGGCTGAAACAGGGTGCCGATAAACAACATGGCCAGGGCGGCCATTGAAAAAGGCTTCACCGCCCAATTGATGAAAAGCGTCACGCCGATGCCGCGCCAGTGATCCTTGACCTGGTGCAGAGCGTTGAAGTCGATCCTCACCAGCATCGGAATGATCATCAGCCAGATCAGCACGGCGACGGGTAGGTTGACTTGGGCGATCTGGGCTGAACCGATGAGCTTGAATACGCCTGGCAGATAATATCCGAGCGCCACACCGGCGACGATGCAGAGCCCGACCCAGACGGTCAAGTAACGTTCGAAATTGGACATTGGATGTGCGCCTTTTGATTCTTATTTCACCGCGGCGATGGGATCGTTATCTCGCCTAGCAATCGGCGCAATGGCTCCAACGCAGATGGTTCGAGCGCGTAGCAGACCCGGGGGCCCTCGATCTCTCCGGTGACGATCCCGGCTGCTTTGAGGATGCGGAGGTGTTCGGAGACGGTGGATTGCGCCAAACCGATGCGGTCCACAATGTCGCAACCGATGCAGCCCTGCCTCTCGTGCAGCATCTCGATAATGCCGAGCCGGGCGGGGTGCGCGAGGGCCTTGGCAAGCACGGCAAGTTTTACGGGATCGTGCCTTTCCCCGGCCAGGATTCGAGCTTCCCGGGCTGTAATGGCTGCCATTTCTTCCTCATCTATCGTAGATCGACGATTTACGATATCAGATCCGAATCACACTGTCATGTTCAGAACGATTGCGGCTGCTTTTAAGATGGCGGGAATCGTGTGGGTGGCAGTTCGGAAAAGCTCCGAGCCAGGTCAGGAGCGGCCACGCCGGTCCGCACGGGCCTGCCGCGGCTAGAGGACCATCGCGCCGAGCGCCGCCTTGAGGTTGCCGAGCGCGCCCACCGCGAGCACGAAGATGGTCAGGGTCATCCCGATGAGGCGGCCGTTGCCGCTCTGGGCGGGGAGCGACCAGGCGTGCACGATCCGCCCCAGGATCAGCGCCGCCCCGAGCGCATGAAGCTGCCAGGCCGGCGCGCCGCCGAGCTCCAGCAACAGGATCAGCACGAGGGCGAGCGGCGCGTATTCGGTGAAGTTGCCCTGCGCCCGGATGCGCCGGGCCAGGTCGTCGTCGGCGCCGTCACCGAGGGCCACCCGGCGGCTGCGCCGGGCGCCGATGACCCGAAGCGCAAGCACGATCAGGATGACTGCGGCGAGCGCGGCGTAGAGCGGCGTGACGAGCGGCATCGGAAACGTCCTTCTTGGTTCGACGGCGCGGCGCGGCCCGTTCCGCTTGCGCCCTTGCGCCTATGGGCGATGGGTTCGGGGCCTGGCGTGTCAGGCGAGCGAATCGAGTAGGGCTTCCAGGTCCTGGATGCTGTCGAGCACGTGGTCGGCGAGCTTGGTCAGATCGCCGCGGTCCCCGGTGCCGGTCAGCACGCCCACCACCAGCCCGACCCCGGCCCGCTGGCCCATCTCCAGGTCGTGCCAGTTGTCGCCGACCACCGCGACCTCGGCCGGATCCAGGCCGGTGCGCACGCAGAAGCCGTGCACCATGCCGGGATCGGGCTTGAAGCCGTGGCCGCTGTCGTAGCCGGCCATGAAGTCGAGCAGCTCGAGTACCGCGAACGGGCCGAGGGTCGCCTCGATGCCGCGCCGGCTGTCGTTGGTGGCGACGCCGAGCTTGAGCCCGCGCCCCTTGAGCCGCGCGAACAGCGGCGCCAGCTCGGTGACCGGCGCCGCCTGGGCCTCGCTCTCCTCCTCGAAGATGCGGTCCAGGAGGTCGGCGAGATCGCGCGGCTCCCAGCCGTTCACGTGGGGCAGCCAGATCGCGGCGATCTCGGTGGCGTTGCCGGCGGCCAGCGCGGTATTCGCGCCGACCCGGTCGCGATCGGGATCGTAGCCGCCCATGACCAGCAGCCGCAGGCTCAGCTCCGGATCGCCGCCGGCCGCCGCCAATGCAGCGACCCGGTTGGCGGTCATCCAAGTCGCCGCGTAATCGAGCAGGGTGCCGTCCTTGTCGAACAGCACGCCGCGGATGGTGCGGGAGGGTCGGGTGTCTTCGGAATCGGGCATTAATACCAAAGGTCCTTAGTAATGACCCATAGAGACGGCTTCCCCCATGCTTCCAGGTTGGGGTTTTCGCCCAGGAGCGCAGGGCGCGGCAATGCGGGGCATCGTAAGCCATTCGGGACGCAGTCCGAAAGCCTTGGCCTATAAGCATTGGGGAAGGCGCCTCCGGGCGGGCGGGCGATCTCTATGGGTCATTACTAAGGACCTTTGGTATAAGCCGTGAATCTTGGGTGGATCGGCGCCGTGTCAAGCGGTCGGCGGCCAGAGGGGCCGCGCGGCCCTCGATTCAAGGGCCAAGCCGCGCCAAGATCGATGCCTCATCTCGCGGTTGTTCCGCCGCCGTCGATTCCGCGCTACCTTCGCGCCATGAACGAGCGTTTCGATTACGTCATCGTCGGCGCCGGCTCGGCCGGCTGCGTGCTGGCCAACCGCTTGAGCGAGGACGCAGGCACCACCGTGCTGCTGCTCGAGGCGGGGGGGAGCGACCGCAGCATCTTCATCCAGATGCCGACCGCGCTCTCCATCCCCATGAACATGCCGCGCTACAACTGGGGCTTCGAGACCGAGCCCGAGCCCTACCTGAACGGCCGCCGGCTCGATTGCCCACGCGGCAAGGTGTTGGGCGGCTCGTCCTCGATCAACGGCATGGTCTACGTGCGCGGCCACGCCCGCGACTTCGACGAATGGGCGGCCCAGGGCGCGGCCGGCTGGGGCTACCGGGACTGCCTGCCCTACTTCCGCAAGGCCGAGACCTGGACCGGCGGCGGCGACCAATACCGCGGCGCCGAGGGGCCGCTCGGCACCTGCGACGGCAACCGCATGCAGAACCCGCTGTACCGCGCCTTCATCGAGGCCGGCCAGCAGGCCGGCTACCCGGAGACCGCGGACTACAACGGCTACCAGCAGGAGGGCTTCGGCGCCATGCACATGACGGTCAGGAACGGGGTCCGCGCCTCGACCGCCAACGCCTACCTGAAGCCGGCGCGGGGCCGCGCCAACCTGACCGTCGTCACCGGCGCGCTCACCGAACGGGTCATCCTGGAGGGCAAGCGCGCGGTCGGCGTCGCCTACCAGCGGGGCAGCGAAAACCGGACAGCGGCCCGGACCGCCATGGCCGCACACGAGGTGATCCTGGCGGCCGGCTCGATCGGCTCGCCCCAGATTCTGCAACTCTCGGGCATCGGCCCGGGCGCGGTGCTGCGCGCGGCCGGGGTCGCGGTCGCCCACGATCTGCCCGGGGTCGGCGAGAACCTGCAGGACCACCTGGAGGTCTACTTCCAGTTCCGCTGCAGCCAGCCGATCACCCTCAACGCCAAGTTGGGGCCACTTTCCAAGTTGCTGATCGGGGCCCGTTGGATCCTGTTCAAGGACGGGCTCGGCGCCACCAACCACTTCGAATCCTGCGCCTTCATCCGCTCCCGAGCCGGGGTCGAGTGGCCCGACATCCAGTACCACTTCCTGCCGGCGGCCATGCGCTACGACGGCAACGCCGCCTTCGATGGCCACGGCTTCCAAGTCCACGTCGGGCCCAACAAGCCCAAGAGCCGCGGGTCCTTGCGCATCGCCTCGCCGGACCCGCGCGCCAAACCCAAGGTGCTGTTCAACTACCTGCAGCACGAGGACGACCGGGCCGGCTTCCGCGCCTGCATCCGCCTGACCCGGGAGATCATCGGCCAAGCGGCCTTCGACCGCTTCCGCGGCGCGGAGATCCAGCCCGGCGCGCAAGTCATCTCGGACGACGCCATCGACGCCTGGATCCGCGCGAACGCGGAGAGCGCCTACCACCCCTCCTGCAGCTGCAAGATCGGCGCCGAAGGCGATCCCATGGCGGTGCTCGACCCGGACTGCCGGGTGCGCGGCATCGCGGCCCTGCGGGTGGTCGATTCCTCGGTGTTCCCGACCATCACCAACGGCAATCTCAACGCGCCGACCATCATGCTGGCGGAGAAGGCGGCAGACGCGATCCGCGGACGCGCGCCGCTGGCCCCCTCCAACGCCCCGGTCTACATCGCCCCCGACTGGGCGACCCGGCAGCGGTGATGCCAAGGCTCCTTGGCGCCCACCCCCACACGAAAAAACCGCGCCGGGCGAAAGGCCCGGCGCACCGCTTTTTTCTGGATTTGGAAATCCCGCCCCCGGACGCCCCCGCCGCGCCGAAGCCGAGACCACAGCGCCGCCGCGGCGGCACGGATCGCCCTGTTTACCGGTATGACCAGACAATCAAATAACTCAGGTGCAGCCCGGGATCGTCCCAAGGCCGCGCATCAGGCCAATCGGCGGCGCCGGCCGGGCCGGGAGTCGCAAGCGCTTGCGGCGGGCCCAGGGCCACCCTACCGTAGACCCCGAGCGGCGGCCCCCAAGGGGACAGCCAGGGGGTATGTAGGGGGACCAGGTAACGGACATGGCCGAATTCGATCTCGTCATCCGGGGCGGCACGGTGGTCACCGCGGCGGGCGCCAGCCGCTGCGACGTCGGCGTGACGGACGGCCGGGTGGTGGCGCTCGGCGAGGCGCTTTCGGGCGGGCGGGAGCGCGTGGATGCGACCGGCAAGCTGGTGCTGCCCGGCGGCATCGACGCCCACTGCCACATCGCCCAGCGGGGTTCGCAGGGCACCGAGACCGCGGACGGTTTCCGCTCGGGCAGCATCTCGGCGGCCTGTGGCGGCACCACCACGCTGATCCCCTTCGCCGCCCAGTACAAGGGCCAGTCGTTGCGCCAAGTGGTCGAGTCTTATCGGGCCCGCGCCGAGGGCGAGGCGGTGATCGATTACGCGGTCCACCTGATCGTCTCCGACCCGACCGAGCAGGTCCTGGGCCAGGAGTTGCCGGCCCTGATTCGCGACGGCTACACCTCATTCAAGGTCTACATGACCTACGACAGCCTCAAGCTCGACGATTCCCAGATGCTGGCGGTGCTCGCCACCGCGCGGCGCGAGGGCGCCATGGTCATGATCCACGCCGAGAACCACGATGTGATCGCCTGGCTCACCGAGCGCCTGCTCGCCGCCGGCCATACCGCGCCCAAGTTCCACGGCATCGCCCACGCGGCCCCGGCCGAGCGCGAGGCGACCCAGCGGGCGATCACGCTGGCCGAGATCCTCGACGTGCCGGTCTTGATCGTCCACGTCTCCTGGCGCGAGGCGATCGAGGCGATCCGCAGCGCCCAGGCGCGCGGCTTGCGCGTGTTCGGCGAGACCTGCCCGCAGTACCTGTTCCTGACCGCGGACGACATGGACCGGTCCGGCTTCGAGGGCGCCAAGTACGTCTGCAGCCCGCCGCCGCGCGACGCCGCGAATCAGGAGTTCGTGTGGCGCGGCATCCAAGACGGCACGCTCTCGGTGTTCTCCTCGGACCACGCGGCCTACCGCTTCGACGACCCCCAGGGCAAGAAGCTCGCGGGCGAGAACGCGCCGTTCCATAGCATCCCCAACGGCGTGCCGGGCCTGGAGATCCGCCTGCCCATGCTGTTCTCCGCCGGGGTGCGGAGCGGGCGCATCACCCTCGAGCAGTTCGTCGCCGTGACCGCGACCAACCCGGCGCGCATCTACGGCCTCAACCCGCGCAAGGGCACCATCGCGGTCGGCTCCGACGCCGACATCGCGGTCTGGGACCCGGACAAGGAGGTCACGATCTCGGCCGCGATGCTGCACGACGCCATGGATTACACCCCCTACGAGGGCCGCAAGGTGACCGGCTGGCCGATCCTCACGCTGTCGCGCGGCGAGGTGGTCTGGGACGGCACGGCGCCGCGCGGCGCGCCCGGGCGCGGCCGCTTCCTGCCCTGCGACCTGCCCGCGCCCGCCAAGCCCCAAGGCCGCTTCGTCGCCGGCTTCGACCCCAACTCTGGCGATTACACGGGCTAGCGAAAGGAGCGGCGCCGTGACCTTCCACCTTCTGGTGCTGCCCGGCGACGGCATCGGGCCCGAGGTGACCGCCCAAGCGCGGCGCGTGCTCGACTGGTTCGCAGACCATCGCGGCCTGGAACTCGAGATCGAGGAGGGCCTGATCGGCGGCGCCAGCCACGACCGCCACGGCAGCTTCCTGACCGAGGACATCAAGTCCCGGGCGCGGGCGGCGGATGCGGTGCTGATCGGCGCCGAGGGCGGCCCCAAGTGGGCCCAGCTGCGCAGCGGCAGCGGGCCGGAGGCGCGCAGCGGCCTGATCCGCCTGCGCCGCGAGCTCGAGGTCTACGCCAACCTGCGCCCGATCAGGGCCTTCGACGCGCTCGCCGGGGATTCGCCGCTCAAGGCCGAGGTCATCCACGGCGCCGATTTCGTGATCCTGCGCGAGCTCACCGGCGGGGTCTATTTCGGCGAGCCCCGGGGCATCGAAGAGCTGCCGGACGGCACCCGCCGCGCGGTCGACACCCAGGTCTACACCACGCCCGAAATCGCGCGCGTCGCCCGTGCCGCCTTCGAGCTGGCCCGGACCCGGGCCGGGCGCCTGCACTCGGTCGAGAAGGCCAACGTCATGCAGACCGGCGTGCTGTGGCGCCAGGAGGTGGCGCGCCTGCACCAGGCCGAATTTTCCGACGTGACCCTCGAGAACCTGCTGGCCGACAACTGCGCCATGCAGCTGATCCGCGACCCGCGCCAGTTCGACGTGATCGTGACCGACAACCTGTTCGGCGACCTCCTGTCCGATGGCGCGGCCATGATCGCGGGCTCGCTGGGCATGCTGCCGTCCGCCTCGCTCGGCGCCCCCGACACGCACGGCCGGCGCAAGGCGATCTACGAGCCGGTACACGGCAGCGCGCCCGACATCGCCGGGCGAAACGCCGCCAATCCCCTGGGCGCGATCCTGAGCGTCGCCATGATGCTGCGCCACTCGCTAGCCCTGGAGGCCGAGGCCGGCCGGCTGGAAGGCGCGGTCGAGGCGGCGTTGGCGCGCGGCCTGCGCACCGCCGATATCGCACGGCCCGGCACAGCCACGATAACGACCCAGGCCATGGGCGACGGCGTGCTCCTAGAGCTTGAGGCGGCGAGATGAGCGCCGGAAATCGCAACGGAGGTACGGGAGAAACCATGTCCAGAGTGATCACCGTGGGCGCCGCCCAGATGGGGCCGATCCAGAAGGCCGAGGGCCGCGAGGCCGTGGTCGCGCGCATGCTGGCGCTGATGGCGCGGGCGCACGAGAAGGGCTGCGATCTGATCGTCTACCCGGAGCTGGCGCTGACCACCTTCTTCCCGCGCTGGTACACGGAAGACCAGGACGAGGTCGACGCCTGGTTCGAAGCCGCCATGCCCGGCAACGAGACCCAGCCGCTGTTCACCGCGGCGCGCGACTACACCATGGCGTTCCACCTGGGCTACGCCGAGCTCGCCCGGGAGGACGGCGCGACCCACCGCTACAACACCGCGATCCTGGTCGACAAGGCCGGCGGGATCGTCGCCAAGTACCGCAAGGTGCACCTGCCCGGTCACAGCGAGATCGATCCGGAGCGCAAGTTCCAGCATCTGGAGAAGCGTTACTTCGAGGTCGGCAATCTGGGCTTTCCGGTGTGGCGCACGCTCGGCGGCATCCTGGGCCTGTGCATCTGCAACGACCGGCGCTGGCCCGAGACCTACCGGGTCATGGGGCTGCAGGGGGTCGAGATGGTGCTGCTCGGCTACAACACGCCGACGGTCAACTCCCAGTCCGACGAATCGCCGCATCTGCGCATGTTCCACAACCACGTCACCATGCAGTCCGGCGCCTACCAAAATTCGACCTGGGTGGTCGGCGTCGCCAAGGCCGGCTGCGAGGACGGCCACGACATGATGGGCGGCAGCGTGATCATCGCCCCCACGGGCGAGGTCGTCGCCCAGTGCCGCACCCTGGGCGACGAGCTGATCGTCGCCGACTGCGATTTGGACGCCTGCGACTTCGGCAAGCGCACCATCTTCAACTTCGCCGCCCACCGGCGCATCGAAGCCTACGGCCTGATCACCGAGCGCAGCGGTGCCGAGCCGCCGCCGGAGTGAGGCCCGTGACCGGTGAAACCATCCTGGTTATCAATCCCAACTCGACGGTCGCGGTGACCGAGGATATCGACCGGGCGCTCGCGCCCTTGCGCTTCGCGGACGGCCCCGAGATCGTCTGCCTGACGCTGGCCGAGGGGCCGCCCGGCATCGAGACTCAGGACCACATCGATTCCGTAGTCGAACCGATCCGCCGCCGGGTCGCGGCCGAGGAGGCGCGCGCCGCGGCCTTCGTCATCGCCTGCTTCTCCGACCCCGGCCTTGCGGAGGCGCGCGAAGCCACCGCCAAGCCGGTGTTCGGCAT
>SMUX01212074.1_pt1 | contig 18152 bp, 19 predicted proteins | sample 2456431 | NCBI WGS metagenome assembly SMUX01 (sample SAMN11095930, study PRJNA526329) | marine sediment metagenome | biome: Marine sediment; feature: Surficial sediment; material: Deep marine sediment; isolation source: Hadal surficial sediment | place: Pacific Ocean | collected 2014-11 | depth... | reverse complement strand
ATGAAAAAAGCCCTCGTTATAGAAGATCATCCGGATGCGTTAGAGGTTCTCACCCGGCAACTGGAGATGTTGGGGTTTGCCGTCATTTCGGCCAACAACGGTATGGAAGGTGTGGAGAAAGCTATCGATGAAAAACCCGACCTGATCCTCATGGACATCATGATGCCAGGAATGGATGGGCGAGAAGCAACACGCAGGATCCGCTCCAACCCGGAGACAAAGAAAATCCCCATCCTGGCAACCACAGTTCTCTTTACAGAATCGGAGCTGAGGTTATGCATCGAAGCCGGATGCAAAGATTACATTGTGAAGCCATTCACTTTTGAAGAGCTCCGGGAGAAGATCCTAAGATTTTCTCCCTAATGAAGGTGTCTCAATGGAAACGCCCCATTATATTTCTGCTCTTCGGCCTCTCGGGTGTGCCCGCCCTTATCTACCAGATCATCTGGGTAAGGGAACTGGGCCTGATATTCGGCACGACTGTCTATGCCGTCTCAACCGTCCTTGCCGTATTTTTCTCGGGCCTTGCGCTGGGAGGTATTCTCTTCGGCAAGATCGTGGACGCACAGAATAAGCCCCTGCCCCTCTATGGATTCATGGAATTGGGGATCGGCGTCTGTGGAGTTCTCACCCCGTAGATCTTCCAACTCGTACAGCGGCTGCAGCTGACTCTGGGGACCGCTTTTCCACTCGAGGAGTTTTCCGAATGGAGCCTCTTGCGGTTCGTCTTGGGCTTCTCAGCACTGATCGTCCCGACCACCTTGATCGGCGGGACCTTGCCGGTGATGATCAAATACTTCGCCCAGGGCCTGCACCGGATCGGTAACGTCACTGCCAAACTCTACAGCGTCAATACTTTCGGGGCAGTCATCGGCACCGTCCTCGCGGGATTCTTTCTCATTGCCTGGTTCGGGGTAAACGGCACAGTCTATTTTGCCGCATTTCTTAATAGTGCCATCGGATCTGCAGCGCTTTACATCTGGCACAAGGAGAAGGCGACCCTTCAATCAGAGCGAGAAAAAAAGGTTTCCAGGAGCGAGGCAGCGCCGGAGGAAGCTCAGCCGGCGCAGGGTGACACGAGAGTGCGGTTGGTCCTCTGGGGCTTTTTCCTGTCGGGATTTGCCGCCCTCGCCCTTGAGGTCTTATGGACGCGTGCCCTGATCCTGACTATTGGAATCACGACGTACGCGTTCTCTATCATCCTCATAACCTTTCGACGCAATCGCTCATCCTTTAGTCCACCTGCACGCTGTATTGCTTCCTGAATAACAACCCCCCGTGGCAAACCACTGCGCTCCCGTGTAATCGGGAAGTGCGCCAAAGTTCTTTTTAAAATAGGAAGAGAGCCACTCCGAGTTGGGTCCTTTGAGAGCAGAGTAGTGGACTCCAGGTTACCACTGGGAGGGGCCGACGACCCCCCTCTGCCCTCACACCGAACTCCTGCCCAAAGGCCACAACACCTGCCGCCACGGTGACGATTGCCTTGGTCCTGGTGCAGTGCTTGACAATTTTTAAATGTCCATCCCTGCCTCGCCCAGCAGAGAGGTCTGTCTGGAAGCCGCCCCGCAGGTTTACATAACGCCCCTTATCGAATATTGTCTGGGCCGAAATGGGTTTCCTTGGCGAGTCGGCTCCCCCCCGCTAGCTGCTTGGGGGTCCCAATAGAGGATGGCACGCGATCGCCGCCAGAATTCTTGGGGTCTCGATGGCCGAACCCAAAAAGGGAATTCTTATCATTCGATATCTATAGTGAAGGAGAGGTCCTGTGGGCCGTGGCCACGCGGGTGCAGGCAGACCAGGACGTGGACATCAAAAAAAACGCCAATGGAAATACGCTCGACCCCTCTCAGACTGATAATATCATGACCACGAAGATGATTATCGGCGCAACCCGTCCGGTCCAGAGGCCCTTTGCTGCCAGGGTGGCGGTGCCGAAGGAAGCCATGGATCGAGTCGACCTTAAAGATTTTATTCCTCGTGGTGTCCTGGAGCGGCTGCCTAAGGTCTGAGGCCTCATCCCAGATTGACATGCTATCCCGTTATCAGGTATTCTCCGCTCAAAGTGAGGGATCGCAGGTTAGTTTGGGCCGGGGGTAGTCGCCTGGGGTCTTCGAGGGTGGGTTGACCGGTGTTCTTCGGGAATTCTTGGATTCACGTCGGCATGTCTCAAAAGGAACTTCTGAATATTTAGCAAAGGAGGAAAAAACTATGAACCAGTTCCAGTTTTCTCGCCGTATTTTCTTGCAAACCATGGCCAGCATCGCCGCCGCGGCCGCTGCAGGCCGGATCCCCGGCGTGAGCGCCGCCGAGGCCAAGACGCTGCTACTCTGGGCCTCGGCTGTCGCCAAAGTGGGGGCCAAGGACTGGAGTGCCATGGCGGCCCAGTCCGGCGCGAAGCTCGCTGTCACCACCAAGAGCGCGCGTGCCGATGAGGCCATTCAGAAGATGGTTGTCGGCGACGGCACCAAGCTTTTCGACGCCCTCACCGACAATGGCGGTGGCATGGAAGACGCGCTCGCATCGCAAAAGGCGATCGTGCCGCTCGATACCAGCCAGATCCCGAACTTCAAAAACATTCTGCCCGTCTACCGCGAGGGGGGGTCCGCGGCCGATACGATCCGTTACAAGGGTAAGGTGTACGCAATTCCCTACATCGCGAACGCCGATTCGCTGGCCTACGACTACAAAGCGCTTGGCTTCCATCCGAACAGCTGGGGAGTCATTTTTGACTCCCAGTTCAAGGGTCGGGTCTCCCTCCAGAACGACTTCGGGCCGACCTTGACCACCATGGCCATCTACCTCAAGGAGAGCGGTAAGATGGACATCGAGGATGCGTCCAACATGAAGCCCGACGAGGTCAAGGCCGTCTGCCAGTTCCTCATCGACTACAAGAAGAAGGGCCAGTTTCGCACCTTCTGGGATGGCTTCCAGAATGGCGTCAGCCTCTTGGCCAGCGGCGAAGTTGTCATGTCTTCATGCTGGGAGCCTGTCGCCCTGGTTGCTGATAAGAAGACCGGCGATAAGGCCGACATCCGTTACGGCACCATGAAGGAAGGCCACCAAGTGTGGAATAACGTTTTGATGTTCACCAAGGGCGGCAGGCAGCGCGGCAAGGATGAGCTCTTCTACAAGCTTGCCAACCTCTATTTGTCACCCTGGTTCGGTGCCCGTACGCTAAAGGGTTTGGGGTTCGGGCCGCAGATGGAGGGGGTCAACGAATACATGGACGCCAACCCGCAGGACTTCGACGAGGCGACGCGCAAGACATTGGCTGATCGCTTGGCGCGCAAAAACGAGCGGTATTCCGTGAAGGGCAATGCGTGGCAGAACGTGTTCCCAAAGCATATCCGGGCCTATCAGGACTGGTGGGCCCGATTGCAGGCCGCCTGATCGCCAATGAGGCCGAGCGCTTCAGCAACCACATCACGACCGGGACGGGGAGACCGGCGCCAGCCGGCCTCCCCGGTTTTTTGGCGCCGGCTGTTGGGCGAAAACGGTCTTCAGAAGTGGGCCTTTTATATTCCCGTCGTCTTCATGCTCCTGTTCTTCGCCCTGCCGGTGGCGCTCACTGTCGTGTGGAGTGTGTTCGAGCGCACCCAGTTCTGGATGGAGCCTGGCTTTACCCTCGCTGCCTATGAGAATTTTTTCACCTCAGCGCGCGCCGAGAATTATTTGTTCTCAATGTTTCATTCGGCAGCGGCCGTGGTCATTTCGTTCGTCGTGGGCTTTCCCATCGCGGTGTTCGTGCGCCGTCGCGTCCCTCAGGCTGCTCAGCACCGGGTTATTCTGTTGTTTATTCTCCCGTTCATGATCTCGGAGCTTGTCCGGGTGTTCGCAATGCGGCCGGTGCTGGGCCGGTACGGACTGATTAATACTTTTCTTATGCACATCGGTCTCATCTCCGAGCCGATCTCGGTGATCCTGTTCTCACCGGTCGGGGTGATCATCGGAGATGTCGTGTCCTTTCTCCCGTTCATGGTGTTTGCCGGTTTCCTGGCAATGGAGGCGGTACAACGCTATGTGTTCGAGGTGTGCGACGATCTCGGCGCCCGCCCGCTGCGCACCTTTACCGACGTCGTGATACCGCTTGCCGCGCCGGGAATTTTTGCAGGAAGCCTGTTCATATTCGTAAACAGCTTAGGGGTTGCTCTCGTACCCACCATCCTGGGCGGGCCGGGGGCCGTCAACGCAGGACTGATTGTGAACCAGGCAATCACCGCGCTCGATTTCCCTCTGGCCATGGCGATCAGTGCGATCATGATGCTGACGCTCATAGTTTTGCTCTACATCGGCCACCGATTGTTCGACCTGACCAGGGTTCTGCAACCGATAAGCTGAAGACGGATGCAAGACGATTACACTAGCCTCTGGAGTTACCGGGCTAAATGGGCGTACCTGCTATCGGTGGTCGGCGTCCTGTTGGCACCGGTGTTCCACGTCATTTACATCTCGTTCAACGAAAACGGCTACGCCGCGCGCATCTACGAATTTACTTTTGACTGGTATGCCGTCGTACTTGGTGACACGATGCTGGTGGCGTCCCTGAAATGGACGGCTTATCTCGCCCTGGCAGCAGTGCTCACCGCGGTGCCCATGGGCCTGATGGCGGCAAAGTTTTACAAGAGGAGCCGGCAGAAAGTTTTGTTCGTCACCCTCATGCTCTCGCCGCTGTTCATTCCTGCCGACATAATGGGGTCTAGCTTGCTAGTTTATTTCAAGCATCTGAACCATTTTTTCGAAGCTTTAAACGACAGGCTGGGAGTGACGTGGTTTTACGGCTGGTTTGATCTCGGCTTTACCACCGCCATGATTGGCCAGATTGTCTATACCCTACCCTACGTGTTCGTCATCATCCTGGTCACCATGTCGCGCTATCGCGAACAGCAGACCGAAGCAGCGCGCGGCTGCGGCGCGACTGCCTGGCAGGCGTTTTGGCAAGTGGAGTTTCCGCAAATCCGGGTGGGCGTCTTCAGCGCCTGTGCCTTCGTCGTCATCTTGTCGTTCAACGAGGCCACCCGCACCGCCCTCCTAAAAGGGGGATTCGATACCTTTTCCAACGTACTGGTCGGGCAGATGTTGAATGTGGGCATGTCCGGAGAATCGTACGCCATGGCCGGGATCATGAGCATCGTCTCGATGCTCGTCGTCGGAACGATCTTAATTTACACGCTTTTCAAGTCAGCACGTTCCGGCCATGAAATGCGAGCCAAGGCCGAGCCGATCAAGTCGAGCGAGCGGAGGGGCGGGAAAGGTAACCTGGCATACTTCGAAGCAAGATGAACAGCAAGATGGATATTGCCGTTGAGGTGATCGGCCTGACGAAGAACTACGGGCCGGTAACAGCCGTCAAGTCGGTGAGTTTCCGCATCGAAAGCGGCCAGTATTTCGCGCTGCTGGGGCCGAGCGGTGGCGGCAAGACGACGTTGCTGCGGCTCATCGGTGGGTTCGCCAAGCCGACCTCAGGGCGGGTCCTGCTCCACGGCCAGGAGGTGAACGGTCTGGCCCCGAACGAGCGCCCGACCTCGATGGTCTTCCAGAGCTACGCCCTGTTTCCACACATGACGGTGGAGCGCAACGTCGCCTTCGGCTTAAGGCTGCGCAAGCTGCCGAAGGATGAAATTCTCGAGACGGTTGATGGGATGCTGGAGTTGGTTGGGCTGACGGGCTACAACGAGCGCATGCCCCATGAGCTTTCCGGCGGCCAACAGCAGCGTGTCCAGCTCGCCCGCTCGCTGGTGTTGGAAAGCGACATCTTATTGCTCGACGAGCCGCTGGCGTCGCTCGATGCCAAGCTGCGTAAGGATATGTGCCTCGAGCTCAAGCGAATCCAGGAAAAGGTCGGCATCACCTTCATCCACGTCACCCATAACCAGGAAGAGGCGATTACCATTGCCGACCGAATCGCTATCATCGCAGACGGCGAGATGGTCGAGGAGGGCACAGCGCGCGACATTTACGAACACCCGATCAAACGATTCACTGCTGACTTCATCGGCGAGAACAACGTGATCGATGGCCGCGTTGTCGTCAAGAGCGAGGATCAGGTCACGGTCGACTTCGGCTTTGCCAAGATCGACGTCCATGCCGCCGGCGCGCAGGTCCAAGAGGGCGACAAGGTCTCGGTGTCGATTCGTTCGGAACTCCTGGAACTCATGGAGCCCGGTCACAACGTTAACGGGCAAATGCAGACAATCCCCGCGACTTATGTGGAGGAGGTCTACCTGGGGCTCACCACCTCGCACCTGGTAAGTCTTCCGAACGGCGCTGAGCTCACGATGCGGCGGATTTCCGAGGTGCAAAGCGACACCCGGTTTAAGTCCGGGCAGGCGGTCAAAATCGGGTGGCGCACTGCCCACGCCCGCCTGCATACCGCTTGACCGGATTTCCGATCGCCGCTATGTTCGTCATAGCGGACACATTGGCACAAGGGGGCTCGTGATTATGGAACCGGAATTATTGTCTACGCTTAAGGAATGCATCGCGCCGGCGCACACCACGCTGCTGATCATCGACATGCAGAAGGATCTCGTGTTCGACGGATTCCTCGCCGATAAGGCCGGGCGAGATCTGAGCGCAACCCGGTCAATCATCCCCAACCTGGTGAGGCTGCTCGACGCCGCGCGTGCGTCGGGGGTGCTGGTCGGGCATGTCGGATTCCTGACACTGCCAGATCACCGTAGCGATTCCGCCCCCTGGCTCGCGCAGCGTCGCCGCTCGACCTATTCTTCCGATGTTTTGTGCCTGGCGGGCAGCGAGGGCGCGGAGTTTATCGACGTGCTCTCGCCCCGTGACGAGGCGCTCACCATCTACAAGCATCGTTATAGCGCGTTCAAGGGGACCGATCTTGATATGATCTTGCGCGGCCGCGGAATTCGTACGGTCATCACCAGCGGCGTATCCACGAATGTGTGCGTGGAGAGCACGCTGAGGGATGCGTTCGAGACCGGTTACTACGTCGTGATACCACGCGATGCCACAGCCTCGTGGAATATGGATTTGCACGAAGCCACACTTCAGACCGTCACCCACCGCTTCGGCCTGGTCATCGACAGCGAAGAGATTGTCAGCGCTTGGAGCGGTGCCGGTTAGCTCTCACGACGGGCCTGAACCCCCCTCTCCATTCCCGTTTTTACATAGTATCTGTCCATATAACATCACCATGTTAAGTTTCTGTTGCTTTTTTTTGGCTGATCAACTTCATCTCTGCATAGGAAACTATCAATAAGATCCATCATGCCCTCTATCGTTAGGAGGCCATGGACTGCATTCTACAGTATCTAAGCGATTATGCTCTGGGGCTGTCCTACGGGGATCTGCCCGAAGAGGTGGTTGATCGCGCCAAGCACCTGCTCATGGACACGCTGGGTTTTCGGGAATTCTTCGATTCTTTGTAGCCGCTGCTCAAAAGCAGTTTCCTATCATTTACGGGCGCTTCGGGAAAAGCTTCGGCAGGAAATCATTCGTGTAGACCTCCTGCGCCGAGAAATCGATCTTTTTGTTCATATATTTCGCAGTTGTAGCCCGTGTATACTCCATCTTCTCCTGGGTCATGTAGCCGATCCCGAACTTCTTCGCCGACGGTGTCAGCAGGTGATCCACTGCGATCTTCCAATGGGCTCTCGCCAAGTTACGGCTCGTGGCTGGATTGACCTTGACGAAGATATCGGTGGCCTCTTCTGGATGCTCGATCGCCCACGCTACCCCCTTCATCGTGGCGTGAACGAAGCGCCGGACAAGGTCTGGCTTTTCCTTAATCATCTTATCTGTCGTGATCAGCCCGTTCGAGTATACGTCTATCCCGTATTTGCTGTAGAAAATGACGTGGATGTCTTTACCCACCTTCTTGGCCCCAGCTCGGACAGTCGGTATTTCTGTGGCGTAGAAGCCACCGCCATCCACCCGGCCGGAGATCACGCTCGGCGCCGTGGCCGCCGGCGTCATGTTCACCCATTGGACTTTGTTCGGGTCGATGCCGGTGGCGCTAGCGAAGGCCGGGAAGAGGAGTTTGACCGCGTTCTGCTCGGGCGACCCGATCGTTCGCCCCTCTAGATCCTTTGGCTTGGTGATCCCCGAGCCCTTGAGCACGATGATGGTGTGCATCGACTTGTCGTGGATCATCCCGATCAGCTTCAACTGAATGCCGCGGACGCGCGCGAGCATCACTGCCGGCGTGTCGGAAAAACCGAACTCCGCCTGCCCGGCCCCCACGCGCTTCGCCGTGTCGCCCGAGCCGTACCCTCGCTGTATGGTCACGTCCAAGTTGTTCTCTTGGTAGAAGCCTTTCTCCTGGGCCACGTAGAATCCGGCGTGCTTCCCGTAAATAAGCCAATCCAGCGCGAAGATTACTTTGTCCGCGGTCGCGCCCGGTGATGGGCTCAAGAAAAGCAGTGCGGCCACCAGTGGGATGATTGCCAATATGCGTTTGTCAATTCTCATGACTCACCTCCAGTTTGGTTTGTTATTGCGTGGGTGATACCAGCCGTACGGTGAAGATGTTACCGTTCCCTGCCAAGCAATAACACTCGTTTCCTAAGGATGTCAAGGGTCTCCTGCTCGTTAGCCCGCACTGTCGGCTTGGCAAGCGGCAGAACCTGTGCTAGTTACGGTTCAGTGCGCAAGGCTCTATTTTGTTAACATGCGAAGTCATCGCTGGAATGCGCAAACTCGATTGTCCGCGACTGAAGCCGTGCACCCTCCCTCTTGGGTTGTAAGAGGGATTGTTGTCCTGTGCGTGTAATAATAACGCGGGCCGGGAAGGACCGAGATCCCGATGTGTAGCCTGACAGCTCGGATGCACTCGGTAGCCCAGCTCGTAAAAAATAGCATGGCCGGAACCTACCTGATACGCGTGACCTCATCGGGTAGACGGCAGCGAGGAAATCTTGGGTAAGGAGGGTGCCATGTCCGACCGGCTGCAAACGATCTTCACTTCGGTTGTCGCTATTGTCGTCGCCATTGTCCTCTGGGAGATTAGCGTCCGCCTATTCGACGTCCCCGAGTATCTAGTGCCAACTCCCACGGCCGTCCTGGCCAAGATGGTTGAGAAGGCAGGTCTCTTGGCCGGGCACGCGTACACCACACTATACGAGACGATAGTCGGGTTCCTGATCGGAGTCGTGATTGGGATTGCCTGCGCCATCGTGATCGTCTACTCGCGGTTCCTCGCGAACGTGATCTTCCCGTTGATCCTTATCCTACAGATCGTCCCCAAAGTCGCGATCGCCCCACTGTTCCTGATCTGGTTCGGCTACGGTTGGGAATCAAAGATGCTGATTGCCTTCCTGATCTGCTTCTTCCCCATCATCGTCAACACGGTCACCGGTCTCCGCTCGGTCGAGCCCGAGATGGTGGAATTGGTCCGGGCGCTTGAAGCCACGGACTGGCAGATCTTCAGGAAGGTGCGCCTCCCGAATTCACTGCCTTTCATCTTCAGCGGCTTCAAGATCTCCATCACTCTGGCAGTTATTGGCGCCATCATCGGCGAGTTTGTGGGCGGCAACCATGGCCTGGGTTATCTCATCATCCTTGCCAACTTCGAGCTCGACACACCGCTTATGTTTGGCTCGCTGTTTTTTCTTTCCGTCATGGGGCTGGTCCTTTACGGCATCATCGAGCTTTTGGAGCGGCTCCTCATCCCGTGGAGCGTCACTGAGGAGGAGAAGGGGGTCGCCATGGGCATCTAGGGCCCGAGGAGGATAGGGCCGTTGGAAGGGAATGGGAGTGAGCCTCAAGAAGATCATCGAGATCCAGAACCTAAAGAAAATCTACCCGGCGAAGAATGCGCCGATCCTTGCCCTGAACGGCGTCTCCTTCGATGTCTACGAGGGGGAGTTCGTCACGGTCGTCGGCCAGAGCGGCTGTGGCAAGACGACGATTCTCAAGATCATCGCCGGGCTTCTTCCCAAGACGGACGGGACAGTGCTCCTGGACGGCCAGCCCGTGACCGGTCCCCGAGCTTCGAGCGGGATCGTCTTCCAGCAACCGGTGCTGTTTAAATGGCGGAGTGTCCTGGACAACGTGCTACTGCCGATCGAGATCCTCCGGCGGAACCGGAGTGAATACCTCCAGACGGCTATGGATCTGCTCGACCTAACCGGACTGACAGAGTTCAAGGACAGGTACCCTCGAGAGTTGTCCGGCGGGATGCAGCAGCGGGTCTCCATTTGCCGCGCCCTCATCCACGATCCGCCGGTCTTGCTCATGGACGAGCCTTTCGGCGCCCTGGACGCCATGACCCGGAGCGAGATGAACGTCGAGCTGCTCCGGATTTGGAGCGAGCGTCAGAAGACGAGCATCCTTATCACCCACAGTATCTCCGAGGCGGTCTTCCTGGCCGACCGGGTCGTCGTGATGACCCCACGACCCGGAATGATTGCCGATATCGTGGAGATCGACCTGCCCCGGCCACGGCTGGCCGAGATCCGCGTCTCACCCCGTTTTAACGAGCTGGTCCAGGTCATCGGCCGCAAGATCGGCCTCAAGTACATCTAGCCTTTAGCATGTGGCGATAACACCTCTACATCCTCGCGTTGCCTTTTTGCTATCTGAGCCTAAAAGGCCGGAAGCCCAACTCTTAAAAATACCCTTAGAAGGAGAGGTCAAATCCGCTTTCAGCTTTTTATTGCGAGACTGCTAACGGACATTGGGTGCGCGGTGGGATTGGAGAATGCGTTTCAGTGGGTACGGCATATTTGAGAATGAAGGGGCGAGTGGAGGAGCAAAGTACACTTGCTCGATCTTCTATGGACTGGAAATTCACCCCGTCGATGCTCGGGGCTCCCCCCTTGCTGCGCACCAAGCGGTGGCTCCGATCAGCGCATCCTCTACGGGCCCCCTGGGATTGGTAAGGGATTGATGAGACCCTCCTTAACCGACGTCAGCTCCAAAATACAGGTGTTCAGTGTCCTGCGTTACTCGGACTTTCGCCTTTATTGGTTAGGCCATCTGTCTGCCGTCTCGGGGTATCAGATGGTTATCTTGGCACAGGGGTGGCTGATCTGGACGTTAACGGGATCAGAATTCCTGTTGGGGGCAGTGGGTCTTAGCAACGCGGCCCCCGCCATTTTGCTGACTCTTTTCGGAGGTGCAGTGGCCGATAGGGTAGAGTTGCGGCGCCTCCTTATGGTGCTTCAGTCGGTTTCCGCTTTTACTTTGTTCATACTTGCCACTCTTACGATTACAGAGATGGTCCAGATCTGGCACATTTTTGCTGTCGCCTTCGTTTTTGGGGTGGTTCAGGCTTTTGATCAACCTGGTCGTCAGGCCCTATTCCCCCATCTTATAGACCGTCGGGACCTGATGAGCGCCGTGAGTCTCAACGCCACTATCTGGCCGGGCACCAGTATCTTTGGGCCTGCACTGGCAGGGATTATTATCGACAAGGTGGGTGGAGCGGCGAACTCGCCGTTTGTTGGAGCAGCCGCGGCCTTCTACATTGCCTCCCTAGGATTCGCCCTTTTCGGTCTGTTTCTCTTTCTTCTGAGAGTTCCGCCACTTGAGCGCGCAAGGGGGCGGAACGTCCTACGAGATATCGGGGACGGGTTGAATTTTGTCTGGAAAAGTGGCCTGTTCGCTTTCCTAACCGGCATGAACTTCATGGCCATCTTTTTCGTCAGGTCTCACATCACTCTTCTGCCAGTGTTCGCCAGCGATGTTTTCAATGGGGGGGCCTCAACTTTGGGCTCTCTCCATGTCGCCGGAGGTATTGGAAGCCTAGCCGGAGCTCTGTTGGCGGCGAACCTGGGAAATTTCCGACGGAGAGGCTGGCTGATTCTTGGCGGTGCGGCAGGACAGGCGATGTTCTTGATGCTCTTTGCCTTTTCAGACTCTTACATCCCATCCTTACTGCTGCTGTCTCTGGCAGGAGTAAGCTTCTCGCTCTTTATGGTCTCCGCCCAAACCACGGTGCAGTTCCTGGTACCCGACGGATTTCGGGGCAGGTTGATGGCGATATGGGGGATGAACTATGGGGTGGTCTTCCCGTTGGGGCAGATGCAAATGGGAGCCGTGGCTGGCTTATCGCGAACCCATCTTTCTGGTTTGTTGGGCAGCTTTGCCGGTGCACCCTCAGCGATAATCCTGGGAACGATGGTAATGCTGGGTTTCTCTTTACTGGGAGCGGCGTCGAACCCAATGGTTCGAAATCTGAACCTGCAGGAGCTGGAGGCACAGCGGCAATCGACAAGCCAGGGTTAGAGGTGCTTGCCACGATCTATTGAGGTTCGGATATTATAGTGACTGCCGTTTACCCTTCGACAAGCTCAGGGCGAACGGCGTCAGTGTTGGAGAAACTGATAATATCCGTTCATGCTGAGCCCGTCGAAGCATAATGCTTTCTCGTCACAATATTGTGCGATCATCAATAGTTACGTGTGCCGGAGGGCAAGGAATCTGGTGTGGGATCTCACCGTGGTGGCGGATTCAGATGCCCGGGATGGTCTTAACCCCGATCCGAGATTTTGAACCCGAGCCCTCTGCCCTCTGAAATCCTTTTGGAGACCACCCGTAGGCAACCACTTGGAATGTTCCCTCTGGCCCCTGTAAAGGTCTGGTGATTTCTGTCTTTTTCCCCTGATCCCTTTTTTGGATCGGGGTTAATCAGCCCAAGAGATCATCCATGATGAGCAACGGATGGTAGCGACGAGCTTATTGTATCATGATAAAGAAATTCACCGTCAGTATACTTATGACTCTACGATCAATATGTCAGCAATTCTTGCAAATGATCGGTGTCGAAAGGGATAAGCATGAGGCCAGAGACATATTACACTCCCTGGGCGGCCGAGGGAGGGTGCAAATTCACAATTATTCTTACCGCAACCGGGGCCTTGCGAGATTAGCTGACTATGTCATACGCTGGGAAGCTATGGTCAATGAGAAAGCAAAGCACAAGGCCCGGGTGCTTAGTTTCTGTGCTTTTTTTGAACTGTCGCGGGAGCTGTGGACATTGAGGTCCAATGTCGGATATCTAAGGATCTGGCTGAGCACTATGGAAGTGATCTGGTTGTTATCCTCGAGTCTCCGAATGTGGACAGCCGCCTGGTCCAATCGGCAAGATACAATCCCTTCGAAAACAAGATTCAACTTGTCTAATATGAGGCAGCAAAATTAATAATTTAAGATAGAGGGGGAGGATCCGGATGAGCCTGAATTTTGGAGTGACTCTACCCACGTATATATGGCCGGACCTTGATTATAAGAAGACGACTACGATTGTCAGGGAATTTGCCCGGCGCGCCGAAGAATTGGGGTTCGCTTCGCTTACGGTCTGGGATCACCTTACTGATGCGCCAGGGCTATATGGTGGCTCTTGGCTAGACCCTTTGTTGTGTCTCTCCCACGCTGCGGCCTGCACGAAACAAATCAAGCTGGGTACGCATATCCTGGTTGTTCCCCTTAGACATCCGGTCCTTTTAGCCAAGGAGATTGCCACTCTGGATTACGTTTGTGAAGGGCGATTCTTTCTGGGCGTAGGCCCTGGCTGGAGCCAGCCTGAATTTGACGCCATGGGAATCGATATAAGGGAAAGGGGAAGGCGCACGGATGAAGTACTCGAAGCCCTCAAGCTATTGCTGACTCAAAGAAACGTTACCTTTGATGGAGAGTTCTATAAGTTCCGAGATGTCACCATTGATCCGCTGCCTCCCAAGTTCCCTAAAGTTTGGGTGGCGGGGGGATCCCGTGTCCCCGATCCCCTTTCGCCCGATAAGCCCTATATGGTGAAGTCAGTGCTGAGACGCATAGCCAAACATGCCGATGTCTTCACCTGTCGGGCCTCGGGAAAGCAAGAGTGGGTCAAGAAGGATTTCCAAACGGTCAAAGACTATCTGAGATCGGTGGGCCGAGATCCTTCGACTCTAGGGTTGGCTCAAGTGCAGGCGATCTATGCAGTTAATACAGACGATCATGAGGAAGCCCTGAGGATTCAGCAGCCTCACTTTCAGAGGATGATGGGGACGCACCGCTCCTGGGAGCACATGCAGGAGTGTTATCTGGTCGGGACGCCAAAGGAGATCATTGCAAGGTTGAAAGATCTGGAAGGTGTGGGCATGGAGCACGTGACTTTACAGCCCACAGCACCGGAGCTGGATCAACTCGAGCTCTGGGCAGAAAAGATCATTCCCCATTTTGTTTAGTTACTCGAGATGTCACTCGTCAAGATACTAATGAACTGATTAACAGAAAGGGGTAGAGCAGTGAGTGTTCTGAGATTCTCGTTGGTCGACAGAAGCGGTCGCAAACAGCCGTTAGAATTTGAGACCCGTAGGCTCCTCCTTGCCGGATTCACCGGTCGTAACCAGGAATCCGTCATGAAGCATGTAGAAGAACTTAAGAGCCATGGAGTTGCAGCGCCGGATAAGATACCGGCCTATTACCCTGTGCCGAGAGACCTTGCCACCACCGATGATGAGATCGAAGTTCTTGGGGGTGCCACTTCAGGAGAGGTCGAGGTTGTTCTCCTGTTCTGGAAGGGAAGCATTTACGTGGGAGTGGGTAGTGATCATACCGACCGCGACCTCGAGAGAGTCAGTATCGCCAAATCGAAAGTCATGTGTCCGAAGATGATCTCCAAAGAGCTGTGGAATTACGAAGAGGTCAAGGGAACGTGGGACGGAATAACCCTGCGGAGTTGGATTGAAGAAGGTGGCCAGAAGAAACTCTATCAGGAGGGATCTCTGAGCGGTTTCTTGCCGCCTGATGAGCTGATCCGCCAGGCAGGAAAGCAGACCAAAGACAACGATGTCGAAGGGATGGTAATGTTCCTGGGGACTTTGGCCACACTGGAAAAATCGTTGATTTTTTCAGATAAGTTTGAGGGAGAACTGGCGGACGAATCCCTGGGCAGGAGAATCGGATTTCGCTACAGGATTAGTCCAATCGATTGGCTTGTTTAATCCAACCGTTGGGATTGGGATCACCAGTGATTAATGTAGCTTCGATCCAGATGAAACTTGGCGACAGGAAAGAGGAAAACGTCAAGAAAGCAACAAGGCTCATCGATGAAACGGAAGGGGCTGATCTTATACTTCTCCCCGAGATATGGAATGTCGGCTATTTTTCCTTTGGCTCTTATCGGCAAGAGAGCGAGAGTTTAGAAGGTCACACCATATCGGTTTTAAGAGACAAGGCGGCACAAAAGGGGTGCTTTATCTTCGGTGGGAGCATCGTTGAATCCACAGAGAGTGGGCTCTATAACACCAGCGTCCTGATAGATGCGAAGGGGAGTGTCATTGCTCAATACAGAAAGATCCACCTTTACGGACATCAATCGGAGGAGGCCAAGCTGCTGAAGCGCGGGACAGAGATCTGTGTCGTGAAAAGCGAGATTGGAACCTTCGGCCTCTCTACCTGCTATGACCTCAGGTTTCCAGAGCTGTACCGTAAAATGTTGAATATGGGGGCTGAGGTCTTTCTGGTGGCATCAGCCTGGCCCTTTCCAAGGCTTGAAGCTTGGCTCATGTTGAATCGGGTGAGGGCGCTCGAGAATCAGGTCTTCCTCATCTCGAGTAACTGCACCGGCTTTAACAAGGGCAAACAATTGGTGGGTCACAGTATGGTGATCGATCCCTGGGGGACACCTTTGGCCAGCGGTGGAGACGAGGAGTGCATTGTGGAGGCTACAATCGACATCCAGAAGGTCTACGAGGCCAGAGAATCCTTTCCCGCCTTTACAGATAGGGTGCTAAATGATTAGAGTGCGGAGTTGCGTTAAACTAGCTGAGAGTAAGGAGGTGTCAGATGGCAAAACTGGAGAGAGAATTTTTTGACGCTGGTGAGATCGATTGGAAGCCTGTGGAAGGTGGTTCCGGTGTGCAGGGGCCGGGCGTTTGGGAGAAGATCCTGAGCAAGGATGAAAAAACCGGAGATGCCACTCGTCTTCTCCGGCTCGATCCCGGAGCGGATAGCAATGAAGTGATTGTGCACGATTTCTGGGAAGAGGTCATTATCCTGGAGGGTAGCCTGATAGATAAAAGGCTTAATAAAGAATTCACTAAAGGCATGTATGGATGCCGGCCTCCAGGCATGAAACATGGTCCTTATCGGGCCCCCAATGGATGTATGACCTTTGAGGTTCGCTACTATAAGTGAGACCGCTTTCAGAACCGTAGCCCAGATTTATTAGTTAATTTATTGTAAGCCGCCACCCCATCCACTCCGAGGGTGGCTATTCCCACGGTCTGCGCCAGACCGCGCCTCTGCGTTCCAGTGCCCGCGCTCTCCGGGACTCGCCCCTCGGTCGCTTGCCGGCTACTTACTTAAGAACTCCTTAGTAGTTGGTGCTGAGGACGGGCCTGCACGAAGGAACTGAAAGTAAACCTCGCACCGCGGACTTACGTCCGTGGGTTTGAGGCGCGGCCCTTGTGGAGTATTGATCTCAACGCAGGCCGAATATGACCCCCAAGGCATTACTCCACGGGGCGAGTCATCGTTTATCCGATTCCCTAAACCCAAATTCAACGGAAAATTTCAAATATGTTTGCTAAGTTCTTTTTTCGAGGATGGAGATGCTTGTCAAGACTGCGATCAGAGCCAAAAATAGAGAAATGGCAAATGCAGCGACGTAGGTGCCGGATAAATCGTATAGGAACCCTCCTATGTAGGCGCCTAGCGCACCGCCTGAGTGATGAATCCAGAGGATCGTCCCAGTGAGGACGCCGATATTTTTCAACCCGTACAGGTCCCCCATGATTGCTGACGCAAGCGGGGCTGATGCCATGAGCGTAAAGCCGAACAAAAGGGCAGAGGTGGTGATAGACGGCTCACTGTCAGAGTATAGCAAGAGAGCGAAGCACAGTATTCTGGGAATAAATATTAAGGCCAAGGGGATTTTTCGGCCAATCTTTTCGGAGATGGAAGAGAAAAGGAGGAGACCGGGAATGCTGAGAAGTCCCGAAAGTCCCTGGAGATTGGAGGCTTCCTGGGGGGAAAACCCCTGATCGGTGGCGAAAGGGATGAGATGGGTTACGAAGAAAAAATCCTGAAAGCCGCAGATAAAATATGTAATGGCAGTTAGAAGAAAATTCTTAGAGCGAAGGACCCGGGTGGTGATTGAGGATAGGCCTTCGGATAAACTCTCGTTCCTCTCATCCCTCTTATAATGGTGGCTGCCGTTTGATCCATAGGGTTCTTGGCCCGTTTCCAACGGGCTCCCTCTCATCACGGCTATCGAAATAGGGACGATGACAAGGGAGAGTGAGGTTCCTAAGATGACCCAGCTCCATCTCCATCCGAATCTTCCCATCAAGAGCGCTAAAAGTGGGATGAACAAGAATTGCCCGAAGGCTGTTCCTGAAATCGCTACCCCAGAGACAAATCCCCTCAGGCTTCTAAACCATCTGGATAGAGTGGACGATATGACGCCGATACTAATCCCCGATAGTCCTACGGCTGTTACTACGCCGTAGTATAGATAAAGTTCGAGTGTAGAACTTGATTGTGAGGTAAGGATGAGGCCAATGCTTGCAGTAAGGGCCGAGATAGAAAAGAGAGTCCTTGGACCGAACCGGTCCAGGAGCCTTCCAGCGAAAGGCTGGCATAACCCGAAGACGAGCAGGTTGATGGAATAGGCCAGGGTAATAGTGCCTCTTTCCCAGGAAAACTCGGAAATCAAAGGTTTGATGAGGATCCCGAAGGAAAACCTCACGCCACCGTCGAGGGCGAGAATCAAAAACCCCCCCGCAAGGATATACCAGCCGTAAAATTTCTTCTTTGCCAAGAATTCTCTCTCTGTCAGCGAAACGATAGGAGAATTTAGAATGTAGAGGTCAGGTATTGGTTTTGCACTTTGACAGACGAGCTGTTAACCGAGTGTCCTTCTGCGGCCCTCGCTTAAACGCAGTGATCCGATGGCTCAAGGCGGAGTACCCAATCCCAAATCCAGCTCAGTCTGGTTTATAGCAGCCTGGTTGTAGCGATTTGCGTCCTCCTCCAGGATCAGGCGCTCATCCACAAGCTTTTGGATTGCACTGGAGAGTCGGCGGAGATAGTCGGCCCTGGAGCTGTAACGCTCCGCCAATGAAGGACGTTGATCGTTACTGGCCCGGCGCTCAGCTACTGTCCTGGCGAAGGGGAAATAACTACCGGTGAGCTCGACCAAAACCGGTGGGCCGACCTCTTTAGCGCGTATGTTCCAGCCCGTGAAGGTGGCAAGT